>VOFE01001508.1_pt1 | contig 325621 bp, 390 predicted proteins | sample 5384071 | NCBI WGS metagenome assembly VOFE01 (sample SAMN12384724, study PRJNA508395) | human gut metagenome | isolation source: healthy gut D | host: Homo sapiens
TTCTGCTTAATTCCGCATCACCAAGCATCATAAACTGCTCATAGGTAAGAGTGTCTATATACACATTCTCGCCCTTATCCTTCAGTTTTTCATAATACTTAACTGCCTTGTCTGAAAGAATCTCAAATGGCGGACCGATAAGATTATCTGCTCCTCTTATCTGATGAACATAAGGCTCTCCCTTGCCATCTGCTGTCTGGTTAAACATCGGATGATTGAATGGTATGAACTTATTGTCCATGATCGGATCAAACCCACGGATAAAAATAATACACTTTTTGTTATCCAGCTTTCTGACCTCATCGGGTGTAAACAGTTCTCTTCCTAATACATCATAATTCCTTGAAGAGCTTCCCTGTCTGCCCTTTGTCTCTCCGCTTGACTTCTTATCAATCGTACCTTTTCCAAGCAGCTCTGACACATACTTGTGCGTACTCTGCTCGTTTCCACCGAGATAGATAATGCATATATTCGATAAATGACAAGACGATAGAAACAATTTCATTTGATCAATATTATCCACTAGATTTCCGTATGGGATAACATACTTATCGTTTCTCACTTTGACTTGGTAAAAAGAGAAGGTGGAAGTATATCTATATATAACTTAGAAACCAAAGAGTTAAATAATATAGAACTTGGACATGATGTAGAGCAAATGACGATTAATGAGAATGTTATAGATATTCAGATTACGGAATATGAAAATCACATTAGTAAGTATAGGAAAGATTTCCATTTAGATGAATCGTGGGAAAGTATTATATCAAAGTTTCAAGGAAAACGAATACTGACTCGGGAGATTGTAGACGCTTTTGTATCTGAGATAAAGATATATCCGGACAAGAATATGGAAGTGAAGTTGTACTATGATGATATGCTGGATCAGTTAGTATCTATAGCTGATGTAAGGGAGGCAGAGTGTAATGGCAGATAATGTAATTGCAATATATCTTCGCCTTTCTTGTGAAGATACAGATATTAATAGCAAAGATGAAAGTAATAGTATTACCAACCAGAGAAATCTTATTATGGAATATATCAAATCTGACGCAGTTCTTTCAACTTATACTGTTAGAGAATATATTGATGATGGTATAAGCGGAACAAGGTTTGACAGAGAAGCATTTGAAGAAATGATGACACAGGTCAAAGAAGGCAATATACAAGTTATTATTACAAAAGATTATAGCCGTCTGGGTAGAGATTATCTGGAAGTTGGAAGATATCTGGAGTTTGTATTTCCGGTGCTAAAAGTAAGGTATATATCAGTAAATGATAATTATGACAGTAATAATTTTACAGGAGCAACAGGAGGAATGGAGGTTGCGGTAAAAAATGTTATAAATATGATGTATAGCAGAGACGCATCAAAAAAGGTACGAAGTGCAAGAACGACATTAGCAAAGGCTGGTAAGTTTATAGGACCGCAGGCTCCATATGGTTATAAGAGGTCTGAAAGTGATAAACAAAAGCTCGTTATTGATGAAGAACCTGCAGAGGTGGTCAGACTTATATTTGAGATGGCTATCGATGGGAAAAAATATAAGCAAATTGCCAGATATTTGAATGCTAACAACATTGATACCCGTGTACAATATAAAGAAAAGCATGGTAAAAAGTGGAATCACCCAAGAAATTATGAAATAAAACAATGGAGTGCCACAGCAGTTATGAATATATTGTTTAATGAGATTTATACCGGAACAATTGTTTATGGAAAGACAGCATGTAATGCTCAAACTGGTTATAAGTCGAAAAAAATGAATCCTGATAATTGGATTATAGTAGAAAATTGTCACGAGCCGATAGTGTCGAAACAGACATTTGAGAAAGCACATAAAGTGATTAATAAGACAACCTGTAATCGAACTAAAGAGCAGGGTTCATATAAAAATCTATAATAATATGTGGTTGCTGTGGTAAAGGACTTGTAAATTCTTATGGGTATTATAAGTGTACCGGATCATCTACCAGACGGAACTTCTGTGGCAGGTCGGCTAGTGAGCTTATCTGCTCAGTCGCAGCATCTAACAGATTATCTGCGGCATCAGGATTTTTGAGGGTAAATTCGATGTAATCCGCAGCACGCATAATAATGCGAGATATGAAATTACTATTGTACGTACTACCAATAAAGACATGCGCATGATCTTAGAATTATTATGGAGAATACAGGAGGAAAAAATGAAATTTGCACCAATGAATTATCATTATTTGAGATATTCGCTGAAGAAATTCCTGGACAAGGTAGAACAGTCAGTATTTAACAGTATTGATCTGTATTGTAGTGCACCACAGTTTAATATATTTGATTATTCTCTTTTTCATTACTTGAATTGGAAAAGGAGATTAGGAGAAGAGACCTAAGTGTTATGGCAATGACACCGGAGAATTGTACATACCCGGTTAACTTCTGCACACAGGATAGAGGAACACGTGAGTCCAGTATTCGTTATTATCAGCGAGCTATTGATACGGCGGAATTTCTTGGCTGCCATAAAGTTCAGATCAGTACCGGATTTGGATATTTCGATCAGTCACCGGAAGATGCATGGAAGTATTGCAGGGATTCTCTGCAGCAGTTGGGTGCTTATTGTGAGAAAAAGAATGTGGAGCTGATGCTGGAGGAGTTGAAGGTAACAACAACAAATGTGCTGATAAAAAGTTCAGATCTGAAACGAATGATAGAAGAGATAGGCTCATCTCACATACATGGTATGGTAGATCTGGATCAGATGACCTACGCCGAAGAAAGCATAGATGACTATATGGATAATTTAGGTGCTCAGCTTGTTCATGTGCATTTTAACGATCGGGGACATACAGTTCCCGGAGACGGAGATTTTCCAATGAAAAAGTATTATAAAGATCTGAAGCGCAGAGGATATGAGGGGACAATTTCGTTTGAAATATGTGACCGTCGTTATTACTGTGATCCGGATAAGGTAATTGATGACATTACAGAATGGCTTAGGAATAACACAACAGAATTAAGTTAATAAGGTGGATATCTATCCATTTTATATAGAAAATGAAAAAGAATCTGCCGGTTTATATTTCCATAGATAAAGACATCTTGGATAAACAATATACAGAGACTAACTGGAGTCAGGGGAATATGTCACTTCCGATGCTGGAGCGATTGCTCTCACATTTTCTGGAAAACGGAAATATACTTGGCATTGATATCTGTGGAGAATGTCAGCAGGGAATTCCACTACCGGAATATTTACAGGCTGAAGAACTGAATGAAGAAACGAATCAGAAATTATTTGAGTTCCTGTCCCATTATATTTTATAACATTCTAAAGTAGAAAATAGGATAAAACCCCACAAGCTCTCCTATTAGGTGATGGTTGAAAGTGACGGCATTATACAATCTGAAAGTGAAGAACTTCAGAAGATAATAAAAAGAATTGATAGAAATTATGGTTATTACAGTAAGGATAATTGTGAAGGTGATAATCGTTGCGATATTTGCATTTGTTGAAATTGCAATATTTGCAAATGCTACAGTGCCTTGGTTGGAAGGCAGAGAGGCTAATAAGCCAAAGATAAGGGTAGAAAAAAATAATAGGACTAAAAAGAATGTATAAAAGCAAATAAAGAACGAAGATTCGATGCACAAGAGAAGATTTATGGACTTGTAATTTGCAATAATAGAGTCATCCTAAGAAAGACAAAACGATAGTCTTTCAAGGATGGCTTTTATTATAAGACAAGGCAAAGCAGCCGATAATAGAAATTTAGAATCGTTTAAAATCTATCAAAGAGGTGTTAGCACGATGCAGCACCTCTTTTTTACATCAGATTTTCATCATTTGCACACATACCGTGCAAAAGCAGAAGAATACATCTGGAAGAAAATAAGATAAGATATGACTATGATATCAATTAAGGACTAGAAAAGAGGTGGAACAATGGACCATTCAGAAGAATGTATGGAAATGATTGCAAATGCTGGAGAGGCAAAAACACTTGCTTTAAATGCACTTTCACTTGCAGGACAGGGAGCGTTTGAAGAAGCAGAAAAAGTATTGCAGGATTCAGAGGACGCATTAAATAAGGCACATGCAGCACATACAAAGCTTCTTTTTTGTGAAGCGCAGGAGGAAGACTTAAAAGTAACTTTGCTTATGATGCATGCAGGCGACCATTTAAACAGTGCGGACACAATCAAAGTATTAGTGGAAGAGCTTATACGGGTATATAAGCAGACAAAGAAAGGAGAGAAATAGAATGTTAAAAATTGCATTAGTATGTCAGCATGGTGCGAGCACAGGAATATGTGTGGAGAAGATGAAGCAGGCTGCAGCAAAAGATAATATTGAATGTACAATTGCAGCTTATCCGGATTCGGAAATGGGTACCTTAGTACAGCTTGCAGATTGTATTTTACTTGGACCGCAGATTGGATTTAAGAAAAATACGTTTATTGAAAAATATCCGGAGGCAGCAGAACGGATCATGGTTATTCCGGCAATGGATTTTGGAATGATGAATGGGGAGAAAATTTTGAAAGATGCACTTAATCTGATTGAAGGGGGAAAATCAAATGGATAAACTGATTAATGTATTAGAGAAGAAATTGATGCCAATAGCAAATAAGATTTCATCTATTAAATTTTTGAATGCATTGGGAAAATCTTTTCAGTTATTATTACCGATTATTATCATTGGATCATTTGCCTGCCTGGGAGCGTATATAGATATACCGGCATGGACATCATTTATTGAAGCAACAGGTCTGGTCAATATTTTTAACACATTATTTTTCGTAACAATGAAGTTGATAGGATTTTATCTGCTTTTAGTACTTCCATATCAGTATGGAAAAGAACTGGAAATTAACCGGATTTCAGCAGTTATTATATCAGTAATGGTATTTCTGATTCTGACACCAACAGAGCTGTTCGCATCTATTCCGGCAGAGTGGCTGGGACATGCAGGTTTGTTTGGTGTATTGCTGGTAAGCATATTTGTCTGCCGTCTTATGTGGTTATGCAAAGAAAAGAACATCTACATCCACATGCCGGAAGGTATGCCTAAAATAGTAGAAGATTCATTTGCTTCACTTGTTCCAGGATTCCTTGCAGCAGTGATTGCAGTTATTATCGCAGTATTATTACAGCAGACAAGTTTTGGTAATTTCCACCAGCTTGTTTATACAATTATTCAGACACCGCTTATGGGACTTGGATTATCATTACCGGCATATTTGCTGATGCAGATTTTTACAACTGTATTTATGTTTTGTGGAATCCATGGTTCAACCGTGACTTCTCTTTTTACACCACTGACAATGGCAGCAAGTTCTGAAAATCTTGCCGCACTTGCTGCAGGACAGGAACTGCCACAGATTTTTGCAAATACCTTTGGTATTGTAGCACAGATTGGTGGAATTGGATGTACATTAGGCTTTACATTTATGTTAGCATTCCGTGCAAAGAGCAAACGTTTAAGATCAGTAGGAAAAATTGGTCTTATTCCATCCATTTTTGGAATTACAGAACCGGTACTTTTTGGCGTCCCGATTATGCTTAATCCATTTTTGTTTATCCCATACATAATCAGCCCGATTGTATGTACATTACTGAGTTATTTTGCATATGCATCCGGCATAGTGCCAAAATTAACCGGAACAGAAGTTAACTGGACTGTACCACCTGTAATTTCCGGATTTTTATCCCAGGGATGGCAGACAGCAGTACTGCAGGTAGTATTGATTATTATTACAGCACTTATCTGGTATCCATTTTTCAAAATGATTGACAAGAAAACATGCAGAGAAGAGCAGATGCAGATTGAGGAATAAGATATGGGACAGGGATTGAGTGAAACATTTTTATGGGGAGGTGCAACAGCGGCAAATCAATGTGAAGGAGCCTATCGGGAAGGCGGAAAAGGGCTCTCAACAGCAGATGTTGTTCTTGCAGGACAACGTGGAGTGCCGCGAAAACGAACAGATGGTGTCGTAGAGGGATATTATTATCCCTCTCATACGGCAATTGATTTTTACCATCATTATAAAGAAGATATTGCTTTATTTGCAGAAATGGGATTCCGCTGTTACAGGATGTCAATTGCATGGAGCAGAATTTTCCCGAATGGAGATGAAGAACAGCCGAATGAAGAAGGACTTCAATTCTATGACCGTGTGTTTGATGAACTTCTCAAATACCATATTACTCCGGTGGTTACAATCTCACACTATGAGATACCTTATCATCTGGTAAAAGAATACCGTTCTTGGAGCAGCCGTAGAATGGTTGATTTTTATTGCAGATATTGTGAGGTATTATTTAAACGATACAAAGGAAAAGTAAAATACTGGATGACATTTAATGAAATTAATGTCAATATGCTTCATCCAGAGCATGCACTGGGCATAGAAATTAAGCCGGATGAAAATCCGTATCAGGTGATTTACCAGGCTTCCCATCATGAGTTTGTTGCAAGTGCAAAAGCAGTTCAGATTGGACATTCTATTGATCCGGACAATAAGATAGGAATGATGATGCTTTATCCTACCTTTTATGCAGAAACATGTAATCCTGAAGACCAGCTGGTAAGAATGGAAGAAATGAATAAACATTATGCATTTAGCGATGTAATGGTGCGGGGAGAATATTCTTCTAATATGAAGCTGTATTTAAAACGTCACGATGTTTCCATCAAGATGGAACCTGGGGATGAAGGGGTGCTGAAAGCCGGAACGGATGATTATATTGGATTCAGTTACTATAACAGCAATGTAGCAACGAGCCGGAAAGATATTCAGCTTATCGATGGAAATATGATAAATTCTGTAAAAAATAAGTATCTTACAGAAAGCAGATGGGGCTGGTCGATAGATCCAATGGGATTGCGAATTGCATTAAATGAATTGTATGGACGTTACCATATTCCGCTTTTTGTTGCAGAGAATGGATTCGGTGCAATTGACGTCCCGGAAGAAACCATTCAGGATGATTATCGGATCGCATATTTAAAAGAACATGTTCAGGCACTGAAGGATGCAATACTGATTGATGGAGTAGATTGCTTCGGATATACAGTATGGGGCTGCATAGATTTAGTAAGTGTCGGTACAGGAGAAATGAGTAAACGGTATGGCATGATTTATGTAGACCGTGATGACAAGGGAAATGGCAGTCTTGTACGATCCCGGAAGAAGTCATTTTACTGGTATCAGAATCTGATTAAGACAAACGGAAAAATTTTATAATAAACCTCTTTAAAGTACCCCGGAGAAATTCCTATATGAATCTCTCCGGGGTATCTTAGTATATGTGGCAGCAGGACAATGTATACAGTATATTTAAAGAATTCAGGATAAATAAGATAACAGAAGATCAATAAATTCCAGACAGGAAGATGCTGTAATCAGTGTCTGCAAATAATGATTGTTGGCTATAATCTGGGTGACAAATGCAAAAATATCATTAAATAACATCTGGTCGGAAGGATGGATTGCCAGCATAAAAATAATGTTTACATTATTGGAACCCCAGCGTATAGGGGTCGGATGAATGGATACCGCAATTGCGGAGCTTTCTGCACAACGCTCCAGTGGATGTGGAATGGCGATATTTCCATAGGAGCTGGGAGAGATGCTTTCCCGTTCCAAAATAAGTTGTTTAAATTCGGAAGATACCATACCTTTTTCTTCTAGCTGCCCGGCAAGAAAGTCAATGGCTTCATTTTCGGAATGAAAAGGTTCCTGACAGAAAAACAAGTCATCCCGGAAAAGATAGCGAAGCTTTTGCTCTACAATAATTTTCATATGTAATGATTTTATCCGGTTGATATTATCAATGATGTTAGAAATATCTTTTGTCTGGAGCTGCTCCGAAATATAAATGACTGGTACAGCCGGAAGCGGATAAAGTGGAATAGTAGAAATAACCGCATCATAATCCCGATAAAAGCCGAGTTCATCAGTAGAAGAAACAATTCCTGTGATAATAGCATCCTGTTCCAGTAATAGCTTGATTTTATCAGCCAGATTAAGCTGATACAGACCATTCTGCGGATGAACCAGAAGAACAGAAATCTTATTGGAATAAGCTTTTTGCTCTTCGATAAGGACACCAATATGAAGTACGATATATGCGATTTCGTCTTCGTTTAGTTCCACCTGATATTGCTGGTTGATTACATTGGCAATGGATACAGCAATTTCATAAATAAAAGGATAAGAACTTTTAATTGTTGCAATCTGCGGATTGCGCAGGCTGATATTATTGCGGATACGAATCAGCAAATTCCTTAAATGCAATTTAAAGCGCAGCGAAAATTTCTCACTGTTAAGATTGATGGAAAAAAGATGCCGTACTTTATTCTGGATAAGCTCAAACAAAGTATTAACTTCATCCGTAATCATATCTTCAAAATTCTGGGCACAGGAGGTGATAATCTCTCGTGGATAGGTCTGTGACATCAGAAGTGCAGACAATTCCTGCTGATCTCCTGCAGAGAGTGTAACAGAGAAATACTTCCGGACTTCTTCCACAAGACTGTGTATGGTATTCTGAATATCCTCCGGAAAAGTCATTTCACTGTTTTCTACATTCAACTGATTTTCGTAAGAGGAACGCTGCATGGAAATGGCAACATGGATGATAAAGTTAAATAGTAAAAATCGTCCATAAAAAGATTATTAGTTACCATGTCGGTTGTAATAAGCTTTTTTAAAATTTTAAGATCATATGCCGGGAAATAAGGCTGGATGGAACTTAAGGTACAGTTAAATGATTTGGTTTCATGGTAAATCATGGAAGAAATCAGACGCTTTTTATTACGCTCATTTCCAATTACGAAGGCGATATTATTCTTGGTTTTTAAAACCAGATCATATTCCGAAAGTTCTGATTTTAAATCCGAAAGTTCATTTTGCAATGTCAAAGGCGAAATGTATAAATCATCCGCAAACTGGTCCAGATCATATGGAGTATCTTCCGCAACCAGTTTTTTTATAATATAAGAAATCCGTTCTTCTTTCGTCTGGGGAAGTATGGACTGCAGACCACTGGTTAGTTCATTTGCGGCGGGGTAATCTTTAAGAAGAAAACCTTTCTTAGAAGAAAGAATCATATCAGGCTTTTCTTCGTTCAGTTCATGAATATAAGATTTAATGCTGCGTACAGAATAGCCAAGTGCAGAAGAAATTTCTGCTGCTGTTTTCCATGTTGAGTTTTTTTTTGAAGATAATCCAGAACATCAAGTTTCTTGTTCGTCATAACAAACCCTCCATTTTTCGACATAATTATACTTATATTATTTTATTATATTAAAAAATAATTTTTCACAATATGAGAAATTGCACCAGACTGGTGCAAATATGAAAGTGGGAAAACGTGGTGTTACAGAATATAATAATACTAGAAATAATCTGTAATATAGAAAAAACTGTACAGATGTAGTAAAAGGAGGAAAAAATGAAAGAATTTTATTATACGGTGAAAGACCCGATTGGAATGCATGCAAGACCGGCAACGCAGCTGGTAAATACAGTGAAAGGTCTTGCGAGTGTTGTTACAGTTGAAAAACAGGGTAAAAAAGCAGATGCAAGGAAACTTCTGGCACTTATGAGCCTTGCAGTAGCACATGGTGATGAAGTACATATTGTCATTGAAGGTGAAGATGAGAATATTGCAGAAGAAAAAGTAAAATCCTTTTTTGAAGAGAATCTGTAAAAGAAAATGATATTCATTCATTACATCAAAAATGCCCAGACCTTATGGCCTGGGCATTTTTGTGTGACAGGAATTTTCTATCACACAAAATGTTTTATGAGGATGTTAGATGATATCCTGTTCCTGGAAAACGTTTGCTCCGATAAAATATGCATTATTTACTGCTTCTGCGACAGTTGCAACACGTTCACAATCTCCGACATAATAAGTATCCGGTACAATGCCATAAAGAGAGGATACCTGTTTTGCATCTGGCGGAAGCCCAGTGAAAGAAGAACTTTATCACCACTGATATGCGTAGATGCTCCATTTGTTAAAACATTTACGCCATCTGCATCAATGGATTGACAGGCAGAATTGAGATAAGTATGGAGATTGTCATATCTGGCAAAATGTTCTGAAAGAGCCAGACGGTATAAATCATCGCTGGCAGATGCCAGGCAGTCAGCCATTTCAATGATAGAAACATCTTTGCCCTTTTCTGCAAGATCTAATGCGGTTTCACATCCGACACTGCCGCCACCAATGATAATGTAGTGCTGCAGGGAAGTATCAGGGGACTGGAGAAATTCAGAAATCTGTATACAATTGTCACCATCAACGCCTGGAAGCGGAATTCTGGAAGGAGTTGCTCCTACTGCAATGACAAGAGCATCAGGCTTTAGGTCACGGACTACATCAGTGTCTGCCAGAACTCCGGTATGAACAGTTACAGAAGATTTCCGAAGCTGGGTCAGCAGATAATCACGAAAACGACGTAAATCTGCTTTGTGCTCCCCATGGCAGGCAATATTAAGCTTACCGGTTAATACAGGTTCTTTTTCTAAAAGGGTGACCTGATGTCCACGGCGGGATGCAGTAAGGGCACAGGTAATGCCGGCTGGACCACCTCCTACAATTACAAGATGTTTTGGGTGTCCGGTAACCGGAAGTATCAAAGGAACACGTTTTTCCCTGTTGAAGCGAGGATTTACAGAGCATTGTACATTTTTATGGTCTGTGGAAACATGATAACACTGCAGGCAGCGTATACAAGGTACGATATCTTCGCTGTGTCCCATCTGGGCTTTTACCGGCCAGAATGGATCTGCCAGTGTGGAACGGCCAAGCATGATTAAGTCAGCACTGCCTTCTTCCAAAAGACTTTCTGCTTCTTCCGGAGTCATAATCGAGCCGACAACGGATAGAAGGCAGGAGGTATTTGCCCGGATTTTGCGTAATGCTTCCAGGTTTGTAATATGTGGTTCAAAAATAGTAGCAGCATGATGAATATTTGCCTCGCGGATCATATCTAATCCACGGGAACAGTTGACAATATCAATATATGGTTCTGCATGCTGGATAAATGTGATTACATCATCGAGAGGCAGGCGTTTATCGGATGAAATACATTCTTCTGTTGAAATACGCATCTCGATGGGAAAATCCTTACCAACAGCATTTCGGACTGCTTCTATGACCATCATCGGAAAGCGGATACGATTCTCGATACTGCCGCCGTATTCATCCGTACGGGAATTAAAAAAGGAGAAAGAAACTGATGAATCAGCCAGCCGTGACCAAAATGAAGCAGTATTAAATCAAATCCATATTGCTTTGCTTCTCTGGCAGCATATGCAAAACGGTTTGAAATGTCCTGCATTTTGGCTTCATCCATAGGGATGATAGGTTCTCCTTTGTCAGTAAATCCGGCACTTGGACCATAGACTTTGCCATCCGCTTCGTGTCCATAGATTCCCTGGTGACACAATTCTACACCAGCTTTGGCGCCTTTCTGCCGGATAACAGAAAGATGTTCTTTGACCATTTCGCGTTTGTATTTTGACAGACCGTATTCTTTATCTGAAGCTGGATTTTCGAGGGACAATGGAATATTTAATCCCCGGTAGAGCAAAGCAGCGCCGCCAATAGAGCGGTCAAACATGCTGAAACCGCCATATTCCAAAGCGGATGGCTTGATGGATGGCTGTCCTTCTCCCGGACCGGTCATTGGTGCACAGGCAATACGATTTTTTAAAATCAGGGAACGTACCTGTAGTGGTTTAAATAAGAGTTCATATTTCATTATTAAGAATCCTCCTTTAAGGAATATTTTTGTATAGTTACAAGGTAATTGTAAAGCAAAAAAGACAAATTATAAGTTGTTGTTTTTGCACAGCATAAGTGCAAAACTGTGTTGAGGGATAGAGGCGAAAGTGGAACCTTAATACATTTGCTGGCGGAATATGATGGAATATAATGTAGATAATGCTGATGCTAAGATAACATTTATTGATGTTGTCCTTGGATTTATGCAAATGAAAAATGCCGATGTATATGTGACCGGAAGTAATTCCAAAATGCTATCTTACGATATACTGACCCAGTTCAGGGACAGGGGTGATGAGATACGGGTGTATCCTCTTCCCTTTGCAGAATTCTATAATGAATATAAAGGAGATAAACGTGGCAGGATTATTATACTTATGGTGGTATGCCGCTTGCCACTACACTTTAACTTAAGAGAGAAATTATTTGAACCATATGGAAAGAGAAAAATGGGAGAGGATGATAGTGAATGGAAATAAAAAGTATTTTGATCAAAGATACTACCAGAGAAGAGCGGCTCCGTGGATGCATTTTATGAGCCATATATCAACGGCGAAAAGGAACTGCTGGAAATCCATGAGGAATACCGGAGCAATTCCGGTACCGTTAGGTAGGTGGTAATATGAGACCACCGGAGATAGAGACCTCTACAGAAGAGGAAAGAAGACAGTATGTCAAAAATACTTTTTCATGTATTGCAGATTGCGACATGTGCGGACTTTGTACGGTATTTCGTGGAAAAGATCCGGAGCTTGCCTCATGCAGCCTATAAGAAAATTCCAATCGCTGCATTACAGAAACTTGAGACACCAATGAATCTTATTTGCGTGACTCCAGTTAAGTCGGAGGTTTTGTGCTCTGAATTTAAGGAAGATATATATTGGAAAAATAGAAGGAACCTGCAAAAACAGATTCCTTAAATCAGCACTTGATTTAATTGTTGCATAATAACCCCTTCCTGCTTGATAACAAAATTATACGAAAATTTTGCTATATGGTCAATGGACATCTCCATAATAGTAGCTAAATAAATAGCTAAATAAATATAAAAACTACCGGTAGCAGATTACAGATGTTTAACATATTCCTTTGGAGTAAGCGTGCATAGATGAAGCGGAATATGAAAAGCAGAATCATAAATCAAAAAGGAAAGTATCTTTTTAAAAACAAGGAATGTTATACAATATATCTGTTAAGATAAAAATATGCGGAGGATGTCCAATGTATACAACATACAAAGAGTACTTAAAACAGGAGACGTCACTGCCCTTTGAAGAAGCCATGCAGATCTGGAACCAGATTGCAGAGCGGGGAAGCGGATGCAGCCTGCAGGGAACTCATAGACCGTTTTTGAAATGTGCAGTAGACTATGTGCGAATCAGAAACGGCTGGAACCAGAAATCTCTGGCAGAGAAAGGACAGGCAGATGCGGAGCGCACCCGCTGTCATAATCTTGTGATCAGTGCGAAAAACAAACTGTCCGTCTATATGTATGAGCATAAGCTGGGCAATGACTGGGATGATTGGTTAGGGGAAGAGCGAAAACGAATCGGAGACTTCGCATGTTATGTGGTACTGCTTCAGGGACTGGAAGCAAGATAGTATAGAAAACAAAAGAAATCGAGGAACTTATCACATGGCAAAAGTGATTATGATACAGGGAACAATGTCGAATGCCGGAAAAAGCCTGATTACAGCAGGCTTATGCCGTATCTTTTATCAGGATGGATACCGCGTGGCGCCTTTTAAGTCGCAGAATATGGCATTGAATTCCTATATTACAACAGAAGGGCTTGAAATGGGACGGGCACAGGTTATGCAGGCAGAGGCAGCTAGAATCGAGCCGCAGGTCTGCATGAACCCGATTCTTTTAAAGCCAACCAATGATATTGGCTCCCAGGTGATTGTCAACGGTACGGTCATTGGCAATATGCCGGCGCGGGAATATTTTAACTATAAGAAAAAGCTTATCCCGGATATATTAAAGGCATTTCACAAACTGGAAGAGCAGGCGGATATTATTGTAATAGAAGGAGCCGGAAGTCCGGCAGAAATTAATCTCAAGGAAAATGACATTGTAAATATGGGCATGGCGGAGATGGTAAATGCACCGGTTCTTCTGGCAGGAGATATTGACCGGGGCGGTGTGTTTGCACAGCTTTTAGGAACACTGATGCTTTTAGAAGAGCAGGAAAAATCCCGTGTAAAAGGTTTAATCATCAACAAATTCCGCGGAGACGTATCCATATTGGAACCGGGCATTCAGATGTTAGAGGAAAAAGGCGGCATTCCGGTCTGCGGAGTGGTGCCTTATATGAAGATACAGCTTGAGGATGAAGACAGCCTGACCGGAAAATTCAAGCATCGGAAAGAGGCATTGATAGACCTGGCAGTTATCCGTTATCCGAGAATATCTAATTTTACGGATTTTGATGTTTTCGAGCATATGGAGGGAGTATCGGTGCGCTATGTGACTTCGGTGCAGGAAATCCATCATCCGGATGCCATTATTCTGCCGGGTAGTAAGAATACAATGGGTGACCTGAAATGGATGCGCGAAAATGGCATGGAAGCTATGATAAAGAAACTCTCCGCAGACACTCCGGTCATTGGAATCTGCGGCGGTTACCAGACGTAAGGAGAAAGCCTCGAAGACCCTCATTCGGTAGAGGAAGGCGGCAGCTTACGGGGTATGGAACTATTGCCACTTAAGACGGTGATGAGCCGGGAAAAGGTACGCTGTCAGGTAACGGGAACCATAGACCCTCTCACCGGTATGTTAGCTTCCCTTTCCGGCAAAGAATACAAAGGCTACGAGATTCATATGGGACATACCAATGGAACGCAGGAGTCAGAGCAGATACAGGCGCAGCCTCAAGCTCATGTGCATGCACAGGAGAAATCCAGTACACAGGATGCAGTCGTTGTGCAGAAGGAAAATGTCTACGGAACGTATGTCCATGGTATTTTTGATGAAGGAGATATCGCATCCACTTTTATCCGGGCATTAGCGGAGAAAAAGGGAGTGCATTATGAAGATAATCAGGGCATGAATTATCAGCAGTATAAGGAGAGCCAGTACGATTTGCTGGCAGATACACTGCGGAAATATCTTGATATGGAAGCGGTTTATGGAATGCTGCAGGAGGCAGAATATGACAAAAGCAGAATTGGATAGCATAAAGATTTTGCCTTTGGAGGATAGTTGGTATCGAAAGGTAAAAGAGAAGCTGGATGGAATCGCCAAACCATTGGATGGGCTTGGAAAGTTTGAACATCTGATTGCACAGATTGGAGCCATAGAGAAGACGACCCAAATATCCATTCAGAAAAAAGCAGTTCTTGTTATGTGTGCAGACAATGGCGTGGTGGAAGAGCAGGTCAGCCAGAGTGGAAAAGAAGTAACGCTTGCAGTGGCAAAAGCCATGGGAGTAAATAATTCTTCTGTAGGAAAGATGGCAGCAGTGGCAGGCGTGGATGTAATTCCGGTGGACATTGGAATTGATACAGACGAATTGATTCCCGGAGTATTGCCACGAAAAGTTGCAAAGGGAACGAAAAACTTTGCCAAGGAACCTGCAATGACAGAAGAAGAGGTCTTAAAGGCAATAGAAACCGGAATACAACTGGTGCAGCAATGCCACAGAGAAGGGTATGAGATACTTGCCACAGGAGAGATGGGAATCGGAAATACAACCACAAGTACAGCCGTTGCAGCAGCACTTTTGGATTTAGCGGTAGAGCAGGTGACCGGCAAGGGCGCCGGATTAACGGATGAAGCATTAAAAAGAAAATGCAGGGTAATTAAAGAAGCAATAGAAAAATATTCCCTTCGTGATGCGGATGCATTTACCATATTAAAGACTGTAGGTGGACTGGACATAGCCGGATTGACAGGCGTATTTATCGGAGCAGCAATCGAGCAGATACCGGTTGTCATCGATGGCGTCATCAGTGCCGTTGCGGCACTTTTGGCAGAGACTCTTTGCAAGGGTGCCGTAAATTATATGATACCATCCCATAAGAGCCGGGAACTGGCAGAGACAGCGATTATGAAAAAGCTGCATTTGGATCCGGTACTGGATGCGGATATGGCATTGGGTGAGGGAACCGGTGCAGTGATGATGATGTCCCTGCTGGATGTGGCACTGGGCGTGTATTTGCAGGGAGCATCCTTTGCAAATTTTGAGATAGAACAGTACAAGAGGTATGAAGAATGATTGCATTGGTAATCGGCGGAAGCGGCAGCGGAAAATCCGCATATGCAGAACAAATGGCAGTAAAAGCCGCAGGCAACGGCAGCCTTTATTATGTAGCCACCATGCAGGTGTATGATGAAGAAGGAAAGAAAAAAGTAGAGCGTCACCAGAAAATGCGGGAAGGAAAAGGCTTTCTTACGATAGAGCAGCCGAGAAGACTTAAAGAGGCAGCAAAGAAAGTGGCAACCGAAAAAGTGTCAGCAGGAAAAGTTGCAGCAGAAAGAGTGCCAGCCGGGAAAATAGTTTTGCCGGAATGTATGTCGAACCTCGTTGCCAACGAAATGTTTTCAGAAGAAAATCTGTCTGCTGTGATGGATGAAGCGAAAGTAAAGCAGCTTTCCCATGAAATTATAAGTGGAGTAACAGCATTGCAGGATTCCTGTGATATACTGATTATTGTCACGAATCAGATATTTGAAGACGGAATCCGTTATGACGCATCCACAATGGCTTATATCCGGTTGTTAGGAGATATAAACCGGCAGATTGCAGAGCGGGCAGAGCAGGTTATTGAAGTAGTAGCAGGGATTCCGATTTTCATAAAAAAGGATGGAATTTAAGAAAGAAGAGGAATACATGAAAATTATAAAAGGATTCGTCATTGCATTTTCTATATATTCAAAAATACCGGTGCCACAGTTTGACTGGAAGGAAGAAGATATGCAGTATCACCTCTGCTTCTTCCCATTGATTGGTCTTATCATTGGTGCATTGGAAGCCGGCTGGTTCTTTTTGGGAAATGCAGTCGAGATAAGCCATCTTTGCAAAACACTGATAGCGGTGGCAATTCCACTGCTTGTTACCGGTGGCTTTCATATGGATGGATTTATGGATACCATGGATGCATTTCATTCCTATCAGGATAAGGAGAAGAAGCTGGCAATTTTAAAGGACCCGCATATTGGAGCATTTTCCGTATTGATGCTGGTTTTATATTATCTTATTTATGGAGCAGCATATGCGGAACTTACGGAATTGTCTGCAATTCTTGTAGTGGGAATTGGCTTTGCGTTATCACGAAGCTTAAGCGGAATTGGTGTGGTAAGCCTGAAGGCGGCAAAAAAAAGACGGTATGCTTGCTTATTTTGCAGACAGCGCCCAGAAAAAAAGAGTGCTGGCAGTCCTCATCATAGAGGCAGTTGTCTACAGTGGATGTATGATTTATGTAAACCTGTGGGCAGGGCTTGCAGCAGTAGTTGTGGCATTGCTCTGTTATGGTTATTATAGCTGGAAAAGCCGGAAGGAATTTGGCGGAATCAATGGTGATACCGCAGGATATTTTGTGTCATTATGCGAAAATGCCATGGCAGTTGCAGTGGTAGTTGTTTATCACTTTACAGGAAATTGCTTTCCTGTAAAGTAAAAAAAACGCTCCGCGAGTATGCGCACTGCGGTGTATAAGGTAGATGCCGCAAGCGACCGCCGCAGGCGCGAGAATGTGCCAAGGCACATTCTTTGTTTTATAGCAGGCTAGAAAGGAAAAATCATGGAATTATTTTTGGGCGGATGTTACCAGGGAAAAAAGGAATATGTGTTAAAGCTTCACCCGGAATGTAAAGGTCAGGTGATAGAGGGCGAAAACCTTCCTGCAGACTGGGATGGAATGATAAAAGAACTGCAGGAATTTGAGAATCCGGTCATCAACCATTTACACCTGTGGATTCGGAAATGTCTTGAGCAGCAGACAGATGTGGAGCTGTTAGCTGATAAACTGCTGGAAACATATCCGGGACTTATTTTCATCTGTGATGAGATTGGAAATGGAATTGTACCGATGGATGCTCTGGAACGGGATTACAGGGAGCGGACCGGAAGACTACAGATACGGATTGCCGAGAAGGCAGAAAGGGTAGAACGCATTGTATGTGGAATCAGCCAGAGATTAAAATAAATTTATTGCTTATCCGTCATGGAAAGACCCCGTCAAATCGGGAACACCGGTATTTGGGTGTAACAGAAGAAGCTTTATCCGGGGAAGGCAGAAAGCAGTTGGAGATTCTTGCAGAAAAAAGACATTTTAAAAAACCATGGCTGCTTTTCATCAGTCCGATGCTGCGCTGTCAGGAGAGTGCTGGTATACTTTTTCCGGGAAAGAAAGCTTATCCGATAGAAGAATGGCGGGAGATGAATTTTGGTGCATATGAGGGAAAGAATTACGAAGATTTGAAAAATGATTCCTATTATCAGAAATGGATTGACAGCAATGGCACACTGCCTTTTCCGGAAGGCGAGAGCCAGCAGGAATATATAAAACGTTGCCAAAGGGGACTTCATGCCGCAACAAAAATCATAGAGGGAAAAATCACCGGAGAAATCGCAGATGCTGCAATGCCGTTATCAAAGAGTCGAATAACAGAACTCCGGGAGCCTGAAAAACTGATAGCAGAAAATCAAATGACAGAAAATCCGATAACAGAAAGTCAGCCCCGGAACGTGACAGCGGTTGTACACGGCGGCACAATTATGGCACTGCTTCACATTCTTGCAGGCGGAAATTATTTTGATTATCAGGTGAAAAATGGAGGCGGCTACTGCTGTAAGCTCAGACTTTGCGGGGAAGAATGGAAATTAGATTCCCTTGAGGAGATTATAATATGATTTATCACATGATTGCGTTCGGACTGGGATTTTGCCTGGACCTTCTTTTGGGAGATCCATACTGGCTGCCACATCCCATCCGGGTGATTGGAAATTTTATAGGGATATTGGAAAAAAGAATGAATAAAAAGGAGTGCAGTGAGAAATACCTTGTAAGAGCAGGCATTGGAATGATTGCACTTGTTTTGCTGACAGTTCTTATGGTGACCGCACTTCTTCTGATTCTTGCGTACCGGATTCATCCGGTGGCAGGTGTTATCTTGGAAATGATTATGACCTATCAGATTCTTGCTGCAAAATGCCTGAAAGTAGAAAGCATGAAGGTATATAATTGTTTAAAGGAGAATGACCTTATAGCGGCAAGACATGCTGTTTCCATGATTGTAGGCAGAGATACCGAGCGGCTGGATGAAACCGGAGTGGCAAAGGCTGCCATTGAAACGGTGGCGGAAAATATTCGGATGGAGTCATTGCACCGATGCTATATACCGCACTTGGCGGACCGGTTCTGGGCTTTTTTATATAAGGCAGTCAATACCATGGATTCTATGGTAGGATATAAGAATGAACGTTATCTTCATTTTGGCAGAGCTGCCGCAAAATTCGATGATATCTGCAATTATATCCCATCCCGTATCAGTGCATACCTGATGATTGCAGGGACGTATTTCCTTGGAAAGGAATATGACGGGAAGCATGCATATTACATTTATAAAAGGGACCGGTATCATCATGCCAGCCCGAATTCTGCCCAGACAGAGGCAGTTTGTGCAGGAGCACTGTCCATACAGCTTGCAGGAGATGCCTGGTATTTTGGCAAACTGGTGAAAAAGCCGTTTATCGGAGATGCACTGCGTCCGGTGGAATACGAGGACATCAGAAGAGCAAACCGGCTTTTGTATGCGACTGCATTTTTATGTGAAGGCATTTGCCTTTTGGTGATGGGATTGTTATTCTTTATATGATTGAAAGGATGAAAATTCAGGAAAGGAACAGGAATATGGTACATGGAGGAGACATCTACCGTAATTGCATATCATTAGATTATTCTGTAAATATCAATCCTCTGGGCATACCGGCATCTGTAGAGGCAGCCCTTAGGGAAGCGGTGTCTTTATGCAGCCGGTATCCGGATATCAGGCAGGAGAAGCTGAAGGCAGCCATTGCTGAGATGGATAAGGTATCGGCAGATGAGATATTGTGCGGAAATGGAGCTTCTGAACTTTTTCCTGCAATTCTTCATGCATTAAAACCAAAGAAAATACTGATTCCGCTTCCTTCTTTTTATGGTTACGAGTGGGCTGCCGGAACGGAAGCGTGTGAAGTAAGTTATTTTCCATTGCGGGAACAGGATAATTTTGTGCTGGGAGAGGACTTTATCGAGGCATTAGATAAAGAAACAGAGCTTATTTATCTTGCTAATCCCAATAATCCCACCGGACAGTTAATTCCACCGGAGATTTTAAAAGGGATTTTAAAGCGGTGTCAGGAGCTTGATATAATAGTGGTAGTAGATGAATGTTTCCTGCCGTTTTGTGAAGAAGCAGAGCTTTATGAAGAAATGGAAGCTGGCATGAAATGTGGGAATCTGATTCAGGTGAGAGCATTTACCAAGACCTTTGCCATACCGGGAGTCCGGCTGGGTTATCTTATCTGCCGGAACAGGGAAGTCTGTCAGAAGATTGCAAGGCAGCTTCCGGAATGGAACTTATCGGTATTTGCCCAGATGGCAGGATGCGCTGCAGCAAAAGAAACGGAATTTATCGGGGAAAGCAGAAAACTCATTAAAGAGCAGCGGAGTATTCTGACAAAAGAGCTGATATCCTTAGGCTTCCGGGTGTATCCTTCCCGGGCAGATTATATTTTATTTTACACAGAGCTGCCATTATATGAGTTACTTTTAAAGAAACAGATTTTGATTCGAAATTGTGAAAATTACAGAGGTCTGTCGAAAGGGTATTACCGGATTGCAGTAAGAGGGCAGGCAGAGAATGAGCGGCTGATAAGCGCATTAAGAGAGGTGATGGGAAAATGAATCCAATCGAATTTGTATTGCCGGGAGAGATTGAAAAACGCAGCTTTGAGATTATTTCAGAGGAATTAGAAAAGCGTCAGATTGTATTGCCTAAAGAGCAGGAGCCTGTTACCAAGCGTGTGATCCATACCAGCGCAGATTTTGATTATGCGGAGACAATGTGTTATTCTGACCATGCAGTAGAAATTGCAAAGGAACTGATTCTTAAGGGGGCGGATATTGTAACGGATACCAATATGGCACTTGCCGGAATCAATAAGAGCATATTAGCTTCCTTTGGCGGAGAAGCCCATTGCTTTATGGCGGATTTGGATGTAGCACAGCTTGCCAGAGAGCGGCAGGTAACAAGAGCCACCATCAGCATGGAGAAAGCCGCAGCCATTGAAAAACCGGTTATTTTTGCGGTGGGAAATGCACCGACGGCGTTAATCGAGCTTCATAAAATGATAACGGAGGGACGCTACCAGCCGGCATTTATTATCGGAGTTCCGGTAGGCTTCGTAAATGTGGTACCGGCAAAAGAATTGATTATGGAAACAGAAGTACCTTATATCATTAACCGGGGTAGAAAGGGCGGGAGCAATGTTGCCGCAGCTATCTGCAATGCAATTTTGTATCAATTAAGACGATAGTAAAATCAGGGGAAGAAAGATGCAATATGGGTTTACCTCCGGAAGCTGTGCCGCAGCCGCAGCAAAGGCAGCAGTCTATATGCTGATGAGTGGAAGAAGAAAAACAGAGATTACCATTGAGACACCAAAGGGAATTTCCTACCATGCAACGGTGGAGCATATCAAAATTCAGGAAACAGAAGTTTCCTGCGCGGTACAAAAAGGACGGCGGGGATGACCCGGATGACAACAGGAGCATGGATTTATGCAACGGTGAGCATTTGTGAAGAAAATAACAATCAGATAGAAATAGATGGCGGCATCGGTGTTGGCAGGGTTACGCGGCCGGGATTAGACCAGCCGGTAGGAAATGCCGCAATTAATACGGTACCACGGCAGATGATTGCAAAAGAAGTATCAGAGGTCTGCCATCTGTTTGATTTTCAGGGCGGAATCAAAGTCGTAATTTCAGTGCCGGAAGGAGAACATCTTGCGGCGCAGACTTTTAATCGAGACTTGGAATAAAGGGCGGAATCTCGATACTTGGAACCAGCGGGATTGTGGAGCCTATGAGTGATAAGGCATTGCTGGATACCATAGCAGTGGAATTGAAACAGAAACGGGCAGAAGGTCATTCTATTGTTGCCATATCACCGGGCAACTACGGATTGGAATTTATGAAACGGACCTATGGTTATGATTTGGAGCGCAGTGTAAAATGCAGCAACTTTATCGGACAGACCATTGATATGGTAAAAGAACTTGGATTTTCCAAAATGCTCTTAACCGGTCATATCGGAAAGCTGATAAAGGTATCCGGCGGCATTATGAACACCCATTCCAGAGAGGCAGACTGCCGGATGGAGCTTCTGGCGGCGGCAGCAATCCGGGCGGGCGCAGAAGTGACACTGCTTCGGGAAATATTAGACTGCATTGGTACAGAGGATGCGGTAGACCGGATTAAAAAGCCGGATTTTTAGAACCTGCCATGGAATATGTCATGGAAAAAATGGAAGACCATCTTAAGCATCGTGCCGGGGGTGGACTGGAAATAGAATGTATGGTTTATAGTAATGACATCGGACTTTTAGGTGTAACGCCGGGAGCAGTGGCATTATTAAAAGAACTGTTGGAGGAAAAGGAATGATTCATTTTGTTGGAGCAGGGTGCGGAGCACCGGATTTGATTACCGTAAGAGGAATGCATCTTTTGGAGAAAGCGGATGTGATTATCTATGCCGGTTCACTGGTAAATCCCAAGCTTTTAGACTATGCCAAAGCAGACTGTCAGGTATATAACAGTGCATGATGACATTGGAAGAAGTCCTTGCAGTTATGGTGGAGGCAGAGCAGGAAGGAAAAGATGTGGTGCGGCTGCATACCGGAGAACCAAGCATATATGGAGCGGTTCAGGAGCAGATGCAGGAGCTGGATGCAAGAAAGCTAGCCTATGATTCTACGCCGGGAGTAAGTGCCTGCTTTGGAGCAGCGGCATCGTTAAATCTGGAGTATACCCTGCCGGATATTTCCCAGTCCCTTATCATTACCAGAATGGAGGGACGGACGGCGGTTCCGGAGAAAGAAAGCATTGAGGCATTTGCTGCCCATCAGTGTTCCATGGCAATCTATTTAAGCACGGGAATGTTGGAGAAGTTATCTGAGCGACTGATAAAGGGTGGCTATTCAAAGGATACCACTGCGGCACTGGCTTATAAGGTAAGCTGGCCGGAGGAAGAAATATATATCTGCACGGTAGAAACATTGGCACAGACAGCGGCAGAACATGGAATTACCAAAACGGCACTGGTTCTCGTTGGAGATGTTATTAACAAGAGCGGATACAGCAAATCCAGACTGTATGCAGAAGATTTCTCCACAGAATTCCGGGCAGCAAAAAAAATCATAAGAAGGCGGAAAGAAAATGCAGTCATTGAAATGGAGTGTCATCAGCTTTACCGAAAAGGGATCAGAGCTTGCCGAAAAGATAAAAAGACTTTCCAAAGAGCAGCAGCTTCCTGTGAAATTCATACTTATCATGGCAGAAAACAGGTGGAAAATCTGAACGCGTGGACAAAGGAGCAGTTTTCCCTAAGAAATGCAATCATTTTTATCGGAGCATGCGGAATTGCAGTGCGGACAATTGCCCCATTTCTTAAGGACAAGCTGACAGACAGTCCGGTGCTGGTACTGGATGAGGCAGGCAATTATGTCATTCCTCTTTTATCCGGGCATGTAGGAGGCGCCAATGAGATAGCACTGCAGCTGGCAGAGTTATTAGGAGCAGTTCCGGTAATTACCACAGCGACCGACATTAATAATGCCTTTGCCATAGATGTATTTGCAAAAAAGCATGATCTTTCCATTGATAAAAAAGAAGGCATTAAGAAAGTTTCTGCAAAGGTGCTGGAAAAAAAGAAGCTTTCCATGACAATTGCTCCGGAATATGCCGCAAAAGTGGATGTGGCAATCGGCACACCAGAGGATGGACAGAAGCCGGAGCCATTATTGACCTTAATCCCCAAAGAATATATTCTTGGAATCGGATGCAGAAGGAATAAAGAAGAACAGGAACTTAAGGCATTTGCAGAAAACTGTTTAAAGGAAGCCGGAGTAGACTGGAAACAGATACGGGCGATTGCTTCGATTGATAAAAAGAAGGATGAGAAGGCAATTCTAAAACTTGCGGCAGAACATGGCATTCCATTTCTTATTTTTGACGCAGAGACCTTAAGCCGGGTGCCCGGGACATTTGATACATCGGCATTCGTGGCAAGCCAGGTGGGCGTGGATAATGTCTGCGAGCGGGCAGCCATGGCAGCCTGCCGGGATAATGGAAGGCTGGTGCTTCAGAAAAGAGCGGAAAACGGAATGACACTTGCAATAGCAAAAGAAGATTGGAGACTGACTTTATATGAAGAATAAAATATGGATTGTTGGAATGGGACCGGGAAATGAAGAGATGATGACAGGCAGAGCCATCGAAGTATTAGAACAGGTGGACGTAATCATCGGATATACCGTATACCTTGATTTGTTAGGAGAACGTTTTCAAGACAAGGAATTTCTTTCCACGCCGATGCGGCAGGAAGAAAAACGCTGCAGAATGTGTTTTGAGGAAGCAGAAAAAGGCAAAAGCGTAGCAATGGTATGCAGCGGCGATGCCGGTGTCTATGGAATGGCATCACTGATGTATGAGATTGGAAAAGAATATCCGGCGATTTCACTGGAAGTGATACCGGGAATTACTGCAGCCAACAGCGGTGCGGCGGTTCTTGGAGCACCATTAAATCATGACTACTGTGTTATCAGTCTCAGTGACCTTATGACACCATGGGAGTTAATTGAAAAGCGGCTGATTATGGCAGCGCGGGGAGATTTTGCTATTGCACTTTATAATCCGTCCAGCCGGAAGCGGGCAGACTATTTGGAAAGAGCATGTAAGATTCTGCTTCAGGAGATAGAACCGGAGCGCGCATGCGGTTATGTGGAAAATATCGGGAGAGACGGAGAAAGCACAGTTACCTGTACCTTAGAAGAATTACAGAGTAAATCAGTAAATATGTTTACTACCGTTTTTGTCGGAAATTCCAGAACCAGAATTCAGGATGGAAAATTAATCACACCAAGAGGCTATAAGATAGAGCAATGAAAAAGATCATCATTTTTCAGGAACAACAGAAGGAAGAAACTTATCGGAGCTGATGGCGGCAGCAGGCATAGCCCACACCGTATCGGTGGCAACCGATTATGGAAAGCTGGTTATGAAGGCGCATCCGAAGGTGAAGATTCAGGAAGGACGCCTTTCCAAAGAAGCTATGTCAGAAGTTCTAAGGAAAGAATCCTTTGATATTGTAATCGATGCCACTCATCCCTATGCGGTGGAAGTGACCAGAACCATAAAAAGCTGCGTTGCCGGAATGAAAGCGGATGGACTTGAGGTCACTTACTTACGGCTGAAACGGAGCATCCAGGCGTCAGAAGAAACGGGACTTCGTTTCTTTGACAGCAATGAAGCCTGCGCAGAAGCATTAAAGGAAATCAAGGGAAACATTCTTCTTACCACAGGAAGTAAGGAACTTTCCGTATATACCGCATCCGAAGAAGTAAAAAACGTCTTTACGTCCGGGTACTGCCGGGGATGGAAAGTCTTGAAATCTGCCGGAGAGAAGGAATTCTGCCACAACAGATTCTGGCACTGCAGGGACCTTTTTCCGAAGAATTGAATGATGCACTGATTCATCAGTATGGGATAAAATGTATGGTAACAAAGCAGGGCGGCATTACCGGAGGCTTTTTGGAGAAAAAAGAAGCAGCTTTAAAAAATCGTATCCCGCTTTTGATCATTCGTCGGGAGGCAGCAGAGGAAGACGGACTTTCCTTTGATGCAGTCTGTGAGAAAATCGAAACATTAACAGGAGTAAACCTTTCCTTAAGACCGGCGGAGCTTATGATTACGCTGGCAGGAATCGGACCGGGGGATGCAGATATGATGACCGTCCGGTTAAAGGAAGCATTGGCAGAAGCGGACCTTGTATTAGGTGCGAAACGTCTGATAGAGGCAGTGACACCGAAGCTTGAAAAAGAGGCACTTTATCTGCCGGATAAAATCCTTACATGGCTTAAGGAAAAGAGCAGACAGTATGCGGTGCATGAAAAACTGAAGGTAGTCATCCTTTTTCCGGGGATATTGGTTTTTATAGTGGCTGGAGCAAGGTAAGAATCTGTCTGCAGGAAGCACTGCAAAAGGGCATACTTCATGGAACCTTGCAAAGCATTCCGGGCATTTCTTCCATTCAGATGATGGCAGCAGCCTGTGGCGTAAGCTGGGAAAATGCCGGAATTTACAGTATACATGGCAAAACAGATACGGATGGCTGGCAGGCAGAAGTGATACACAGGCTGCATGAAAATGGGCGGCTGTTTCTTTTGGTATCCGGAGCAGAAGACATCCGGAAATTAGGAGCACTTTTTTCGGATAAAGAAGCTTGCAGAATTACAGTAGGGTACCAGTTATCTTATCCGCAGCAGAAGCTGATGGTGCTTACACCGGAAGCGTGCAAGAAGAAACAACAGGAAGGATTGTATGTTGTCATGATAGAGCAGGAAGAACAGAAAGCGAATGAAGAATATGCGGAGCAGGGAAAGCGCAGGGAACAGGAAACGCAGGAAGAGCCGGCAACTTTGTCACCGGGAATCCCGGATGAAGCCTTTATTCGTGGGAAAGTTCCAATGACCAAAGGGGAAGTGCGTCAGGTCAGCCTTTGCAGCCTGCGGCTTCAGAAAGATTCGGTGCTTTATGATATTGGAAGCGGAACGGGGTCGATTGCTGTGGAAGCAGCCCATTTATCCAAAGGAATCAAAGTCTATGCCATTGAAAAGAAAGAAGAGGCGGTAGCACTTCTGGCACAGAATAAAGAGAAGTTTCAGGTAGCAAATATGGAGATTATCCGGGGAACGGCACCGGAGGCATGCAATGGATTAGAGGAACCGACACATGTTTTTATCGGGGAAGCGGTGGACACCTGATGGAAATTTTAGAAGTACTGGCAGCAAAAAAAGAGAAGAATAAGAGTTGTAATGAATGCTATAAGTCTTGAGACGGTGGCAGAATTCAAACAGGTAAAAGAACGGTTTTCGGTATGCAATTTTGAAATGATTCAGATGCAGGTCAGCCGTTATCATGAGCTTGGTTCTTATTATATGCCAAAGGCAGAAAATCCGGTTATGATATGTTCCTTTGATTTGCAGGGAGGAGAAGCGGATGCAGAAGCGTAAAGGAGTAGTTCTTGCAGCACCCAAAAGCGGCAGTGGAAAGACATTGATTGCCTGTGCGTTAATCGAAGCCTTGAAAGAAGCAGGAGTCGATGTCTGTGCATTTAAGTGTGGACCGGATTATATAGACCCGATGTTTCACCGTACGATTTTAGGCGTGCCGGGCGGGAATCTGGATACATATTTTACCGGCGAAGCAAAGACAAAAGAGATATTTATGGAAGAGGCACCGGAAGATGCATTTGCAGTGGTAGAGGGTGTCATGGGACTTTATGACGGACTTGGCGGAATTTTTGAAGAAGGTTCCACCTATCATCTGGCAAAAGCAATTTCTCTGCCGGTGATTCTGGTAATTGATGCACATGGCATGGGAAGAACGATACTTCCGCTGATACAGGGACTTTTATCCTATGACAAAGCCGGAATCATAAAGGGCGTGATACTAAACCGGGTCAGCAAAATGTTCTATGCGTCATTAAAAGAGTTAATCGAAACCGAATTATCCATAGAAGTGCTGGGCTGTTTTACGGAACAGAAGGAGCTTCATCTGGAGAGCCGCCACTTAGGCTTAAAACTCCCGGAAGAAAAGCGTGATTTAAAAGAACAGGTATGCCGCGGGGCAGACAGCTTAAAAGAAACGGTATCGATAGAGCGGATTTTAGCAATTGGGGAGCCGGAGAAAAGGATGCGGCATCCCCAAAAGTTGATAGTCACGAAAACAAAGTGACATATCAGAGAGCAGATATCAAAGAAAATGATACCCATGAAAGTAAACTCCGCCTTGCCATCGCAAGAGAGGAGGCATTTTGTTTTTATTATCAGGAGAACCTGAAACTGCTTTCAAAAAGGGGCTTTGAGCTGGTGCCGTTTTTCCCCTGCATGATAAGAAATTACCGGAGCATATCAGCGGATTACTGTTAGGCGGGGGATATCCGGAACTTTTTGCAAAGGAATTATCCGAAAATGACAGCATGAAGACAGCCATCCGGGAAGCCATCCGGGGCGGACTTCCGTCACTGGCAGAATGTGGGGGCTTTCTTTATCTTCATAAATCACTGAAGGATATGGAAGGCAGACAATATTCCATGGCGGGCGTAATTGATGCAGATGCAGATTACCGGGGAAAGCTGGTGCGTTTTGGCTATGTGGAGCTTACCGAGAAAGAAAGATGTTTCCTGCCGGAAAAAGAAGAAATCCGGGGACACGAATTCCATTATTTTGACAGTACGGAAAATGGAACGGACTGCGTGGCAAAAAACCGATCGGAAGCAGAAGGTGGGAATGTGTCTGGGAAGGAGAAAACCACTGGTGGGGATTTCCTCATCTTTATTATCCGTCCAACCCTTCTTTTGTAGAGCATTTCTATCAGCAGGCAGGATTGTATCAACAATCGAAATTGAAGCAAAAAGATAAAACGAAGTAAATGATAAATAGAAGTAAAAGATCATTTAAAATAAGAGGAAGACAGATGCAGAAAGAAAAAGCACAGAGTGGAATTTTATATGGAATTGGAGTAGGACCGGGGGAGCCGGAGCTTTTGACCCATAAAGCGGTTCAGGTGATAGAATGCTGCGATACCATAGTAGTGCCGTCCGAATCGATAGAAGAGTGTAATGCTTTTCAGATTGTAGAAAAACTGGTGCCGGACATACGGAAGCATCAGCTTGTGGCATGGAATTTTCCCATGACCAGAGATGAGAAAAAGTTAGAAGAAGCCCATGATAAGATATGCGAAAATATAGAAGCATATCTTGCAAAGGGAGAAAAGGTTGCCTTTTTAACGCTGGGGGATCCGGCAATTTATTCTACCTATACTTATCTTTCACAGAAAATCGAAGAGCATGGTGGCTATACGGAAATGGTCAGCGGGGTACCGTCTTTTTGTGCAGTGGCAGCAAGGCTTGGCATTTCGCTGGGAGAAAAGGAAGAGCAGATTCATATTATTCCCGGTTCCTATGAGATAGAAGAATCGAGACAATTTTCCGGCACCAGAATCTATATGAAGTCCGGAAGGAAGCTGAAGCAGTTAAAAGAAAGGCTGCAAAAGGAAAGCACTATCCGTCCGTTAGAAGTGTATAGTGTTTCCAATTGTGGAAAAGAGGAAGAAAAAGTCTTTTCCGGTGTGGATAACATACCGGAAAACAGCGGATATTTTACCATCGTGATTGTAAAGACCAAGGATGAGCCGGTGCATAACAGCAGCCGCTTTTTTGAGAATCGTGCATGCGCTTATTATCCCTGCCATAGGGACATTGAGCAGATTAACTGTATGTTCTGCTACTGCCCGATGTATGAAATGGAACATTGTCCGGGAACACCGGAGTACAAAGAGACAAATGGCAGAAAACTTAAGATTTGTACCAACTGCACGTATCCCCATCAGGCAGAACATTATGATGCCATTATGAAAGTACTGACCCACCGGCTGAAAGGCTAGAGAACTTTTTAAGGGTGAAGTTTGTTGAGGCAGGGTGAACTATGGCTTGTGAAAAAATAAAAAGTGTGTTAGTATAGTAGCGATTTCATAGAAAGATAATCGGTGCCTGCAATGAAATTCATTCATATGCAGGGTAAAAGGGAAACAGGTGTAAATCCTGTACGAACTCGTCACTGTAAGAAGGGAGTAACGTAGTCAGGCTTTTAAAAGCGCCACTGATGCACAGACATTGGGAAGGTGATTACGGAGCGTTAATCTTTGAGTCAGGAAACCTGCCGTTTATCTGGTACGGGAAGAGATTCCGGGTCACGAGTAATTGGCTGTACTGTTTGATAACAAGGGAAATCCGTAAAGCGTATTTCCTGTAGTTAGTATGTCATTTACTTCGTTCATAGCAATATGGAACGGAGTTTTTTCATGTGTAAATGAAACCAGAACATGAGAAAAGGAGAAAAAAATGAAAAAGAAAGCATTGACTGTAGTTCTTACACTTACTATGGCAGCAACCATGTGTGCGGGATGTGGTGATAAGAAAACAACAGGGACAACTGAAACAACAGAAGCTGTTTCGACAGAAGATGAAAAGGATGATCAGGCAAAAGCAGATGAGGTAGCAGCATTGATTGATGCAATTTATGTGCAGGAAAGAACTGATGAGACAGATGCACAGTGTAAGGCAGCAAAAGAAGCATGGGATGCACTGACAGATGCTCAGAAGGAACTGGTATCCGGAGAAAATGCAGACCCGGATTACTTTGGAAGAGATACCGGAGATGCATCAAAGGATGATCCTTTAAATCAGGATGATATTGGAGAGAATGAGCTTTTGGTAGTAAGCTTTGGTACATCCTTTAATGACAGCCGCGCAACAGATATCGGCGGCATTGAAAAAGCATTACAGGAAGCAAATCCTGACTGGTCTGTAAGAAGAGCATTTACATCACAGATTATTATTAATCATATCCAGGCCCGTGATGATGAAAAAATTGATAACGTAGATCAGGCATTAGAGCGTGCAGTAGACAACGGCGTAAAGAATCTGGTAGTACAGCCAACACACTTAATGCGTGGTGCAGAATATGATGAACTGGTAGAAGCAATTGAGAAGTATCAGGATAAATTTGAAACAGTCCGTATCGCAGAACCTCTGTTAGGTGAAGTTGGAAGTGATGCAACTGTAATCAACGAAGACAAGGCTGCCGTTGCAGAAGCAATTACAGCAGAAGCAGTTAAACTTGCTGGATATGACAGCATGGATGCTGCAGCAGAAGATGGAACAGCATTTGTATTTATGGGACATGGTACTTCCCATACTGCAAATGTAACTTATGACCAGATGCAGACCCAGTTAGAAAAACTGAATTACAAGAATGCATTCGTTGGAACCGTAGAAGGTGAACCGGAAGATACCGCATGTGAAGCTGTTATTGAAAAGGTAAAAGAAGCAGGATACAAAAAAGTAATTCTTCGTCCGTTAATGGTTGTTGCCGGAGACCATGCAAACAACGATATGGCTGGAGATGATGAAGACTCCTGGAAGAGCCAGTTTGAAGCATCTAAAGCATTTGACAGTGTAGATACACAGATTGAAGGTCTTGGAAGAATCAAAGCAGTCCAGGATATTTATGTAGCACATACAAAGGCTGCTTTAGAGGCAGAGCCACTTGCAACAGCAGGTGGTTCCAATTCCTCTGCAGCCTTAGAGGATGGAACTTATACCGTAGACTTCAACACAGACAGCACAATGTTTCACGTAAATGAAGCAAAAGAAGGCAAGGCAGAACTTACGGTAAAGGATGGAAAAATGACAGCGCATATCACACTTCCATCTAAGAACATTGTAAATTTATTTGTTGGAACAGCAGCAGATGCACAGAAAGATGGTGCGAAGCTTCTTGAGCCTACTACAGATACGGTAGAATACAGTGATGGAACCAGCGAAGAAGTATACGGCTTTGATGTTCCGGTTCCTGCAGTGGATGAAGACTTTGATCTTGCATTAATTGGAACAAAGGGAAAATGGTACGACCACAAAGTATCTGTTTCTAATCCTGAAAAAAAATTAGCTGATGGCTCTTATGAGGCAGAAGTAACTTTAGGGGGCGGAACCGGAAGAGCAACGGTGGATTCACCGGCGAAGGTTGTGATAAAAGATGGAAAAATTACTGCAACCGTTGTGTGGAGCAGTCCAAACTATGATTACATGTTAGTAGATGGAACAAAGTATCTGAATGAGAACAAGGGCGGAAATTCCACCTTTACGATTCCGGTATCCGGCTTTGACTGTGACATTGCAGTAGTGGGTGATACTGTTGCAATGAGCACACCTCATGAAATTGAATATACATTGAATTTTAAACTGGTAAAATAAAATGCAGAAAAAACGAATTATGATAGTGAGCGTTATCTGTATACTTCTTCTGACTCTTTGTGCCTGTGGTACAAAGAAGCAGGAGAAAAAAGCAGATACCGTAGATTTTAGTTCTCTCAGCAAGACTGGGAGTATGGAATTAAATTATGCAACACAGTATAGTGTCGATGAATATGGCGGGTACAAAATGATTACGATCGTGGATGGCGGTCGTTTTTTGCTTATTCCGGAGGGCGTGGTGGTGCCGCAGAATATCCCGGAGGATGTTACGGTTTTACAGCAGCCGCTGGATAAAACATATCTGGTATCCACTTCTGTCATGGATTTGGTAAGACAGATTGATGCCATGTCAGATATCCGGCTCTCCGGAACGAAGGAAGATGGCTGGTATGTAGAAGAAGCCAGGGAAGCCATGGAGGAAGGAGACATTTTATATGCAGGAAAATACAGTACTCCGGACTATGAACTGATTCTGGATGAAGGCTGTAATCTGGCAATTGAAAATACAATGATTTATCATAACCCGGAAGTAAAAGAAAAGTTGGAAGAACTTGGAATCCCTGTACTTGTGGAGCGTTCCAGCTATGAATCACACCCATTGGGCAGACTGGAATGGATCCGTTTATATGGAGTATTATTTGATAAAGAGGAAGAAGCAGATTCTTTCTATGAAGCAGAATTAGAAAAATTAGAGCCGATTATGAAGAAAGAAAGCTGCAATGTAACAGTAGCATTTTTCAGTGTGACAGCAAACGGAACAATCAGTGTGCGGAAATCAAATGATTATGTAGCGCAGATGATTGCTCTTTCCGGTGGAACCTATGTGCCGGAACAACTGGCGGGCGAAGAAGAAAATGCACTTTCCACAATGAACATACAGATGGAGGATTTCTATGCAGATGCAAAGAATGCCGATATCTTAATATATAACAGTACAATTGAAGGCGAAATCAGTACGCTGGAGGAATTGAAGCAGAAGAATGCACTGTTTGCAGATTTTCAGGCAGTACAGCATGGAAATGTCTATTGTACCACAAATAATTTCTTCCAGAAATCCACGGCAATCGGAGATTTTATGGAAGATCTGAATAAAATAATTCGGAATACAGATACAGAAGAAGCAGGATATTTAAAGAAGCTGAGGTAAAAGAAAATGAAGCGGTATGCAGTCTCTTTTATAACAATTTTTATATTGCTGGTGGGATTAATTTTCTGGAATATTGGTTCTGGAAGTATTTCGATTTCCTGGGATGAACTTTGGAATATTTTACTGAAACAGACAGAAGAAGGTACCGCTTATCATATTATCTGGGATATCAGACTGCCACGGATTCTGGCTGCTGTCATGCTGGGGGGAGCATTGTCGATTTCCGGATTTTTACTGCAGACCTTTTTTGGAAATCCAATTGCAGGTCCGTATGTGCTGGGAATTTCTTCCGGTGCCAAACTTATGGTAGCACTGGCAATGATTTATCTTCTGGGAAGGGGAATTACAATCAGTTCTTTTGGAATGGTAGCAGCAGCCTTTGCCGGTTCACTTCTGGCAATGGGATTTGTACTTTTAATTTCCATGAAGGTACATAGAATGTCTCTTCTGATTGTATGCGGAATTCTAATCGGATATATCTGCTCGGCAATTACAGACATCTGTGTTACTTTTGCAGATGATTCGAATATCGTGAATCTGCATAACTGGTCCCAGGGCAGCTTCTCCGGAATGAACTGGTCGAATATTCTGATGATATTTATCCTGACCTTGCTGTCCTTTCTTGCGGCAATGTTTCTTGCAAAGCCGATTGGTGCGTATCAGATGGGAGAGACTTATGCCAGAAATATGGGTGTTAATATAACTGTGCTCCGGGTAAGCCTGATTCTGTTATCCAGCTTATTGTCGGCTTGTGTAACAGCTTTTGCAGGACCGATTTCCTTTGTAGGAATTGCGGTGCCACATCTGATAAAATCTGCCACAGGAACAGCAAAACCACTGGTGCTGATACCGGGCTGCTTTCTGGGGGAGCGGTAGTGACACTGTTTTGTGATGGAATCGCAAGAACACTCTTTGCACCGACAGAAGTAAGTATCAGTACCGTTACAGCGGTCTTTTTAGTTCCGGTGGTAATTGTAATGATGCTGCGCAGACAGGAGGAGCGGGGATGACAAAACAGATGGCAGGAAAAGCAGAGTACACAGAGAAAGAACGCATGGCAGGAAAAATGAAATCTTCTGAAAGAAAACAGGGGCTTGTAACAGACAAATTCAAAGTTGGATATGGAAAAAAGGTCATTCTTTCGAATGTTAATCTGATGGCAGAACCGGGAAGGGTATTGACGTTGATTGCCCAAATGGTTCCGGTAAATCTACGATTCTAAAGAGTATTGTAAAGCAGTTGAAATCCCTTGGTGGTGTAGTATACCTGAACGGGAAAGCAACCTCGGAAATGAAAGAGACAGAAATCGCAAAGAGCCTTTCCATGGTAATGACAGAGCATATTCATCCGGAACTGATGTCCTGCCGGGATGTGGTTGCAACCGGACGATATCCCTATACCGGAAGACTTGGAATCTTAGATAAGCAGGACTGGAAACTGGTGGATGAGGCAATTACCATGGTTCATGCGGAAGAGGTGGCAGAGCAGTCATTTACAAGAATCAGTGACGGACAGAGACAGCGTGTGATGCTGGCGAGAGCAATCTGCCAGGATACAGCAATCCTGGTATTAGATGAACCAACCTCGTATCTGGATATCCGCTATAAGCTTGATATTTTAAACAGCATCCGGAAACTGGCAAGGGAACGAAATATAGCAGTAATTATGTCACTGCATGAACTTGACTTGGTACAGAAAGTATCGGATATGGTAGCCTGTGTAGATGGGACCACCGTCAGCCATATTGGACCACCGGAGGAAATCTTTCAGGGTTCGCTGGTACAGAAGCTTTATGGAATTGAGGAAAAGAACTTTGATTCCATGCTTGGAATCATGCAGATGCCGGGAAATAAAGCTGCCCCGAACGTATTCGTAATCGGAGGCGGTGGTGCTGCAATACCAACTTATTACAGACTGCAGAGAGAACATATTCCATTTGCAGCAGGAATCTTATTTGAAAATGACGTAGAATATCCTGTTGCAACGGCACTGGCATCAAAAGTCATTACTGCAAAAGCATTTTATCCGATGGAAGAAGCACAACTGGAAGAAGCAAAGAAAATACTTACGGGTTGTGAAACCTGTATTTGCACCTGCGAGAATTTCGGACCTTATAATATGTTAAATAAAGAACTGCGAAGCCTGGCAGAAGAACAGGGAAAATTGAAATAAAGAAATTGGAATAAAAGAAAAGCCCATGGAATCAAAGTTGTTTTATGATTTCATGGGCTTTGGTATATTTTACTGTTCAGTGTCTTCCGGTAAGATGAATTTTCCAACAAGTTCATCTAAGGAAGTTGCCTGTGCAGACAATTCCTGGCTGGTAGCGGAAGATTCTTCTGCGGTAGCGGAGTTGGACTGTACTACCTCGGAGATCTGGTTGACACCCTGTTCTGCCTGATCCATGGCATTGGCCTGAGTCTTAGCAACATCACTGATGTGCTTGGAAGATTCTGCAATCTGCTGGATACCATTTACAACGTTTCCGATAGATTCAGCAGCATGGTCTGCAGCAACATTACCTTCAGCAATCTCCTGAAGGGCACCTTCGATTAAGTCTCTGGTATCTACAGCAGACTTGGTACTCTGCTCTGCCAACTGACGGATCTGGTCAGCAACCACAGCGAATCCACGGCCTGCCTCACCTGCTCTGGCTGCCTCGATAGAAGCATTCAGAGAAAGTAAGTTGGTCTGGGAAGCAATATCTTCGATTTCAGAAATAATATTTCCAATCTTCTTAGAAGTTTCATCAATACGTGCCATAGCATCAACCATGGCTTTCATTTCAGCACTGCTGTCTTCTGCTTCAGCAGCATACTGCTTTGCCTGATCATAAGCAATCTGAGCCTGATCAGCGGACTGTTCAATATTACTTGTAATATCAGTGATTGTTGCCTGAAGCTGTTGTACGGCACCGGCCTGCTCAGTAGCACCTTCTGCCATACTCTGGGAAGATTCTGCAAGGTTCATGGAACCGGCAGAAACCTGGGAAGAAGCTTCTCCAATCATCTGGATAGTATGTACCATTGCATCACGCATGCCACGCATTGCGGTCAGTAACTGTTCGAAGTCACCGACATATTTGTCGGAATGCTCGGACTGAATGGTGTAATCACCATTTGCCATGCCCTCCATCAGAACACCTACATCAGTGATGACTGCGTTCAGTGTTTCAGCCATTTCAGTAGAAGTGGCTGCAATACTTGCAACTTCATCGTTGGATTTCACCTCCGGGAAAGGGTCATGTAAATTACCCTGTGCAAAAGTGCTAAGACGATTCTCCAGTGCGACTAAAGGTTTTGAAATTCCCTTTGCAATGGAAGCTCCCATCTTGGAAGAAACAAGGATGGATACAATAATAATTACAGCAATGATAATGATAAAAATAAGGGTAACAACAGAAAGTGTATCTGCTAAATGATCTCCTTCTGTTACTTTGGTATTCATCAAGTCCCTCATTCCGGAATAGATTTCGTCATATAATGGGGCTACTTCATCAATCATTATATTCTGGGCTTTTGCACTCTGACCCGGGTCGGTTGTTTTGCCGGTATCAATTGCTTTCTGCTCAGTAGTCCAGTAATCTTCCAGCTTGGCATCAATGGAATCATAGATTTCCTGCTCTTTGCTGGTGGTAGTAACTTCATCTACAATTTCCCAATACTGTTCAAAAGTGGCCTTTCTTTCGTCATGGGTATCGGACATCTGACTAATCAGACTGTCATCATCATATCCGACAATAGCACGGGTGGCAGATCTGGTATCGGTAAAGGCAACCAATGCTTTGCCGATGTCACCCTGTGAAAAACCATAATTGTTCAGGGCATTCTTATACAGAGTCATGGTTACAATCAGCATAACCACACCAAGTACGGCTGCGATGGAGCAGGTTGTCACGATAATACGGAATGCCTTCCCCAGACGGTTTCTAATTATAAGATTCTCAAACATAACGTTCCTCCTTCGTTATATACAATGGCACTATGGCACCAATTGCGTTATGCAACAGTAAAAGTAAAAGCGAAAATCTAAATATTTATCATAATTTTACTACTTTATTGGAAATATGTCAAAATTATTCAGATAATAAGTGACTTGGAAACTGATTATTCCTCAAATTTGTTTAAACATATGAAAATTGACATTTTTCCGGTGAACCGCTAAAATGACGAAGAACATAAATAAGGCATTAAGGGAGAAAACAGTATGGGATGCGTATATTTTGTCCGGCACGGACAGACCATATGGAATGTAGAAAATAGGATATGTGGTGCAACAGATATTGCACTGACTGAGCTTGGACATAAGCAGGCAATTGAGACCGGAAAGAAAATATTAGAAGAAGGCATAAAGGTGGATGAAATATTATATTCCCCATTAATCCGGGCAAAAGATACTGCATTGCATATTTCAGAAATTACCGGAATTCCGGCAAGGGAAGAGCTTCGTTTAAAGGAGCAGAACTTTGGCAGATTTGAATCCACACCGCGGGATGGAGCAGATTTTAAGATTGCAAAGGGACAGTTTATCACCCGCTATGACGGCGGAGAATCTATGCTGCATCTGGCACAGAGGATTTACAATCTTCTGGATGAAGTAACAGCTTCCGATAAGACTTATATTCTGGTGGCACACAATGGCATATCAAGAGTTGTGCAGTCCTATTTTTATGAAATGACCAATGAAGAATATGCTGCATTTGGCGTGAAGAATTGTGCCATATTAAAATATGAATTCTAAGAGACGAAGGGCAGGAATGAAAAATGAAACCGAAGTCGGAAAAGAGTATAGAGCTTTATCATATCATGACAGAGCGGGGGTATCCGGAAGAATTCTGTGATGTCATTACCCGGAATCTGAATACGGATTTTACGGCACAGAGGATGTTATGGTATTTATCACACTATGAATATCTGCCGGAGGGTGAAATTGTAGATGAAATGCTTGCCATTTTAAGTGACCGGAATGCGATTATGCAGAAAAAAGAATTAGAAAAAACCAATGCTGCATGGAATGAATTCCTACAGCATGGTTTTGAGGAAGAAGACTAGCGGAATCGTAAAGACGGAGCAAAGTGTCATGACAAAGCAGGTCTTAGAAGCAAATTCCGCATCGGAATGGTAGTTTTCTGCCATCATCGGAATGGCGGACATGGCTGGCATACATGCCATCAGGGTAAGAATGGTTGTTTCGGTCGGAGTAAGGAAATGTGATACCACGGCTGCAACACCAACCGGAATCAGAATCATTTTGACAATTACCAGAAAGAAATAATCATAAATAAAGTCGAGATTCTTTAAGGAAATATAAGAAAGAGTTGCACCCAGGAAAATCAGCGCAAGACTGAAGCTTACATTTCCAACAGAGGTAATTGTATGTTATTCCAGCAGCTTTTCCAAGGTTGTGGCACCGGGGCTTCGTGTGGGATTTGTGATTGCCAACAAGAAGATTATAGAACGTGGAACACTGTTAAAACAGTTTACCGATGTACATACAAATATTCTTGCACAGATGATTGTTTATGAGTATTATAAGAATTATGATATTAAGAAACATATTGCAGAGGTATCCGCTTTCTATGCGAAAAGAGCGAATATATGTGCAAATTAATCAGGGAAAAGCTTCCAAAGGAGATAAAGTGTATTGAGCCGGATGGCGGAATGTTTGTATGGTGTAGCGATACCTCTGGTAAGATTAACATAGCTTGTCACATATTGGCTATGAGAAAAGCTTTGGCTTTCTGAAAAATGAGGTTCTTTCTTGTACTTTTATTCATAATAAGGTATACTTTAGGGAAGTAATTTGTTGAATTAAATATGTTTGTATGGAGGATTAATTATGGACATGAACATTGTATGCCTTGATCTGGAAGGAGTATTGGTACCGGAGATCTGGATTGCATTTGCAGAAACAAGCGGAATCCCTGAATTAAAGAGAACTACAAGAGACGAACCGGATTACAATAAATTGATGAAATGGAGACTGGATATTTTAAAAGAACATGGTCTTGGAATCAAAGAAATTCAGGAAACAATCGCAAAGATTGACCCTATTCCGGGAGCAAAAGAATTCTTAGATGAACTTCGTTCCATGACACAGGTTATCATCATCAGTGATACCTTTACCCAGTTTGCAGGACCTCTGATGAAGAAATTAGGCTGGCCTACCATTTTCTGTAATTCTCTGGAGGTGGCAGAGGACGGTGAGATTACCGGATTTAAGATGAGAATTGAAAATTCCAAGCTGACTACAGTAAAAGCATTACAGTCCATTGGTTATGAGACGATTGCCAGCGGAGACAGCCACAATGACCTTGGAATGATTGAGGCAAGTAAAGCAGGATTCTTATTCCGCAGCACCGAGCAGATTAAGAAAGACCATCCGGAACTGCCTGCATTTGAGACTTATGATGAGTTAATGGAAGCAATCAAGAAGGCTCTTTAATTATGGCAGAGGAAAACCAGACAACCCACAAACGCAGGGTGCGTTACAGTGGAAAATATCCGAAGAAATTTGAAGAAAAATATAAAGAACTTCAGCCGGAAAAATATAAAGATACGATTGAGCATGTAATAAAAAAAGGAAACACACCTGCCGGAATGCATATTTCCATAATGGTAAATGAAATTCTGGATTTCTTAAAAATCCAACCGGGAGAAACAGGCTTTGATGCGACCTTGGGATATGGCGGTCATACGAAAGCAATGCTGCAGTGCCTAAAAGGGCAGGGACACATCTATGCAACGGATGTAGACCCGGAGGAATCAGCCAGGACAAGAAAGCGGTTAGAAGAGGCCGGTTTTGGAGAAGAGATTCTGACCATCAGATTACAGAATTTCTGTACCATAGATGAGATTGCAAAAGAGGTTGGCGGATTTGATTTCATTCTGGCGGATCTGGGAGTGTCTTCGATGCAGATTGATAATCCGAAGCGCGGATTTTCTTTTTAAAGTGGATGCCCACTGGATTTACGGCTGAACCAGGAAGCCGGAATCAGTGCAGCAGAACGCCTGGCTGCCATTACAAAGGATGAACTGGCGGGAATGCTTTATGAAAATTCTGATGAACCATATTGTGAAGAACTGGCAAAAGCGATTACCGATGAGATTCGAAAAGGCAACCGGATTGATACCACCACAAAGTTAAGGAATATCATTGAAAAGACGCTTGATTTTCTACCGGAAAAAGAGAAAAAGGATACGATCAAAAAGACCTGCCAACGAACCTTCCAGGCACTTCGTATTGATGTGAACCGTGAATTTGAGGTGCTGTATGAATTCATGGAGAAACTGCCGGATGCATTGAAACCGGGCGGAAGAGCCGCAATTTTAACTTTCCATTCCGGCGAAGACAAGTTAGTAAAGAAAGCATTAAAAGAAGGCTATCGGGCAGGCATTTATGCCGATTATGCCAAAGATGTAATCCGCCCATCTGCACAGGAGTGTGCGCAGAACGGACGGGCACGTTCTACTAAGATGCGCTGGGCAATTAAGGCAGAGTAGGTTATTTTGAAAATACAATGAGATGGAGACGAAAACAGTGAAAATGAAAAGAAAACAGATTGGTATGCTGGTATTTATTGCGATTATTGTGATACTTATGGTCGTAACAAGCCAGACACCAGGAACAATTGCTGATGCTGACAGCTATCAGTGTAAAGTCTATGCAACGATTTTATCTTTGCTTCCGCCGGTTATTGCAATCGGACTGGCATTGATTACCAAAGAGGTTTATACCTCACTTCTGGCAGGAATTATTGTAGGTGGTTTACTGTATTCCAATTTTAACCTTGAATTAATGTTAAATACCATTTTATTCCAGGAAGAAGGTGGTATGATATACAAACTGTCAGATGCAGGAAATGTGGGAATTTTAGTATTCCTTGTCATGCTTGGCATTTTGGTATCCCTTCTTAACCGTGCAGGTGGTTCTGCCGCATTTGGAAAGTGGGCATCCCGGCATATTAAAACCAGAATCGGAGCGCAGATTTCCGTTATGATTCTTGGTGTATTGATTTTCGTGGATGATTATTTTAACTGTCTGACCGTTGGAAGTGTTATGCGTCCGGTGACAGACCGGCACAAGGTATCCCGAGCAAAGCTATCTTATATTATTGATGCGACAGCGGCTCCGGTTTGTATCATTGCACCAATCAGCTCCTGGGCAGCCGCAGTTACGTCATCTGTTCCAGCCGATTCTGGAATTAATGGTTTTGCGGTCTTTATTCAGACCATTCCATATAACTTATATGCATTGCTGACATTGGTAATGTTAATTGGAATTACTCTTTTGCGCGTGGATTTCGGACCGATGAAAACCCATGAAATGAATGCAATCAAAGGTGATTTGTTTACAACACCGGGAAGACCGTATGAGGACAATGAAGAGGAAGTTGTAAAAGAAAACTCTCACGTACTGGATTTGATTCTTCCGGTAGCTGTGTTGATTGCAAGCTGTATTGTAGCCATGATTTATACCGGTGGCTTCTTCAGCGGAACTTCCTTTGTAGAGGCATTCTCTGGCTGTGATGCTTCCGTCGGACTGGTTCTTGGCGGCGCAGTAACACTGGTATTTACTTTTATCTATTACATGTTGCGTGATGTTTTATCCTTTAAGGAATTTACCGACTGTATTCCGGAAGGATTTAAGGCAATGATTGCGCCGATTCTGATTCTGACTATGGCATGGACCTTATCCGGAATGACCAATCTCTTAGGAGCAAAAGTATTCGTAGCTGATCTGGTAGCAAATTCAGCAAATGCAATGCAGGGCTTCCTGCCAATGATTATCTTCCTGGTAGCAGCGTTCTTAGCATTTGCAACCGGAACCTCCTGGGGAACCTTCAGTATTCTGATTCCGATTGTCCTTGGTGTATTCCCAAGCGGACAGATGATGGTAATCTCCATTGCGTCCTGTCTGGCAGGAGCAGTTTGTGGAGACCATTGCTCACCGATTTCAGATACCACAATTATGGCATCTGCCGGTGGCACTGTGAGCATGTTAACCATGTAGCAACCCAGCTTCCGTATGCATTGACAGTTGCAGCAGTCTGCTTACTGGGCTATTTCCTGATTGGTATCCTGCAGGCAGCAGGACTGGCAGGAATTTCATGGCTGGCACTTCCGGTTTGTATCGTGGTATTAATTGGCGTATTATTCGTAATTCGTTCCAGAACAGGACGGGAAGAAATTTAAAAGATAAAAAAGAAAATGCGGGATACGGAATTGGTGTCCCGCATTTTTGTACAATAGAATCAATAATAAAAATAATTTGAAAATTTGAAACAAAAGAAACATAAAATAACAAAAAAGAGGAAAGAAAATGTTTTGTACAAAATGTGGAAATGCATTACCGGTAAATGCAAAATTCTGTACCAAATGCGGAACGAAAGTAGAAGCTTTTCAGCCGGGAGCAATCCAGCCAAATCCGACACCGCAGAAAGCTTCAGTGCCACAGCCACAACAAAAAAAGAATGAGAAAGTAACAAAAACAAAGAACAGTGAAAAATATCAAATAAAAATAAGAATGAAACTGAGAAGAAATCCGGCTCCGGTGCCATGGTATATTTATTAATCGGTGCAGCAGTTCTTATTATTATTCTGATTGCAATTATAGTATTGTTATTTATCAAGGGCAATCGGCCGGCAAAGCAGGATGATATTACCGATAAGCCGGTGGTTACAACAGAGCAGACCACAGAGACGGAAATGTCTACAGAGCAGACAGCTAGGAAAGATGTAAGCGGACAGCAGGAAGCATCTGAGAAAACTTCCGAAGTAATAAATAAAGAAGATACAACTGGAAATGAGGACATGGGAACAGACGGAGCAGTTGGAGAAGAGGAAGCAGAATATATTCTTCCGGAGAGTGCCAGCCGATTATTAACGGAAGCTGATTTGGAGAATCTGACCCAGGAGGACCTTCGGATTGCCAGAAATGAAATCTATGCAAGACATGGAAGAAAATTCTTAGATGAAGGACTGCAGGAATATTTCAATGGAAAATCCTGGTACAACGGAACCATTGAACCGGACGATTTCAAAGAAGATATGTTATCGGAAATAGAGAGAACCAATGAGGATACCATCGTAAATTATGAGACGAAGATGGGCTATCGTTAGAAATAACATTCAATGAAACAGGAAAAGGGGTAGAACAGATATGCCATGTACAACTATTTTAGTAGGGAAAAAAGCTTCTTATAATGGAGCAACCATAATTGCACGAAATGATGATTCCGGTGCCGGACATTTTACACCTAAGAAATATGTGGTAATTCATCCGGAAGAACAGCCGACAATCTATCAGTCTGTATTATCTCATGTGAAAATAGAATTACCGGAGAATCCGATGCGTTATACTGCCATGCCGAACGCAGTAGATGGAGAGGGAATCTGGGCTGCCTGTGGAGTCAATGAGGCAAAGGTTGCCATGACTGCAACAGAGACTATAACTTCCAATCCCCGCGTCTTAGGAGCAGATCCTCTGGTGACCTACCATCCGGCAGAAAATGGCAGGGAAGAGATTATTGGCGGCATTGGCGAGGAGGATATCGTATATATTGTTCTTCCGTATATTCACAGTGCAAGAGAGGGTGTCATTCGCCTGGGCAGTTTGTTGGAGCAGTATGGAACCTATGAGATGAACGGCATTGCATTTCAGGATCAGGATGAGATCTGGTGGCTGGAGACAATCGGCGGACATCACTGGATGGCGCGCAGAGTGCCGGATGATGTCTATGTGGTCATGCCGAACCAGCTGGGACTTGACACCTTTGATTTAGAGGATGCCCTTACTACACAGAAGGACTATATGTGCTCAAAGGATTTGCGGGAATTTATTGAAGAAAATCATCTGAATCTTTCTTTGGATGGCAGCTTAAATCCAAGAGATGCATTTGGTTCCCATGATGATTCCGATCATGTATACAATACACCAAGAGCCTGGTTTATGGAGCGTTATCTCAACCCACATACCTATAAATGGGATGGGGAGCAGGCTGATTATACGCCGGCATCCGATGATATTCCATGGTACTTGAAGCCGGAGAAAAAGGTAACGATCGAAGATGTAAAATATGTATTATCCGCACATTTTCAGGGAACACCGTATGACCCGTATGCTTCTTATGGGGAAAAATCCATGAAAGGCGCATTCCGTTCCATTGAGTCAACCGGAATGATTTCCTTTCAGTGATTGAAATGCGGCCGGAGCAGGCGGACATTACCGAAAATACAGGAAACATCATACAGTGGGTAGCATTTGCATCCAATGTATTTAATGTGCTGGTTCCGTTTTACGGTGAAGTGGAGACAACGCCGGAATATGTATCCAATACCACCGGAGAAGTTTCTACAGATAATTTCTACTGGGCAAGCCGTATGATTGCAGCTATGGCAGATGCCTCTTATCACAAATCCCTTTTTCACATCGAACGCTACCAGATGCATGTGATGGCAAAAGGGCGGGAACTGCTGCATACCTATGATGCACTTCTGGCAGAAGAAAAGGACGCAGCAAACAGACAGAAACTGATGCAGCAGGCAAATAATGCGATAGCAGAAATGCTTAAGAAAGAGACACAGGATACTTTGGATAAAGTGCTGTTTGAATTAAGCAGCCAGATGAAAAATGCATATTCACGTTCGGATGCATGACAGAGAAGGGCACAATAGAGAAAAGGAGCGTAAGTGGAATGCAGACAGATTTTCATTTATTATATCCACCGGATTATGACCGGAACAAAGCCGTTCCCATGAAGGATTATAAATTTATCCACGCATTAAAAATTGATGCTATGGTAATACTGATTAAGGAAAGTTACCGGGGAGTGGCAGACCTTTCACTGGAAAATTTCTTCTCTACAGATGAGCGGGTATTAGAGTATCGTCTGGGCGTAGTAGAAGATCTGGTGGAAAATCCATCACTTTATGAGGTATTTTGCAAGGCGGTATCCATTATTTATAATATTAATGATATGCGAAGAGTATTAAACAGTGATTTTACGACGGATTCAGCCCTGCGTTCGGTGCGATATCTTGAAATGTATCAGGAAATTGTAAATCTGTTTGCGGATGCATTGGAAAAGCAGAGATTCATTCGGAAGGTATGCAGAATTTCAAAAAAGAAATTCACTCAATCGTAGCAAGCAGCGAGTACCAGAGCCTGAATGAGGAACTTCCGAAAATGGAACTGAACTTCGGGCATATCAAAAGCGTAACCGTAGGTATTAATCTTGATGGCAATTTAAGACCGAAAGAAGCCGGACTGATTTCTGTCAATGAGGAGCAGTTCCATCCAGGAACTATCATGGACCGGCTTTTGAAAAAAGGGAAAAAAGATAAATGGCATCTGATGTCGGCACTCTATCCACTGAGCCGGGTGCTGCACAATGATGAACAGGATGCTATAGACTATTCCATGAATGCAGCTTTGCAGGCTATTTTTGCAAAGTCGCTGAGGGAGTTTGAACCGCTGGTGCAGAATTATTATCACATTAATACAAATATGTTTATTGCTTTATTGGATGATATCCGTTTTCTGACTGCCGGAGTAAAATTTATCCGTTCCATGAAAGAAAAGGGATTTGCCATGTGCAGACCGAAGATTGCATCCATGCAGGAGAAACGCTGTGAGTTAAAGCATGTATACAATCCCATGCTGGCAGTGAATTCCGTAGAGGAAACAATTGTGTCTAATTCCTTTGAGCTGGATGAAAAAGGAAGATTCTATCTGATAACCGGCCCAAATCACGGAGGGAAATCTATTTTTGCCTATTCCATCGGAATGGCGCAGGCGTTATTCAACTGGGACTGTTTGTTCCGGCAGAAGAGGCGGTAATGAGTCCGGTGTCTGGAATATTTACACATTTTCCATCCTCTGATGAGAATAATTATGGAATGGGCAGACTGGAAAGTGAGTGTGTAAGACTGAGTGAAATCATGAAACAACTGTCAGATACGGATATGCTGTTGATGGATGAATCTTTTTCCAGTACCAGTGGACTTGAGGCAGGCTACATAGCATCAGAGGTGCTGACCGGAATCGGAATTATCGGCTGCTGTGTGGCCTTTATGTGACCCATATTCATGATTTGACACAACAGCTGGATACCTATAATGAGCATCCGGAGAATAAAGGCAAAATCGATAATCTGGTGGCAATGATGGAAAGTAAAGAAGAGGGTACCCGGAGTTACCGGGTCATCCGGACGACACCGGATGGCTTAAGTTATGCAAGAGATATTGCCAAACGTTATGGTCTGGATTTGGAAGATATTTTAAAAAGATAAAAGAGAAAATCCGTATCTTACTCCTGTTATATACGTATACTATTTGTTGGAAGATTGCAACTAAGATAGCAATTGACTAACAGGGCAGGTGAAAACTACAATAGGAGAAAAGGAGGAATTTCTATGCAGGCATTGTCAAAAGCAACACCAGGTGAAACCTATACCATTCAGTGGATGTTTGGTCAGCCGGAAGTGCTTGATTTCTTGCATAGCCACTCTGTAGATGAGGGGGAACGCATACAGCTCATCCAGAAAATGCGTGACTGTGTAATTATTGGGGCAAAAGACAGCAGATTTGCAATGGGAAATGAAATTGCAGACCGAATACAGGTGTAGGAAAATCGTATAAACGCGGGAAAATATTTTGTGGGTTATCCGCATAAAAAAAGGGAAGCAGTTCCGATGGAACGGCTTCCTTTTTTCTATCAAAGGTCCATAAGAATCTATTATGCTTCTTTCCAGTAATCCGGAGTTACATCCCTGCCTAAATCTTCTAACAATTTCCGGTCACTTCTTATGGTAGCGCAGGCAACGGTAGTCAGCATATTTCCGGTAATGGTTGCAGATGCACCAGCCTGAAAAGCAGTTTCACCATCGTTGGTAAGCAGTGCACGGCCGGCAGCCAGACGGATATTTGCATCCGGATTGATATAACGGAAGAATGCGATGGTACGCAGAATATCATCTTCACTTAACTGCGGCAGATTTTCTAATGGAGTTCCCGGGATTGGCATTAAAGCATTGATTGGAATAGAATCAATTCCCAGTTCAGCTAAACTTACTGCCATATCCAGACGGTCTTCCCAGGTTTCGCCCATTCCGATAATACCACCGGAGCAGGCGCACATGCCTTCCGCTTTTACTTTCTTTAAAGTTTCAATTTTCATATCGTAGGTATGGGTGGTGCAGATATTTGGAAAATTCCGGCGTGATGTTTCTATATTATGATGATAGCTGGTAACGCCTGCCTCATGAAGGCGGTGCAGTTGTTCTTCGTCTAAAAATCCCATGGAAGCACATAAATCGATTTTGCATTCCCGATGCATGGATTCAAAGGCGTGAATGGCTTTTTCAAACTCCGGACCGGTCAGTGCTTTTCCCGCAGTTACGATAGAAAATCGGTCAACTCCTTCGCTTTCGTTCATTTTGCAGGCTTTGATAATATCTTCTTCTGGCAGGAAGTCATATACTTCACAGTTGGTATGGTTATGTGCAGACTGGGCACAATATTTACAGTCTTCCGGACAGCGTCCGCTTCGTCCGTTTATGATAGAACATAAATCTACTTTATCTCCAATTCTTGCAGCACGGATTTTGTCGGCTCCTTCGCATAATTCCTTTAAATCGCAGGTAAAAAAAAGGATAAATCATCCTCTCGCGTAATGCGTCGTCCGTCAATAATTTCCTGTGCCAGTGTCAGTGCATCCATGGTTTGTCTCCTTTGTATCTGTGTGAATTTTACAGTTCTTTATGATAAACAAAAATTAACTGAATGTCAACCTGAAATAAGATATGAGTTAACAATACGAGAAACAGGAGAAACTACAATGGATGATAGATGCATGAAGAAAATTGCAGGAAGAAAGCTGCCAGGATATGATTGTAGAAATAGTGGAAATTGGTATAATGAAAAGTAATGAGATAAGAAAAGGGGGATTCAATTTGAAAGCAACTGTATTAGTAGATAATATAGGAACGGAAATTGCAACTGGAGAATGGGGGTTGAGCATTTATATCGAACAGGCAGGAAAAAATATACTGCTTGATACGGGTGCATCAAACCGTTTTCTGGTAAATGCAAAAGCATTGGAAAAGGATATCGGGGCAGTGGATTATGGGGTATTGTCCCATGCCCATTATGACCATGCAAATGGGATGCAGGCATTTTTTGAAGAAAATGAGAATGCGAAATTTTATCTTCAAAAGGGAACCGGTGAAAACTGTTATTTTAAGAAGTGGTTTATTCATAAATATATTGGAATTCCAAAACATATCTTAACCAGACAGAAGGATAGAATTGAATATGTGACCGGAAAGTACAAACTTTATGAAAATGTATATCTGATTCCCCATACGACAAAAGGTCTTGAGACAATCGGAGCCGCCAATAAAATGTATATCAGAGACGGCAGACGTTGGCGACCGGACGATTTCGCCCATGAACAAAGTCTTGTAATAGAGGAAGAGGATGGTCTTATTATTTTTAACAGCTGTTCGCATGGTGGCGCAGACAATATTATAAATGAGGTCAGCAAACTGTTTGAAAAGCCGGCAAAAATGATGATTGGTGGCTTCCACATTTTTCAAAAGGGGAAACTGAAATTCGGCAGTTGGCAGAAAAAATAAAGGCAACCGGTGTAAAAAAGATTTATACCGGTCACTGTACGGGAGGAAGAGCTTTTCGGATTCTACAGCAGGAGTTAGGCGATATGGTGGAGCAGTTAAAAGTTGGTCTCGTAATAGAAGCATAGATATTTCAAAAGAAATAAAGGAAGTAACAGGAAAGGAATCAACAGATGAAAAAATACAAAATCACAGATATTATTGAGGATGAATTCGGCTGTGAAGGAGGAAGGGGAAGAACCGATGGTTACGATTCTTCTGGTGGATGATACCGGAAAACAGCGCAGCATCCGTATGGCAGATAAGCTGGCTTATGAAAAGAAACTGGATATCGGAGCGGAAATGGAGCTGCCGGAAGAAGAGATAATGACATTAAACGGAAAAGAATATAAAGTGAAAAAACTGCTTGGAAAGGGGAAAGGCGGCTATTCCTATCTTGTGACAGATGGGGAGAAGGAATATGTCCTGAAACAGATTCACCATGAACCATGCAGTTATTATCAGTTTGATAATAAGTTAGAGGCTGAAAAAAGGGATTATAAACGGCTTATGGAAATTGGAATTACCATGCCAAAGCTGCTTGATATCGATGAGACACAGGAACGCATTTTAAAGGAATACATTCCGGGAGACACTGTCTATCAGCAGGTGGAAAAGGACGCACTGCCGGAAATCTGCCTGCAACAGGTAAAAGAAATGTGCACAAAGTTATATGCTGCACATACAAATATTGATTATTTCCCTACAAATTTTATCCTGTGGCAAAATGTCCTCTATTATGTGGATTATGAGTGTAATGCCTATATGGAAGAATGGAATTTTGAAAACTGGGGAATCAAGTACTGGTCTAAGACAAAAGAATTCTTAGAATATGAACGGACCCATTAATGAGACTTAAGAGATTCTTAGAAATCTAAAATATTCATAAAAGGATTGCTGGGGACAAAATCTTTGTGATACAATAATCCAAAGCATGAAATACAATCCAGATAGCATTTTCTATTATTCCATTCTGGCAGTCTTAAGCGTTATGACATTTCTGTATCTATCTATGCTTTTTATACCATTTATTAAATAAAAAGCAGGAGAAGTTACAGGAAAAGGAGTATGTAGCAGCTTCCTGCAAATCAAAGGAGGAACTACATATGACAAAGAAAGTACCAGCAGCAAACCGCAATTATAAGGATACGATTTTTCGTATGCTTTTTTTCAGACAGGGAGTCACTTCTGTCACTCTATAATGCGGTAAACAAACGGAATTATACCAATCCCGATGACTTGGAAATTGTAACATTGGAAAATGCTATTTATATGGGAATGAAAAATGATCTGGCATTTATTTTAGACATGAATCTCTATCTTTATGAACATCAGTCTACAGTAAATCCCAATATTCCTCTTCGGGACTTGTTTTATATTGCAGCAGAATACCAGAAACTCATCGACCGGAAATCGTTATATTCATCTGCAATCCAAAAGATTCCGACTCCCGGCTTTTTTGTTTTTTATAATGGAATAGAGCCGTTAGAGGACTGTTGCATCAGCCGGTTGTCAGATGCTTTTTTACATACCGGAGCAGAACCGGCATTGGAACTGATTGTGACAACATTAAATATCAATGAAGGACATAATTGCGAATTAATGCAGCATTGCCGAAAATTAAAGGAGTATGCGCAGTATGTGGCGAAAGTCAGAAAGTATGCAGAGCAGCTTCCGTTGGAGGATGCTGTGGAACGAGCGGTTACAGAATGCATCCGGGAGAATATACTTGCTGATTTCCTGAAAAAGAATCGTGCGGAGGTAGTTGCGATGAGTATTTTCGAATATGATAAAGTGGAAGAAGAAAAGAAACTTCGCAAAGCGGAGTTTGAGGCAGGGGTAGAACAGGGTATAGAGAAAGGTTTAGCACAAGGCATCGAACGTGGTGAAAAGCAGGCATCTGTTAAAACAACCCGGATGCTCCAGATGGGTAGCTTTTCTCTGGAGCAGATAGCAGAAATTTCAGGATTATCTGTGGATGAAATCAAAGGATTAATAGAATAAATTTTTTGAAAATTAATGATAATATTTCTCAAGAGGATAACCGGAACTTGGTTATCCTTATTTTTATGCTATAATTCCGATTAGACATGACTAACTCGTGCAAAAAAAAGGAGAATATGGAACTATGAAAAAAGAAACAAAAAAAACAATTGTTGAGTTTAAAGATGTGGTTCGTACCTATGGAGAGGGAGAAGCACTGCAATATGCGGTCAATCATGTGAACTTTACCATTGAAGAAGGGGAATTCGTGGTAATTTTAGGACAGTCCGGTGCAGGAAAATCAACCGTGCTTAATATGTTGGGCGGAATGGATCAGCCAACAGAGGGAGAGGTTATTATTGATGGGGAAATAGTCTCTTCCATGAACGATAAACAGCTATCCGATTTCCGGGCAGATAAGATTGGATTCATCTTCCAGTTCTATAATCTGCTGCCAAGTCTTACCGCATATGAAAATGTGGCATTGACAAAAAGTATCGTAAAGGATGCGGAAGACCCGGGCAAAATGTTAGAAGCCGTAGGTCTTGCTGACCATAAGAATAAATTCCCGGCACAGCTTTCCGGTGGAGAGCAGCAGCGTGTTTCCATTGCAAGAGCGTTGTCCAAGAAACCAAGAATTATTCTTGGCGATGAACCGACTGGTGCATTGGATTCCGAGACCGGAGTGATTGTATTACAGTTGTTACAGAAACGAAGCAGAGAGAATCAGGATACTGTAATTTTAGTAACCCATAATGCAGATATTGCAAAATGTGCAGACAAAGTCATTCGCATGAAAAACGGAAAAATACGTGAAATTGTGGAAAATGAATATCCACTGGCTGTAGAGGAGGTGGCGTGGTAATGTTATTTCGCAAAATGCTGCGTGATTACAAGGCGAATTTTGGCGCATTCTTTTCCGTATTTCTGCTGGCTGCATTAGCGATGGCATTATTCTGTACCTTTGAGGGACATGTATTATCCCAGAAGGTTGCCAGAGAAAATTACCATAAAGAATGTAATCTTTCCGATGTCTGGATGTATGGAGAAGGCTTTTCCGATGATGAGCTTGATACCGTAAGAAACCTTGAGTTTGTAAAAGATGCACAGCTTCGTATGTCCGTGACCGGAAGTGCACCGGATTGTGATGGTGCGCAGGTGGATATTTATTTAGAACGTGAAAACCTTGTAGATACACCATATTATATTTCGGGAGAACCTTTTGACCCGACGGATACCGATGGAATCTGGCTTGCCAATGCATTTGCCAAGCTTAGAAATATTAAAGTAGGCGATGATTTTACCATTGAATACAATGGAATTACCTTTACCAGAGAAGTAAAAGGATTGGTAGAGAGTGCAGAATACGAATTCCGTGAAGCTGACGGAGATGCAGATATGTATCTTGAAAATATTGCAATTGTATACATGTCTTATGATGCATTCCCAATCCGTGATCATATCAACCACATGGTTGATACCGGAAAAATCACCTGGAAGGATGTTAAGAAAAATACCACTGCTTTAGATGAAAAAGTAGAGCAGTTAAAAGAGGCAGGACTTACAGAAGATGACATTACCCAGGAAATGTTAGGTCAGATGATAGATAAAATCAGCGATGAAAAGCTTGCCAAAATAATGCCATATACCCAGATGATTATTGTAACCACCGATGGCGGCGGGCTTGCCCATGAGGAGGCTTTGGCAGAAAGCATTGACCGTGATTATTCTGCCATTGTGGATAGAAAATCCATTCCTGGACTGGCAAGATTAGACAGTGAATTAGAACAGCATCAGTCATTTTCCTATTTATTTGTCATTATATTTGTGGGAATCGCAATCTTAGTAATTGCAACATCCATGGGGAGAATGGTAGAACAGCAGCGTACCCAGATAGGAACCATGAATGCCCTTGGTTTGAAACGGCATAAAATCATGCTGCATTATATCAGCTTCAGTCTTGTTGTTTCGGTAGTTGGAGTCGTTCTTGGACTGTTAGTGGGAACTTTGTGGGGAAGCCCGGCAGTCATTGGCATGTTTGCAAACTGGTATATCGTACCGGGATTACATTCTGTATTCCATCCGATGTATTTTATCATTGCAGCAGGCATTGTGGCAGTATGTGTACTTGCTTCCTATATCAGCTGCAGGAAACTGCTTCGTATTAAGCCGGCAGAAGCATTGCGGCCGGCAGCACCGAAGAAGGGAAAGAAATGCATTTTTGAGAGACTGCCATTCTGGAAAAAACTTTCCTTTACCAGCCAGTACAATCTCAGGGATATTTCCAGAGCCAAGTTAAGAAGTTTTATGTGTGTAATCGGAACGGCAGTCGGTATGCTGCTGATGATATATGCAGTCGGCTGTAATGAACTCTTAGGCAGTATGATAGAGATTAACTTTAACCGCGTAACCGTAGGTGAGTACCAGATTAAATTTTCAGAAGATGCCAAGACAGAAACTGTAGACGATATGGCAGAGGAACTGGACGGCGAAGTGGTAATGGTAAATCAGGTGGAAGTGGCAAAGAAGAAAAATGCACCAGTCGATGAAAAGAAAAAAGAAACCATCACTGTTTTAGAAGGAAAGAATTTATATAATATTCTTGACTTAAATAATCAGATTAAAGAGCTGACACCGGGAACCATCGGCATCAGCCGTAAGCTGGCAGCCGACCTTGATGTAAAGGTAGGAGATACCGTATACTGGCATCTTTATACGAAAAATACCTGGTATGAAGCAAAGGTTGGAACCATTTACCGGAGCCTTGAGTCCCAGGGAATTGCATATCTTAGAGAAGATTATGAGAAAATAGGTGCGGAATATATACCAAGCTTTCTGATGACGGATGATAAAGCAGCAAAAGACAAGACCGACCTTGATTATGTAACCGGAGTAAACAGTAAGAGCGAAATGCAGGCGGCCTATGAAAGCAGTATGCAAATCATGAATATGATGGTAGGTATGATGGCAGTATTTTCCATACTTATGATAGTTGTCGTATTATATAATTCCGGCGTACTTTCCTTTCATGAAAGAGTAAAAGAATTTGCAACCTTAAAGGTATTGGGACTGCGTTCCTCTAAGATAAGAAGAATTTTAAGCATGCAGAATCTGTGGCTTAGTATCATTGGAATTATTATCGGAGCACCTCTTGGAAATGTTTCGCTGAATGCCATGATTAATACCAACGGAGAGAATTTTGATTACAACCTGATGCTGGCACCGGTGGATTATGTGATAGCAGGAATTTTTGTTATGATTATTTCCATGCAGGTAAGCTTCATGTTCTCGAAACGAATCCGCAAGCTTGATATGGTTGAAATCTTAAAAGGCGTAGAATAACAGCAGATAATAAAACAAAACAGCAAGACCTTTTCTTTTCAGAACCCTTGTGGTATTCTGAGAGAAAAGGTCTTTTTATCACGCATATGCGGTGATGGACTGCTGCCTTGAACCCAACACTGGATGAGGACCGGCAGGAACCGGAAACCCAGATAGCCTGCAAAGCCCCTGCCTATGGAACTGCCATGGACAACGCTTGATATGAGTTCCATCAAGGATCCGGAGCAGCTTACTGGAAGTTCCAGAATCTATGCGAATGCCAAGCCGGGAATTATCATGGAAGCGTTCTCAAATGCAGGTGAATCGAATCTGGTATTTATTATCAATGAGCTGGATAAGGCAGCATCCGGTAAGGGAAATGGAAACCCGGCGGATGTGCTGCTGACACTTCTGGATAACCTTGGATTTACAGATAATTATATGGAATGTATGGTGCCAACGACAGGAGTTTACCCGATTGCAACGGCAAACAACAAGGAAGATATCAGTGCACCGATCATGTCGAGATTCGCGGTGATTGATAGGGAAAACGTTCTATAGAATATTACATTCATGGAACAGAAGTGATAGTGCTGGCATATATGGGAACTTTTGAGAAACCAAGAGGGCTGGAAGGTTTTGTAGGTGCCGTTCCAAAGAAATCTTTCCGGGATGATTTAGAACCGCTGTTTGTAGAACTGCATCGCATTGATATGATGGGTCTGGCACCACAGCAGGGAATGCCAATGCAGCAGGGAATGCCAATGCAGCAGGGAGCACCGATGCAGCAGGGCATGCCACCACAGCAGGGGTATATCCCGCCACAGAACAGTGCCAATCAGTTTGTGGAGAAATCCAGAAAGACAAGGGAGAACTGGACGATTGCAGGTTTTGTAATCAGCTTGGTGGGACTGCTGTTATCCTTCTTTGGTATTACATACGGAGCAATTATAATTGTGCTGGAATTCTGGTGTGGATTCCAGGGCTTACAGACGAAGAAAAAAGGACTTGCAATTGCAACCATTGTGCTGGCGGGAATCAGTGTACTGCTTTTGATCCTGTCAATCGTGTATACCGCAAGCCATCCGGTGAGAAGTTACAGATACTATTAAAAGGAAACGTAAAATAAAAGAAGAGAGGTGACGGAGATGAAAATAGCTGTATTACACGGAGCAATTATTAATGCCGGCGATTTTTTGATAAAGAGCCGGGCAATTTCATTACTGAAATATTTTTATCCAGACAGTGAAATCGTGGAATATTATCGAAATCAGAGTCTGGAAGAAAAACTTCCAGAAATAAATGCCTGCGATATTTTAGTGTTTGCCGGTGGACCTGGATATTGTAATGGATTTTATCCAAGGATGGCACCAGTTACAGATGATTTAAATAAAATTAAAATCCCAGTTATGCTCCTTGGCATGGGATGGTGGGAACACAATTCAGATGTGGTCAGCCAGTATAGTTATCAATTTGAAGAACCTATGAGGGCACTGTTTCAGAAAGCAACGGAAAAAGGTCTGAAGATGGGATGCAGGGATATTGCAACCGTGAATGTATTGCGCAACAATGGTTACGATAATATAGCGATGACAGGTTGTCCGGCATGGTATGATTTGGAACATATTGGAATTACAAGATATACCGGAAAAGGGCTGACATCCTGTAGAAAAATCTGTATTTCGGATTGCGGAAACATGGCGAATTGGGGTCTGGCAGTAGAATTGACCCAGTTTGTAAGAAGATTCTTTGGAAACTGTGAAATATACTTTGTCTGCCATAGAGGCTTCCCGGATGCAAGGCTTGGAATAGAACCAATTATGAAGGAACTGAATGTGCATTTTATGGATATATCAGGCAGTGATGAAGGATTTAAAGTATATGATGACTGCGATTTGCATATCGGATTTCGGGTACATGCTCATATCTATAACCTTTCCAGAAGAAACCTCTCCATATTACTGGAAGAAGATGCAAGAGGAAGCAGCCTCAATGAAACATTGGGACTGCCTGAGATTAAGACAAAGTATCTTCAGGTAGAAAAAGGAGCATTACAGTACCATATCAATGATAAGATAATTTACCAAGTGGAGGATGCACTTCTTAATCTTGCAGAGAATCATTATTGCAGCATGGAAAATGCATATCGCATGATGAATCAGTATTTTGAAAATATGAAACGTCACATTTTATCCATTAAGGATATTATATAAGAATGAAAATAAAAGAAATAACCCCGGTGTCGGTGATTGCCGGGGCTATTTTACGCAAGAAGCTGCTGCAGGCACTACAGACCGGTAACAGGAGGAAAAAATATTTTCTTAAAATTGCACTAAGTTTTCCAAAAAAACGTCCGATAAATAGATTAGACAACAGAAATGCGAATCATTTCAAGGAAGAAAGGAGATGCCGTTATGCGTATAGAAGCTTATAACCAGATCGCATCCATATATAAAACAAGTAAGACTGGTAAAGTACAGCAGCCATATGGTGTAAGCACAGGCAGGGATGAAGTGCAGATTTCCCAGTTGGGAAGAGATTACCAGATCGCAAAACAGGCAGTCGCAGAAGCTTCGGATATCAGGGAAGATAAAGTAGCAGAACTGAAAACAAGTGTCCAGTCAGGAAAATATGATGTGGATTCCGGAGATTTTGCAAGTATGTTACTGGCAAAATATAACGAAATGAAGAAGTAAGAAGTGAGGATAAGCCGTGGCTAGTTTGATGGAGGATTTGGCAGATGTACTTCTGCAGGAAGATAAACAATATCAGGAGTTGATTGTTCTTTCAAAAGAGAAGACAGATGTACTGGTTGCCGGAAATGTAAAGAGGTTGGAAGAAATTACTGCAATGGAGCAGGAAATGACAGATGTGCTTCATGGATATGAAGTGCGCCGCAGAACTATCTTACAGGATATGGCAGATGTACTGGGTAAATCAAAGGATGATTTTACCATTGAGACCATGATACAGATACTGGAATCACAGCCAAAAGAACAAAGCCGCCTTATTTCACTTCGGGATAAACTTCACAGGACGTTAAAGGAAATGGCACAGCTAAACACACAGAATCAGGCACTGATAAAACAGTCCTTAGAGATGGTGGAGTTTGACCTGACCTTGTTTAAGAGCCTGCGGCAGGCACCGGAAACGGCAAATTATAACAAATCTGCATACAATACCGGAGATTTGTTAGGAAGCAGCGCTTTTGACACGAAACGAAGTAGGCAGGAGGAAAAGTACCATGGCAAATGGAATGGGAAGTTTATATATTGGTTCTTCTGGACTTCGGACAAGCCAGAATGCCTTGAATACGACAGCAAATAACCTTGCGAATGTTGACACAACCGGATATGTGCGCCAGCAGGTCATTCAGGCGGACCGCCATTACAATACATTTGATAAAAATGCAGCAATCAGTAATCAGCAGTCCGGACTTGGTGTAAGTATTGCAGATGTCATTCATTCAAGAGATATATTTTTAGATAAATTATATCGTACAGAGACTGGAAGACAGTCTTTTTATTCCGCATGCTACTCTGCAACAAATGAAATTTATACTTATTTTCAGGAGCTGGGGAGAAGCATTCCAGGATAGTATCTCGTCTTTATATACTGCATTTGAAGAGTTCTCCAAAGATCCGTCTGATTCGGTAAACCAGAACCTTGTAATGCAGAAATCGAGTCTGTTTATCCGCCGGGCGAAAGCCGTTTACACAAGTTTACAGAACTATCAGAATAATTTAAATACAAAAATTTCCAAAGATATTGACCGGATTAATGAACTGGGAAAGAAAATCTATGATTTAAACGAAAACATTGTAAAAATCGAGGCTGGTGGAGTCGAGACTGCAATGGAATTAAGAGACCAGCGGGATAACGCACTGGACGAACTGGCAGGTCTGGTTCATATCGACTATGATGAGAAATACGATGGAACTGTATTTGTTTCAATAGAAGGTGTTGATTTCGTAAATCGTGCCCAGGTATATGAGATGGGAAAAAGCGTAGATGACGAGACCGGTTATATTACACCATACTGGTACCGCAATGTCAGATACGAATCGTGGACAGACAGCCAATGTATTTAACTTTAATGTAGATATTTCATCTGCTTATAACACCGACATCGGAGAATTGAAGGCACTGGTAATGCAGCGTGGAAATTATGTGGCAGATTACCGTGATATAGAAGGAAAATCCCGTCAGGAATATAATGATGATGCAGGAATGTCTGTAATGCTTTCTACAGAAGCAGAATTAGACCAGCTGGTACATAAACTGGTTACAGCAATCAATGATATCTTCTGTCCGAATGTAGAATATGCTGGCACAGATTTAACCGGAACAACAGCAGATGGAAATGCGTTTACCATTACACAGGGGATGAAAGTTTTAGATACAGATAACTGTGCAGTAGGAAGTGATGGAAAGCTTCCGCCACAGGAGCTATTTTCCAGGGTAGGAACGGATCGCTATACAGAGGTGAATGTAACGGATGCGGCTGGAAATACCAGGACATACTATGTATACAATGAGGAAAGTGCAACAGATATTTCTAAAATGTATACCTTGTCCAGCCTTAAGGTAAATGATGAAATTATCAGCCAGCCATCTTACATCCCGCATCTGACACAGGATAGTAATAATAAACAGGTAGCACAGCAGCTTGGTACCGCATTTACAGAGATGTGGAAGAAGAGTGAGATTTCTTTGAATCCGAATGCTACCAGTAAATGTACCTTTATGGAATATTATGCACAGATGATTGGTGAAACAGGAACAGCAGGTTCTGTTTACAATACCATGTCAGAGACACTGAATAACACGGTAAATACCGTTGATAATAAGCGTCAGCAGGTAATCGGAGTTTCTTCTGACGAGGAACTGACCAGTATGATTCAGTTCCAGAATGCTTACAATGCAGCCAGCCGTTTTATGAATGTGGTAAGTGACATGATAGAGACATTAATTAACGGATTGTAATATAGAAGAGGTGGGAATATGCCGTCACAATTTTTTGGATTAAATATAGCAGCATCTGCATTAAATGCATTTCAGGCATCTGTAAATACTGCTGCCAATAACGTATCCAATGTACAGACCAAGGGTTACAGTAAACAGGTAACGAATAAAGAAGCCGGTGAGGGAATGCGTGTCAATGCAAAATACGGAACCACCGGAACCGGAGTAAATGCGGTTTCTGTCACACAACTCCGGGACAGCTATTATGACACGAAATACTGGAATAATAATGGAAACCTTGGATTGTATCAGAAACGTCTTTACTATATGGAACAGATTCAGACATATTTTACAGATGATGATACGGAAAAGGGTTTTTCCACATTATTAAAAACCATGTTTAATAATCTGGATACCACACAGCATACGAACTTTGATGAGAATGTAAGAAAGCAGTTTATCGGAAGCGCCCAGAGTCTTGCTACCTATTTTAACGGAGTTGCTACGAACCTTCAGGAATTACAGGGAACCTTAAACAATGAGATTAAGTCTACTGTAGATAATGTAAACTCCATTGCAGAGAAAATTGCATTGATTAATAAGCAGATTAATCAGGTGGAAATCAATGGTGGACATGCCAATGAGCTGAGAGATAAGAGAGCACTTTTGGTGGATGAACTTTCCGCAATTGTTCCGGTTGAAATATCAGAAGTGCCGATTACCAACAGCAACTATCCGGATATGGATCTTGGAATTAATAAATACACCGTGAAAATCAATGGACAGACCATGGTGGACGGATACGATTACCGTACCCTCTCTTATGAAGCGAGAGAGCAGAAGATTAACCAGACTGATATTGATGGATTATACGACCTGACCTGGTCAGATACCGGAGTAAAATTCAATGCAGCCAGTGCATCCATGGGTGGAAGCTTAAGAGCTTTGTTTGAAATGAGGGATGGAAATAATGCAGAGAACTTTACCGGTAAAATAGGAACAGAAGCCGGAAGTATCCGGAATACTGTGGTAGATGGAAGAACCGTAACACAGATTACCGTAAAGAATCCATCTATGACGGATGTAGAGAAATTATCCATTGCAGAACAGGGAATCATAACCGTATTAAACAATGATTATCTTTATTCCGATTTTACTATGAATGCAGATGGAAGTTATACTTTTACATTAAAACAGGAGTTAAATGCATCCCAGAGAAGCAAGTTCTTAGGAGAAAGTGTCAGCATTGGAAAGAGTGTGGATGCCATGGGAGTCCCGTACTATATGTCCCAGATGAACCAGTTCTTAAGGAGCTTTACCAAAGCATTTAATGATATTGAACGCGGAGACGCAGCTGATCCGGCAGTAGATTTAAATGGAAAAGAAATGGGAAGCTTCTTTGTAGGAAAGAGAGCTTTAGGCGGAGAATATGATTTTACAGATACGCAGATATCCTCCGGTTCCAATACCTATTATCAGCTGACAGCATTAAATTTTGCTGTAAATTCAGAGTCCATAACAGACCCGGGAAGATTTGCAGCAGTAACCAGGTCAGAGTACACCGATGGTGTGGATAAATATACATTGCTGGATAGCTTGAAGAAATTAGAAAGTGATACCAAGCTTTACCGTGGAACGGGGGCGGATGATTTCTTACAGTGTCTGCTTTCGGATATTTCTGTAGATACAGAAGAAGCGGAGCTTTTCAGCAAGAATTATTCCAATATAGAGTCGACTATCGATATGCAGAGACAGTCTGTATCCGGTGTAGATGAAGATGAAGAAGCACTGGACTTAGTAAAATTCCAGAATGCATATAATCTGGCATCCAAGATGGTTTCTGTTATGGCAGAGATGTATGACAGATTAATCTTAGAGACCGGAGTATAAGGAGGTTTGTTAGAATGAGAGTAACCAATAACATGATCATGAGCAATACCAAAATAAATATCAATGGAAACAAGACCAATGTGAATACATTGAATAATCAGATGACTTCACAGAAGAAAATCAGCAGGCCATCCGATGACCCGGTTATTGCTATCCGTGCACTTCGGCTGCGCAGTAGTTTAAGCCAGATTAATCAGTATTATGAAAAAATATTCCGGATGCAGAGGCGTGGTTAGATGTTACCGAAACCTCTCTTACTAACATGAAAAAGCTGCTGACTACCATTCACACCCAGTGTGATGCAGGAGCCAATGGAACACCGACGGAAGAAGACCGTAAGACTATTTTAAAACAGTTACAGTCCTTAAGCGACCAGATTTATTCTGAAGGTGATGCAGATTATGCAGGAAGAACAGTATTTACCGGTTATAAGACGAATTCAACCTTGACATTCCAGGCAGACAGCAAAGAGGCTTATAATATCAGCGAGTATTTATCCGCAGATAAAATCGAAGAATATAATTATTCCTATGGAAATGTTAAGACCCCGACAGCTGCAGACGTAGCTGCAAAGACAGCACCGGGTACACCGGAGAATACTACACTGCACAGATTACGCCTTTCCTATGACAATATTACCGATATTACTGGTGGAAAAATCAGTTACAGTTATAAAGACACAGCAACCGGACAGATGACCACGAAAGAGCTGAATGTTACCACTGTTACCACCAGTGATTTAGAAGCGTCTTCTTATGCAATAGCAGATAATGACATCGTATTTAATAAAGACACCGGTGAATTCCTGATGGGAAAAACGCTGGCATCAAATCTGAAATCATTAGGAGCAACGGTTTCTGTAAATTATGATAAGACCGGATTTTCCAAAGGAGAATTACGACCGGAGAATTATTTTGACTGTACCAATAATACAGATGCAGCTAATCCAATCCAATATACTAATTTTGAAAACGGAAAGAGAGTCCGGCAGGATATTGAATATACCATTGCATCGAATCAGACACTGGTGGTAAATACACAGGCAAGCACAGTGTTCAATTCTGATATCGCAAGAGATTTAGATAATCTTACTTCCATTGTGCAGTCAGCGATTGACGCACATAGTGTAGTGGACAACATTAAGGAAATGAAAGGCTTAAGCCAGTATTCCTCAAAGGACGACCAGGAATATTTAGAAAGCTGTCTGGCTGCTGCCCAGAAACAGGCAGATTATGCAGACCATCAGCTGCAGACAGTATTTAACAGGGGACTGACAAAATTTGAAGGCTATATGTCAGATGTAAATCTTGCAATCACGGATGTGGGAAGCAAGGGACAGCAGCTTGATATTACAAAGAACCGCATGTCTAATCAGCAGCAGACAGTAGAGGCGTTAAAATCAGACAATGAGGATAAGGATTTATCAGAGATTATCATTGACTATACTTCTTCCTATACTGCATATCAGGCATCTTTACAGGCGGCCGCTAAATTAGAAAGACAGACTTTACTGGATTATCTGTAAGAAAGGAGAAACTGGCATGAAAGCAGCAACAAGATTGTTTGGGGAAATAGAAATTGACGAAAGCAAAATCATAACATTTGAGGACGGAATCATTGGATTTCCGGATATGAAGAAGTTTACCTTAATCTTCGATGAAGAAAAAGAAGGCAGACCATCCATTTCCTGGTTACAGTCCATGGACGAGCCAGAGATAGCATTTCCGGTAATGGATCCGCTGTTCGTTTGTGAAACATATAATCCAAGTGTGGAAGAGGAATTGTTAAAGAATCTTGGAACCATAAAAGAGGATAACCTTTATGTACTGGTAACAGTTACCGTGCCGCAGAATATCAAAGAACTTGCAGTGAACTTAAAAGCACCGATTGTAATTAATACAGACACAAGAAAAGCGAGTCAGATAATCGTAGAGGATGACCTGCCGGTAAGATACAGAATTTATGAAATTTTAGAAGAAGCAAAGAAGAAGGCAGGTGAATAAGATGCTGGCATTAACAAGAAAAAAGGGAGAATCCCTTGTTGTCAATAACAATATTGAGATAACAGTACTGGAAATCAGAGGAGACCAGATTAAAATCGGCATCTCAGCACCGAAGAATGTGCCGGTATACCGGAAAGAAGTATATTTACAGATTCAGAAGGAGAATGAAGCTTCTCTTAAAGCCGATGGGTTAGAAGCTTTGAAAAATTTACTGTAACCGCTAAATAAATTTACGGGTTCTACCGATATAAGAGTTAGAACAATGGTAAACGGAAATGACAAGAAGCACATGGAGGTGTAAGCAATGTCAATTGAATCAATCAGAAACAGTGGATCGGTGTATCAGGGAAGTTCTCCGGTTCAGGGAACAATAAGAGAAAGTTCCGCAGTAACAACAGAAGGATTACAGACAAGTGCAGATGAAATGCAGCAGGAAAATGCCAGCGTATTAGAAAATGCAGCAGCACAGGGTCAGAATCCAACAGAAGAAGAAAAAGCAACTGCCTCTTCCTCGGAACAGGTTAAGAAGGCGGTGGAGAGCATCAATCGCAGCCAGACTCATACAGAAGCAATCTTTGGTATCCACGAAGGAACTAATCGTGTTACCATTAAGATTGTGGATAAAGAGAGCAAGAAAGTGATTAAAGAATATCCACCGGAGAAGACACTTGACATGATACAGAAGCTCTGGGAGATGGCAGGGCTGATGGTAGACGAGAAGAGATAGGAGGTACTTAAGATGGCAATTCGAGTATCAGGATTAGCGTCAGGAATGGATACCGAGTCGATTGTTACACAGCTCGTATCTGCATATAATGTAAAGAAAAATACATATGTAAAAGCACAGACCAAGCTTTCCTGGAAGCAGGATGCATGGAAGACATTAAATAAAAAGGTAAAGAGTCTTTACAGTAACATGACAAGCTTAAAGTACAGTTCTGCGTATAAGACCAAGATGGCGTCGGTGTCGGATACTACTAAGGCAAGTGTCAGTGCAGAGGGTACTGCTGTAAACGGAAGCTACAGCTTAAAGATTAATCAGGTGGCAAAGTCCGGTTATCTTACCGGCGGCCAGTTAGCAGCTTCTACAACCAGAGCAACCAAGCTTAGCGAGTTATTGGGTGATGACAGCTTTACCGGTGGAAAGATTGAAGTGACATCTGCTGGAAAGACCAGCACTATTGAAGTGACGCAGATACAACCGTAAGTAATTTTGTTTCCAAATTAAATGACGCAGGCGTAAAAGCAGCTTATGATGCTACAAACCAGAGAATCTATGTAGCAGCATCCGGCACAGGAGCAGCCAATGATTTCAGCCTGTCAGGAGTAGATGACAATGGAAGCACAGCATTAAAGGCACTGGGCTTGAGGGTAGCTTCCAAGAGCAATACAGAGAATTATAAGTCATGGGCAGCGTATGATGGACAGGATATAGCGCAGATTCTTGCGGATCTGCAGAATTCCAAGGATGCAATCTCAGCAGCCAATAACAGCATTACACAGTCGCGCTCTAAGATTTCCGGTTATACAACAAAGGTAAATTATGCATCTTCCTATGAGACCATGATGAATGCATATAAGGGACTTGATAATGCAGGAGAAATCCGTGATTTGGATGAACTGGCAGCTATGTCCAAAGCTGATTTATCCAAAACATATGAACTGGATGATGATGGAAACTTTAAAAGAGATTCAGAAGGAAAGCTGATTGTAGCAGACGATACAGTCGCAGATGATAAAAAGCAACCGGTACAGACCGCCTGAATGCCCTTGCAGCCAAAGCAGGTCTTGTTGAGAAGAAGGATGAAAATGCCGGCGAAGGTGTAAAACAGGTTACCATTGCAGAATTTGCGGCGGCAAAGGCTGCAGTAGACAAGTATGACGCCCAGGCAGCTGATGACACCCTGACAGCTGATGAAAAAGCGGATATGAATGATTTCATTACCAGTGTTCAGCATGCTTATAAGGGGGCAGCAGATTCAGAATATGCATCCATAGAAGAACTTACCAATGCATACAATGATAAGATTACGAAAGAGCAGGACAGTATTACTGCCCAGAATCAGATTATCAGTGATAATAAGGCTGTTCTTGAAAAATATGCCCTGTTAGATAACGGGGAAGATCAGGCTGCATTGGAGGCACGTATTTCCTATGCGGTAAAACAGCTTGCCAATGCAGCTGACAAGACACAGTACAATACGGATGCAACCCGCATAGATGGTCAGGATGCAGAGATTTATGTAAATAATGCAAAATATACGTCATCCTCTAACTCCTTCAGCATTAACGGACTGAAGATTGAGGCGCTGGCTTCCACCGAAGGTAGCGAGATTAACGTAACGGTAAAGAATGACGTAGACGGTGTATACAAGAAAATAAAAGATTTCTTAAAAGAATATAATTCCCTGATTAATGAGATGACTTCTCTTTACAACGCAGATTCTGCCAAAGGATATGAGCCGTTGACAACGGAAGAAAAAAGATGCCATGACAGATTCTGAAGTCGAGGAATGGGAGAAGAAGGTAAAGAGTGCATTGCTTCGCCGGGATGACAGTCTGGGTAATCTTTTAAATTCCATGACCAGTGCCATGTATAAGGGATATACTGTGAATGGCAAGAGTTACAGCCTTTCCAGCTTTGGTATTTCAACCCTGGGATATCTCAATGCAGATGAGAATGAGGAAAATGCTTATCATATTGATGGTGATGCAGATGATTCAGCGGTTTCTTCTAAGACCAATAAGTTAAAACAGATGTTACAGGAAGACCCGGATACAGTTACGGCATTCATGCAGCAGCTTGTTACCGGTGTATACAATGAGATTGATACCAAGATGCGCTCTAATTCTCTGAGCAGTGCAATGACTGTTTATAATGATAAGCAGATGGCAAAAGAGTATAGCAATTACACTACCACCATTAAGAAGTGGGAAGATAAGATTACTTCGATGGAAGATTCTTATTATAAGAAATTTGCGGCGATGGAAACTGCACTGGCAAAATTACAGCAGTCTACATCCTCACTGTCAGGTCTCTTAGGTTCATAAGTGCCGATAAATGTCAGTCACAGGTATAGACCGGTGATAATGTGAAAATACATGGAGGTAACACGATGACAATGAACAATGGATATGCAGCATATCAGAACAGTAAGATTATGACTGCTTCTCCGGCAGAATTGACACTGATGCTTTATGAAGGTGCCATCAAATTCTGTAATATTGCAATCATGGGAATTGAGGAGAATAATATCCGGAAAGCCCATACAAATATTGTAAAAGTAGAAAATATCATAGAAGAGTTTCAGGCAACCTTAAATCATAAGTATCCGGTTGCAAAGGACTTTGAAAATGTGTATAAGTACTTACAGGAACGTCTGGTTGAGGCAAACATGAAAAAAGATAAAGAAATTTTAGAGGAAGTACTGGTACACCTTCGCACCATGCGTGATACTTGGAAAGAGGTAATGAAGCTTGCACACAGCAAATAACAGCTATATTGAAATCTTGAAACAGAGCCTTACGAAAAAAATAGAACTGCTGGATACAATTATGGCATTAAATGTATTGCAGAAGGACATGCTGGAAAATCTGGATTTAGATCCGGATGAACTGGAAGAAAATCTGAACCGTAAGGCAGATCTGGTAGAGCAGTTATCAAAGTTAGATGACGGATTCAGTCAGATTTGACCGGGTTCGAGCTGATTTGACAGAGAACCGAGGGGCATATTCGGAAGACATTGCTCAGATGAAGCGGGATATTACCGCAATCATGGACAAGAGCACTGCAATCCAGAGCCAGGAAAAACGCAATCAGGTATTGATGCAGCAGAAATTTACTTCCGTGAAGAAACAGATTAAGGAAGTAAAGAAATCCAGACAGGCGGTGAATTCCTATTACAGAAATATGATGAAAATGGGAACTCCGGGTTCCACATTTCTGGATGATAAGAAGTAGACTGGAAAAATTTAAAAAATTTTCCATTTACTATAAAGTATCGAGACAACCGTCCGATATATATAACAAGTAAACAAGATATTGTTACTTAGCAGATAGATTTGAGGAGCGTACGGCCGATAAGATATCTGCAACAACAAACAAGTAGTCGCAAGGAAGCGACGTTAAATTCAAGGAGGAATTAATTATGGTAGTACAGCACAATTTACAGGCAGCAAACACAAACAGACAGTTAGGTATCACAACAAGTGCACAGGCAAAATCAACTGAGAAATTATCTTCCGGTTACAAAATCAACCGTGCAGCAGATGACGCAGCAGGACTTTCCATTTCTGAGAAAATGAGAAGCCAGATCCGTGGTCTTAACAAAGCTTCTTCAAACGCACAGGATGGTGTATCTTTAGTACAGACCGCTGAGGGTGCATTAAATGAAACACATTCTATCTTACAGCGTATGAACGAACTTGCTACACAGGCAGCTAACGGAACTAACACTTCTGTAGATAGAAGCGCTATCCGTGCTGAGTTGGATCAGTTAACATCTGAAATCAACCGTATCCAGTCTACTACACAGTTCAACACAATGAACCTGTTAGATGGTACATTCTCTGGAGCAACAAATCAGATGAAATTACAGGTAGGTGCCCTTTCCGGACAGTCTATCGACTTCTCAATTGCTAATATGTGCGCAACAAAGATTGGTCTTAAGACAACTTTAAGTGTAAGTACATTTACAAAAGCTGGTTCTTACATGAAATCAGTTCAGGATGCAATCGAAGTTGTTTCTAAACAGCGTTCCGCAATGGGTGCTATCCAGAACCGTCTGGAGCATACAATTGCCAACCTGGATACCACATCTGAGAATACCCAGTCAGCAGAATCCCGTATCCGTGATACAGATATGGCTTCTGAAATGGTTACATACAGCAAGAATAACATCCTTGCTCAGGCAGGTCAGTCTATGTTAGCACAGGCTAATCAGTCTACTCAGGGTGTATTATCCTTACTTCAGTAATCATAAGTACTCAACCATAAAAAGTAAAGCTGACCCGAAAGGGTCGGCTTTATTTTTTACTTTACAGGAAATTGCTTTCCTGTAAAGTAAAAAAAACGCTCCGCGAGGATGCGCACGGTGCGTATAAGCTAGATGTCGCAGGTGCGAGAATGTGCCAAGTCACATTCTTTGTTACACGGGTAGTGATAATTATTTTCTTAGTGACGAAAAGATTAGTATCATGTAGAATAGAAGAAAAGAGATAAGACGAGGTACTCTAAAGTGGAAGCAGGAAAGTATAGTCAGTTACAAGAGGAAATGAAAGCAGTAATCCGGAAGCTGTATCAGAACCAGCAGGAGGAAACTTATCCATGGATTGGTGCACATATTCAGGAGATAAAGGATAGCCTGTTAGAACAAATTACATATTATACAGAAAAAGGTGAAACCGACGTAGCAATACAGGAACAGGCAGTTACCATATTGGAGCATCTGATTCATGCATATCAGAATCATCAGATCATGGAACTGGCAGATTGCCTGAACTATGAATATGGCAGATATATGGGATGGGAGATATAATATGACGATATACGAAAAGAATATGCAGGCAATCCGGGAACACCATGTAAGACTTCATGAATATCTGGAAACGGCACAGCCGGAGCAATCAGTAGAGATACGCTATGAAGCAGCGGAAGATGAAATGCTTTATCCGATTGTGACAAAGGGCGATTGGAATACCGGTTAAATAGTAAATATAATCCAAAGGAAGCATCCATGCAGTATGTCAGCCAGTTTGAAAAAGAAGGCTCCTACAGTGTGTTCTTTCTTTTGGGATTTGGAGACGGAAGAAGTATAGAAGCATTGGCGCAGACGCTGGATGAGACCATGACACTTATTGTATATGAACCATCCGCTGCTATTTTCCAAAAAACATTAGAGACCTTTGATTATACTGAACTTTTAAAGAAGAAAAATGTGTATTTGATAGTAGAGTCAGAGAATATGCTGCAGGATTATTTAGAATCCGGTATCAGCTTTAACAATATCCGGATGATGCGCCTTGGCATTCTTCCAAATTATGATTCTATTTATCCGAAGGAATGTAAACATATGTTAGAGACTATGATATATTTCATGAATAAGACGAAAATATATCGGAATACCATCTATAATTTCCGGGATGAGTTTGCGGCGCATGCTCTCAGTAATATGTATGATTATCTCTGGCAGACAGATACCCATTATCTGAAAGAATGTCTTGCGAAGGAGGATTTGAGTGATGTACCGGCAATTATTGTGGCGGCAGGACCATCCTTAAATAAAAATGTGCAGGAACTGAAGCGGGCGAAAGGAAAAGCATTGATTCTTGTGGTGGATGCAGCACTCCGGGCAGTAGTAAATGCCGGAATTACACCGGATTTGGGAATGACGGTAGACGCAAGAGTTGCAGACCGCTTTTTTGAAGGAATCGATATCAGCACATTTCCGTTTGTATTTGAGGCAATATCCAGAGAAGAAATCGTAAAGAGACATACCGGCAAACATTTCTATGATGAATTTCCGTGTAACATGTTTGCAAAGGCTGTAATAGAAAAGAAAGGCTATGTCTTAGATGATATTTTAACCGGAGGCTCTATTTCGACCAGCGCATTTTCACTGGTAAAGGCACTGGGCTTTAAGAAAATTGTATTTATCGGTCAGGATTTGGCTTTTACCGGAGGACAGAGCTATAACAGCGGTCTGAAGATGGATGAAAAAGAAAATGAGCAGCACCAGAAGAAACGTGTCATCGTACAGGTAAAAGGTAATGACGGAACCATGCTGGATACGGATTATCAGATGGATATGTACCGGAAATGGATTGAAAATGAAATCTTAAAATTGCCGGAGGATATTACGGTAATCAATGCAACAGAGGGTGGCGCGAAAATAGAAGGCGCAAAAGTGATGACATTAAAAGAAGTCATTGATTCCTGCACGAAAGAAATTGATTTCGAAAAATTATTGCAGGAAGTACCGTTGGCATTTTCAGAGGAAGAACGGCAGGATATTATCAATGAGATAAAGGAAGAGCCGAAGCGTCTGGAAGAAGTAAAGGAAAATATTAAGAAAGCAACGAAAGTTGCAGAGCAGTTAGAACAGGCATCCAAAGATGGAAATGTAGAGGAGCAGAAGAAGCTTCTGACAGAATTTGGAAATCTCAATGAAGAAATCCAGAAAGAGCCGGTGCAGGATTTGTTACTATATTATAACAGTGAAATAGAATTTTCCATTGGGGATGATGTATTATCTGCAGATTTAACAATACCAGACTTATGCAATCGTGCAAAAGCCTGGTACAAGGGCTATGAATCTGCGGTAGACCGACTCATAGCAGATTTACATGAAAAATTTATTGACCGTCTATAACAGATAACATGGTTTGAATCCGGTGCTCAAAGGTGTGGCCTCTAAAATTTTACCAAGGGCGTTGGCAGCAATCTGCTGACGTTCTTTTTCGTGGGAAAGATAATAGTCGGCATAAGTTTCTGCTTCCTCATAGGAAGAATAATAAATGAAATCTTCTCCCGGAACAAAGTAATTCAGAAAATCTTCCTGATAATTGGTCAGCAGGAAACCACCGCTTCCCATAATATCGAATGCCCGCAGAGGAATGCCCTTTTGGATACTGCGCAAGGTAATGTTAAGATTAATCTTTGAATGTTGGAAAACCAGAGGCATAATCTCATAATAGTCAATGGCTCCCATATTTTCAACTTTGGGAAGCTGCGGAGTAGGATTGTTGGTATAAAGCTTCACCTGATGCGCTGCGGAAAGCTTTTTTAGGATTGCAGTGCGGTCTAATTCTGCCAGTTTTCTGGCAAGGAAATAGTTGGCATAAATATAGCACGGTGTTTCGATGCCATCTTCATTAGGCGCATATGGAACGGATTTTTGCATATCACTTAAGATGGTATCATTTAATAAACCGGGAATTAGGAATTCACCATATACCTGCTGCTGGGCTGAGATAATTGCATCAAGGTATCCCTTCGTAAAGGCAGGAAGCTTCTGATATAGGCGGTCATAAAGCAGGTGGTCTTCGTTATAAAGCGAACCGACAAAAGAAATCTCGGAAGAGATTTTATCAAGGATAGAATCTGCTGCCTGCATGGTGGAAAGTCTTTTTGCATTTGCAGCAAGCGGCAGATAGAATACCCGGTCAATGTCCCCCTGCTTTAACTCTTCGTAAATCGGATAATCGAAAAGAAAAATATAATTGGTGGGATAAGTAATCGTAAAGGAATACAAAGCCACCAGCGGACTGTCATAAACATAGGAAACATAACGGAGATTATGCCGATGGGCACAGGTGGCCAGAATCGGATAATAGTTAAAGGAAAATACAAAGTCGTAGGAAGTATTTTCTACAGCAGCATCAAAAGCTACATCATAGGCAGCACTTTTGCGGACATTACAATCCTCGTGCATAAATAAATCGGTTTCAATGTTGCAGTTATGAAATGCTTCTAACATATCTTTTTTGGCAAAAGCCGGTGAATCAAGAAATAATATTTTCATAGAGTTCCTTTCATTAAAAGAGAGCGCAGAGGATAACATTTTCTGAAGCTGTTTCTCATAAGTATAATGATTTAATACTTTCTGATAGCCGTTTTCGGCAATTTCTATCCGTTCCTTTTCATGGGAAAGATAGTATTCGCATTTAGACAAAAGGTCATCAGGACTGGTATAGATGTCTAAATCTTCTCCAATGGTAAAACATTCGCTTAAATCATTCTGATAATTCGTCAGTAAAAAGCCGCCACATCCAAGAACATCAAAGACACGAAGGGGAATACCGTTCCGGATGGATTTGCAGGTCATATTCAGATTAATTTTGCTGTGGGCAAAGACCTGAGGCATTTCTGTTAAAGTCTTAACCCTTCCACGATTGTGGACAGGAAGAGCGTCTGCATCACTTCCGGTGTATAAGTCTACTGAAAAATGGGAGCCAAGAAGGGACAAAAGGTGCTTCCGCTCATTGGCAGTTACCTTCATGCCAAGGTACTGCTGTGCAATGATATCCCGGTCAACCCGTCTGGCTTTTTCCGGCGGAATATAATAATCCGGCATACAGTCAATAAATTCTTTGACAATAGAATCCGGCAGCAATTCATTTAAAAGAAATGCACCGTAAATCTGTTCCTGTGCATCCATAATTCCATTCAGATATCCCTCGAGATAAGGGGAAGGATTCTTGATGGCATCATAAGGACATTTTTCCGTATAGAGCGATCCAACAAAGGAAATATCACTTTTATAAGAATCGGGATTGGAATCAGCAAGAACGGAATCCCAACGTTTTACATTGGTTGCCAGCGGCAGGAAAAAGGTATGAGCCGGGTTATATGGCGCAAAGTCCTGATATTGCATGGAATCAAAAAGAAAAATACGGTTCCATTCATTCGAATAGGAATCCGAATATAATTCCATGACAGGACTGTCTACGGTCCAGCAGATATAAGGAAGCTTCATGATATTACAGATTTCCGATAAAACAGGATAAAAGTTTATTGAGAAAATGCAGTCGAAGGAAGATGATAACAGTGTATCAGAAACATGCTTGATGACTGTCTGTGTGGGAATATTTTTATCGGTAATTTCAAGATTAATACAGAATACTTCATGCCCTAAATGCTTCATGGCTTCGATAATATCCGGTTCGCAAATGCTTCCATAACGGTAGAATAGTATTTTCATGATAAACTTTCCTCTTCCTTGGATATAGAGTATAATAACTATAACTATTGTAACGAAATCGGTGGAAAGAAACAAGGTTAGAATAAGGAGAAATCGTCGCAGGACGAAAAGAAAATATATGGAACAGTTTTTTGGGATTTTACAAAGAGGACTGGGGCAGCTGGATGCAACAGGGGAATATGAAGAAGGAACGCTGCGGGAGTTAAAGGAAAGCTACCAGAAATTTGATGCAGCGATGCAGCAGAATATGCTGCGCGTAATAGAACAGTCATTGGCAAAGTTTCCGATAACATTGCAGATTTACATCTGGTCATCCCTGCTGGCAGTTCTTCGGGATGAAAAAATCATTCCTTATATGGGAGAATTAACGGCAGATGACTCTTTGAATTTATGGCAGAAAGTGGAATTAATGAATCAGTTGCAGCGGACAATTTTTGCCAGTGAAATGATAAAGGATGAAGAGGCAGAATATAAGAGAAACAGTGACGCTTATACTGCATTGATGGATGAAATCAGACAGCGGAATAAAAAGGAATTTTCCTATCTGCCGTGGGAAAAACGGAATAAAAAATTGTTCTGATAACAAAACAGTTTATCGGAAGACAGCATGCACCGACGGAAATAACATTGCAGATGAACCGTTATTTAAAGGAACTGGGTTACGAAGTGGTATTATATGTTACCTATATGCCAAATCGGAATACAGCACCGTTGTGGTATAAGCAGTGTCTGTGGAATAATTTTATGAATACAGCCGGAGCTTTTCAGGGCGAGATAGAAGGAGAGGAGATAAAGGGATATAACCTGCTCTTTACAGAAGAACATTATCCGGAACAGCTTTATGATGCGGCGGAAATGATATGGCAGGAAGCACCTGAGTGGGTGCTTGAAGTCGGTGATAAAACAATATTGGCAGATTTATGCCGGCAGTTTACCACCGTATTGACCAGAAGGTGTGTTAAGACAATTCCTGTGACCAATGCACCGATTATCGTACTGGCTTCGGATTATACCATTGCGGAAGAAAGACGATATCAGAGCTGGCTGAAACCGTACCAGCAGTTTGTGGAAGTAAAACATTCCATTGTGGGAAAAACAGTGATTGCCGAAAAAGAGAAGAAAGAAAAATATGGTATTGCAGAAGACCAATTTGTGATTTTACTGGTAGGAAACCGGCTGGTGCAGGAAGTAACAGAGGATTTTCTTAAGACGATTTATACGATGCTAGAGGAAAATCCAAAAGCAGTACTGGCGGTCATTGGAAATTGCGAGGCACTGGAAAAAAGGATAGCAGAAACATATCGGGAGCGTTTTTATTTCCTTGGATATACCGAAGAATTACAGAAAACCATGACCATAGGAGATTTGTTTTTGAACCCGCCAAGACAGGGCGGCGGTACCGGAGCCATGTATGCAATTTTACAGGAAATTCCGGTAGTGACACTGGACAACTGCGATGTGCAGGTAAATGTGGGCAAGGTATTCACCTGTGATTCTATTGAGTCGATGGTAAATCTGGTACATCAATATTGTGAAGATAAAGGATTCATGGAGAAGAAGAAGGAAGCATGCCGCAGAAAAGCAGAGGAAATTCTTGCAGTAGATGAAAAAGAAAACTATCGAAGGTTATGTGAATTTGTGGAAACTTATACAATAAGGCAGGAAAAGCAGGTACAGCATCCGGACGGGAGATAACATGGAGCATAGAATAAAAGAGAAGCAAAAGGGACAATTTTAATCTATAGGGGAGAACCAATCTGCTATAACATTTTAAATACATTTGCAGAGCAGCTGGGAGAAGCGTTACAGAGGCTTGGAGAAGAGGTAGAATATTTTGATGTGAAGCAGAGCGGCGAAGCTGCTCTGGCAGCTTATGCAGGAAAAACATATCAGGCGGTAATTGGCTTTCAGAGTTATCTTTTGATATTTATCTTCCAAAGGCAGGCGTTTATTTGCATGATTTGATAAAAGGACCCAAAATAAATTTCCAGTTTGACCATCCAATCTGGATGAAGAATCATTATATCAGAATGCCGGAGCATTGTTATATTGCAACCCATGACAGAAATTATGCGGCATTTATAGAAAAGTATTATCCGAGAATTGCAGGAAGTTCCATTATCTTTCCGGGAGGTTGTGAGAAGGCAGCAGGAGAGAATGGAAAACAGGAAGCAGAGCGGAATTTGAGGGGAGCGCAGGATAAAAAGGAATATCAGATATCCTTTATTGGCACCTATACGGACTATCGGAGTTATCTGCCACTGATCAGAAATAGCCAGGGAATCATTAAAAAGATAGCAGCCCATTTTCTGTTTCGGATGAAACAGCACCCGGAAGAGACTGCGGAGAAAGCATTGGAAGAATCCTTACGAAAAGATGGAATTGTACTATCGGATGAAGAATTTTTAGAAGTATTAGATGGCGTCAAGCCAATGATTTATTGCATCATGTCCTATTACCGGGAAAAAGCAGTAAAGGTAATTTTGGAAGCAGGCATTACACTGGAAGTATTCGGGGACAGTTGGAAGAAGAGCCCGTTTGGGGATTCACCATATCTTCGTATCCATGAAGCGGTGGATATGAGAGAAAGCCTTGAAGTCATGGAAAAAAGCCTTATATCTTTTAATGTGATGGCCTGGCATAAGGATGGATTTACGGAACGGATTGCAAACAGCATGTTACAGCATAGCGTGGTACTTACCGATGAAAGCACTTATCTGAAAGAGCAGTTTACAGATGGGAAAGATATTCTCATGTACCGGTTGAATGAACTTTATAAGATTCAGGAACTGCTTGCGGATTATCTGGAAGGGGCAGGAAGAGATAACCTGCAGATGATTGCAGAGAATGCTTACAGGAAAGCAAAGGAAAATTATACCTGGGAGCAGAGCGCGAAAAAGCTTCTTGCATTTATTCATGAAATAGATGCCAAGGAAAGAAAATGCAGTGAAAAGTGAAAATACTCTTGTGAAAATGAAGGAATGAACCGATATACATTCTATAGAAAGGCGGCACAGGATGTGCCAGGGTGAAAATATCATGGAAGATAATAGAAGAGAAGAAAAAGAAGCGTTAAAAGTATTGACGGAGTACAGCCCGAAATTATTAAAATCTATGAGAAATGTAATGGAAGAATTACATGGAAATCGTCAGCCGGATACCGATGAATATCTTTTGAGCATTATCAAAGGTATGAACTGGGAAATTAAGGTCTTAAATGGAACAATGGACTATCTCAATGAAATCGAGCAGCTTATTGATAAGCAGGCAGCAAATGCTCTGTTTGTAAATTTCAGCAAAATATATCAGAAAAAAGATGATGAGAAGCTTGCAGAAGTCTTTGAGAAGGACATGATACCATTCTTTGAAAAACTGGAAGAAGTAGCCAAAGTTAAGATGAATTAAAAACTACTGATATCGAAAGGTATCAGTGTTTTTCGTTGCAAAGCAGGAGAGAACGATGAAAATATTATTCTGGCAATGGCATTCTTTTATGGGAAAAGGAATGGAACGTGCGTTACACAGATTGAATATTGCTTATGATACCTTCTTTTATCAGATGAATGACTGGGAAACGGATGATCGGTTTGCAGAGCAGTTGAAAAGAGGATTTCGCAGCAGGCGTATGATGCAGTGATCTCTATAAATTTTAATCCGGTTATTTCTGATGCATGCCAGAATCATAAACTGCCTTATCGTGCGTGGGTCTATGATTCTCCGATTCATATCCGCAATGTACAGGCACTGAAGAATTCCTATACAAAAGTGTATTTTTTTGACCGTGGACAGGCAGAAGAATATCAAAGACAGGGAATCAATGCCGGCTATTTGCCACTGGCAGCAGATGTGGAAACATTTTATCCGGTTGCAGTTACAGAAGTCGATAAAAGGAATATGGAGCAGAGATTTCACTGGTAGGAAAATTATATCAGACTGTCTATCCACAGTATATGGCACCTTTGAAAGAGTATGACAGAGGATATTTGGAAGGTGTGATTGCAGCTCAGAAAAAAGTATATGGCGGCTATTTCCTGCCGGATTTTATAACGGATGATTTGATAGAGAGAATGAATGCGGCTTATCAGAAACAGTGGAATGGAGAGATTACGGTAAATCATCGTGAAATTGAATTTCTGCTGGCCAGTGAGATTACACGAAGAGAGCGGCAGGAAATATTAACGCTTCTTTCCAATCATTTTGATGTAGCACTCTATTCCGGAGAACAGAATGTAGCCATACCAAAGATAAGAAAGAAGAATTATATCGATTATTATACCCAGATGCCAAAAGTATTTAAATGCTCTAAAGTGAATCTTAATATTTCGCTGAAAACAATTCGGACAGGAATTCCGTTGCGTGTACTGGACATTCTTGCCAGTGGCGGATTTGTGATTTCAAACTTTCAGGAAGAACTGGCAGAGTACTTCCGGCTGGGAGAAGAAATCATCACTTATGGAGATATAGAAGAGCTTTATTATCTGGTGAATTACTATTCGCAGCATGAGGAAGAACGAAAAGAGATTGCAGCCAGAGGTTTACAGCGGGTAAAAAGAAGATTTTCGATTTGAAGAACGGATGAAAGTAATACTTGAGGATTTATAACATGAGAAAAATTTCTGTATGTATCATCACGAAAAATGAATCAGAAAAATTGAAAAAGTGCCTGAAACAACTGATGGGGTATGGCTTTGAAATTGTTGTAGTAGATACCGGTTCTACGGATGATACGGTTGTCATGGCAAAAAAAATATGCAGATAAAGTATGCTATTTCAGCTGGTGCAATGATTTCTCCGCAGCACGGAATTATGCATTGACTCAGGCGTCCAATGACATTGTTATGATGATAGACAGTGATGAATATTTACAGGAAATAGATACAGGCGAGCTGGAAAATTTGTTAAAGCAGCATCCTTCTATGGTAGGGCGAATCAAAAGAATTAACCGCGTTTCCGTAGGAGAGCAGGAAACAGAATACATAGAACGGATTAACCGGATATTCTCCAGACAGCAATATGAATATTCGGGCAGTATCCACGAACAGGTTACAGCAAAAAATAAAGAAGAGTATGAAACCTACCTTGCTCCGGTTGTTATCTTGCATGATGGTTATGAAGGCACCGAAGAGGAGCGGAGGAAAAAAGCAGAACGTAATCTGAAGTTATTGTTAAAAGAGTTGGAGAACCATCCGTATGATACTTATTTCATGTATCAGATTGGAAAAAGCTATTATATGGCAGAGGATTATGAAGAAGCAATCCGGTATTTTGAAAAAGCATTGGGCTATGACTTGAATCCAAAGCTGGAATATGTAATTGACATGGTAGAAAGCTATGGATACGCACTTTTGAATACCGGGCGGGTTGAAACGGCATTGCAGTTTCAGGGGATTTATGAAGAGTTTGGAGACTGTGCGGATTTCAAGTTTCTGATGGGACTCATCTATATGAATAATGAACGTTACGAAGAAGCAGTAGCTGAGTTCTTAAAGGCAACGGTATAAGAGCGCACGGATGACAGGAACAAATTCTTATCTGGCATATTACAATGCAGGCGTAATCCGGGAGTGCCTCGGAGACATCGGACAGGCACTGGAATATTACCGGAAATGCGGAGATTATGCAAAAGCACAGGAGAGAATCAGGGCATGCTCAAAGGGTGAATAGATACAAAGGAGAATGAGAACTATGAAGGCTATTTTATTGGCTGCAGGACGGGGAACCAGAATAGCGAGAAATGTTGAAATGGTGCCAAAGTCAACTTTGCCGATAGATGGAGAACCATTGATTCGGCGTTCCGTAGCATTGCTTCAGAAAGCTGGAATGCAGTGTATTGTATGTACCGGATATAAAGAAGAAAAGGTAAAAGAAGCATTAGAAGGAATGGAAAAAATTACATATTGCTACAATCCTTTTTTTGATGTTACAAACAGCCTTGCAAGTCTTTGGTTTGCAAGAGAAGAGATGGATGATGATCTGATTATCATGAATGCAGATGTGTTCTTTACTGAAGAGATATTAACTGCACTGCTTAAAGATAAAAGAAGTCCGGTTATGGCAATCGACCGTTCCCGGGTGCAGGAGGGAGATTATTTTTTTTTAAGACGGCATGGAATGGTACCGAATTGAAAAGTATGGAAAGGGACTTCCGATTGAATTGCGCAGCTGCGAATATGTAGGTATGGCAAAAGTGGAAAAGAGTTTTCTGCCGTTATTTAAAAAACGTATGGAGGAAATGATTCGAAGCCAGCAGCATAGTGCCTGGTGGGAAAATGTATTATATTCCTTTACGGATCAGAAAGAACAGGATATTTATACCGTGGATGTGGACGGTAAGTTCTGGGCAGAAATAGATTATTTTGATGATTATGAAAGAATTATAGATTATGTTGCACATACAAGAGAAAGTAGGAAATAAGATGAGTAAACTGCCTTTGGTATCAATTGTAATTCCTGTTTATAATGGGGGCAATTATTTAAAAGAAGCAGTTGATAGTGCGTTAAATCAGACGTACCGTAATATTGAGATACTGGTTGTAAATGATGGCTCAAAGGATGATGGAAAAACAGAAGCAATTGCATTGTCTTATGGAGATAAGATACGTTACCTGAAGAAAGAAAATGGTGGTGTGGCGAGCGCACTGAATATGGGAATTAGAAATATGAAGGGAGAATATTTTTCCTGGCTGTCACACGATGATTTATATTATCCGGAGAAGATAGAAAAGGAAATGCAGGCAGTACAGTCGCTTGCGGATAAGACAACAGTAGTGCAATGTGAATATGATTTCTATGATATGGCATCCGGGAGCCTTACTACGACAAATTTTCATAAATATTACACGTTAGAACAGATTACCAATTCTGTATTCAGTGTATTACAGTTACAGATACATGCCTGCGGAGCACTGATACATCGGGACAATTTTACCCGGGCAGGCTGTTTTGATGAAACAATTTATACAGTACAGGATATAGAACTATGGTTTCGTATGTTAAGAAATCGTAAATCCTGTTTTGTTCCGGAAGCACTGTTTCGGGTAAGAGAACATGCGGCAGCAGGCTCAAGAACCATACCGTCTTATTATGCGGAGACATGTGCACTGTATATAAGACTGATAAAGAAAATGAGTTTGGAAGAAATGGAACGTGTATTCGGTTCGCCATGGCGTTTTCTTGTACGCATGACAGCTTTTATAAAGAGTTACGGTGGAGATATTTCTGTGATAGAAAAAATGCTTGCCGAATGCAGTCCGAATGATTCTGACAATAGAAACCGCAAGATATTAGTGGAAAAACTTCAGAAGAACCGGAAAAGAATTGTGATATTTGGTGCAGGACAGTATGGGGTAAGAATGCATTATGAACTTCTGAAGAGGGGAATAGAGGCAGAACTGTTTTTAGATAATAGCACCGAAAAGGACCAGAAGATAATAGACGGATTGCCTTGTCAATTACCGGAAACGGTACTTGATGATAAGGATAATATTATGGTTGTAGTGGCTCTCAGAAATTGCCAGAGTGCGCTGGAACAATTGCAAAAGCTTGGCTTTACCAATATCATAATCCGGCAGGAGATTGATGGAATATTAACAGATAGAAGCAGGAAACAGGTGAAAGTATGAAGTGGACAAATAAAGGACACGAATTTGATACAGTTTATCAGAATATAGAAAAAAAGGATAAATTCTATTTATTCGGAGCTGGTGAATATGGAGAAGCAGTTTATCAGGAATTAGAAGATAAGCTTCCGGTTGCCGGTTTTATTGATAACAATCCGGAAAAGCAAAAAGAAAATTATCTGGGACAGCATGTATATGGTTTAGAGGAAATTGAACATGAAAATGCAGGAATTATTATAACCGTATCACCTTATACCAGAAAGCCGCTGATACAGCAGCTGATGACAGGTGGATATATTTATAATCAGGACTTTTTACAATGGAAATCTTCATGTCCGTTTATTTTGCATATCAGAGAGAAGAATTGTATATTCCATCCATTTCTTTTCTGCCGAGCACAAAATGTAATTTAAATTGTGAAGCATGTCTGAATTTTACACCATATATGAAAGAGCCGATGGTTCGTTCCTGGGAGATTGTGAAGGCAGATGTAGACATGTTTTTCCGGTGTGTGGATTATATTATGCTATTCCATATCAGCGGTGGAGAGCCATTCTTATATCCGCATCTGGCACAGTTGATAGAGTATATCGGAGAAAATTACAGACATAAAGTTCATTTCCTGCGAACAGTAACAAACGGAACTGTTTTGCCGAAAAAGGAGATACTGGAAGCCTGTAGAAAATATAATGTGGATGTTACCTTAGATGATTATAGGGAGGCTGTTCCGGCATCGGAAGAGAGATTTCAGGAGATTCAGAAGCTGTTTAAAGAATATGGAATCGTATATGAAATAAACAAGGTTGACAACTGGATTGATCTTGCACCGATGACAACAGACCATAGTGACTGGAGTGAACTGCGCCTGCAGAAGTGGTTTGAAGGATGTCATGTTCCGTGGCAGGAGCTGCGCGGTGAAAAAATATACAGTTGTAATTATGCCAGTTATGCAGTTGTAGCAGGATTTATGGAAGAACAGGAAGATGAAGTATTTGATTTGAAAAAATATGACAGAAGCCGAATGAAAGAACTGATGGAATTCCGTATGGGCTATAATGAAAAGGGATATGTGGAATTCTGTAAAAGATGCAGCGGTTATGTCGATATCAATGATCATATTGTATCACCTGCAAAGCAGAAAGAAAGAAATTAAGTAAGGAGGCAAAAAAAAGTGGGAAAGCCATTGGTGTCAATTGTGATTCCGGTTTATAACGGAGCAAATTATATGAAGGAGGCAATTGATAGCGCATTAAATCAGACTTATCCGAATTGCGAGGTAATTGTTGTAAATGATGGTTCAAATGATAATGGAGCCACTGAGAAAATTGCATTATCCTATGGGGACAGAATCCGCTATATCAAAAAAGAAAATGGTGGAGTAGCAACCGCGGTAAACAGAGGAATAAAGGAGATGAAGGGCGAGTATTTTTCCTGGCTGTCTCATGATGATTATTACTATCCGCAGAAAATAGAAAAACAGATAGAAGCCATTGAAAAATCCGGAGATAAGACAGCAATTGCCCATTCTAATTTTGATTTTTTAAATATGACAACAGGAGAAAAAACCAGTGTGGACTGGCTGAAACAATATGATATGCAGCAACTGACGAACAGTAATTTTGCACCGGTTTTCCTGTGTATTCATGGATGCAGTATCCTGATACATAAAAGTCATTTTGAAAGAGTCGGCTTATACGATCCGGAACTGATTGCAACACAGGATTCTGTATTTTTGTTTCATGTAATGAGGGGACAGAAATCTGTATTTGTGCCGGAGAGTCTTTTTGTGGGAAGAATTCATGGAGAGCAGGGCAGCCAGACTTTGGCATGTCACAGACCGGAATATAATAAAATGTTTGAAAATTTCTGTGAATGGCTGACGGATGATGAAAAGATAAATATGTGTGGAAGTGTATTTAACTTTTATTACAGATTATATGTTTTGTTGAAACAGAGTCCGAAGGCGGATACCATACTGGGATATCTTAAGGATAAGCTGCTGGCATTTGTAGAGGATGAAATAATGTCAGATGGAACAGGAGATATGAATCTCCTGTTCCCGGAATGGAAAGATAAAGGGGTAGATAGAATATGTTTGTTTGGCGCAGGGGATTATGGGAAAAGAATGCTGAATGAATTACAGTTGAGAGGATTTTTGGTGCATTCTTATATTGATAATGATGAGAAAAAATGGAACACAAGAATCTGTGGTATTCCATGCTATGGAATGGATTATCTGGTGAAACATCAGGAACATACAGCGGTTATTGTGTCTGCACTGGCAGAAGATGAGATAAAACTTCAACTGAAAAAAAACAACATAAAATACATAAAAAAATATTCAGAGATATACAAAAAATTATTCTATTGTGAACCATTAAAATCAGTATTAAAGGAGAATTTGAAACATGAGCATGAAGTGGAAGCATAAGGGAAGAGAATTTGAAAGCATCGGCTATCAGTTAAAGGATAAGAAAACAATGATTATATATGGCGCAGGAGATTATGCAGAGGATATTCTGAATGTGTATGATGGTTCTGAATGTAAAGACAGCTGGAAACTATGGCTGGTAGACAGAGATGAAAAAAAACAGCAGGAAGGAAAAAGAGGATATCGTGTAATGTCTCCGGAAGAACTCTGGAAGAAGGAGAAAGAGAATTACTTTGTAGTAATCTGTGCAACACCATCCGGAGCTGCAGAGATAAAAAAAGGTTTACTGGAACATGAAATAAAGGAAGAAGATATTTACGATTATAGTTATTTCCTTTATACATATCTTCCCATCTATTTTATGTATGTGAAGAATAAGCTGTTTTTCACATCGGAAAATATTATTCCAAGTACCGTTTGTGATTTGAACTGCAGAAGCTGTCTGAATTTTAACCCATATATTAAGAAACATATTGTGGACAGTCTGGAAGAAGTAAAAGCAGATATTGATGCCTTTTTGGACAGGTGGATTTAATTTATCGTCTTCAGATTAGTGGTGGCGAGCCATTTCTTTATAAAGAGCTGGGACATGTATTAGAATACATTTATGAGAATTATAAAGATAAAGTGATTCGCCTTGAGACAGTGACGAATGGAACAATTGTACCATCTGATGAACTTTGCCGGATCTTAAAGAAATGCAAGGTAACGGTATTTTTAGATGATTACAGAAAGACCCTTCCAAATGGAGAAGCATTGTATGAACGTGTAAAAAATAAACTTAATCAGGAAGAAATTTCTGTTATTTATAATTATGCAGAAAAGTGGATTCGTATGTATTCTGAAAATTCAAGCCATGAAGAAGATTCAGAAGAGAAACTGGAAAGTTTCTATGAAAGATGTGGTAATCCGTGGTCAACACTTCGTAAGAAGAAGATAACAGGCTGCAATTATGCACATTATGCAGCAAAGGCAGGGATTTTACCGGATGATGAAGACAATTACTTTGTATTAACAGGCGAGGTAGACAAAAAGCATTATTAGAATTCCGATTACGATACAATGAAAAGGGATATGTAGAATTCTGTAAAAAATGTGCAGGCTGGACATCCATTAATCCGAATCTGGAAGATGCAGCTATTCAGAAAGCAAAGGAGTAATTGCAATGAAATGGACAAACCGGGGACATCAGTTAGACCATGTAAAATCAATCTATGGAGAGAAAACTAAAATATATATTTATGGAGCAGGAATCTATGGAGCTGATTTGTATCATAGAATCAATTGGCTTGGAAATATAGATGGTTTTATAGACCGCAACGTAGAAAAACAACAGAATGGTTATCTGGGAGAGCAGGTAATTGCACCGGAAAAGATTCTTCAAAAAGTAGATGAGGAACATATTATTATTGTTGCTATGGAAAAAAAGGCTGCCGAGCAGGTTATGAGGCTGCTTAGAACGGCAGGATATATAAAGGCTCTCGATTGTTTTTATATCGAAGACTTTCTGGATTTTTATACCTATCAGCAATATGCTTTTTTTGCAGCCGATAAGTTAATGATTTCTTCTGTTTGTATGATTCCAAGTACAGTATGCAATTTAAAATGCAAGGATTGTTTGAATTTTTCACCATATTTTAAAAAGCATATTATACATGATTTTACCTTTGTAAAAAGAGATATTGATACGCTGTTTCGGTGGATTGATTATACTCCAAGGTTTCAGGTTTCCGGGGGAGAGCCTTTGCTGAATAAAGATTTGGGAAGGACACTGGTTTATCTGGATGAAAATTACAGAAACAGGATTGAAAGTATAGAAACTGTAATTAATGGAAGTATTGTACCGGGTGATGAACTATGCCGGTTGATGAAAGAACATCGTATAAAGGTTTATCTGGATGATTATCGTGAGAATGTACCTCAGTTAAGGGAAACCTATACACAAACAGTAGAAAAACTGGAAAAATATGGCATTGAGTGGATTGACAATTATGTTCCGGAATGGTTCAGTCTGGATGTGGAACATACAGAACACAGTGATATGACTGATTTACAACTGGAAAACTATTTTGATAATTGCGGCAGCCCGTGGAACTGCCTGGAAAATGAAAGATTGTACTCCTGCAATTTTGCACATTTTGCAGCGAAGGCAGGAATTATAGAAGAAACAGAAAATGATTACTTTGACCTTAAAGATTATTCAGAAGTCCGAAAAACGGAGTTACTTGAATTCCTACTGAAATATACTACAAAAGGTTATGTGGATTTTTGTAAAAAATGTGCAGGCTGGTCAGAGGCAAACTGTAATAAAGTGAAGGTTGCAGAGCAGATAGAATAGTGGTTATACGGAGGCATTTATGAAACAGTCTGAGAGAAAAAAAAGTACAGTCTATTCTTGAAAATATACGAAAACAGCATAATATATTGGAAAGTCTGCCAGAGAAAGAAGTCTTTGCTCTGCTGGAAGAAAATCAGGGCACAATCATTGAACTGGGAAATTATGTGGAACAGAATATGGGACAGACAGCACCTTTTATCAGAATGTTGGAAGAGTATTGTGAGCTTGTATATCAGATGTTTCAGAGCATGAAAAAAACAACAGACTTCAGGCAGCAGTGGAAAATGAAAGAGCAGGAAAAAAGCTGGAGCAGGCAGAAGATTATTATGTAAAGCATCTGCTGTATAGAAAATATGAAATATTGTTTCTGCCATATAAAGCAGCTATGTGGGATTCTATGGAAAGCATATATTTGGCTGCCGTACAAAATTCAAAGTGTAGAGTGTCTGTAATGCCAGTTCCTTATTACCTTTTGGAGGATGGAAAGAAAACAGCAGTATATGAAGGAAATCGATTCCCGGAAGGATTACCCATTGTAGATGCATATCAATATAAGCTTAAAGAGGAACGACCGGATGTAATCTTTATACATAATCCTTATGATGGATATAACCGGGTAACCAGAGTTGAGGAACAGTTTTACAGCAGTGAATTAATAAAATATACCAGCCATTTGTGTTATGTTCCCTATGATGTCGTAAATGAAAACAGTTTTAATGAGACGTATTGTATTGTGCCGGGTGTAAGAAATGCATGGAAGATTTTCGTACAGTCTGAAAAATTGAGAGAAATCTATGCAAAATATGTCGGGGCAGATAAAGTGGTTGCTTTGGGTTCACCGAAGATAGATAAGATTCTGAAAGGAAGAAATGGAGTGACAGTTCCGATGCAGTGGGAGAAAGTAATTGGAACAAAAACAGTATTTCTTTTGAATACGCATGTGTCACGGATTATCAATGAAAAGACAGGAGCATTTATTTTTTTGCGAAAGGTTGCAGAGTTCTTTGAAGAGCACAAGGATATCGTGCTGATTTGGAGACCGCATCCATTAAGTGAGAGCACTGCACTGGCAATGAACCGGAAAATATATGAGAAATATGAGGCAGTTATCCGGCAATTCAAAAAAATAGAGAATGTGATTTATGATGATACACCGGACATGCATTGTGCAATAGCGGTAAGTGATGCATACTTTGGCGATGGAGGTTCTTTGCTGACTTTGTATAAAGTCACAGGAAAGCCGGTTTATCTTCTGGATTCTGATGTTGATAATCTTAAAGTGACACCGGCAGAGCAGTTCTCTTGTGCGAATTTGACGGAATTGGAGCAGGAAGTCTGTTATGGAACAGGAAGAGCCTGCAATACATTGTTTGCAATCAACCGGAAGACGAAAACGGTACAATATATACGAAGTATTTTAGAAGAAAATCGTATGCAGGAAAATGCATATGGTTATGTGGTTTCTACAGAAGAGAAGATATTTATGCTGCCCAATTTTGCCAGACATATCGCAGTTGTTGATAAAAAAACAAAAGAAGTACATTATCTTCCAAACTATTACAGAAAAGAAGATGATTTAAAATGTGTTTCAGCAATAAGACAGGAGAATAAACTGGTAATTACACCACTTTTTTCTGGAGATCCGGTGCTTGTTTTAAATCTTGAGACAGAAGAAATAAAGAAAAGAGAGCTTCCGGAATATAACGATAACCAGAGAAGCTTTTATTATGGTCAAAGCTGTATCAATAATGAAAAGTTGTATATTCCGATACGGACAGAAAACCGGATATTGGAAATTACGAGAGAAGAGGTTATCAGTCATAAACTGGAAAAAATAGATGGTGGATTCATGCAGTGCATATTCTGGGATGATAAGCTGTGGATACTTCCAGCAGATGGACAATATTTGCTGCAATGTAGTAAGGATTTTAGGCAGTTAAATAAGATTGAATATGATGAATTTATACCAATGGAAGACAAGGATAAGACATTTCTGTTTTATCGGATGGTACTGCAGAAAGAGAATTTATGGCTGATACCAAGAAATGTCTCATATTTTATTAAAATAGAGAAAAATGGAAAACCAACTCGAATTGATATAGACCATATTGAAGTGATAGAATATTTAAGACAGCATGAACAGCCATTTTCAGAGGCGGTTGCAGTAGAAGATAAAATATATTTTCCACCATTTATGCTTGCGGATTTCTATGTGCTGGATACGAAAGATAACAGTCTGAAAAAAGAACGTTTTCAGACGCAGCATACGGAAGAACTGGTGTCTCAAATTCTGGAATGTAAAGGAGAAAAAGAATATATTTACCGTTCTTCACTGTTTGGATTTTCTTATTTTGCAGATTTGGTAAGAAATAAGAAAGACATTTATGCAAAGCAGAGAAAAAATGCGGTACTGGATACTTTTGCACGGAATGATGGAAGTGCTGGAAAAGGAATTTTTGATTATGTTTGTAATGAAATAATGGATGCATCGGAGGAAGACTGACGTGAAATATTTAATCCTTGGAGTGAATGGAATGGCAGGACATATGGTGGCACAGTACCTGCTGGAACAAAAACATGATGTAACAGGGTTTGCAAAAAAAAGAAAGTGCGATATGTAAGACAATCATAGGTGATGCCTGCAGGAAAGACGAGCTTTTGGATGCAATTACAGCTGATGATTTTGATGTGGTGGTAAATTGTATTGGAGTATTGAATACGGCAGTAGATAAGAAACTTTCGGATGGAATTTATTTAAATAGCGTATTCCCACATTTTCTGGCAGAAAAGTTAGAGAATACAAAAAGTAAGCTGATACATATCAGTACAGATTGTGTCTTTGAAGGTACAAAAGGAAAGTATACAGAAGAAGATCTGCCGGATGCAACATCCTATTATGGACGTTCTAAGGCATTGGGAGAAATTTTTGATAACCGTAATCTTACAATCAGGACTTCGATTGTAGGACCGGAATTAAAGGAGAATGGAATCGGACTTTTTCACTGGTTTATGTCGCAGAGAAATTCTGTGAGCGGATATAAAAATGTAATCTGGTCCGGTGTTACAACCTTACAGCTGGCAAAAGCAATTGAAGCAGATGGAAAGAAGAATCAAAAAGGACTTTACCATCTGGTAAATAATGAAGAGATCAGTAAGTATGCATTATTAGGATTGTTTAATCAATATTGCAGAGAAAAGAAGATTGAAATAAAAGAAAATTGTAGTATTGTTAATAATAAGTCATTGGTTAATACGCAGGATGAAATTTTTGAAGTGCCGTCTTATGAAAAGATGGTAGAAGAAATGGCAGAATGGATACAGAAACATCCACAGCTTTATCAACAGTATAAAGGAGTATAGTATAATGAAAAAATTGAAAGTGATGACAATTGCCGGAACAAGACCTGAATTGATTCGATTATCAGAAATTATAAAGAAAGCAGATTTGTATTTTGAACATATATTTGTGCATACCGGTCAGAACTATGATGCAAGGTTAAATGATATTTTTTATGATGATTTAAAATTAAGAAAGCCGGATTATTATCTGAATGTAGTTGGAGACAATCTGGGAGAAACGATGGGAAATATTATTGCAAAATCCTATGAACTGATGCAGAAGGTAAAACCGGATGCATTGCTGATACTGGGGGATACCAATTCCGCATTGACTGCAATTTCTGCAAAACGTTTAAAGGTTCCGATTTTTCATATGGAAGCGGGAAACAGATGCTTTGATGAGAATCTTCCGGAGGAAACCAACCGACGTATTGTAGATCATATTTCGGATGTCAATCTTCCATATACAGAACATGCAAGAAGATATCTGATTTCAGAAGGAATTCGAAAAGAACATATTTATGTAACCGGTTCTCCGATGAAAGAGGTGATTCTGGCACATCAGAAAGAAATCGATGAAAGCAATGTGCTGACCACTCTTGGACTGACAGAAAAGAATTATATTGTTCTTTCAGCACACAGAGAAGAAAATATTGATAATGAGAAACATTTTGAAAGTCTGATGAATGCGGTAAATAAGATGGCAGAAAAATATCAGATGCCGGTTATTTATTCTTTGCATCCAAGAAGTGCCAAATTTGTAGAACAGCGTAATTATCAGTTCCATCCACTGGTAAGGAAAATGCCGCCATTTAATTTTACCGATTATAGTGCGTTGATGAAACATGCTTTCTGCGTGGTATCAGATAGTGGAACTATGCCGGAAGAATCGGCGGTCAGTCATTTCCCGGCAGTATGTATCCGCACTTCTACCGAGCGGCCGGAAGCATTGGACAAGGGCTGTTTTGTAATTGGTGGGATTACAGAAGAATCTTTGTTACAGTCTGTTGATATGGCTGTGAGAATGGCTGAACTGGGAGATTTTGGAGAAGCAGTTCCGGATTATGAAGCCGTAAATGTTTCTTCAACTGTAATAAGAATTGTTCAGAGCTATACACGCATTATTGACGATAAGGTCTGGAGGAAATAGCACATGAGATACACCTGTAAAACCAACATAAATGAATTGAGAACTTCCTATGACTATCTGGTTGGCTGGGGTGCCGGAAGGGATGAATATGACAGACGATATAATTTAAGCCTGTATCAATTGGATTATATGATTGATGTAAAGAAGAGAACTGGGGAAAATCCGCTGTGGCATAAAGATGGAATCCCAGGAAATATTAAAGAATCTTGTCGGAAAAAAGGTCTGCTTTATTATATATCCGAATATTGAACTGGAGATAATGCCGGAAATAGAAAAATACCTCAAAGAGTATGATTTTATTGCATCCCGGTTAATTGACTGTCCACAGGCACCGTATTTACATTCTTATGCAACTGCAAATGAAGATATTATTTTTACACAATTGATAGAGGCACTGGGAATAAAGGATCCACTATATGTTGACATCGGGGTCTGCCATCCGGTAGTCAGAAATAATACTTATCTTCTATATGAAAAAGGTTATACCAATGGCATATTAATAGAGCCGAATGGAAATATGTGTCAACTGGCACAGATATATCGACCAAAGAATAAAATTGTTGAGGCAGGAGCCAGTGGTGACGAAGGTGGAATTCTCCGCTATTATATGAATCATCAGTCCAGCTTGAAAGGTTATAATACATTTAACCAGGAGGTTGCAGAAAGAGAAGGATTTGCAGACAATTATAAGGATGTTCCGGTAATGAATATCAATCGTATTCTGGAAGAAAACTGTACCAAAGCCCCGGATATTATTGACATTGATACAGAAAGCATGGACTTTGAAATATTGGAAGCTTTAGATACAGAACGTTTTCGAGTAAAGCTGATTTGCGTAGAAGTATGGGGACGGGAAGCTGAATTTTCACAGATGATGGAGAAAAAAGGCTATGTTCATTATATGTCTACGATAGAAAATACACTTTATATTGCAAAAGAGACAGCAGAGCAGCTAAGAAACAGGAGGATTAGATAGATGGGATTCTTTACAGACAAAACATTGATGATTACAGGTGGAACTGGTTCTTTTGGAAATGCGGTTCTGAAAAGATTTTTAGATACCGATATCAAAGAAATCCGTATTTTTCACGAGATGAAAAAAAACAGGATGATATGAGAAAGTTGTATAATAATACAAAAATTAAATTCTACATTGGAGATGTTCGTGACATACGAAGCGTACAGGATGCAATGCATGGTGTAGATTTCATATTTAGTGCAGCTGCATTAAAACAGGTTCCGTCCTGCGAATTTTTCCCGATGGAAGCGGTTCGAACCAATATAATTGGTACAGATAATGTATTAACAGCAGCAATTCAGGCGGATGTGCAGAAGGTAATTTGTCTTTCTACTGATAAGGCTGCATATCCGATTAATGCGATGGGTATCAGTAAGGCGATGATGGAACGTGTTTTTGTGGCAAAATCAAGAACAACAGATGTGACTACAATCTGCGGAACCCGTTATGGTAATGTAATGTGCTCCAGAGGTTCTGTTATTCCACTGTTTATCGATCAGATAAAGAGCGGAAAGCCGATTACAGTTACAGACCCTGAAATGACACGTTTTTTAATGAGCTTGGATGAGGCTGTGGATTTGGTAATGTTTGCGTTTGAAAATGCAAAGCCTGGAGACATTATGGTGCAGAAGGCTCCGGCATGTACAATCGGAGTTCTGGCACAGGCCGTAAGAGAACTTTTCCATGATACCAATGAAATTCATTATATCGGAACAAGACATGGCGAGAAAAAGTATGAAACTCTTTTGACCAGAGAAGAATGTATGCATGCATTTGACCTTGGAAATTTCTATCGTGTTCCGGCGGATAACAGAGATTTAAATTACGAACAGTACTATGAAAAGGGTCAGGTAGAGAAAGCAAAATTAGAAGAATTTACATCGGATAATACCACGATTCTGAATGTAGAGCAGGTAAAGGAAAAACTGCTGTCATTGGAATATGTTCGTAATGAACTGGAAAATATGTAATTTAAGAGGAAATACATATGTATTACATCAATGAAAATATTAAGGATTTATACAGAGTAAAATTTCATGATAACCGGGAAGGTGTACTTCGACTGGATATGAATGAAAATCCGGGCGGACTTCCGGAATAAGTGTTTCGGCGGGTGATGGAAAAAATCACACCGGAGTATCTTGCAACATATCCACAGAAAGATAGACTTATGGAAGCAATTGCGAAACATGATGCATTGCTTTATGAAAATATTTCTGTAACGGCGGGGTCAGATGAGGCAATGCGGCTGATATTCCAATGTTTTGCAAAAGCAGGTGGGAAAGTTGTTACAGTTGCACCGACCTTTGAAATGTATGATGTATATGCCAAAATGTTTGGAATGCAGCATGTGATGGTAGAATATCACGATGATTTTACGGTTGATGTAAATGACATTTGTAAAGAAATAGACACTCAGACCAATATTGTTGTATTGCTGAATCCCAACAGCCCGATTGGAACGGTATATCAGGACAATGAAATAGAAGAAATTATAAGAAAAGCGCAGGAGATGGGGGCGGTCGTAGTGATTGATGAAGCCTATCATTATTTTTATAAAAAGAGTGCTATTTCTTTGGTTAAAAAATATGACAATCTTATGGTGCTTCGGACATTTTCCAAACTATTTTCCATGGCAGGACTTCGAATCGGATATGTTGCGGGATGTGAGCAACTTATTTCCTATATTGAAAATGCGGAGTCAACTTTTAATGTAAATAATGTTGCGATTCTGTTTGCGTTAGAAGTAATCCGGGACAGTGATTTGGAAAAGAAACTGAAAAAAACGGAGCGGAAAGGCAGACAATGGCTGTTAAAGAAACTGGAAAAGAAAAAATATATCTGTTATGCCGGAGAGGGAAATTATATTCTTGTGAAGCCGGTAAAACCATCAGCAGAGGTTGTGGCAGAATTAAAAGAAAAAGGAATCTGGATTCGGGATTATAAGAAGGGTGTATTGAGCGGATGGATACGGATTTCCACCGGAGCAAAAAAAATACATGAAACAGTTTTGGGAGGCATTTCTTGAAGTTGAACGGTCGTAAGAAAGATACAGTAGAACAGAACAACACTGAAATCATATTATCGGATCAGGAACTGCGTAAGTTGCAGTTGGATTTATTGGAGATGCTGATAGAAGTAGACCGTATCTGCCGGAAATATCAGATTGCATATTCGCTGGACGGAGGAAGCCTGCTTGGGGCAGTGCGTCATGGAGGATTTATTCCATGGGATGATGATGTAGATGTCATTATGCGAAGAAAAGAATATCAGAGATTTTATAAAGCGTGTAAAAGAGAACTGGATCAGAAACGTTTTACTTTGCAGGAATACCGGACAGATAAGAACTATCGCTGGGGCTATGCAAAGCTGCGGCGTAAGGGAACAGAATTTGTCCGGCTGGGACAGGAACATATGCAGAGCACAAGAGGAATTTTTCTTGACATATTTGTAGTTGATAATGTTCCGGATGGATATATTTTAAGAAGGCTGCATTATATGGCATGCTATGTAATTCGTAAACTGTTGTATTCTGAACTGGGGATGAAGGCAGCTTCTTCCGGATTGAAAAGGAAGTGGTTTGGCTGTTTATATCGTGTAGTTCCAAGAGATACCATATTTTCCTGGCGGAATCGAATTGCCGGAAGGTGTAACAGGAAAAGGACAACATTGGTCAGTCATATGACATATCCTTATCCGCATGGAAAATATGGTATGCCGGCAGAGTGCTTTGATGAAATGATGGATATGCAATTTGAAGGATATTCTTTCCGGGTGTTTAAGGAATATGATAATTATCTGAGGGAATTATATGGAGATTACAGGAAACTTCCTCCAAAAGAAGAACGAAAGGCACATTTAAGTGTATCCAAAATTCAACTGCTAGAGCCGGAAGATATTTTCTCAAAAGAAGAATTAAATCGACTGGGTTATTATGTGAGGGAGGAAAACAAATGAATATTGCATTATTGATTGCAGGTGGTGCAGGTACAAGAATGAAACAGGATATTCCGAAGCAGTTTCTTACGGTAAATGAAAAACCTGTTATTGTATATACATTAGAGGCATTTCAGAAACATGTTGAAATAGATGTTATTGCGGTAGTGTGTCTGGAAGGATGGGAACATGTATTAGAAGCATATGCCAGACAATTTAATATAACTAAATTACAACATATTTTCCCGGGTGGAGACTGCGGACAGGCATCTATCCGAAATGGAATTTATGCATTGGAAAAAGAATATGAAAAAGATGATATTATATTGATACATGATGCGAACAGACCAATGGTATCGGCAGATATTATATTAGACTGCATTGTGAAGACAAAACAGTTCGGAAATGCAATTCCGGTTATTCCATGTGCAGAGGCAATGCTTGAAACAGAAGATGGCATGGTATCTACGGGAAGTTATCCAAGGGAAAAATTAAAGCGGACACAAACTCCGCATGGATTTAAATTAGGGGATATCTGCCAGTTGCATCGAGAAGCAGAAAAAGCAGGAATAACTAATTCGGTGGCTTCCTGTACATTGATGATAGAACTGGGAAAACAGGTGCATTTTTCCATGGGCTCAGAGAAGAATATAAAAAATTACAACAGTGGATGATGTTGATATATTTAAGGCACTGCTGCTGGCAAAACGGTCAGAGTGGTTAAAGTAGGAAGGCAAAATGAGCAGATATAACAGCGAGACATATCGGAAAGATTTGCAAAAACAATTGAGTCAGCCAATGATATCTTAAAGGCGTTAGAAGGAAAAAAAGTATTGCTGACTGGTGCAACTGGATTGATTGGTGCTGCGATTGCAGATTTATTAATCTGGTACAACAAGGATAGAAATGTGCCGGTTGAACTATATGCAGCCGGTAGAAATGAGAAACAGATAGAAGAAAAATTTGAGCCTTATGAAAAAGCAGCCTGGTTCCATATTGTTCCATATGAAGCTACTGGAAAAATTAAATTTGAATGCCCGGTGAACTATATTATTCATGGTGCAGGAATTGCCTATCCGAAAATGTTTACTCAAAGTCCGGTAGAAACGAAGCGGGTAGCATTATATGGAACAGATCAGATATTAAAGTATGGAGTGGAACAGAAGATTCAGCGGATGGTATTTATTTCTTCCAGTGAAGTGTATGGAAAACATGCAGGTGAAAATCCATTGGAAGAGTCGGAATATGGATATATAGATTTATTAAATCCAAGATCTTCTTATTCGATGGGAAAACGTGCAGCAGAGACAATGTGCATCAGTTATGCAAAAGAATATAATCTTCATGTTACAATTGCCCGTCCGGGGCATATTTACGGACCTACAGCTCGGAGAGAGGATAATCGTGTATCTTCCATGTTTGCATATGATGCAGCAGATGGCAAGAATCTTATTATGAAAAGTAATGGTACGCAGATAAGGTCTTATTGCTATGCGTTGGATTGTGCATCGGCAATTTTATTATTGCTCTTACAAGGCGAAAAGGAACAGGCATATAATATTTCAAATAGAAATTCCATTATGTCTATAAAAGAGCTGGCAGAGCAATTGGCAAAGGAAGCAGGGGTTCAGGTGCAGTTTCAAATCCCAAAAGAGGAAGAGCGACAGGCATTTAATCCCATGGATAATTCCAGCCTGAATGGGGAAAAGCTGGAGTTGCTGGGCTGGCAGGGACTTTTTGGTGGAGAAGAAGGTACGGCACATACAGTAAGGATTATCAAAGAAGGAAGACTATAAGATAGCAAAGGAGCCACCCCATGAATATTTTGGTTTACCGCTGGAATTCCTACAATTACATAGACATCATTGCAACATTCCAATCCATGGGACATCAGGTGGATATAATTGAGCAGGAACTGGAAAGCTATGATGAGGATGAATCGTTTGCGGCACGTTTGCATGGCATCTTGCAGCAGAAAAACTATGACTTTGTCTTTACGGTGAATTATTTTGCAGTGATTTCCGGAGTATGCCAGCAGATGGGGATAAAGTATGTATCCTGGAGCTGTGACAGCCCGCTGCTTAGTATGTATCACAAGAATGTATTCTTGGACTGCAATTATTTCTTTCTCTTTGATAAGACCAATTATCTGGAATTCAAGGGAATGGGCGTAAAACATATCTGGCATCTGCCGCTGGCAGTGGATACGGACCGGCTGGATGAGCTATTTGCACAGGATACTATGGATAAAATGCAGTTGGCAGAAACAGATAGTGGGAATGCCTCAAAACATTCGGTGCGGGATTTTGCAGGCGGGATTTCTTTTGTAGGAAATTTATATGAGAAGAACAGCTATGATGAACTGGAAACAAGATTCCCGGAATATTTGCGGGGTTATTTTGATGCTGTCATGGAGGCACAGCTTAATATCAGCGGCGGCAATATAATCGAACCGATGTTGACTGCGGATATCTTAGAGCGTGTATCGGAATATTTTGAACTGAAGAAATCGAAGGATTCTTTTTCTGATCTGGGGCTGGTATTTGCAACAACGGTGCTTGGATTTAAAACTGCTTCTTTGCAGCGGCAGCGTGCATTGCTGGCACTGGTGGCTAAATTCCCGGTAAACCTTTATACAAATACAGGCGGAGATACTTTACTTCGGGTAAAGAATTGCGGCTCAGTAGATTATTGGTCGGAGATGCCGAAGGTATTCCGCTATTCGAAAATCAATCTTAATTTTACGATTCCGAATATCAAGAGCGGGTTGCCTCTACGGATTTTTGATGTACTTGGTGCAGGTGGATTCCTGTTGACCAATTATCAGGCAGAATTACCGGATTATTTTGAAATTGGAAAAGATTTGGCTTGCTTTGAATCCGAAGCAGAACTGGTAGAAAAGTGCAGCTACTATCTTGCCCATGAGGAAGAACGGCAGCAGATAGCAAAGAACGGTTATGAGAAAGTGAAGAACTGCTGCAGCTATCGGAAACGTCTGAAGTTTATATTGGAAAAGATTGGGGAGGAGTAGAAGATAGTGGATTTATAAAAAAATTAGAGACGCTTTACAGTGTTTTTAGAAACTTGTATTGTATATGCTTCGACGGTTATGTTACAATAGCTACGAAGCATATTTTTTCATAATTTTGGCAATATGCAAAAAGAAATCCGTATAATGCCTCATTTCATAGAATCAATGAACACATCTTATATTTCTTGAAAAATTCATGCTTTAAACTCACAAAAAAAGCAGGATTTTTTTAGAAAACTCCTGTGAAAAATTGCATAGGAGGAAGAATGAAATGCCCGCATTATCAATGTTTTATGGAATTATTGTACGTATGCAGAGTGAAAAAGGTGGAAAACATAGTAAACCACATATTCATGCGTTGTATGGAGAAGAGGAAATTGTAGTTTCGCTGAATGGAGAAGTATTGGAAGGCAAGTTCCCTAATCGGCAGTTAAAAATGCTATTGGCATGGATGACAATCCATGAAGATGAATTATATGCCAATTGGAAAATGCTAAGTGAGGGAGAAGGCTATTTCCGGATAGCTCCATTAAAATAATGGAACAGAACAAGGAGGATATGAAGATGCTTAGACCAACGGCTACAAGCGTTCGGGCGGAAGAGGGTTATATTCTTGATGTTGAATTTGATAATGGAGAAAGAAAGCGGTTTGATGTTAAACCATATATAAAAGGCTCATGGTATGGGAAATTGGAGAACCCGGATTACTTTAGAAGGGTAAGAACAGATGGATATACTGTTGTATGGCCGGAAGGTCAGGATATCTGTCCGGATGAATTGTATACACAAAGCACCAGCTTCGCAAAATAAAGAACATAACCTGCCACCGGCAGCAAAAAATAAGACCTGATTTTTCCCACATGTAAAAGTCAGGTCTTATAAATATTTATCCAGCATCAAACCAGAGTACATAGACGTAATATAAGGTGTGGCAAAATTCTTGCCCGGGTTCTTGTAAGCAACAATTACTTTGTCCACGTACTGCATCGGATTTAAGGAAGCCTGGTTGGCTTTTACGCTTAAAGCATTCTTAAAACGGTTTAATACATGGAAACTCTCGGCGGCATCATCCGATTCGACAGCGTCCGCCAGTAAATCCCGGTCAACGGAAATAGTAGAATCAGAATTTATAATAAGTCCGATGGCTTCAAAATCATTTTTAAAATGCTGTGCAACACCGCTCATATCAGAAAGCAGCTTCTGGCTGGTCGGCTGCGACTCGCGGTATTCATTAGCGGTATCCACCATGGAATTATAGGAATCCACCAGTTCCTGAATATTATCGGCAACGGCATCCACATTTGCTTTAAAACCAAGGGTAGCAGGTCTGCCTTCCGGGCTGACTGCTTTCAGGTGTACTTCAAAAGTATTGTTGATGGTAAACGTATTGGAATAGGAACTGTGTTCCGTACCGTTTAACAGAAAAACGGAATTGGAAGCTGCATCCGTAACCTTGTTAATACCAAGCTTATCCATTGCCTGTATGGATTCGTTGGAAGTTCCCGGCAGAATCTGGAACAGAAAATCTTCGTCATCCTTAAGACCGGTCTGTCTGGAAGTTAAGACCAGGGCACTGTGGTACCGGAGTCGTCTTCTTTAACATCTGCGTGAATGCCAATGCTGGCAGTATTGAAAAGCTTTGCCAGCTTATCCTGGACACTCCGGTTGGTATCATCTGGATTTACATTGAACTGGAACTCATAGGAAGCACTGCTGGTATTCAGATCAAAGGAATAACTGCCTGGTTTAAAAGCAAGCTGGTCATCCTTTAAGTAATTACCGTAGTTTAACTGCGGAGAAGCAAGCTTCTTAATTTCCATCTGAAAGCTGTTGGTATTCTCGTCGGAATCTCCGTTTCCAACATAATCTGCATCAACGATATCATTCTGGTCAGAGACGGCAATTTTTTTCTGAAAAGCCTCTGCAAGACTGTCACCGGTGGATAAAGAAGCAATGACATTTTTTAAATCACGGGCATGCTCTTTGATATCGATAGCAAACTTCTGTGCATCAGCAGAATCTTTTATTTTGTAAAGAGGGGATTCTTTATTGATTTTTTACAATATTATTGTAAACAGAGCGCAACTCACTCTTCTTGTGGGAATCATACCGGGAAACGGTAGACTTGCCATAAGTTGTAAGATAATAGTTATACATATTATCAAGAATAGCAGATGCCATAAATAACCCCCTCCTTTCTTCCATGAAATGTGCATCTTCTTGATGCCGGGGTATAGTAAAATCCATTTATACATATCTAATATAGCATAAAAATAAGAAAAAGTCATCTACAAGATATACAAAAAATGTTGCAAAAACGCTAGATTTTGTGGTAATATATGTACTGGATTACAAGTTTACAGAGAATGTGAAAAAAGAGTTGACGCTCCATGTGGTTTGTGCTATCATAGACTAGCTTTGAAGTAAGTCTTTTTTTTTTTTATGCCTAAAAATAGGCATAGAAAACACAAAGAAAGTAATGGAGGTGGAAGTTGTGCGCACAAAGATTACATTAGCATGCACAGAATGCAAGCAGCGTAATTACAACATGACAAAAGACAAGAAAGCTCATCCAGACAGAATGGAGACAAAGAAGTATTGTAGATTCTGCAAGACTCATACATTACACAAAGAAACAAAATAATTTGTGAATGCGTGACAATGAGCAAAAAAAAGAAAAGGAAGTGACAAAATGGGAGAAACCGAAAACAAGAACACAGCAGTAAAAGAGAGCTGGTTCGCCGGTCTTAAGGCTGAATTCAAAAAAATCATTTGGCCTACAAAAGAATCACTTGCCCGTCAGACAACAGCAGTTGTTATTGTGTCAGTTGTACTTGGTCTGATAATTACACTTCTGGATACAATCATCCAGTACGGTGTGAATTTTCTAGTGAATTTATAATGGAGGCATAGGTGATTATGGCAGAGGCACACTGGTATGTAGTTCATACCTATTCAGGTTATGAGAATAAGGTCAAAGCGAACATCGATAAGGCAATCGAGAACCGGCATTTAGAAGAGCAGATACTCGAAGTCAGAGTACCGATGCAGGATGTTGTCGAGCTTAAGAACGGTGCGAAAAAGCAGGTTCAGAAGAAAATGTTCCCGGGATATGTGCTTATCAATATGGTCATGAATGATGATACCTGGTATGTGGTAAGAAATACCAGAGGCGTAACCGGATTTGTTGGACCGGGATCTAAGCCGGTACCACTCACTGACGCTGAAATGAGACCACTGGGAATCAAGTCAGACAACATTGTCGTAGATTTCGATGAAGGCGATACCGTCGTTGTAATCGGTGGTGTGTGGAAGGACACCATCGGTGTTATCCAGCGTATGGATCACGGAAAACAGATTTGTACGATTAATGTGGATTTATTTTGGCCGGGAGACTCCGGTCGAGATTAGTTTTTCAGATGTAAAGAAGATGAATTAAAGGAGGCAACCTCAAATGGCAAAGAAAGTAGAAGGATATATCAAGTTACAGATCCCTGCCGGCAAAGCAACTCCGGCACCACCTGTTGGACCTGCTTTAGGTCAGCATGGTGTGAATATTGTGGAATTCACAAAACAGTTTAATGCAAAAACAGCAGATATGGGAGATACAATCGTTCCTGTAGTTATCACTGTTTACGCAGACAGAAGCTTCAGCTTCATTACAAAAACTCCTCCAGCAGCAGTACTGCTGAAAAAGTATGCAACTTAAAGAGTGCATCTGCAACTCCAAACAAGACAAAAGTTGCAAAGATTTCTAAAGCTAAGCTTCAGGAAATCGCTGAGCTGAAAATGCCAGACTTGAATGCTGCATCTGTTGAAGCTGCAATGAGCATGATCGCAGGAACAGCAAGAAGTATGGGAATCGAAGTAGAGGACTAAATGGAAACGTGGGAGGGTACCACTCCCGATAATACCACAGGAGGTTATTTAGAATGAAAAGAGGAAAGAAATATTTAGAAGCTGCAAAATCAATTGATAGAGCAACTTTATATGATCCGGCAGAAGCAATCGGACTTGCAAAGAAAGCAGCCGTTGCAAAATTTGATGAGACTATCGAAGTTCACATTCGTACCGGATGTGACGGACGTCACGCAGATCAGCAGATCCGTGGTGCAGTTGTATTACCACGGAACTGGTAAAGCTGTAAAAGTATTAGTATTCGCAAAGGGAACCAAATTAGACGAGGCTCAGGCAGCAGGTGCTGATTTCGTTGGTGGAGAGGAATTGATTCCGAAGATCCAGAACGAAGGATGGCTGGACTTCGACGTTGTAGTAGCAACCCCTGATATGATGGGCGTTGTTGGACGTCTTGGTCGTGTACTTGGACCGAAGGGCTTAATGCCAAACCCAAAAGCTGGAACTGTTACTATGGACGTTACCAAGGCAGTAAACGATATCAAAGCCGGAAAAATCGAGTATAGATTAGACAAAGCAAATATTATCCATGTGCCAATTGGAAAAGCATCCTTTAGTGAAGAACAATTAGCGGACAACTTCCAGACTCTTATTGATGCCGTAAACAAAGCAAAACCGGCTACATTAAAAGGTCAGTACATGAAGAGCGTTTCTGTAGCTCCTACCATGGGACCGGGTGTAAAAATCAACCCACTGAAGCTTGTTTAGTTTTTGTTATTGACATCCAAGATATTAATTGCTATAATAGCAAAGCATATTGCCGAAGACAGTAGGTGCCGTAAGGCGTAACCGTAGAGAACCTACCGAGGAAATGCAGATACTTATGTATTTGTAAATGAGATTTCAAATCCTCTCTGTCTTCCACAGAGAGGATTTTTTAAGGTAATGTACCTGTCTTTCGCAAGATGAAAAATAAAGAAGGAGGTGCACGATTCGTGGCAAAAGTAGAACTTAAACAGCCTATCGTACAGGAAATTTCTGAGCAGATTAAAGATGCACAGTCAGTAGTAGTCGTTGACTACCGTGGACTTACCGTTGCAGAAGATACTCAGCTGCGTAAGCAGTTAAGAGAAGCTGGTGTTGCTTATAAAGTATATAAGAATACATTAGTTAATTTTGCAATCAAAGGAACTGATTTCGAAAGCCTTTCCGACGTATTGGAAGGACCAAACGCATTCGCAATTTCAACAACAGATGCAACAGCACCTGCAAGAGTAATTGCTAAATTTGCAAAGACAGCTCCTGCACTTGAGATTAAAGCCGGCGTAGTAGAAGGAACCTTCTATGATGCAGATGGAATGAAAGCAATCGCTACAATCCCATCCAGAGAAGAATTACTTTCCAAGTTCCTTGGAAGTATCCAGTCACCTATCACAAACTTTGCTCGTGTTATTAAGCAGATCGCTGAAAAAGGCGGCGCAGCAGACGTAGAAGTTAAGGCAGAAGAGGCAGCACCTGCAGAAGAAGCTCCAGTAGAAGCTCCTGCAGAGGAAGCTCCAGCAGCAGAATAATCTGCAAACCAATCAATTTATTGAAAACAAAACCAAAAACGGAGGTAAATTAAAATGGCAAAATTAACAACAGCTGAGATGATTGACGCTATCAAAGAGTTAAGCGTATTAGAGTTAAATGAATTAGTAAAAGCTTGTGAAGAGGAGTTCGGCGTATCCGCAGCAGCAGGCGTTGTTGTAGCAGCAGCAGGTGGAGACGCAGCAGCAGCAGAAGAGAAGACTGAGTTTGACGTAGAGTTAACAGAAGTTGGACCAAACAAAGTTAAGGTTATCAAAGTAGTTCGTGAAGCTACTGGCTTAGGCTTAAAAGAAGCTAAAGACTTAGTAGATGGCGCTCCTAAGATCGTTAAAGAGCAGGCTGACAAAGCTACAGCTGATGACATCAAAGCTAAATTAGAAGCTGAAGGTGCTAAAGTAACATTAAAATAATTTTTGATTCACAACTGAATTAGAAATGATAGGAATCGGATTCATAGAAATATGGATCCGATTTTCTTGTAGTTTATAGGACTTTAGACCTATTGACGAAAAAAAAAGGAAATATGTAATAATAGTAGCGTAACTTGAAAACAATATAAGAACAGGAGATTAGTTATGAACACAGGACTTAAGGTATGGCTCTGGATTGTATTTGTAATCAATATCATTTCCGGAGTAATGATGATTCCGTTAATGCTCATTCAGCCACTGCTGATTGTCAGCCTCATTGCAGAAGTGCTTATTATCGTAGGTGCCGGTCTGATTTTGTTTGCACAGAAGAAGGTTGGATTCTATCTGATGATTGCATGTGCAGCAATCGGTCTGGTAATCAACATCTTTGGCGGGGTTGGAGTGGTAAAAAGTATCATCAGCGCAGTATTGTGCCCATTAATTACATATTTGTTTATGCAGAAAGACTGGGACAGCTTCCAGTAGAATGAGACATCAACAAGAAGAACCTTCCGGCAGAAATGCTGGAAGGTTCTTTGCTTTATAGAAAATATTTTTATAAAAGTGATAGATTTAAGACATCAGATTCGTAATAATAAGTGTAGCTGCAAAAATGCAAACCATGGTGCATGAAGCAAAAGGCAGGATAACAATGAAGATAACAGAGAAGAATTATATTCAGCAATTACAATTGCATAATGAAGAAGCATTGATTTATGTCATAGATATGTATGGTGGATTGCTTAAGGCGGTCATCCGGAAACACTTATTTACCATGCCACAGAAACAGGAAGAATGCATGAACGATGTGCTGCTTTCCATCTGGGAACACGCAGCATCCTTTGATGATGAGAAGAACAGCTTCAAGAACTGGGCGGCAGCCATTGCCCGGTACGAAGCCATCGACTATCTTAGGAAATATAAGCGGGACTTGGAACAGCTTTGTATGGATGATGTGACAGCGGCGGAAAATGACAGGATGTTAGAACAACTGATAGAAGGGGAATTAAGCCGTGAAGTAGAACAATTGCTTTTGTGCCTGAAACCCCTTGACCGGAAAATATTTATGAAATTATTTGTAGAGGAAGAATCTGTAGAGCAGATAAGCGAAGATACCGGACTTCGAGAGATGTCATTTACAACCGGGTATCCAGAGGAAAGCGGAAAATGAGAAACATGTATTTGAAACAGAAGGAGGCATGAAGAGATGAAAGACGATAAAATCTATGAAATGTTAAATGATGCGGAAATTGATTTGAATGAATATGAAGTAGAAGAGTTATCCTCCGAAGAAAAGGAACGGTATAAAACGAGAATCCGGATGGAGGTAAAACGTATGAACATGGAAACAAGGAATAAGAAAAATAAAAATATAAGAAAAATTGCGGCAGGAATGGCAGCAGCCTGCGCGGTCGCAGTGGGAGTGGCGGGATTTTCTAATTCTGCACTGGCAGACAGCATCTACAGCAACACAATCGGAAAACTGATTGGCGCAACACAGGGAGATAAAGATGAAAAGGAACTTTCGGATATCTATTCTACCATTGGAAAAGAGTCCACGGAATTGGTTTCGGATGACCAGTGTGTGCTGGAAACAGACCGGAGTGGAGTAAAGATAAGCGTTTCGGATGTGTATTGCGATGGTTACCTGCTTTACTACACAACCACCCTTAGCACAGACAATGAAAAACTGAATGAATCAGACTGGATTATGGGACCGCAGAGTGATAAGGTGATGGAAAATGTTTCTATCAATGAAACCCTGATTCAGTCGGCAATCGGGCAGCCTTTTGAAAAGGCAGAGGACGGAAGCTATGTGAAGATGGAACAAATTGATTTATCAACATTGACTGATGAAAATGATAATCCGATTGATATTTCGGACTTGAAAGATTTTACCGTAACCTGGAGCATAGACACATTAGAAGGCTATCTTTCCGATGCATGGGATGAAAATGGAGAATATCAGACCACCACAAAAAGTAAGCGGAGACTGGCAGCTCTCCTTCCCGGTGCATGTGGATACTTCCAAGAATGAGACTATCGCAGTAAATAAAGAAGATAATGGTGTTGCAGTAAGTCAGGTGATCAAAACCGGTGCCGTCTTGATCGTTGACATGCAGCTCCCGGATATTACCGGCGCACCGTACAATGACCCATATAATGACCCGGATATATTTATTACCGACGAAGCAGGTAATGCAATGTGGTGGTTAGGGGTACCGGTTTACCCCGAATGAGGATGGAAGCCAGAGTGAACGGATTATGCTGCTTTATAATGGAGAGAGTACAATCCATATATCCGTAACCAACAAAAATGGTGCAGGTGAAAGTATTGCAGAACTGGATGTGGACTTAAAATAAAACCGGAAGCAATAAAATAGATAATGAAATATGTAATAGAATAGAAAAATAAAAAGAAAAAAGCAACTATGGGATGCAAAGAAAAAAGCATTTCATGGCTGCTTTTTCTGATGTTAGGCAGCTATAAAAAACGCAGATGGCAGGCTGCATCACTGCGAGAATGAAAATTATTCCCCAATATTGAAAAATATATGCATATTGTGCGAAAATAATGCTTGACTTTAGAAAACTGCTTGTGCTATCATATACGTTGCACTATTGTGGTGAGGTGGCTTTACTATATCCTTTTTAGGAAATGAAGCCCGAAGAATATAATTTGCTGAAATTTAGTGGATTGAGAATAAAAAACGAGAGGTGAAACGTCAATGGAGAAAAACAGAATACGTCCAGTGAAAGCTGGAAAGGGCATACGTATGAGTTACTCGAGACAGAAAGAGGTATTGGAAATGCCGAATCTGATAGAAGTCCAGAAAGACTCCTATCAGTGGTTCTTAGACGAGGGCCTGAAAGAAGTGTTTGCAGATATCTCTCCGATTGAGGATTATAGCGGACATCTTAGCTTGAATTTGTGGATTTTACATTGTGTGAGGACGATGTAAAGTACACAATTCCGGAGTGCAAAGAAAGAGATGCAACTTATGCGGCACCTTTGAAGGTAAAAGTCAGACTGTATAACAAAGAAACAGATGAAATTAATGAACATGAGATTTTTATGGGCGATTTACCTCTCATGACAGAGACAGGAACCTTCGTTATCAATGGAGCAGAGCGTGTTATCGTAAGCCAGTTGGTTCGTTCCCCTGGTATTTACTATGGCATTGCGCATGATAAAGTAGGTAAGGAACTCTATTCCTGTACCGTAATCCCGAACCGTGGAGCATGGTTAGAGTATGAAACAGACTCTAACGATGTTTTCAATGTACGTGTTGACCGTACCAGAAAAGTGCCAATCACAGTATTACTGCGTGCATTAGGACTGGGAACCAACCAGGAAATTATAGATTTATTTGGCGAAGAGCCAAAGATTTTAGCATCTTTTGGAAAAGACGTTGCTACAAGCTACGAGGAAGGTCTTCTGGAATTATATAAGAAGATTCGTCCGGGCGAGCCTCTTTCTGTTGACAGTGCAGAGAGCCTGATTACCGCAATGTTCTTCGACCCAAGACGTTATGACCTGGCAAAAGTAGGTCGTTATAAATTTAACAAGAAGCTGGCATTTAAGAACCGTTTACGCGGAAAAGTGCTGGCTGAAGATGTTGTTCTTGAGACTACCGGAGAGGTAATCGAAAAAGGAACAGAGTTGACCAGAGAGCTTGCAGAAGAGATTCAGAACGCAGCTGTTCCGGCAGTATATATTGCTACAGAAGAAAGAAATGAAAAAGTTCTTTCTAATATGATGGTAGACCTCACTACCTATGTTGATGTAGTACCGAAGGAAGTTGGTATTACTGAGCTGGTATATTATCCGGCATTAAAGAAAATCCTGGATGAAAATGAATCCTTGGAAGATATCAAGGAAGCAATTCGTAAAAACGTATCTGAACTGCTTCCGAAGCATATCACCAAGGAAGATATTTTCGCATCCATTAACTACAATATGCACTTGGAGTGGGGCATTGGAAATGATGACGATATTGACCACTTAGGCAACCGTCGTATCCGTGCCGTAGGTGAGTTATTACAGAACCAGTACCGTATCGGTCTTTCCAGACTGGAGAGTGTGGTCCGTGAGAGTATGACCACCCTGGATCTGGACGGTATTTCCCCGCAGAGCCTGATCAACATTAAGCCGGTAACAGCAGCTGTAAAAGAGTTCTTCGGTTCTTCCCAGCTGTCTCAGTTCATGGATCAGAACAACCCGCTGGGTGAGCTGACACATAAGAGACGTTTATCTGCATTAGGACCAGGTGGTTTGTCCAGAGACCGTGCCGGATTCGAGGTTCGAGACGTACACTACTCCCATTACGGAAGAATGTGCCCGATCGAGACTCCTGAAGGACCGAACATCGGACTTATCAACTCACTGGCATGTTATGCAAGAATTAACGAATATGGTTTCATTGAAGCTCCATACCGTAAGATTGATAAATCCGATCCGAAGAATCCGCGTGTCACAGACGAAGTAGTCTACATGACAGCAGACGAAGAGGATAACTACCATGTAGCACAGGCGAATGAGGCGCTGGATGAGGAAGGACATTTCGTAAGAAATTCCGTTTCCGGCCGTTATCTGGATGAGACACAGGAATATGACAAGCAGATGTTTGATTACATGGACGTATCTCCTAAGATGGTATTCTCTGTTGCTACTGCATTGATTCCGTTCTTACAGAACGATGATGCGAACCGTGCGCTGATGGGATCTAACATGCAGCGTCAGGCAGTACCTCTTCTTATGACAGAAGCTCCTGTTATCGGAACTGGTATTGAGAATAAGACTGCTGTTGACTCAGGTGTATGTGTAGTTGCAAAGAAATCCGGTACTATTGAGAAATCTGAGTCAAACCAGATTACCGTGAAGAATGATGATGGAACAAGAGACGTATACAAACTGACCAAGTTCTCACGAAGCAACCAGTCCAACTGCTACAACCAGAGACCAATCGTGTTCAAAGGTGATCATGTAGAAGCTGGCGAAGTAATTGCTGACGGACCATCTACCTCTAATGGTGAGCTTGCTCTTGGAAAGAACCCGTTAATCGGATTCATGACATGGGAAGGTTACAACTACGAGGATGCTGTACTTCTTAGCGAAAGACTTGTACAGGATGATGTTTATACATCTGTTCATATTGAAGAATATGAAGCAGAAGCCAGAGATACAAAATTAGGACCGGAGGAAATCACAAGAGACGTTCCGGGTGTTGGTGACGATGCGTTAAAAGATTTGGATGAAAGAGGTATCATCCGTATCGGTGCTGAGGTAAGAGCCGGTGATATTCTTGTTGGTAAGGTTACTCCTAAGGGAGAGACAGAACTTACTGCTGAAGAAAGACTGCTTCGTGCTATCTTCGGTGAGAAGGCAAGAGAAGTTCGTGATACCTCTTTAAAGGTGCCACATGGTGAGTACGGTATTATCGTAGATGCCAAAGTATTTACAAGAGAAAACGGTGATGAATTATCTCCGGGCGTCAATCAGGCGGTCCGTATTTATATTGCACAGAAGAGAAAAATCTCTGTTGGTGATAAAATGGCTGGTCGTCATGGTAACAAGGGTGTCGTTTCCCGTGTACTTCCGGTAGAGGATATGCCATTCCTGCCGAACGGCCGTCCACTGGATATCGTACTGAACCCATTAGGTGTACCTTCCCGTATGAATATCGGTCAGGTCCTGGAGATTCACTTAAGTCTTGCAGCGAAAGCACTTGGATTTAACATTGAGACTCCTGTATTTGACGGCGCACGAGAGATTGATATCCAGGATACGCTGGAGCTTGCCAACGATTACGTCAACTTCGAGTGGGAAGACTTTGAAGCAAAATATAAAGATACATTGCGTGAAGATGTAATGCAGTATCTTTCCGATAACAGAGACCACAGAGAATTATGGAAGGGCGTTCCGATTTCCCGTGATGGAAAGGTTCAGCTTCGTGACGGACGTACCGGAGAAGAATTTGACTCACCGGTTACCATTGGCCACATGCATTACCTGAAACTGCATCATCTGGTAGATGATAAGATTCATGCACGTTCTACAGGTCCTTACTCATTAGTAACACAGCAGCCTCTGGGTGGTAAAGCTCAGTTCGGTGGACAGCGTTTCGGAGAGATGGAAGTTTGGGCTCTGGAAGCTTATGGTGCATCTTACACATTGCAGGAGATTCTGACTGTGAAGTCCGACGACGTGGTTGGCCGTGTGAAGACATACGAAGCAATCATTAAGGGTGACAATATCCCTGAACCGGGAATCCCAGAATCCTTCAAGGTACTTCTCAAAGAACTTCAGTCCCTTGGTCTTGATGTCAGAGTATTAGACGAGGACCGTAACGAAGTTGAACTGATGGAGACCAGCGAATATGGTAACACAGATTTGAATTCCATTATCTCAGGCGATAAAGATTTCGCGTTTGAAGACAGCGAGTCCTTCGGAAAGATGGGCTTTACCAAACAGGAATTTGATTCTGAGAGTGGAGAACTCAACAACGTAGAAGAAGAGGAAGAGGATGATGACGCAGGCTTCGATTTTGACGATGCTGCCGATGAAGTTCTTGACGAAGAATAAATAGGAAGGGAGTGTCATTAATGCCAGGAACAGTAAAACAGGAAACTTACCAGCCGATACAGTTTGATGCAATTCAGATTGGTCTGGCATCACCTGAGAAAATCAGAGAGTGGTCCAGAGGAGAAGTTAAGAAACCTGAGACCATTAACTATAGAACTTTGAAACCGGAAAAAGACGGATTATTCTGTGAGAAGATTTTTGGACCGAGCAAAGACTGGGAATGTCATTGTGGTAAGTACAAAAAGATTCGTTATAAAGGTGTTGTCTGCGACCGCTGTGGTGTAGAAGTTACCAAAGCCAGCGTACGTAGAGAGCGTATGGGACATATCGAGCTTGCAGCTCCAGTATCCCATATCTGGTATTTCAAAGGAATTCCTTCCCGTATGGGATTAATCTTAGATCTTTCTCCAAGAACATTGGAGAAGGTTCTTTACTTTGCTTCCTATATCGTACTGGATGCAGGTTCTACAGATTTATCTGTAAAGCAGGTATTATCCGAGCAGGAATATCAGGATGCAAGGGAAAAATATGGCAGCTCTTTCCGTGTTGGAATGGGTGCGGAAGCCATTCTTGAGTTATTACAGGCAATTGACCTGGAGAAAGATGCAGCAGAGCTGAAAGCAGAATTAAAAGATGCTACCGGTACCAGAAACGTGCAAGAATCATCAAGAGACTGGAAGTGGTAGAATCCTTCCGTGAATCCGGAAATAAACCGGAGTGGATGATTATGACCGTTATCCCGGTTATTCCACCAGACTTACGACCTATGGTACAGCTGGATGGTGGACGTTTTGCAACATCCGATTTAAATGATTTATATCGTAGAATTATCAATAGAAATAACCGCCTGAGAAGATTGTTAGAGTTAGGTGCACCGGATATCATCGTTCGTAACGAGAAGAGAATGCTGCAGGAAGCAGTAGATGCCCTGATTGACAACGGTAGAAGAGGAAGACCGGTAACCGGACCTGGTAACCGTGCTCTGAAATCTCTGTCCGATATGCTGAAAGGTAAATCTGGACGTTTCCGTCAGAACCTGCTCGGTAAACGTGTCGACTATTCTGGACGTTCCGTTATCGTAGTAGGACCGGAACTAAAGATTTATCAGTGTGGTCTGCCAAAAGAGATGGCTATCGAGCTATTTAAACCGTTTGTTATGAAAGAGCTGGTTGCAAACGGAACTGCACACAATATTAAGAGTGCAAAGAAGATGGTTGAAAGATTACAGCCGGAAGTCTGGGATGTCTTAGAAGATGTCATCAAGGAGCATCCGGTTATGCTGAACCGTGCTCCTACCTTGCATCGTCTTGGTATTCAGGCATTCGAGCCTACATTAGTAGAAGGTAAGGCGATCAAACTGCATCCCCTGGTATGTACCGCATTTAATGCGGATTTCGACGGAGACCAGATGGCTGCCCATTTACCACTGTCACAGGAAGCACAGGCAGAATGCCGTTTCATGCTGCTTTCACCGAACAACCTGTTAAAACCTTCTGATGGAGGTCCTGTAGCCGTTCCTTCACAGGATATGGTACTTGGTATCTACTATCTGACACAGGAAAGACCAGGTTCCCTAGGAGAAGGCGGATACTATAAGAGCGTAAACGAAGCAATCCTGGCATATGAGAACCAGGCGCTGACCTTACATTCCCGCATCCATGTGCGTGTTCATAAGACAATGCCGGATGGAACTGTTAAGACTGGTGTCGTTGAGTCCACTCTGGGACGTTTCATCTTCAATGAGATCATGCCTCAGGATTTGGGTTTCGTAGACAGAAGCAAGCCTGAAAATGAACTGGTACTGGAAATCGATTTCCATGTAGCAAAGAAACAGTTAAAACAGATTCTGGAAAAGTTATTAATACCCACGGAGCAACCAAGACCGCTGAGGTATTAGACGATATTAAGTCCATGGGTTACAAGTACTCTACAAGAGCGGCTATGACCGTATCTATTTCAGATATGACGGTACCGCCTCAGAAACCGGAAATGATTGCAAAGGCTCAGGATACGGTAGACCGCATTTCAAGACAGTACAAGCGTGGTCTTATCACAGAGGAAGAGCGTTATAAAGAAGTTGTTGAGACATGGAAAGAGACCGATGATATGCTGACACAGGCACTGCTGTCCGGTCTTGATAAGTACAACAATATCTTCATGATGGCGGATTCCGGAGCCCGTGGTTCCGATAAGCAGATTAAACAGCTAGCAGGTATGCGTGGTTTGATGGCTGATACAACCGGTAGAACAATCGAGCTGCCTATCAAATCAAACTTCCGTGAAGGTCTTGAAGTATTGGAGTACTTCATGTCCGCACATGGAGCCCGAAAAGGTATGTCCGATACTGCGTTACGTACCGCCGATTCCGGTTACTTAACCAGACGTCTGGTAGACGTATCACAGGATCTGATTGTCCGTGAATCTGATTGCTGTGCAGGCACAGGAAGAGAGATTCCTGGTATGTATGTCAAAGCATTCATGGATGGAAAAGAAGAAATCGAAAGTCTTGAAGAGCGTATTACAGGAAGATTCTCCTGTGAGACAATTTGCGATAAAGATGGTAATGTGCTTGTAAAAGCAAACCATATGATTACACCGAAACGTGCTGCAGCAATTATGAGCAAGGGTGTAGATGAGAACGGAGAACCATTAACCAAGGTTAAAATCCGTACGATTCTTACCTGCCGTTCCCACATCGGAGTCTGTGCAAAATGTTACGGAAGCAATATGGCTACCGGTCAGGCAGTACAGGTTGGTGAAGCGGTTGGTATTATCGCAGCTCAGTCTATCGGAGAACCTGGTACACAGCTGACCATGAGAACATTCCACAACGGTGGTGTTGCCGGTGACGATATCACTCAGGGTCTTCCCCGTGTCGAGGAGTTGTTCGAGGCCAGAAAGCCTAAGGGACTTGCAATTATCACAGAATTTGGTGGTGTTGCAACCATTAAAGATACCAAGAAGAAACGTGAGATCATTGTAACAAACAATGAGACTGGAGAGAGCAAGACTTATCTGATTCCTTACGGTTCCAGAATCAAGGTTATGGACGGTGCAGTCTTAGAGGCCGGCGACGAGCTGACCGAAGGTTCTGTCAACCCGCATGATATCTTAAAGATCAAGGGTGTACGTGCCGTTCAGGATTACATGCTTCGCGAAGTACAGCGCGTATACCGTCTGCAGGGTGTTGAGATTAATGATAAACATATCGAGGTTATCGTTCGTCAGATGTTAAAGAAGATTCGTATTGAAAATAACGGAGATTCTGAGTTCCTGCCAGGAACATTAGTAGATAATCTGGATTACGAAGAGATGAATGAGCAGTTAGAGGAAGAAGGCAAAGAGCCAGCAGAAGGTAAACAGGTATTACTTGGTATTACCAAAGCATCTTTGGCAACCAACTCCTTCCTGTCAGCCGCTTCCTTCCAGGAAACAACTAAAGTTCTGACTGAAGCCGCTATCAAGGGTAAAGTTGACCCGCTGATCGGTCTGAAAGAGAACGTAATCATCGGTAAGCTGATTCCTGCCGGAACCGGTATGAAGCGTTATCGTAACATCAAACTGAACACAGATGTAAACGAAGAGGAAGAACTCTCCTTTGATGATTTTGACGGATTCGATGAGGCACCTGTGACAGATGAAATCGAAGAGACAGAAGCAAAAGAAGAAGTAACTGCTTCTACAGAAGAATAATGTAAGGTTCGAAGAACTGATGCAGATACAGGAAGGGAAGCTCTGGCTTGATACCGGAGTTTCCCTTTCGAGTTAGAGATTCTTTTAAGCTTTTATACAGGTGGTAGAATAAACAAACGAGGAAAATCCAATGAAAGTAATCGTAGCAATAGATTCATTAAAAGGCAGCTTAAGTTCCTTAGAGGCAGGAAAAGCAGTGGAAGATGGTATTAAAAAGCAATACCAACAGCAGAAGTTATGATAAAGCCGGTTGCAGATGGTGGAGAAGGAACAGTAACAGCCCTGACCACTGGATTGCAGGGCAGTCTGGAAAAGGTAGCGGTAACAGGACCCCTTGGACAGAAGGTCGAGGCAGCGTATGGTATCCTGCCGGATAAAACAGCAGTCATTGAAATGGCAGAAGCCGCCGGACTGCCACTGGTGCCGGTGGATAAACGAAATCCAATGGAAACCACTACTTATGGTGTGGGGGAACTGATAAGCCATGCCATGGATAGAGGCAGCCGTAAGTTTATCGTTGGAATTGGCGGCAGTGCCACCAATGATGGCGGTGTCGGAATGCTGCAGGCTTTGGGGTGTCATTTTTATAAAAAAGATGGAATCGAAATAGGATTTGGAGCAACAGAACTGAAAGACCTGGAAACGATAGATATGGAAGCGGTGGATAAGAGGCTGAAAGAATGTACTTTTGAAATAGCCTGTGATGTGACCAATTCGTTATGTGGCACAACAGGAGCCAGTGCTGTGTTTGCACCACAGAAGGGCGCAGACGAGACCATGGTAGTAAAACTGGATGCGGCATTAGCTCATTTTGCTGATGTAACAGAAAAGGCTTTAGGCGTAGACAACCGGAACATGCCGGGAGCCGGAGCAGCAGGCGGACTGGGCTTCGCATTTGCATCTTATCTGGGCGGGGATTTACGTCCGGGCGTAGAGATAGTATTAGATGCGGTATTGCCGGAGAAAGAATTAAGTGAAGCTGATATCGTAGTGACCGGAGAAGGAAGATTTGACGGACAGACTGCTATGGGAAAAGCGCCGGTTGGAATTGCAAAGCGGGCAAAAGAAAAGGACTGCATGGTACTGGTATTTGCCGGCAGCATTGAACCACAGGGCGTCCGGAAAGTGCAGGATGAAATGCAGCTTGTAGATGGAGCATTTCCAATTTTACCAGGAGTGATGACATTAGAAGAAGCCATGCAGAAGACAGTGGCATATGAGAATATGAGCTATACGGCAGAGCAGGTATTCCGGCTGATTGGGAACTGTTATATAAAATAATTTCTATGCCAGCCCTTCGTACCCTAGTTCATAGAGCAGCTCATTGGCATCGGAAAGAGCACAGTTTCTTTGCAGGCAGAAAATAATCGCACTGTCCCGCTCCATACGGGCATAGAGAATCGGATAGCCGGTAGCTTTTAAAAGCTGCTGCACTTCTGTAAAGGATAGGTCCATGGCAAAGCAGAGGGCGAGCACTTTGTCACGGGAAGGACGTTGCGCCCATCAAAAATCTGATAACAGTAAGTACGGTCAAGACCGCTTTTTCGGATGAGAGAAGGCAGGTCTTGATTTTTTGCCTGAATCAACCGGTTCAGATAATCCGAAAGTGAGACCTCGATCAGCTCAGCTTCCTCCTGCTCTGCATAGTTGGAGAAAGCAGGTGTGTTTTTCAAAATATCTAAAAGTTCCTGGGTTGATTTTTTCATTTGGCGAATCCTCTCATTTCTGCTATAGTGATATTGATTATCATAGAATTGTGGGAATGAAAATTCAAGTAGAAAAGGAAAAAGTGATAACAAATGAGTGAAAAATTATATCAGGATTTTCGGCGGCAGAGGCAGATACCGCTTACCGTACTGGGGGGCCAGCCGCCCTATCAGACCCGGTTGATACAGGATGCTGCCACAGGAAAGATTCTGGTTCAAAAAGCAATACAAAAGACAGTATTCCGGTTTACCGGAAACTGCAGCAATTAGAGAGTCCACATCTTGCCAGGATTATAAGCTGTGAAGAGCAGCAGGACATCGGCATGGTAACAGAAGAATATATCAGCGGTGAGACACTGGATGAGAAGCTGCACCGGCAGGGCGTTATGCCGCCGGAGCTTGTAAAATATTATATCCGACAGTTACTGGAAGCATTGGAGCAGATTCATGCACAGGGAATCGTACACCGTGATATTTCTCCGAAAAATGTTCTCATTTCTACGGATGGAGTTGTAAAATTACTGGATTTTGATATTGCAAGGAGACGTAAGCGAAATCAGAATGCAGACACGACAATTCTTGGAACCGTAGGATTTGCATCTCCGGAGCAGTATGGCTTCCTTCAGACAGATGCAACCGCAGATATTTATGCACTGGGCGTTCTTATGAATGTGATGCTGGAGGGGACGCTGCCAAATGTGCATCTGACTGCCCGGAAACCATTTTGTAATGTGATAAAAAGATGTATAGAGATTGACCCGCAGAACCGCTATCAGAATGCCGGGGAACTTCGGGAGGCATTAAAATTAGAAAATCCGGGTGCTGTAAAAAGAAAACGATTCTTCCGGGATTCCGGACCGGAGTTGTCTGGAAAGAGATAGTGGCAGTTTTTGTATATCTGTTTCTGATTGTGGGAAGCATACAGTTTCTGATGCTGTATGGCAAGACTCCATTGACTTTTTGCCTGGAAGCGATTGCGGTATTCATCTATGCGTGGATATCCTGCGGGGTTGGATTTAATTTCCTTTTGTGGGACACCAAAGTGCCGGGAATCCGCTCCCTGCAGAAGCCGGTACGGATTATAATCCGGATTATACTGGCACTTACTAGCTTTTATTTTGGCATGAAGCTGGAAAACTATGTAAAAATAACCTTACTTGGTCTGCCGCTGAAATAGAAAATATTGAAAGTTATCGGGCTATGAAAGATGCCTCCGATTTTGAACACGGCTGAAAATGTATGCTGCCGGCATACCACAAAGCCTTCCGTCTCGTATATGATGATTTCACTTAAGAATGATGAAAAACCGGGAGGCAAGAAAATGGAAAAAGTAAAGAAACCGATTTATAAGAAATGGTGGTTCTGGGTAATTATTGTAGTAGTTGTATTTGCAATTGCAGCAGGCGGCAGCGGAAGTGACAAAAAGGATTCGAAAAAAAGAATTCTGTTGCCGGTACAGAGCAGACGGATAACAAAGACGCAAAGACAAAGGACTCCGATGCAAAAGATGCAGAACCGGAAGAAGATTTATCTGCTGTAGAAACAGAATATACCCTTGGAGCAGGTTATTACACTGCAGGTATTGATTTGCCGGTTGGAAAATGTAACCTTACCGCAGTCAGCGGAAATGGAAATATAAACAGTTCCAATCTTCTGAATGGTGGAGTCAATGAGATGTTCGGCGTGGATGATGGAAATAATCTTTACGAATCATCCTTTAACGGACTTAAGATGAAAGAAAATGTAGTATTTCATATTTCCGGAGATGTAGTTGTACAGGTCAGCTATACAGAAGTGACTGGTGGCATGACCGGAAGAGAATATGATGAATCCCAGGCGGTAGAATTAGGCAGTGGAAACTATACCGCAGGAACAGATTTTCCGGCAGGAACCTATACGGTGACAGCGGTGGACGGAACCGGAAATGTCAGTTCATCCAATCTGCTTGACGGTGGAATGAATGAGATGTTTGGTGTGGATGACGGAAATGGTCTTTATACTTCTGAAGTGAAAAATGTGGAATTCAGTGATGGTGTGGATTTAAAGGTAAGTGGAGTGAATATCCGTCTGGTGCCGGCAAAGAAATAAAAGTATTTACGGAAATATTATAGAAAAGCACAACAGGATTTGCCTGAGGAGGGCAAGGCTGCTGTGCTTTTCTTGTAGCTTATGCGAATAGTGAAAAAATATATTCTTATCCGATGTATTTGGAAAGCATTATAACAACGGGAGAAGTTCGCATTGATTTAAGAAAAAATTATGGTACAATTGCAGTGAATATGAGAAGTTATAAAAAGTTATAAAGACTTATAAAAGAATATAAAAGGTTATAAAAACTTATAAAAGGAGTACTCAAAATGACAATCCGTACCGCACAGATGGAAGATATTGATGCAATTACAGCAGTGGAGACAGAATGTTTCCCACCGGCAGAAGCAGCAACAAGGGAAGAATTTGCAGAACGTTTAAAATATTATAAAGACCATTTCTGGCTGATGTTCAATGAGGCACATCTGGTGGCATTTGTAGATGGCATGGTGAGTAATCAGAAAGACCTTACAGATGAAATGTATGAAAAAAGCAGACCTGCATGAGGAACAGGGTGACTGGCAGATGATTTTCGGTGTGAATACCATCCCGGCATATCGAAGATGCGGTCTGGCAGAGCAGCTATTAAAAGAGCTATTGCAGATGCAAAAGCCCAGGGAAGAAAAGGGCTGGTGCTGACCTGCAAGGATAAGCTGATACATTACTATGCGAAATTTGGCTTTGAAAATGAAGGCGTATCAGAATCTACCCATGGAAACGTGGTGTGGAACCAGATGCGTCTGACTTTCTAAAAATGGAATATCTTATAAAAACGAAATGAGGCAGAACATTGAAATATAAAAAAGTAGTAAAAGGAAGCTTTGTAGACCGCCCGAATCGTTTTATAGCCCATGTTAAGATTGACGATGAGATTCAGACAGTACATGTAAAGAATACCGGGCGGTGCCGGGAACTGTTGCTTCCGGATGCGGAAGTTTATCTGGAAGTGGCAGACAATCCGGCACGAAAGACAGCCTATGATCTGATTGCGGTCTATAAAGAAAATTTTGGCTTAATAAATATTGACAGTCAGGCACCGAATAAGGTGGCAAAGGAATGGCTTGAAACACAGAATTATGATGTAGTGAAACCGGAGTATAAATATGGAAATTCCAGAATTGATTTCTATATGAAGAAAGGGATGCAGGAATATCTGATGGAAGTAAAGGGCTGTACCTTAGAACGGCAGGGAATCGGTTATTTTCCCGATGCACCAACAGAACGAGGGGTAAGGCATTTACGGGAATTGATTGGAGCAAAAAAGCCGGTTATGAATGTGCTGTGGCATTTGTGATTCAGATGGAAGGCGTAACGGAAGTCCGGGCAAATGAAGAGACACACCCGGAGTTTAAAGATGCGTTAGAAGAAGCGCGGGCAGCAGGCGTAAAAGTATTGTTTCTTATGTGCAAGGTGGAAAAGGACAGCCTCAGAGTAGTGGAGCAGCGGGAGTAAAAAATGTGGTATAAAGAAAAGGTAGTGCGCTTCTATGATTTAGATGGAAATCTGATAGAGGTAAGGAAGCCGGTGAGGTTGGAAGGAAAGATTTAGCCGGCGAGCCAGAGAACCTCGATTCCGCTGACGCTGCATGGAAGTATGGCTGTCGCCACATGAACGGAAAGATTCAGGCATAAGAACGAGAACCGCAACTTCGATTCCGCTGACGCTGCATGGAAGTATGGCTGTCGCCACATCATCAGCAGCCAGCGAGCCAGAGAACTTCGATTCCGCTGCGCTCCATCTCAGTCGTGGCTGTCGCCACATCAAAAGAAAGCTTTCAGCCGTTATCAAATAAATTTGAACAGCTGAAAGCCTTTTTTCTCTGGCTCGTAGCTTGCACGAAAAATTTGCTTGACAAGTGGCGAATCGGCTTATATACTGAATTAGTGTGCATACAAATGCACATTTATCAAATAATAGCACAGGAGGTGAAATTAATGCCAACATTTAACCAGTTAGTAAGAAAAGGACGTCAGACATCTGTTAAAGAAGTCTACAGCACCAGCACTTCAGAAAGGCTACAACTCTTTAAAGAAGAAAGCAACTGATACTTCTGCTCCGCAGAAGAGAGGTGTTTGTACCGCTGTTAAGACAGCTACTCCTAAGAAGCCTAACTCAGCTCTTAGAAAGATCGCCAGAGTACGTCTTTCCAACGGTATCGAGGTAACAAGCTACATTCCAGGTGAGGACACAACTTACAGGAGCATAGCGTTGTTCTTATCCGTGGTGGTCGTGTTAAGGATTTACCAGGTACAAGATACCATATTATCCGTGGTACACTTGATACAGCAGGTGTAGCAAACAGAAAACAGGCTCGTTCCAAATACGGCGCTAAGAGACCAAAAGACGCTAAATAAGCTTAGCGTACACCAATAGTATCACAAACAGAGCTAAAGGTTAAGTGTTGGAATTATTGTCACATACGATATATTTCCGCACGAACACATTAGAGAGACACATGTGAGTACCGTTGAATTAATCGAAACAAATACTACATGACAGGCACAATGACCTGTGATGCAAAACATGATTAAGGAGGGAAGAACCGTGCCACGTAAAGGACATACTCAGAAAAGAGACGTATTAGCAGATCCACTGTACAATAACAAAGTGGTTACTAAGCTTGTCAACAACATCATGTTAGACGGTAAAAAAGGTGTCGCACAGAAGATTGTATACGGAGGCATTTGAAAGAGTTGCAGAAAAGACCGAGAGACCTGCCCTTGAAGTATTCGAGGAGGCAATGAACAATGTTATGCCAGTTCTTGAAGTAAAGGCAAGACGTATCGGTGGAGCAACTTACCAGGTACCTATCGAAGTTAGACCGGACCGTCGTCAGGCTCTGGCTCTTCGTTGGCTTACACTGTTTTCACGCAAGAGAGGCGAGAAGACCATGGAGGAGAGACTGGCAAATGAGATTATGGATGCAGCGAACAACACAGGCGCATCTGTAAAGAAAAAAGAAGATATGCACAAAATGGCAGAGGCAAACAAAGCTTTCGCACACTATCGTTTCTAATCAGAACGAGAGCATATTTTTTCGGTTAAGAAAATTAGGAGGAAAAAACCTTGGCTGGAAGAGAATATCCACTTGAGAGAACCAGAAATATTGGTATTATGGCCCACATTGATGCTGGTAAGACTACATTGACAGAGCGTATCCTGTATTACACTGGTGTAAATTACAAAATTGGTGATACTCATGAAGGTACTGCTACCATGGACTGGATGGAGCAGGAGCAGGAGAGAGGTATCACCATTACTTCAGCCGCTACGACATGTCACTGGACTTTGGAAGAGTTCACAAAGCCGAAGAAAGGTGCTTTAGAGCATCGTATCAACATCATTGATACTCCTGGACACGTTGACTTTACAGTAGAGGTTGAGCGTTCACTCCGTGTACTGGACGGCGCTGTCGGCGTGTTCTGTGCAAAAGGTGGAGTAGAGCCTCAGTCAGAAAATGTATGGCGTCAGGCTGATACTTATAACGTACCTAGAATGGCATTCATCAACAAGATGGATATCTTAGGTGCAAACTTCTACGGAGCTGTTGATCAGATTCGTACAAGATTAGGTAAAAATGCAATTGTTCTTCAGTTACCAATTGGTAAGGAAGATGATTTTAAGGGAATTATTGATTTGTTTGAGATGAAAGCTTACATCTACAATGATGATAAGGGAGATGATATCTCTGTAACAGACATCCCAGATGATATGAAAGACGACGCAGAATTATATCATACCGAACTGGTTGAGAAAATCTGCGAGTTAGATGATGACCTTATGATGCAGTATTTAGAGGGAGAAGAGCCATCTGTTGAAGATATGAAGGCTGCCCTCAGAAAAGGTACATGCGAGTGTACGGCAGTGCCTGTTTGCTGTGGTTCTGCATACCGTAACAAGGGTGTTCAGAAGTTACTGGATGCTATCGTCGAATATATGCCAGCTCCAACAGACATCCCTGCAATCAAGGGTGTTGATCTGGATGGCAACGAGATCGAGAGACATTCATCTGATGATGAGCCGTTCTCCGCTCTTGCATTCAAGATCATGACTGACCCATTCGTAGGAAAATTAGCTTTCTTCCGTGTTTACTCCGTGTAATTGAACTCCGGATCTTATGTACTGAATGCAACAAAAGGTAAAAAAGAGCGTGTAGGCCGTATCTTACAGATGCATGCAAACAAGAGAGAAGAGCTTGAAAAAGTTTACTCCGGTGATATTGCAGCAGCCGTAGGATTTAAGCTGACAACCACAGGTGATACCATCTGTGATGAGAAGGCTCCGGTTATTCTGGAGTCCATGGAATTCCCGGAACCGGTTATCGAGCTCGCTATCGAGCCTAAGACAAAAGCCGGACAGGGAAAAATGGGTGAGGCTCTTGCAAAACTTGCAGAGGAAGACCCGACTTTCCGTGCTCATACAAATACAGAAACAGGACAGACGATCATCGCTGGTATGGGTGAGCTTCACCTAGAAATCATCGTTGACCGTCTCCTTCGTGAATTTCAGGTAGAGGCTAATGTTGGTGCTCCTCAGGTTGCTTACAAAGAGACCTTTACAAAGCCGGTTGATCAGGAATACAAATATGCTAAGCAGTCCGGTGGTCGTGGACAGTACGGTCACTGTAAAGTTAAATTCGAGCCTATGGATGCCAACGGAGAAGAACTGTACAAGTTCGAGTCCACAGTTGTTGGTGGTGCTATTCCTAAGGAATACATTCCTGCAGTTGGCGAAGGTATCGAAGATGCTATGAAAGCTGGTATCCTTGCAGGATTCCCAGTAGTAGGTGTTCATGCTACCGTATATGATGGATCTTACCATGAAGTCGATTCTTCCGAGATGGCATTCCATATTGCCGGATCCATGGCTTTCAAAGAGGCTATGGCTAAAGCAGCTCCAGTATTACTTGAGCCTATCATGAAAGTTGAGATTACTATGCCGGAAGAGTACATGGGAGATGTTATTGGTGACGTTAACTCCCGTCGTGGACGTATCGAAGGTATGGATGATCTGGGCGGCGGTAAGATTGTACACGCTTATGTACCACTTGCTGAGATGTTCGGATACTCAACAGACTTACGTTCTAAGACACAGGGTCGTGGTAACTACTCTATGTTCTTCGAGAAGTATGAGCAGGTTCCGAAGTCTGTACAGGAAAAGATTGTTGCATCTAAAGAATAAAAATGCTTGAAAAACTCGCAAGTTTTTTATATAATCAGAAGATAGCCGAGTGACTTATTAAAATGTAAAAAATAATAAGCGCCCAGAAAGGGCATAAAATGAAGGAGGACATTTCAAAATGGCAAAAGCTAAATTTGAAAGAACAAAACCACATTGTAATATCGGTACCATTGGACACGTTGACCATGGTAAAACAACTTTAACAGCAGCTATCACAAAAGTACTTGCTGCAAGAGTTGCTGGAAACGAAGCTACAGATTTCGAGAACATCGATAAAGCTCCGGAAGAAAGAGAAAGAGGTATCACAATCTCTACAGCTCACGTTGAGTACGAAACAGAGAAGAGACATTACGCACACGTTGACTGTCCAGGACATGCTGACTATGTTAAGAACATGATCACCGGTGCTGCTCAGATGGACGGTGCTATCCTCGTAGTTGCTGCTACCGATGGTGTTATGGCTCAGACAAAAGAGCACATCTTACTTTCCCGTCAGGTAGGTGTACCTTACATCGTTGTTTTCTTAAACAAGTGCGATATGGTAGATGATGAGGAGCTCATCGAGTTAGTAGAGATGGAAGTAACCGAGCAGCTTGAAGAGTATGATTTTCAAGGCTGCCCAATCATCAAAGGTTCTGCACTAAAGGCTCTTGAAGATCCAAACGGCGAGTGGGGCGACAAGATCATGGAGTTAATGGACACAGTAGATGAGTTCATCCCAGATCCAGAGCGTGCTACAGATCAGCCATTCTTTATGCCAATCGAGGATATCTTCACAATCACAGGTCGTGGTACAGTTGCAACAGGTAGAGTAGAGCGAGGTACATTACATCTGAACGATAACCTTGAGATTCTTGGTGTTAGAGATGATGTTCAGAAGACAGTTGTAACCGGTATCGAGATGTTCCGTAAGCAGTTAGACGAGGCTATGGCTGGTGATAACATCGGTGCATTACTTCGTGGTATCAACCGTGACCAGATCGTTCGTGGACAGGTTCTTGCTAAGCCAGGTACTGTTACCTGCCATCACAAGTTCACAGCTCAGGTTTACGTTCTGACAAAAGATGAAGGTGGACGTCATACTCCATTCTTCAACAACTACCGTCCACAGTTCTACTTCAGAACAACAGACGTAACAGGTGTTTGTAACCTTCCAGCTGGTACAGAGATGTGCATGCCTGGTGATGTTTGTGCCTTAAGCAACCGATTCTCAATCTTTAATTTTTCGATTTCAGATAATTCTTCAACAATCTTATTCTTGCCACGACGATCATATAATCCGTCAATACCTTTAGCTTGATATTTCTTAACCCAAGAATACACCTGCCCATATGAACATTCGTACTTTATAGCGATAGAAGTGTAATCACAGCCAGTGCTTATACATTCCTCAACAATTCTAACTCGTTCTTCAAATGTTGTATTTTTTCGACTGTTATTCTTAACCATGTGGTGAACACCTTCTTTTCTTGAATTTGTCAACTCTTCATGGTTATTATACTGCTTAATCCATGTCCGTACAGTACTGGGTGCTAATATTTTGTGTTTATAAGCCAAATCCTGAATTGAAATTTTGCCTTCTAAATATTCTGTTACAACCATTTGTTTAAATTCCGCTGAATAATTGCATTGGTCACTGTTGTGTTTTTCAAGACCTGCTTCACCAAATGTAGCATATGCATACCCATCTACGGATGATACTAGCCTCAATTCCGTACTCTTTGCCTAACTTCCAATATGAAATCCCATTTTCGTCATGTTCTTTTAATAATTTTAATTTGAATTCCTTGCTAAATTTTTTCCTAGACATAAATATGCTCCTCATATGATAGATTTTTGGATATTTCCATTGTCTACCATATGGGGAGCATACCAAATTCAAGGGTTTCGGAGATTTCTCCGGAACCCTTTTTACATGCGATAATAATGAAGATGGGTGTGAGCGGTGCCAAAATGGTGCAAAAAAAAACTCCGTCGAATTTTGCTATTCAACGGAGCTTTTTTCTTACCATCCCTTAATCTGTTTAATCTGTTCTGCCCGTTCGGGATCTCTGTGATACTGCAGCTTGAATTGTATCGTTTCCACCACTTCTTTCCTAGCTTCATCATCCAACTGGTAAAAGGAAGTCAGCAAATTATCCACATCAGGCATACTGTTTTTCCCGAAAAGATACATAAGTGGATAGAGAGAGTTTTTCAAGTAGGTTTTGACTCTGCTTGCATCCAAGGCTCCATTCAATCCATCTGGAAGAGTGGGATATATTTCTTCTTCTGTGATTGCACCAGAAAAAGGACTGGCAGAGCATATCTCATTCACATCAATATCTAAAGCATTGGCAAGTCGGAGCGCAAAGTCAAAGCGGATATTGGAATCTTTTTGAATAATTGAATATAAGGTTGTGGCACTGATTCCGGTTGCCTTTGCAATTTTGCGGACATTTGTACCTTTTTCATCAAGGTACTCTTTTAATTTCTTTCCATCGCCCATAAGCAACCTCCTATTTTCATAGACAAAGTAATTACGAAAAACATAAATTCAATTATTATCATATCACATTTACGAAAAACATAAAAGTAAAAATTACATAATTTTAGAATTACGAAAACCGTAAAATAATATTTACGAAGTATTGACATTATTTACGGACAGTGATAATATGAATTTACGAAAACCGTACACAACAAAAATACAAGAGTTGTAACGGAATTGTAGAATGAGAAGGGAGGACGAATGTATGGCGAATTATCAATATATGATGAGTGCCGATGATGTGGCTAAGGAACTGGATTGTTCCAAGTCGTATGCTTACAAGTTGGTTAAGGCAATGAATAAGGAACTTGCGGAGCAGGGATATATCACAATGGCAGGACGGATTCCAAGAGCATATTGGGCAAAAAAGATGTTCGGATACGATCTGGCTGCGAACTAAGAGAGGAGAAGAAAGGAATGGCTTACAAAGAAAAAGACACAAAAAAATGGACAGCCCAGTGGTTTGAAACGAATGCAAAGGGCGAAAAGAAAAAACGAAGAAAGAGAGGATTTTCCACAAAAAAGGAAGCTCTGGAATATGAGCGACAGAAAAAACTCAATAGCAGTCGAAGTATGGATATGAAATTGAGTGAATTTATGGAAGTTTATTTTGAAGATAAGCAGAATGAGCTGAAGGAACGCACCATGAAGAACAAACGATATATGATGGAGCAACACATCATTCCGTATTTTGGTAATCAGATGATGAGTGAAATAACAGCTTCGCAGATTATTCAGTGGCAGAATGAAATTCAGAACAAAGGATTTTCGGAAGCCTACTTAAGAATGATACAAAATCAGCTAACTAGCTTATTCACTCACGCTTCACGAATTTACGATTTACACACAAATCCTTGTAAAAAAGTTAAGCGGATGGGAAACTCTGACAGCAGAAGCTTGGATTTCTGGACAACAGAGGAGTATCAGCAGTTTATTCAAACTATAGAACCGGGAACAAGATATTATCTCATCTTTGAAATTCTTTTCTGGACTGGATGCAGAATTGGAGAACTACTTGCATTAACTCCGGCAGATATAAACTTTGAAAGAAATCAAATCAGCATCACAAAAACGTACTATAGGACAGAACGAAAGGATGTGATTACAGAACCAAAGACAAAACAATCTGTGCGAACAATAGAAATACCGGAATTTTTGAAGCAGGAAATAAAGCAATTTATTGAAGGACATTACGGTATGCCGGAGAATGAAAGACTTTTCCCTATTGTGCAGGAAGCGGTACAGCATAAGATGAAGCACAATATGGTGAAAGCCGGAGTAAAGAAAATCCGAGTGCATGATTTAAGACATTCACATGTAGCATATCTCATCAACAAAGGGATTGAGCCGATTCTGATAAAGGAAAGATTAGGGCATAAGGATATAAGAATTACCCTAAATACTTATGGTCACTTATATCCGAATCAGCAACGGAGAATTGCAGATTTGCTGGATAATGAACAAGAAAAAAGTCCCAACAGCGGCAACTGTCAGGACTTAAGATAACCGGATAAACCTCTGTTATCCTATGTATTCACAAGACAAGTATAGCAGAGGTTTTCTCCGGTAGCAATCACTAAATGAAATTTGGAGGAAAAGATGACAGAACAGAAGATTAAGTTAAAGATGATTAGAATGTCGGAGGTACAGTCGCAGGAGATTGAGTGGCTGTGGTATCCGTTCATTCCTTATGGAAAGCTGACAATTATCCAAGGTGATCCGGGGGATGGAAAGACAACAATGGTGTTGAATCTGGCAGCAAAGCTGTCAAAGGGCGAAGCACTGGATGAAAATATGAAGGTCACAGAGCCGGTCAATGTAATATACCAGACTGCGGAAGATGGTCTTGCAGATACGGTAAAACCGAGACTGGAACTTGCAGGGGCAGACTGTGAGAGAATTATTGTTATTGATGAGAGCGACAAATCGCTGTCTATGGTAGATGAACGATTGGAACAAGCGATTGTAAGGACTGGTGCAAGGCTCTTGATTTTAGACCCGATACAGGCATATTTGGGCGGTGGCATGGATATGAACCGGGCGAACGAAGCAAGGGATATGACAAAGAAATTAGGAGCATTGGCAGAGAAAACAAAGTGTGCCATTATCCTTATCGGTCACATGAACAAGGCTTCTGGCAATAAAGCGGCATACCGGGGCATGGGTTCCATAGATTTCTTTGCGGTAGCGAGGAGTGTGTTATTGGTCGGCAGGGTAGAAGGAGAATCGAATACCAGAGCAGTTGTTCAGATAAAAAACAACCTTGCAGCATTCGGACACCCGAAAGCGTTTGCTTTATCAGAGGACGGGTTCAAGTGGCTTGGAGATTATGAGATTACGGTGGACGAGGTGCTTGGCGGAATTACACCAAAGGCAAATAAAATGGAGCAGGCAAAGCAGATGTTAAGGGAGCTTGCAGAAACACAGAGTGCGGTTCTGAGTAATGAGATCTTTGACCGGGCAAATGAGCTGGGGATTTCCAAACGGACACTGGAAAACGCAAAGAAAGAGTTGGGTGTCCAGACAAGGAAAATCAACAACGCATGGTATTGGGAACTGGATAAAGTAAAGCCAGAATAAGGGAAGAACGCAACAATGCAGAGTATATGGAAATGCGGTCTTGAACATTGCAAGGTTGCAAAAGATATAGACATTGCGTTGTTGCGATCTTGCAGAAAGGATTGGTGGATTACTATGAAGAATGTGCAGATTTCGCAGGAGCTTTTCTTTTTACTCGTGAGATATTTTCTGATAGGGCAGGAAGAAACAGAGCCGGAGATAACTAAGGCATTGGAGAAAAAGATGGATGCGTTGGTAATGAGAGAGCTGTATACGCAGTATAAAACTGCACCGACAGAGGAAGAAAAGGAAAAGGCACGCAGGGAATATCTTGACAAGCGTGGTGTGCCGGACAGCTTCCGATGGTAAGTTTTCCTTAGACGATTAAAACGGGAGCGTGGCACGCACCCGTAGGATACGGTTAAAAAAATGGTGGGGTGGCAGCGATGATGATGTGACCGGAACGGGCACAACTGCCGCAGGCATAAAAGCTCCCGGCAGGGCGCAAAACCTGACTTGTCAGGTTGCATTTTTGATGGCGGTAGCTGTCAAAAGTGCTTTTGCGTTACTTTCGACGAAAGTAACAAAGCCTGTGCCGTATCCGGCACTAAAAGATACAGATAAAAAAAGATGCGAGGTGGTTTTTATTGGAGAGAACGATTAGCGGAATGATGGGGAAAGGCTCTGTGAATCACAATACAAGAGCATTTTCAGCAAAGAATGTAGATAAAGAAAGAAGCCGTGACAATGTGGAATTTTGTCACAAGGATATAAAGGCAGTGTATCATGAACTGTTTGACGAAGCTCTGGAAAGGTACAATGCGAAGCAGAAGCGGAGTGACAGAAAGATTGATAACTATTATGAGAAAATCCGGCAGGGGAAGCAGGAAAAGCTGTTCCATGAAGTGATTTTCCAGATAGGTAATAAGGATGACATGAATGTGCGGAGTGAGGAGGGGCAGTTGGCAAAGCAGATACTTTCGGATTTCATGGCAGACTTTCAAAGCCGGAATCCGAATCTTCATGTATTCTCGGCACATCTGCACATGGATGAGGAAACGCCGCATATTCACATTGATTTTGTCCCTGTTATTACCGGGAGCAAGCGAGGACTTGATACCAGAGTTTCATTAAAGGGAGCATTAGCAGCGCAGGGATTTGAGGGAGGCACCAGAGGAGCAACGGAATGGAATCAGTGGATAGAATCGGAGAAAAAGGAACTTGCGGCAGTCATGGAGCGGTATGGTGTCGAATGGCTGCAGAAGGGTACGCACAAAAAACATCTTTCGGTGTTGGATTATGAGAAGCAGGAGAGGGTAAAGGAAGTAGCAGAGCTAGATTCTCAGCTTGCACAATCAGAACGGGCATTGCAGACAGCAAGTAAAATGGTAGACAATCAGCTTGCTCGTGTGGAAGAATTGGCAGAGATGGGCGATAAGTTTCAAAGACGGAACGAGGAAATCAAGGCAGATAATGCAGAACTGGAAAAAACGTATGTAGATACAAAGCAGAGTTATAACAGTTTGTTGGCAAAAAACAGTCAGTTGATTTTCGAGAATGAGGATTTGGAGCTGGAAAAGGAAAGGCGGTTGTCCGGCAATCGGGAATTAGAAAAGCAACAACAGAAGCTTCAAAAAGAACTGGAAGCTATGGCAGGTTCTAAGGTCGCTCTGGAGCGTAATGTGAGAGCCTATGACGAGGACAGACAATGGCAGCTTCCGGAGCCGGGAGTGGTGCAGTCGGCAAAAGCCTATCGTGAAAAGGTGGCACTACCATTGATTACAAGGTTAAAGGAGATTGTAAAAAGCCTGACAATCAAGTGTGTTGGTCTGATGGAGCAGGTTAGAAAACTGACTGAAAAGGTAAATCAGCAGGAAGATGACATCGCATGGTACAAGAATAAAATCAAGGAACAGAATGGCACAATGGAGCACTTGCAGGAGAAAGCAGAGGATTTGGAACGAGTGAAGCAGTATGTCGGTACAGATAAGGTGCAGGGTATTATTGACAGCATGAAAGAAGTGGAACGGTTACAGGCAGAGCAGAACCGACTGCAGAGAAGCTACCAGAACAGAATGAGCAGATAAAGGAGATTGATGGATATGACAGATAAAATTAAGAAAACAGAAGTATTGGAAAAGCACATTGTAGGAGAAAACGAAATCAGTTACACTTTGGGAGAGGATGGTCTGTATTACCCAGATCTCCGGCTCCCGGAGGGAACGCATTATGAAATTGGCAGATACGGAAGAATGAGAGCAGAGTATCTGAAAGAACATCACCGAGCATTGTATCTGGAACTGTTACTAAGTGGAGAATTCAATGAATATCTGCACCAGACGGATGAGGAATGTTATCAGATGATGGAACGACTGGTGGAACAGATGAAAGCAAAGCAGGGAGTGACGGCGCAGTTGAAGTCGGAGAATCAAATGCAGTGGGTAGGAATGATGAACAATATCCGGCACTGTGCGGAAGAAGTGGTGTTGAAAGATATAGTGTATGTGTGATGTTGGGCAGTTTTCAGACTGCCCTTAATAATTTTGAATAGCAGAAACAAGAGCTAAATGATATAATACTGTTAAAAGTGGTGCGGAGGTAGACTATGAAAAAATTTCAATATATAGTTGTACTGTTGTTTGTGATAGTTCTTGGAACAGGATGTTCTAATGATGAAAAACAAGAAAATTTTTTATCAGAGACAGAGAATGAGATAGAAAATAAAGAAGATGGCGTAATTTATGAAGTGTATACGGGGAATTGGTCAAATGATGGAAGAACGCATGACCAGATTTTGTCAGAAGGTGGAGTAGAATTATCTTGTACAATTACAGAAAGTAATCGACTTACGGGTACGCTGTTTGCTCAACAGGAAATGACTGAACGCTTTGCTGTTGTTGAAGATATTAGTGGAGAGATAGAACAGAACGAGCTGCTTTTTGATTATGCTGATGATGGTTGGGGAAATAGTGGCACATTACATATGCAATTTAGAAATGATAGCATTTATGTAGAGATATTAAATTATTGTGAGGCAGATGGAGGAAGTGACTATGGTATTAGTGGTTATTATGAGTTGATAAGGGAAAATGAAGCGGAAAGTAGAGAAAAGGAGTTAGAAAATACGATTGACGAACGAAGTCAATATTATAGAGCCAGTGCATATTATTTGGAAATAGTTGATTATTGGGAAAATGTCAGAGAAGCCAGAGATGTATCAAATGTAAATGAACCACTATTTGCAACTAATAAGCAATACTATACAAAAGAGAACTTTGAAAATGAACCAAAATTAGTTATTCACTTGGCAAAAAATGAAATATATGCAAGGCATGGTTATATTTTTAAGAATGAAGATTTGTATAATTATTTTATGGGTTGTGTGTGGTATAATCCAACTTGTAAAGCAGAAGATTTTGATGATAGTGTGTTAAACGAGTACGAAAAAGCTAATCTTGAGATATTGGCATCAATGGATACCTATTAAAAGCGAGAGGAGTAATTTATGAAAAAGAGATGTGTTTTGTTTATACTGTGTATGATGTTTTTGGTTGGATGTTCAGAACAAAATGAAGAAATAAGAAATTCAGTAATAGAGGAGTACGGAAACAGAAAGCAGTCTAATTATTGAAGAAGAAACAGAGGAAAATAATGTCCAAATAGAACCAGTAGCACCTACGAAAGAAGAAGTTTTTGCTATGAGAGAAAAAGTATTGGACGGAATGACTGACGATGAGAAGGAAAGATTAACAGAGAATATTAAAGTTGCAAATCTTCAAATGGAACGAGCATATCTGAATGATGGCATCTTTGATAAACTAGAAGATAAAGACAGTCTTGCTTGGAATTATTTCGACCAGAAAGGTGATATTCAAGTTGGGTGGGCGTATGACAGTAATAAAATAACAGTCATGAATGAAGAAGGTATTACGGAAAGTGAATTTTATCAAAAGTATGGTAAACCCGTAATGGTTTATAATAGATTTGACGGAGCAAATTTTGTAAACTTGATTCAAGATATGCAGAAGTCAATTCATAATGAGGAACTGTACGCAGACCTTCAGAGATTGATAGATTTGACTAATTTGGCAACCGAAACTCACGAAATGGAATATGCAAATGATATATATAAAATTCTGCATGATATGGATTACTTCCTTTTGAGATATGGAATCGAAGATGTAGGGAAGTATACGCAGGATGGAGGCGTGGTAGCAAAGTATTATGGTGTACTTACTGTGTATCAGAATGAAGATAAGGGTGGATGGCAATAGTATATAATTGATAATAAAAGACAAATTGAATTTGTAAATAACTTACTGTTCATGGAGATGGGAATATGATAGTAGAAATAATTTTCTCAGATTATTATAGAACATTTTTATTATGTATACTTTCAATGGGAGTTACATTTTTTATACGGAAATTTAGTGTAAAAGAAGGAGTATTGGCATTAGTGATGTACGAATTTATTATGTTAATACCATTTGTTTGGATACTTATTGTAAGTGTAGTCTTTACTGAATTTAACTTTCAGCAAATAATAGAAATTGTTCAGTGGGAGCTAAAATGGATAATTTATTTTACAACGTGTACGGTGTTGCAATTCATAATGTACTACCTTTTTTGGAAAAGAAATGTAATATACAAAATAGGAACTTTACTCTTTTGTGTCACTGTTGTTGTTGTTCCTTTGTATGTGATTAATTTTAACTGAAACAGATAGAATGAATAATGAGAATTATAATATTATGAAACCAACAATCGTTCATAGATGCCATTAGAAGACAAGTTGTTTATGTGTACTTGGGATGTTATAGTTAACTTAAATAAATAATTTCTATGCGGTGCCAAAACGGTGCCAAGAAATCGAACACATTGAAATACAGAATGCAAAAACAGCAGTTTTCTGCGAAATTTGCCACCAAAAAGCATAGAAAATACGAAGAAATACGGTATTCAAATAACGTGAGGGTGGACGTACTGTAGGATCAGGACGTGTTGCTACAGTTATCGAGTAATCTTTGCTCTTGCAATGAATTGCTAAAATAAGTAAAATTAACCCGGAGAGTGTTCGCACTTCTCCGGGTTTTTTGCAACTTGCACACAACCAACAGAGGGAGACATTATGGTTACTTGTAGAGACGTCAATAATTTGGATCTGGATGGAGTAGAACTGCTGACAGGGGAAGTGGGGCTGGACAGAGTGGTGTCCTGGACATATTTTGTGCAGACGAAGCCATATGAAGATCATATGAATCCTGGCAACTTTGCACTGATTGTAGTGGATTATCTGCGGTTTGACATCGAGAAGACCTTTGAAACAATGGTAGAACTGAATGCACTGGGAATTTCCGGGCTTGCAATATCGATTGTGGATGACCGGGAGAAGATTCCACAGAAAATGATAGACAAAGCGGTTGAATTGAAATTGCCACTGTTCTATGTCCGCTGGGAAGGCGCAACCTTCGTGGATATTGCACAGAGTATCGGGCAGCTGATACTGGAAACCAATATTACAAATAAGCGTACCGGGGACTATTTATATAATCTACTGTTTGGATATGAAGTAAATGATAAATATATTGAAAAAATATCCAGCCAGTTTGGACTGGCTTTCGACCGGGCATACCGTGTTGGAATCATTGTAATTGACCGGAAATATGGAATTAACCTGGAGCAGGATGAGCATACTTATCTTTATTATACGGACTGTCTGAACCGGGAAGTAATGCATATGGAAAATCGTCCGATGTATATGCGTTTCTTAAATAAATTTGTGCTGCTGTTTGAGGCAACGGAGGATAAGGAGACAGAACGGCAGATTGAACAATTGCTAAAGAAACTGGACAGCCGCCCGCAGTTCGCTGGGCTGATACACAGTACCTGTATTTTGGGCGCAGCCTATACGGATCCGTCTGAATTTGGCAAGAGCTATCAGGAAGCAAAAAATCTGATCCCAAAGAAAGATTATCTGCCGAATCCTACTAATAAAAAGTGCTTAGTGCCAGTTCCATGGGCATTTATAAATATATGTTTAACAATGGAAATCAGCAGGAGATATTGGACTACTGCAATGACAAATTAAAGAAGCTTGAGATGTATGACCAGACCAATGGGGCATTTCTGGTGGAGACACTGCTGACATATTATATGAGTGGATTTAATGTGGGAAAGACAGCAGAGGCTTTGTATATCCATCGGAATTCCCTGCAGTACCGCCTGAAGAAGATAGAAGAAATATTGGAGGTTGACCTGGAAGATTCCATGGAATATCTCGATATTGTAAACTGTATTCTGGTAAAAAGATTGATGTTTAATTAAGATACTGTGCAAAGTGCACAATCAAATTGTGCATTTTGAAAGTTGAAAAGAAGAAAAAGAAAGTATACTATACTGTCTATCAGCAAAGACGCTTTGAGAGAAAGAAATCTCAAGCGTCTTTTTTTTGATACTCTAGAGAAACAAAAGTCGGCTTCACATTTGCATTTAAGGAGGAACATATTATGAATAAAAGAAAATTATTAGCATTGGTACTGACAGGAGTTATGGCAATATCTACATTGGCAGGATGTGGTTCATCAGATACAAAAACATCCGATACAGATGTGAAAACCTCAGAGACAGCAGAGACATCTGATAAGAATGTATTAAGAGTTGGAATGGAATGTGCATATGCTCCATTTAACTGGTCACAGGACAGTGATACAACACCGGATGGAAGCAAGGCGGTTCCGATTTATGGATCTGACTATTATGCATATGGATATGATGTGGCAGTAGCCCAGAAGCTTGCTGATGAGATGGGAATGGATTTAGAGGTTCATAAAGTAGAATGGTCTTCCATTGGAATCTCATTAGATGCAGGAGATTATGATGTAATCATTGCAGGAATGGGAAAAACAGCAGAAAGAGAAGCTTCTTATTCATTTACAGAACCATATTATTACAGAGATAACTGTATCGTAAAAAAGGGAAGTGCTTATGAAAATGTAAAAGGACTTTCTGATCTGGCAGGAACCGGATGTAAAGTAACAACACAGTTAGGAACCGGCTGGGTACCTCTTTTGGACCAGATTGAAGGTGCAGAGCAGTCAGGAAATTATGAGACAACATCCGAATGTTTCATGGCAATATCCAATGGTGTTGCAGATGTATGTGTCGTAGATTTGCCAACCGCACAGTCAGCAGCACTTACCAATGATGATCTTGTGATTATTCAGTTAGATGCAGATGATTCTTTCACCGGTGATGATGAAATGGTAAATGTATGTATCGCTACCAGAAAAGATGATACCGCATTAAGAGATAAAATCCAGGATGCGATGGATGCCATTGGCTGGAATGATAAAGCCAAAATGGATGAGCTGATGGATACTGTTCTGACACAGCAGCCGGCAGCAAACTAGAAATATTTCCAGCGTGAGCTGAGTAATAGATAAAGTGAGGTAGAGAAATATGTTAGTAGAAAATCCGAGTAATTCGTTAGAGTGGATGATATTTTTAGCCAAGAAATATGCAAGTATGTTTATCAAAGGAACCTGGCTTACGCTGGAAATTGTTGTAATCGGAACGCTGGTTGGTTTTGTGTTAGGCTATATTGTTGGACTTGTAAATGATGCAAAAATCAGCGAGGGTGATAATGTTTTCAAGAAGCTTCTGATGCGGCTTTTGAAAATCATTTTTACCGTATATGTGGAAATCTTCCGTGACACTCCAATGATTGTTCAGGCAATGATTGTATACTATGGAATAAAAATGCTGGGAGTAGAAATGACACCGGTATTTGCCGGTATTGTGGTAACGGTATTAAATACCGGAGCTTACATGGGTGAGACAGTACGTGCCGGAATCGGCTCCATTGATATGGGGCAGCGTGAAGGCGCATGGGCAATGGGAATGTCGCCATTTAAGACAATGTTGTATGTGGTATTGCCACAGGCATTCAAGAACATTATCCCAGAGATGGCGAACACATTCCTGACGAACCTGAAGATGACATCTGTGTTGAATGTAATTGCAGTACAGGAACTTTTCATGGCTGCAAAAACAGTTGGAGGAAATTATTACAAATACTTCGAGTCATACCTGGTAATTGCAGTGATTTACTTTGTATTGTGCTTTGTCTTTGATAAGATTTTCAAATTTATTGAAAAGAAAATGCAGGGCAAGACAGATTACGCACTGGCAATTGAGTATATGGATAATCAGTAGGAGGAACGGATATGGGAGAGACAGTAATTTCAATCAAGGATTTGAGCAAATCATTTGGGAATCATGAGGTTTTAAGAAAAATAGATATTGATATAGAAGCAGGAGAAATTATCTGTATAGTTGGTTCTTCCGGTTCCGGAAAATCAACGCTGCTACGGTGTATCAATAAACTGGAGCGGCAGACCTCTGGTAAAATCCTTTACCATGATAAGGAAGTCCGGAATGTACAGAAGGACATCAATGAATACCGCTCCAGGGTGGGAATGGTATTTCAGTCCTTTAACCTATTTAACAATATGACTGTATTGCAGAACTGCATGCTCTGCACCAGAAAAGTGCTTCATATTTCCAAAGAAGAGGCATTTAACCGGGCAATCACAATTTAAAGGATGTAGGAATGGCTCCTTATATCAATGCAAAACCATCACAGCTTTCCGGAGGACAGAAACAGAGGGTTGCCATTGCAAGGTCTCTTTGCATGAATCCGGAAGTACTTCTTTTCGATGAGCCGACTTCTGCACTGGATCCGGAAATGGTAGGAGAAGTATTAAATGTTATGAAAGAGCTTGCCAAGACGGGACTTACAATGATTATTGTTACTCATGAGATGGCATTTGCAAGGGATGTGTCCACCAGAACCATTTTCATGGATTCCGGCTATGTGGCAGAGGATGCAGCACCATCCGAACTGTTTACCAATCCGAAGAATCCGAGAACACGGGAATTCTTAAGTCGTTATTTAGCAGGTTAAAGGAGGACAGAAAATATGGAGAATTTTGTAATAACCTTTGCAAGAGGATTCGGAACAGGTGGAAAGGCGATTGCTTCCCAGCTGGCAAAGGAGTTAGGTATTCACTGTTATGAAAACCGAATCTTAACACTGGCAAGCCAGCTCAGTGGACTGGATGAGAATATTTTTCAGGAAGTAAATGAAAAAATGAGGGAGACCAGTGGATTTTCCAGCTTTTTAAGAGGGCTGCCACGGTCAAGACGTTACATTTCCAGAAATGAAAAATTCGTATCGGATGACAAGCTGTTTGAATATCAGAGTGAAATTATCAAAGATCTGGCAGAAAAAGAGTCCTGCGTCATCGTCGGAAAATGTGCCGATTATGTACTGAAGGGCAAACCAAATGTGGTGAGCATCTATATTGAGGCACCGAGAGCATTCTGCGTGAACCGTACCATGGAAAATATGGGTGTGACCGAAGAGGTTGCTAATGCAACCATAGAGCGGACGGATAAATTCCGGGCAGATTATTATGAATATTACACCCATGGAAATTACTGGACAAACCCGGTCAATTATGACATGACATTAAACAGTGAGCGGGTCGGCGTGCAGAACTGTGTAAAAACCATTGAGCAGTACCTGATTATCAAAGAGCTGATTACACCGGATATGATACATCCGGCAGGAGAATTAAAATAAGAGTTTGGGATAAGAGTTTGAAGTAAAAAGTTTGAAATAAAAGTTCAAAGTAGGAACAGAGTTGGAAAATTAGAAAAAGACAGAAAAAAGCAGGAACACCGAAACAGGAACGGAGCTCCTGCTTTTTTGCGGCAATAAGAAAATGCTGGTGACAGCTTCCACAGGGATTGTTTTATTGCGAATAAACTGGATTTTATATATAATGAAGGAAAACAACTCGGGAGAAAAATTGATGGAAGCAGGAATGATTACGACAGTGCTTTTGGTAGCATGTGCAACTATATGTATTGGCGTTGGTATCTTTTATTTTTTTATTAATAATACGAAAAACAAGGGGCGGATTTGTATCCTGCTTCTGGGAATAGGAGGAGGAATCTGGGCACTGGGTTCAGCATTGTATGGAAATTGTACGGATGACAGATTGGCACAGGATTTCTTTTGCATGACAATTGTGGGCTTTAATTTATATGTCATTGCGATTGTAATTTATGTGGCGTGTCTGACTGGTGTAAAAAATAAAGGGATATGGTCCTGCTGGTTGGATTAGGAATACTGACATCTCTGGTGGATGGTGTTTCTTTTGGAAGTATGCGGATCCGCCATTTTTACAGGGTCAATGGAAGAACCTGCTTTACCACAGAATTTCATGGCAGCGTGTTTTATCACTGGATGTATATTATGCTTTGCTTTTTGTGCTGCATCTATATTGTACTATATTGGTCGAAGAAAATTATGCGTAAAAGTCAGAGAAAATATGTGGCATATATCATTCTGGGAAATACAATTATGCTTCTTTCGGCAATTCCGGATACGGTGTTGCCATTTTATGGAATTAAATCTTATCCCAGTTCGGTTTATGGTGTAACAGTTTCATTTTTAATGACTGTATTTTTTAGTATCCGGTATGATACTTTTGGAACATCAAAATTAACAGTTTCAGATTATCTGTTTAATCAGATTGACTATGGTGTGATGGTATATGATTATCAGAGAACACATATTTTACATAATACAAATGCAGAAGTGTTGTTTGGCGCAGATGTGGAACAGCCTTTTGAAGAACTGGTAGCCTGCGGGGGCAAAAAGGAAGAATTTGCAGAACAGCTTTATCAGGGAAAATTAGAGCACTGCAAGGTGAAATGCCTGCAGGGCAATCAGATTTTATCGGTAACGTCTTCGATGGTCTGCGATGAATATGGCGAGATGCAGAACACTATCGTAACACTGGTGGATATTACTTACGAAGAAGAACTTTTAGAGCGGCTCCGGGTGTCAGACCGGGCGAAGACCGATTTTCTTACGAATATGTCCCATGAAATCCGTACGCCAATCAACGGTATTATGGGAATGAACAGTATCCTGCTCCGGCAGATTGATACGCTGCCAAGGGAGAAGATTGCAGAGTATGCAGGAAATATGCAGCGGCCAGCAGAACCCTGCTTGCCATTGTAAATGACATTTTGGACATTTCCAAAATTGAATCCGGAAAGATGGAGCTGCTTTGCGAGGGTTATGAGCTGGCTTCCCTCATTAACGACTGCTATACGATAGTTGCCTCTAACTGCAAGAAAAAGAATCTGGATCTGTATATGGAAATTGATGAGAATCTTCCATCCATTTTATATGGAGATGATGTCCGCATCCGCCAGGTTGTAAATAATTTCCTGTCCAATGCGGTAAAATATACCAAGCGTGGTCATGTAATTTTAAAAATTTCTTATAGCAGGATAGACGAGGAAAATATCAACCTGCGTATCGATGTAAAGGACAGCGGAATTGGAATCCAGAAGAAGGATATGGAGAACCTTTTCCAGAATTTCACAAGATTAGAAGAGCATAAGAACCGCAATATCGAGGGAACCGGACTGGGACTGAGCCTGACGAAACGTCTGGTAGATATGATGCACGGAGAAGTGCTGGTAGAAAGCCGGTATGGTGAAGGCTCAACATTTACGGCAATTATACCGCAGAAGGTCATCTGCGAAGATGGCATTGGTGATATGAAGCAGATTTTCGAAAACTATGAGCTCTCTGTCGGTGCTATGATGCCGGTACTCCAGTTTGCCGGCGTGCATATCCTTGTGGTGGATGATATGGAAATGAACCGCATTGTGGCAAAAAGAGATGCTGCTGCAGACTGGTGCAATCGTGGATGTGGCAGGCAGTGGGGAAGAAGGACTGACTCTGATGAAAGAACAGCACTATGATCTTATTTTCATGGATCAGATGATGCCGGATATGGATGGCATTGCCACCTTTGAGGAAATGAAGCGAATGAATCATCAGAATAAAACTACACCGGTAATTGCCATGACAGCCAATGCGGTAAAAGGAGCAAAGGAAATGTATCTGCAGCATGGATTTGCCGATTATATTTCCAAACCGATTTTTGAAGAGAAGATGTGGAAGATACTGGAACGTTTTCTGGTGGACAAGCAGACAGAGGCAGTGGAAAAGAAAAATTCTGACGGTGGAGCAGATGAAAATAAGAAATCATTGCAGGAGCGTTTTCCGTATCTTGATACGAAGCAGGGAATGTCCGTATGCATGGGAGATGAAGCGTTTTATTTTAAGATATTAAAAGTCTATCTGAAAGATGAGATGGTGGATACTCTGCAGCAGGATTATGAGGCAGGGGACTGGGCGCAGTATCAGATTCATGTGCATGGACTGAAAAATATGTCTGCGAATATCGGAGCCATGGAGTTGTCTGGGCAGTTTAAGGGATTAGAGTATGCCATCAAGAATCATGACATTCCGGATACGGTTTATATCCGAAGTCATCATGATAAAGTAATGGAGGCATACCAGGAGCTCTTACGGCGGCTGGAGCGGGATATCTGAGAAGTGACAAGGGATAACTGCTAAATGCTGCAAATGATATTTATTTTACGCCTGCTTTACAAGGGCAGGGTATTAAAGTTTACATAGTTTCATTATCCTTAACATAACTCTTTTTTTCGGGAAAAAAGGATGAGATGGTACATGCAAAAGAAAAATGGTATAAGGAGAGATTGAGGTATGAAAGAACATAAATATGTAAAGCACAGTGATAAACAGCGTTTCCTGATTTTAGAGACAGCGGAACAGTTGTTTATGGAATATGAGATAAAAGAAATCAGTATGAGCCGGATTGCACAGGAATGTGGGATAACAAGGGCAACACTGTATCGCTATTTTGAAAACAGGGATGAAATTGTCTGGGAAATCTATATTCATTTTAGTGAAAAAGCATTAGGCAGTATTTTTAGAGAGGATGAGAGAACCGGAATATACTACCTGTGAGAAAATGGCAATTTATCTGCGGGGACTGGTGGATGTTTATCTTCAGATGCCGGAGTATTATAAGTTTTTCTTTCATTTCAGCAAGGAATATTTAAATAATCAATTATATCCGGATACGGAGTATACAAGAGAACTGTATGAGACAACGGGAATGACATCAGGTCATGGTAGGAAGTCTGGTGGAGAACTTTGAAGATGGTTCCGTAAGAGAAGGATTGAAGAAGACAGAGACAGGAATATCCGTTGTTTACGGGGCACTTGGGGCATTGCAGATTATCTGTGGTAACAGTGATGCAATTCCTGTAAAATATGGAGTTCCTGCAATTGATGTGCTGGTAGCAGCTATGAATACGCTTTTGGAAGGAGTTCGAAATGAGAACTATCATTCTGCCTTAGTAGAACATATTTGGGAAGGAATTCAGCAGGAAAAACTTAAATAAGAGAAAAATGACAGCAGAAGAGAACTGGTGTAATACAACATGGTATTACGCCAGTTTTTTCTATGCAAAAATCGTAAAGAGAGCTTTGGGCAGTTGACATTCATACTGTAAAACTTAAAACAGTAAAAATTAAACAGTGTGTATATTTTACATGAATTTAACATAAAACAGTGTGTATATTTTACGGAGCCTCTTTATACTCCATATTGTAAACGAAATGGTTAAGAGAATACAGGAGGAACAAGATTATGGAAGCTATTCGATTTGCACATGTTTCGGATACACATCTGTGTAAAGATTATGGAAACAGTTCCATGAAGGATGTGTTTGAAAAATGTGAAAGTCCATCGAATACGTTAAGAAACTGTCTAGAAAAGTTAGAGCAGCAGAAACTGGATTTCGTATTATTTACCGGAGACTTGATTCATGAAGGAACAAAAGAAGATTATGATTACTTCTTTGAGATTGTAAAGGAGTCATTGCCGACTACCAAGACAGTATATGCACTGGGAAACCATGACCGGAAGAAGCCATTCTTTGAGAGTATGGGATTGGAAGAAAAAACAGCCTATTGCCATGTGGAAGAAATTGCAAATTTAAGAATTGTAGTTCTGGATTCAGCAGTAGAAGGGCAGGAAACAGGAACTATCAGCAAAGAACAGGAAGAATGGCTTGCAGGAATTCTAAAGAATAAAACAACAGAATATGGAACAATTCTGGCATTTCATCATCCGATTGTGTGGCGAACAGATGCATTCTCCATGCAGGTCAGTGATGAGTTGAAGGAAATAATAAAAAACAGTGATGTAAGAGCAATTTTCTGTGGCCATACGCATGAAAACAGCGTGGATTTTCTGGAAAAGATACCACAGCTTACAGCAGATTCTACAGCATTTGGTTCAGAAATTACACCGGAGAAATTCTGCATGGTGGAGAAAACCGGCTATAGCATTTATACATTTACAAAAGACAGCTGGCAGATGCATGTAGAGCAGGCAAAGGAGCAGAAAGTGCTTGCAGCAATAGATATGGAAGTGTTGATGAAACTGATGAAGAAAAGAGGAGAACAGTAAGATGAAAAAATGGAATAAGATAATTGCATTAGGAATGGCAGCATGTATGATGGTTCCGGCTATGATGGGATGTGGACCATCCGGAATCAAGAGTGATAATAATGAAGTACAGGATACAACAGCAGAAAGCAGTGAAGTGTCATTTGATGATAACCTGTTAGATCCGGAAAATCCGGTAAAGGTAACTTTCTATAGTTACAGTTTAAATTATCCGAGTATGAAGGATGGAATGGAACATCTGATTAATGAATTTAATGATACGATTGGAAAAGAAAAGGGTGTTATCGTGGAAGGCGTTCCGGATGACATGACAAAGTTTAAGACAGATATTCAGGCGGGTAATCAGGTAGATATTATCCAGCATACATTTGGAACACTGGATAGCTCTAGAGAATCCTTAGGAATTCAGGCATATGAAGATGTATTTCCGGAGGATGAATTAAAGGCACACTTTGAAGGAATTTCTGAGAATGCATTAAGCCTTGGAAAAATTGATGGCAAGACCTATGGACTGGCATTTACATTCAGTACACCGATTCTTTACATCAATGGAAAATTATTTGAAGAAGCAGGGTTGGATCCGAACCAGCCACCAAAGACCTGGGATGAAATGCTGGAAATGGCAAAAACCATTAAGGAAAAAACAGGCGTGGATGGATTTGGACTGGCTCCGGACAATGGCTGGGTAACAGAAGGTATTGTATATACAGCTGGTTCAGATATGGTAAATGAAGATAAAACAGAAGCTGTATTTGCAAATGATAATACCGTAAAAGCATTTGAATTATGGAAAGAATTCTATACCGAAGGATGTGCTGCAAAGGGAACTGATTCTGAATTATCACAGCAGTTTATGGCAGGAAATCTTGCTATGCATATTCAGTCAACTTCCATGTTAAGTGGATTTAAGAGTGCATCTGAAGCAGGCGACTGGGAATTATATGGGGCAGCAATGCCTGGATTAAATGGCAATGATGCAGTACCGGTTAACTCAGGAAGCTGTCTTGCAGTCCGCCCGGACAGCGAGCAGAAAGCACAGGCAATCTGGGAATTCATCAAATATGCAACAGGAAATGATGGTTATACCATTATTACATCAGAAATCGGATACTTACCACTGCGTACCGAACTGGCAGACGACCCGAAATACTTAAAATCTTATGTAGATGAAAACCCATTGTTAAAAATTAACCTGGAACAGTTGAAAGAAATCCGCCCGGTAACAATCTGGCCTGGAGATGTGGCAACAGAAGCATTCACAATTTTCCGTGATGCAACAGTAGAAGCTATTACAACGGATGCAGATGTAAAAGAAGTATTAGACAAAGCACAGGATGATATCAACCAGCTATTACAGTAAAAGAGGAAAAACAGATGCATACAGGCGTAAGTACAATTGGTTTAGAAAAAAAAAAGTATTAGGAAAGGAATCTGCTCTTAAGAAAGCCGGAGCGGCTTTCTTAAAACAGTAAAAAGAAGGCAGAAAAACTGAAGCCATATCTGTTTCTGGCACCAGCTATTCTTATGATTTTATTCTGGCATTATAAACCACTGTTAGAAACCATCCAGTATAGTTTGTACAAATGGAGTATGGTTCCGGGTACGGTGCCGGAATATGTAGGATTACAGAACTTCCAGAAATTGCTGACGAATAAGGATTTTGTTCCGGCATTAAAAAATACATTGTTTTATGTGCTTGAATGTTACCATTTTCCATTATTCTGCCAATCTTTATTGCAACGGCTACACAGGATTTGAATAACGCGGCAAAGAGAATTTACCGGACATTATTCTTTATTCCTATGATTATGGCACCGGTGGCAGTCAGTGTTATTTTCCAATGGTTGTTACATCCATCAAATGGTCTTATCAATCATTTATTACAGGTTTTTGGAATCACAACGGAAAATATCGCATTTTTCTCCAACCAGAAATATGCTATGCCAATGATTATTCTGATTTCCGGATGGAAAATGATAGGTTTTAGTACACTGATGTTTTCTTCTGCATTAAGCGGAATTGATACCCAGTATTATGAAGCATCTAAAATGGATGGTGCCGGACGGTTCCGGAGCTTTATTCATATTACGATTCCATTATTATCTCCAACAATCATGATGATGCTAATGATGAGTATTCTGTTTTCAAGTCAGTGGTCTTTTGCATACATTGATGTGCTGACGCAGGGAGGACCATTCTCTACTTCAACGAATATTTATTATATGATGTATAAATTTGCATTTGGAGATATGAATGTAGGTGCCTGTGCGGCAGCGGCAACCTTGTTCCTGGTAATCTTTGGAATTATTGCACTGATGTTGCAGAAGCTTTCGGACAGAGTGGCATTTTATGATAATTAGGAGGTGAATGAGATGAGAAAAAGTATCAGTACTGTTATGAAACACCTGCTTTTGATTGCATTGTCATTCTTTGCAGTATTTCCACTTTATTGGATGATAATATCCTCCTTAAAGGGAGAATCGGAAATTTTTAATTATCTCCCGTTGCCAAAGAAATTCTCACTGGAAAATTATTTTTATGCATTTACCCAGATGCCGATTTTAAAAATGATGGGGAAATCTATTGCAATCAGTGCAGCAGAAACTGCATGTCAGCTGGTGACATCCGTGCTTGCAGCATATGGATTGATGCGTTGGAATTTTAAAGGGAAAAAGTTGATTTATGGAATCCTGACACTGACCTGGCTGATACCATTTCAGGCAATTATGGTGCCAAATTATACCTTGGTTAACAATCTCGGATTAAATGGAAATATTCTTGGAATTATTCTGCCTTATGCGGCATCTGCATTTGCATGTATTTCCATGTATCAGGCATTTGAATCTTTTCCAAGGGCATTGATTGAAGATGCAAGAGTGGATGGAAGCGGGGAACTCCGGATTATGTGGAATATTGTAATACCGACAATGAAAGCATCCATTTCGTCACTGGGAATTCTTTTTTATTCATTAATTCCTGGAATGATTATATGTGGCCAATGCTGTTGTCAAAGAGGCTTGAAGATGCACCACTTCAGATAGGCTTAAAAATGTTTGTAAGTTCGGATGTAAACTTATGGGGCTCGCTGATGGCAGCAACAACAGTATCCTGTATACCGATTCTGGTATTCTATCTGGTAATGCAGAAAAATATTGTAAATTCTTTTTATGAAATGGGGGTTAAAATAGTGCAGCAGGAAATTGCAAAACCATTAAATCTCAAAGGAGCTCATAATGTACGTGATTTGGGCACTTATGAAAATAAATCCCATCAGCCGTTAAGAAGACATCAGTTTTTGCGGGCAGACAGTCTGCATCAGCTGGATGAGAAGGATAAGGAGACACTGCTTTCTTATGGCGTAAAAGCAGTGATTGATTTACGTAGCAGAATGGAGCGGGAAAAGGCACCATGTGCGTTAGAACAGGATGAAAAAGTAGATTATTATAATATTCCGATGCTGGATGAAATGAATTCGTCCGGATTTCAGGGAAAATGCCGGAGAGCATGGGAGCATTATATGTTCAGTTACTGGAACATTCCAAGCGAGAGTATGCGCATATTTTCCACACCATGTGCCGATATCCGGAGGGGTGTGTATTGTTTAACTGTACAGCCGGAAAAGACCGCACAGGAGTGACAGCCATGTTGCTGCTGAAACTGGCAGGTGTGGAAGATGACATTATCGTAAAAGATTATAGTGTCAGTGAACAGTATATGAAGGAAGTATTTGATAGACAACGGGAACAGATGAAGCAGTATGGAGTAGAAATCCCGGAGTATATGCTGAAATCACCCCAGGAGGAAATGCAAAAGACACTGGCATTCTTCCAGCAAAAATATGGCACGGCGGAACAGTATTTTACGAATATCGGAATGACGGAAGATGAGATAGGAATACTGAAAAGAAAATTGTGTGCATAGAAAAAATATTACATAGAAGAAATTTTACATAAAAGAAATGATAACATGGCTTTATCTAATAGGATGAAGCCATGAAGTATTTTCAATACCTTTTCCATATGATAGAATAAGAGCAGTTCAAAGGCTTGTGTGTCAGCAGAAAAGTGGAAAGGGACAAACATGGTAAAATCGACTTAATTACCGGCTTTTTTAGGTTCCGGTAAAACAACATTTATAAGAAAATACGCCCAGTATCTGATGGAACAGGGCATGAATATTGGAATCTTGGAGAATGACTATGGCGCAGTAAATGTGGACATGATGCTGCTGCAGGATTTGATGGGAGATAACTGTGAGTTGGAAATGGTAGCCGGAGGCTGTGATAAGGACTGCCACAGAAGACGTTTTAAGACAAAGCTAATTGCAATGGGAATGTGCGGATATGACAGAGTAATTGTTGAACCGTCCGGGATTTATGATGTAGACGAATTTTTTGATGCATTGCGGGAAGAACCGCTGGATCAGTGGTATGAGATTGGAAATGTAATTGCAATCGTAGATGCCAAGCTGGAAAAAGAGCTGTCCGATGAGGCAGATTTTATTCTGGCATCAGAGGTGGCAGATGCAGGCTGCATTCTATTAAGCCATGCCGATGAAGCTACAGCAGAAGAAATGGATGCAACGGTTGCACACATCAACGAAGCATTGGAGAAGATACACTGTAAGAGAAGAATTGAAAAAGAGATTCTGCGTAAGAGTACACCGCAGCTTACTTCGGAAGATTTACATTGGATTATGAGCAGTGGCTATGTGATGGAAAATTATGAGAAAATGGATCTGGAGGAACACTCCGGTTTCGAGTCACAGTATTTTATGAATGTACCTATGACGGCAGAAAAATGCAGAAGGTTGCAAAAGAAATCTTAGAAGACAGTTCCTGCGGAGCAGTATTTCGGATTAAGGGATTTATAAAAGCAGAAGATAATTCCTGGATACAACTTAATGCTACCCATAACGGAGTGCGGATGGAACCGATTCAGGAAGGCCAGGAAGTTATTATTGTAATCGGAGAGCATTTACAGCGGGATAGAATCGAAGCTTATATCGGAGTAGAGAGTGTATAAAGACAAAACGATACTATAGTGTACGAATGAATAATACAAATGTACAATATAATACACAAAGTAACACAATATATTCTATTAATTCTAATGAACAGACTGAAAAAAGCAGAAAAAACAGGAAAATACAACTTTTTAAAAAATATTGACAGAGCAAAAAAGACGTGATATTGTATAACTGTTCAAAATAATAGACAAACAAAAGCGAAGGCGCTTACCAATCGGTAAGTGCCTTTTTTTCGCGAGTAGCGAGAAAAATCGCATGCTTGCATGCAGATTTGGCGAGCACCGCGAAAACTCTAGAAACTCGCAAAGTGTGTTTCTAGAGTTGCGAAAGAAAGTCCATTGAACAAAACAAACCGGTTTAAAAGAAAACAAAAAAGAGTAAAGAATATGTCAAGGAGGATTCAATTATGAAATTAAAAGACACAGGATTAACGGTACAGGACATTAAAGACAAAGTAAACAAGTACATGATCGAGACTTACGAGCGTTTTGATTTCTTAGCAGAGACAGCAAAGGGAATGTATATTTACGATGAGAATGGTACACCATATCTTGATTTTTATGCAGGTATCGCGGTAAATAATGCCGGAAACAGAAATCCGAAGGTTGTTGCAGCAGTCAAAGATCAGGTAGACGATATCATGCATACATTCAACTATCCATACACAATTCCACAGGCATTACTAGCAGAAAAGGTTTGTAAGACTCTTGGAATGGATAAGATCTTTTATCAGAACTCCGGTACAGAGGCGAACGAAGCGATGATCAAGATGGCTCGTAAATATGGTATTGAAAAGTATGGCCCTAACCGTTATCATATCGTAACTGCTAAGATGGGCTTCCATGGTAGAACCTTTGGTGCCATGTCCGCAACAGGTCAGCCGGGTAATGGATGTCAGGTTGGCTTTGGACCGATGACTTATGGTTTCTCATATGCACCGTACAATGATCTTCAGGCATTTAAGGATGCATGTACAGAGAATACGATCGCCATCATGGTTGAGCCGGTACAGGGCGAAGGCGGTGTTCATCCTGCAACAATGGAATTCATGAAAGGCTTAAGAGAGTTTTGTGATGAAAAGGGAATGCTCTTATTGTTAGATGAGGTACAGACAGGATGGTGCAGAACCGGAGCTGTAATGTCTTATATGAATTATGGAGTAAAACCAGATATCGTTTCTATGGCAAAAGGTCTTGGCGGCGGAATGCCAATCGGCGCTATCTGTGCAACAGAAGAAGTATCCAAAGCATTTACACTTGGTTCTCACGGAACAACTTTTGGTGGACATCCAATCAGTTGTGCAGCAGCTTTGGCTGAGGTGGGGAGCTCTTAGACAATGACCTGGCTGGAAATGCAAAGAAAGTCGGAGATTATTTTGCAGCGAAATTAGAAAAACTCCCACATGTAAAAGAAGTAAGACATCAGGGCCTCCTCGTTGGTGTAGAATTTGATGATACCATTTCCGGTGTAGATGTAAAACATGGCTGCCTTGACAGAAAGCTTCTTATTACAGCTATCGGTGCACATGTCATTCGTATGGTGCCGCCACTTATCGTATCCGCAGAAGAATGCGACAAGGCATATGCAATCATTGAAGAAACGGTAAAATCACTGGAAAAATAAGAATTTTAGGAATCTGTGTCCTTCAAACCGGGCACCGGAAGAATAACAGAAAGATAAAAATAAGAAACAGAAAAGACGAGGATGTCACAGAAAATAAGTGCGCCCTCGTCTTTTTTATGCAGATAGTTGTCAGGCATCCATACGAAGCTGCCAGTGGCAGGTTCGTATGGATGAAAAAACGCATGTATATACATTAAGGAAGGGAAGCAAAATGGAACATCTTGTTATTACGATAGGATGCGAATATGGCGCGAAAGGAAATCAGATTGGGAAAAAGGTTGCACAGGATTTGGGAATAAAGTTTTATGATCGTGATACGGTTGATAAGATTATCAAGGAAGTTGGTATTCCTAAAGAAATCATGGAAAAGGTAGAAGAAGGTGGAACAATTGCCGGAAAAGGAGCAGAAGGTGATGTTCGTGGTTCTTTCTCCAAATATGCAGACTTAACACAGCGTGCGATTCACGTCCAGAAAACAATTATCCGTAAACTTGCAGACAGAGAATCCTGTGTAATTATTGGACGTTCTGCTGATTACATTTTAAAAGAGCAGAAACCAATACTGCGAATTTTCATTTATTCACCGGATGAAATCCGGATAAAGAATGTAATGGAAAGCCACAATCTTTCGGCAGATGATGCAAAATTGCTGATTGTGGAAAAAGATAAACGTTATCATAAGAGACATCTGGCTCTGACAGGAAGTAACCGCGGTGACAGACATAACAGGGATATTCTTATTAACAGTGATTTTCTGGGTGTGGATGGAACTGCACAGTTGATTGAAGAAGTAGCCGGAAAAGTATTTCAGGAATAGGAGGTAGTAAATATGGAACAGAAGAAAACAGAATTTAATAAAGTATTTAGTGCCTGGGATATCCTCGTAATCGCCTTTGGAGCTATGATTGGATGGGGCTGGGTTGTATCCTCCGGTGGCTGGATTCAGAAAGGCGGAGTTCTTGGAGCAGCTCTCGGATTTGTTCTTGGTGGAATCATGATATTCTTTGTGGGATTGACTTATGCAGAACTTACAGCAGCCATGCCACAGTGTGGTGGTGAGCATGTGTTCAGTTACCGGGCAATGGGCTCAAATGGTTCTTTTATCTGTACATGGGCAATCGTTTTAGGATATGTCAGTGTAGCGTGTTTTGAAGCTTGTGCATTTCCAACGATTCTGACCTATCTCTGGTACCGGGATTTTTAAAGGGATATCTTTATACGGTAGCTGGATTTGATATCTATGCTTCCTGGCTGATTGTAGCAATTATCGTTGCATTTTTAATTATGATAATAAACATTTTTGGAGCCAAAACAGCAGCTATTTTACAGACTATTCTTACTATTATCATTGGTGGAGCAGGGATTTTGTTGATTGTTGCATCCGTCATCAATGGAAGTGTGGATAATCTTAACGGACAGATGTTTGCCGGCACATCAACCGGAGGTGGAATCAAGGCAGTGCTTAGTGTTGCGGTATTATCTCCATTTTATTTTATCGGATTTGTGTTATCCCGCAGGCGGCAGAGGAAATCAATGTTCCACCGAAGAAAATTGGAAAAATGCTGATATTATCTGTTGTACTGGCAGTGCTGTTTTACTCACTGGTTATCATTGCAGTAGGTCTGGTATTAAAGCCGGATGCCATTGCAGCATCACAGACAGGAACCGGTCTTGTAACCGCAGATGCCATGGCAGTAGCGTTTAAAACATCGGTCATGGCAAAAGTAATTATTGTTGGTGGAATGTGCGGAATCATTACTTCCTGGAACTCCTTTATGATTGGTGGTTCCCGTGCTTTATATTCCATGGCAGAATCCTATATGATTCCAAAAACTTTTGCAAAACTTCATCCAAAGCATAAGACCCCGTTAAATGCATTAATCCTGATGGGAATTCTTACGATGTTAGCACCGTTTGCGGGACGTGTCATGATGGTATGGATTTGTGATGCAGGTAACTTTGGATGCTGTCTTGCCTACTGTATGGTATCTCTTTCCTTCCTGATCCTGCGGAAGAAAGAACCGGATATGCCGCGTCCGTATAAAGTGCCTGGTTATAAATTTGTGGGTGTAATGGCAGTTTTAATGTCAGGATTTATGGTATGTATGTACTGCATTCCGGGAACCGGCGGCAGCCTGATTCTTCCGGAGTGGTTGATGGTTGGAGCCTGGAGCTTGCTTGGAGTTGTATTCTTTGTAATCTGTAAAAGAAATACAAAGAGTCCTTTGGCAGTCTGGTACAGCTTATTTCAGATGAAGATGCAGCAACATTGATGCCGGAGGCAGATGATGTGGAGCTGGATCAGGTAATCGATGTGGCAATCGACCGTGTATTGGCGCGGCTGGCAGGATAATGGAATGTATAGAGTGAAGAAAGCAGAATATAGAAAAGTCGAGTAGTAAGTTCTGAAAATACCGACAGAAAATGAGAGGAAAAGCTATGAACGAATTTAATTTTTCAGTACCACAGAATATTATCGTAGGAAGAGGCTCTATGGCAAAACTTCCGGAAGTTGCAAAAAAATGGGTGGAAAGCATGCATTTATCATATCCGGACCGCATCTTAAGAAGAAGGGACTGGTGGAGAAAGCTGCAGAATCTTTAAGAGCCGAAGGAATTTTGGTGGATGATTTTACGGATATCGAAGGAAATCCTTCCGTTACAACCGTGGAAGCAGCGACAGAAGCATTTCAGGCTTCCGGTGCAGACTTTATCGTAGCTTTTGGCGGTGGTTCTCCGATGGATGTGGCAAAGGCTGTCGGTGTTATCGCAAAATACGGTGGAAGCATTACAGAATATGAAGGAGCACATAAAGTGCCGGGCAAAATTATTCCATTGGTGGCACTGCCGACTACAGCAGGAACCGGTTCTGAGGTAACAGCATTTTCTGTAATTACTGACCACAGCAGAGACTATAAACTGACGGTATTTTCTTATGAACTGCTGCCGGCATATGCTATTCTGGACGCAGACCTGATTACAACGGCACCAGCCAGTGTGGCGGCAGCCTGCGGAATTGATGCATTTATCCATGCAGAAGAGGCGTATATTTCAACTGCGGCTTCTCCATTTTCCGATGCCATGGCAGAAAAAGCAATGGAGCTCATCGGTGGAAATATCCGGAGATTTGTGGCAAACCGCACCGATGTGGAGGCGGCAGAGGCAATGATGGTAGGCTCACTGTTTGCTGGAATTGCATTTTCTTTTGCAAGACTTGGAAATGTACATGCCATGAGCCATCCGGTCAGTGCATTTTTTGATGTGCCACACGGAGTTGCCAATGCAGTATTGCTTCCGGTAGTAGCGGAGTATAATGCCTTAGCTGACCATGGAAGGTATTATAAAATTTATAACTACATCAGTGAAATTCCGGTACCCATGAAGATGAATTTGAACCGATGATGTTAGTGGATGCCATCCGTTCCTTATGCAAAGCCATCGGAATTCCGGCAAATCTTACGGAAGCCATCAATCAGGCAGGCAAAACAGGAAGCATCAGCCGGAAGACCATCGAAGAGAAAATAGAAGCAATGGCAGCAGATGCCATGAAGAGCGGCAATATTGCAGTGAACCCACGGTCATCCCGTCAGTGTGATATAGAAATGTTATACCGCAAGGCACTGTAAAACAGATATCTTTATCAAAAACATCGGTTAATATCATAAAAATTTGATGCGAAAAGTTTCAAATGGAAAGAGAGGAAAATGTATGGATTATCTGTCGCACAATGTATCGGAAAATTTAAAGAGACTGCGTCAGTCCAAGGGAATGAGTCTTGATCAGGTGGCAGAGCAGACCGGTGTAAGTAAGAGTATGCTGGCGCAGATAGAAAAGGGAACGGCAAATCCATCATTGGGTGTGCTTGGAAAGATTACAAGCGGACTGCGGATTGAATTTCAGACTTTGATTGAAGCTCCCCGTGTGGATTTCTGTCTGGTGAAGCCGGAAGAAATGATTCCAACCAAGGAACTGGAGGGACAGTATAAGGTCTTTACCTGCTTTCCATTTGAGGACTCCCAGTCCGTAGAAATCTACCGGATTGACGTAGAGCCGGGCGGTGTATACACCAGTGGAAGCCACGGCGAGCGGACGAGAGAATATATTACGGTAATTGACGGCACGCTGACCATAGAATGCCATGACCACAGCCAGAAGGTGGAAAAGAGCCAGGTCTACAAATTTGAAACAGACCAGCCGCACATTTACCGGAATGAAGGAAGTGAGCGGGCAAGCTGTATGTGCTTTTTCTTAGACTATACAAATATTCGATAAATATAGCAGGCAATTGCGAAAGAGAGATAGATTTTGCACGGAAAATATTATGTTGATTCACAGAGGATTTTCTTTATCCGATATGAAATGCCAACAGTTCTTAGAATGCGGGGTTTTCTTGCTTGTAAACTGTCTTTCCGCTTGCTTTGTCAGAATCGCTGCACTGTCCGTCGAGAGCAGATGCCCATAACAGCCCTTATCAGGCATCTGTACTTCGACGAACCGTACAGCGATTCTGACAAACATTGGAAAGACTGTTTTTATAACCAAAAGAAAACCCCGCATTTTAGAACTGTGGTATTTCGTAGCGAAAGAAAATCCACTGCGAATTAACGTAATATTATTGTGGCAACTCTTCTCAATCCCTCATTCACAATTGCCTGGAATATTTATGGAAGAAATAGAATAAAAAAATATATATTTTACAAAGATTATACAAATATCAGACAAAGCAAATCTTGACTTGATTCATTCCGAGGATTAGAATGGAAAAAGAGAATGAATTAGGAGGTGAAATGCATGGACAGTTGCGATAGTACTGGGCGAAGTAGTATCTGCGGTGGCAGACAGAAGATGATTTTGGCGCAATTGCCATGGATTTCAGGTAAGAATCCATACAGGACAATTGCTCTTTTTACGCTGGAAATGCGATATGTGTTTCCTGTAATTGTGCGGGTATCATCGGGACTGCTGCCGCAGGGAAATGATATAAGGAGGCAGAGGCAGTGGACGAGAAATTAAAAGAGCAGAATTATGTAGAAGAGTTAATAGAGATAATCCGTAGTACGAAGAGTAATGAGGAACTGCGGGATAAATTATCCGATTATCATGAAAATGATATTGCGGATGCATTTGTGCGTCTGGATGAAGAAGAACGAAAGAGATTATACCCAATCCTGGGAGCGGAACAGATTGCGGAAATCTTTACTTATATTGATGACCCGGATCTATATCTGAATGAATTGGATCTGGATAAAGCGGCACGGGTTATTTCCTACATGGACTCCGATGATGCGGTAGATGTCTTAGACGAACTGGATGATTCCAAGCAGGCACAGCTGGTAGAGTTGCTGGATGAAGAATCCAGTCATGACATTAAGATGATTCTCTCTTACGAGGATGATGAGATGGGTAGCAAGATGACCACGAACTTCATTGTGATTAAGAATGATCTTACCATCCGGCAGGCTATGCGGGAGCTGATTCGTCAGGCGGGAGAAAATGATAACATTTTGACAGTTTATGTTACCGATGAAGCAGGCAAATTCTATGGAGCCATCGATTTAAAGGACTTAATCATTGCCCGTGAAAATAATGCACTGGAAGATATCATCAGTACATCCTATCCGTATTTGCGGGATCATGAACAGATCAGTGAATGTATCGAGCGAATGAAGGACTATGCAGAGGACTCCATTCCGGTACTGGATGAAAATGATGAAATCTTAGGTGTTATCACATCTCAGGATATCGTAGAAGTTGTGGATGATGAGATGGGTGATGACTACGCAAAGTTAGCAGGTCTGACCGCCGAAGAAGATTTACAGGAAACGCTGGTAGAGAGTATGAAGAAACGTCTGCCATGGCTGATTATCTTACTGGTACTTGGCATGGGCGTATCTTCTGTAGTAGGAATTTTTGAGACCGTTGTAGCCGTAATTCCAATTGTCATGTGTTTCCAGTCGCTGATACTTGACATGGCAGGAAATGTCGGAACACAGTCGCTGGCTGTAACCATTCGTGTACTGGTAGATGAAAATCTTACATCAAAACAGAAACGTCATCTGGTAGGAAAAGAAATGCGTGTTGGGTTTATGAACGGGCTTTTTCTGGGGATACTGGCATTTTCCTTTATCGGATTATATGTCTGGTTGTTAAAGAATAATCCGGTGAGTCATGCATTTATTATTTCAGGATGCGTGGGTCTTGCACTGATGATAGCAATGGTAATATCAAGCCTTGTGGGAACCTTGATTCCAATGCTTTTTCATAAGATTAAGATTGATCCGGCAGTGGCATCCGGTCCATTGATTACCACAATTAATGACCTGGTAGCAGTAGTAACCTATTATGGATTAGTCTGGCTGCTGTTGATAGATGTATTGCATTTTGCATAGCATAAAACCTTAGGATGATGAGGAAATAAAGGATGAATAAAATCCAGAATATAAAAGTCCTTTTTTGGGATATTGATAATACACTGCTTGATTTTGATGCGGGAGCAGAAGATTCCATGAAACAGGCATTTGCAGATTTGGGGCTGGAGTTTAAACCGGAAATGTTTGATGTTTTTCAGGAAGAAAATCATATTATCTGGGACAAAATCGAAAAGGGTGAATTATCAAGGGAAGACCTTCCCTATGTCCGCTGGCAGATTATATTAAAACGGCTGGGATTAAAAGCCGATGGTGTGGCAATGGAGCATGTGTTCCGAAGCTACCTTCATAATAGTGCAGTGCCGGTGAGCGGTGCATTGGAAACATTGGAAGCTTTAGCAGGAAAATACATATTCTGTGCAGCAAGCAACGGACCGTATGAGCAGCAGCTAAACCGCCTGGAACGAGGCGGCATGCGTAAATATTTTACACATTGCTTTGTTTCGGAAAAGGTTGGCGTAGAGAAACCGAGCCTTCGCTTTTTTTGAAAAATGTATGGAAGAATTGCCTGGAATTGAACCGGAAGAATGCCTGATGATAGGTGATTCCCTGACAGCAGATATTGCAGGAGGGCATGCTGCAGGACTTAAAACCTGTTGGTATCATCCGGAAGATGCCATAACCAATGAAAAATTAAGAGAGTTAGAGCAGCAGGCAGATTACAGAGTAGAAAAATTGGTGGATTTGACAAAAAAATTATAGCTTGGATGGGAGAGATTAACAGGAGAAAAATGGAAGACAGGAAAGAAATTATAAAAATCAAAGAACCCATATCAACTGCAAATAAGTTTCACTCTTCGGAGCTTTTTTATATTGAAGAGGCAAAATTACCGTTCTCAGCAGGAATTTATACTTTAACGGGGGTGTGCGATGCACTGGCATCATTCATGGGAAATTTTGTGCCAGTTAGAGGGTGAAGCATATGTAAGATTTGGTGGGGAGAAGATTATTTCAAGACCAGGCGACATCACGGTCATTTCTGGGGAAGAACCACATGAAACGGAAAAAATTACAAAGCGACATAAAATATTGTTGTTACAGTTTCAAATGGAACCTGTTTTACCCTATTTTTCTGTGGCAAAGGAATATCAACACATTCCAAGTATATTATTAGATCCGTTTCGAAAAGTTGGACATTTTAATTTGAGAAGTAAAAAAGTAGAATCCATTATGTGGAAAATAGAGGGAGAATATAAAAAAGAAGATTTTGGGATATGAGATTCGGATACCTGCGTATATTATGGAACTAATGGTATACTTTATGCGAAATGATTATATTTGTGCCAGAAGACCTGCGACAGAAGTTATGATAGCCTTGGAAAAAATCAGACCTGCGTTGTCTTACATAGAAGAAAATTATCAAAATCATATAGAGTTACAAAATGTAGCAGAATTGTGTTGCATGAGTATGTATACATTTTGCAGAGTGTTTAAACAGGCAACAGATTATACATTTGTAGAGTATTTAAATCATATCCGATTAAAATCTGCAGAAAAATTATTGCTTTCCACAAAACTCCCCATCAGTGAAGTGGCATATGAATCTGGTTTCTCAGGATTGAGCTATTTTAACCGGAAGTTTAAGGAAGTATATTCTATGGGACCAAGCAGATACCGTAAAATAAGTGGAAATGAAGAAATAAACAACTGTGAGGGTTATCATCATTCCAGAATTTAAAATATAGTAGTATTTATAGGAGACGAAATATACAAAATGTGATTAGTATATTTCGTCTTTTTTTAATTAAAAATGTCTTGCGCAAAATAGTGCAAAAATAAAGCAAGAATGAAATTGAATCATGAATATAAAATCGTTATATTTAAACTACAAAAAGCAAGGAGAATAAAGTAAAAGGCGCCAGGGGAGAAGAACAAAAAGTATTAGTATAAAAGGAGGAAAAAGAATGAAGAGATTAGTTGCAGTACTGTTGTGTATGACAATGGCAGTATCAATTACAGCTTGTGGTAACTCTGAAACAGAAAATAACAAAGTAGCAGGAACAGAAGCCGGAGATAAACCGGAAAGCATTAGCGTTATTTGTTCAACCGACGAAGAAGGACTTTATGAGTATGCTGGAAAGAAGTACGAAGAAATGTATGGTGTAAAAGTGAATCTGATTTGTCAGTCCTATGATAGTACACACGAAAAAATTACTACAACATGGACCGGTGGAGGCGATGCGGATGTTTGCTATGTAGATATTCCATGGGTTGCAGAATTTGAAAGTAAGGGAGTAACCATAGACTTAAGTGAATATATGGATGAAGATGTAAAAAACAGTTTGATTGAGAGTTCGTTAAATCAGATGATTTATAATGGAAAAACAGAAGCAATTCCGTTTGCAAATGGTGGAAAATGGATGTTTTATAATAAGCAGATGTTAGCGGATGCTGGATATGAGGAGCCACCAAAAACATGGGATGAATTAAAAGAAATGTCTCAGGATATGATGGATAAAGGCATTTGCAAGTATGGTATTGCGTGGGGGGCATCCCAGGCAGAAGGTTTGATTTGTGATTTGACAACCATGATTTACAGTTTTGGCGGAACATGGCAGAAAGAAGATGGCTCATTTGACATCAACAGTGAAAGTGCAAATAATGCAGTACAGTTTATGTATGATTCTATGCAGGATGGATGGGCAGATCCGGCATCAATTACCTACACGGACAGAGATTGCCTGGATCCATTCATGGCAGGAGATACAGCATTTGTTATGAATTGGGCTTATGTGTATGGATATGCAAATAATCCAGAAAATTCTACTGTTGCAGGAAATGTAGATGTATGCTTAATGCCTGGAACTGATAAAGCAGAAAGTGCTTCAGTAACTGGTGGCGGTGGCTTCGGAGTATTATCTACCTCAAAATATCCGGAGTATGCATATAAATATATTGAGTTATTTACTAGTGAGGATATTCAGAAATATGCATATGAGAATTATAATGTAATGCCGACAATTGATGCATTATATAAAGATGAGAATCTGGTGGCTGAACATGAAGAACTGGCTAAGTTTTATCCGCAGTTTGCAACGGCACATCCAAGACCTCAGCTTGCTGATTATAGTGAGTGGTCTAATACAGTACAACCATTATTTTCGGCAGCACTGTCAGGTTCAACTTCAATAGAGGACGCACTAAATCAGGCAGAAGAAGTATCAGAAAGTTTTGTGAATTAAATAGAGAATGGCAGGTAGGTAAACTGCCTGCCATTTTTAATATGAGGGTAAGAATATGAAGAGGAAGAATAAATCAAGTATATCACAAGCAAGAACTGCTTATGGAATGATTACTCCTGCCATGCTGATTATCATGGGATTAGGATTATTTCCTGTTTTGTTTACATTGTGGTTCAGCTTAAATGATGTAAATCCAGGTAGTCTTGTAACGAAATTTGTTGGATTAAAGAATTATGCAGAAGTTATGAGTACCCATGCATTTTGGAATTCTTTAAAAATTACTTTATATTTTTCAGTTGTATCAGTGATAATTCAGATTATATTGGGAACACTTACAGCATTATTGCTGAATCAAAATTTTAAAGGAAGAGGCTTTGTGCGTGGAATTATTCTGATTCCATGGGCAGTGCCAACGATTGTAAATGCAAATTTGTGGAAATGGATTTTTAATGCGAACGCAGGAATTTTGAATAAAGTATTATTAAAATTACATTTGATAGATGAAAATATAGTCTGGCTTGGAAGTGGTAAGCTTGCAATTAATATGATTATATTATCAGATACATGGAAGATGCTTCCACTTGTTATCATTATGCTGCTTGCAGGACTCCAGACCGTGTCTAATGATGCAAAGGAGGCATCAATTATAGACGGGGCAAATGCATGGCAGAGATTTAAAGTAGTGTATTTTCCTGCATTAAAGCCAATGTATATAGTGGTTCTTGTTTTGCGTACAATTCAGACGATTCGAGTTTTTGATATTGTATATTCGTTGACGTCAGGTGGACCAAATGACAGTACACAGGTAGTAAGCTTTTATGCGTATCATGAAATCTTTGATTACTTACATTATGGTAAAGGTTCGGCAATATGCGTAATTATAGCAGTTGTTATATTGCTATTGAGCCTTCTTTACCTGAAAGCAGGAAAAACGGAGGATTAAGATATGAATCGAACGGTAAAGAGAAGAATAGGAAGGATATTATTATATTTGGCAGTGATATTATTGGTTCTTTGGACGCTATTGCCAATTATCTGGATGTTTATATCCAGTATCATATCAGAAAATGAATTGTTAAGTAGTGACAAAATACTGCCTACATCAATTACCTGGGAACGATACAAAATGTTATTGTGGGATAAAAATCCAACAAAACAAGTTGAAGTATTCCGAATGGCAATAAAAAACAGTTGCATTGTTGCGGGTACAACAACAGTAATTAGTCTTGTATTAGGTGCAGTGGCATCCTATGCGTTTGCAAGATTACGCTTTCGAATGAAAAAACCAATGTTATTTGGAGTAATGTTTTTTCAGCTGCTACCACCAATTGCATTGGTAATACCGTATTATATCATGATTAGCCGGATGGGGCTGCTGGATCATTTGGGAACATTAATATTAATTAATACAAATGCAGTTCTTGCCTATGTAATCTGGGTCTTGAACGGATATTTTAAATCGGTTCCATTTGAACTTGAAGAAGCAGGACGGGTAGATGGTTGTAGTTGGAATCAGGTGTTTTGGAAAATTATTATGCCGACAGCATTGCCGGGATATGTTGCAGTAGGTGTTCTTGCATTCCTTATGGCATGGGATGAATTTCTGTATGCATTAATTTTTACTACATCAAAAACTTCGAAGACATTAACGGTTGCGGTATCAGAGTTTGGAACAAAGTATGGAATTGATTATGGAATGATGATGACTGCAGGATTGCTGGCTACAGTTGTACCAATGGTATTAGCACTAATTTTCCAAAGATATATTGTAGGAGGATTAACGGCAGGAGCGGTTAAGGGTTAAGAAAAAGGAGTAAAGAATGGAACACGGATTTAAGTGGAATTTTATTGACAAAAAAGGGACGTTTGTTTGTGAAAATGCCCGGGAAGTAAATCAATTATATTTTCCTATATGCAATGAGGCTGGAATGAAAGCATCGGTGACACCCTGCTTAAATGGAGATGCCAAAAAGAATCAAAATGAATTTTTGTATCTGCCAGTTTCAGTAGAGGACTTACATAATAATCGTTCTGGAAGAAATTTCTGGGTTTATACAAAAGAGCAGGGAGCATTTTCTGTGGTGGGAAATTCTGCAAGACAGAGAGCAGAGCATTGTTTTAAGGATGAAGAAAAATGGAATAAAATAGAGTGCGGATTGCTATATCACAGCTTGTATTATACAATCCCTGAATTGAAATTAAACTGTATTTTTACAACGTTTTGTCCGGCAAATGAGGATGTAGTAGAAATTAACAGGGTTATTCTGGAAAATTACGGGTCAGAAATTCTGGAATTTGTGCCAACAGCGGCATTTCCTATTTTTGGACGATCGGCAGATAATTTAAGAGATCATAGACATGCAACATCACTGATGCAGAGGATAACATTGGAAGAAAACGGGATTGTTGTAAAGCCAACGATACACCATGATGAAAGAGGTCATGAACCGAATGATACAAGTTATTTTGTATATGGATCAGATGAAAGCGGGCAGGCAGCAGTAGAAATGTTCCCTACAGTAGAGGAGTTTATTGGAAAGGGAGGAACATTGGACTGGCCTAGAACAGTAGTAGAAAATAGTATACCAGAACATGATATGACATATCGGAAAGATGGTATGGAATGCATTGGCGCAATGCGTTTTGCAAAGGTACGGTTAGCACCAGGCGAGAAAAAAGAATATATTATCTGCGCTGGAATTACTGAAAAGAAAATTTTAACAAGGAGTTTGAAAAGTATAACAGTAAAGAAAAGGTTGAAGCTGCGTGGAAACAAAATGAAGAGCATTGGAATGGAGAAGCTGACAAGATAAAATTTCAGGGCAATTCAGATAAGTTTGATGGCTGGTTAAGGTGGGTAAGTATACAGCCTGTTTTAAGAAAAATATATGGTTGTTCATTTCTTCCATATCATGATTATGGAAGAGGTGGTCGCGGGTGGAGAGATTTGTGGCAGGATTATCTGACATTATTATTACAAAATCCAATGCGGGTTCGAAGTGTTTTTGTTCATAACATGAAAGGTGTCAGACTGGATGGAAGTAATGCAACTATTATTTTGGACGGTGAGGGCAATTTTCAGGCAGACAGAAACAAAATATCCAGAGTTTGGATGGATCATGGTGTCTGGTACCATTATTTACACTGTTGTTATATATGAATCAAACTGGAGATATTTCTATTTTAGATGAAGAAGTGTCTTACTGGAAAGATGCACAAATTGAAAGAGCGAAAAGGATTGACACAAATTGGAAAAAAGAAGATGGAAATAGTCAAAAGACAAAGGATGGTGAATGTTATACCGGAACAATATTAGAGCATTTACTTTTAGAAAATTTAATTTGCAGCTTAAATATTGGAGAACATGGGAATATAAAGCTTGAAGATGGAGATTGGAATGATCAGTTGGATATGGCTCCGGATAAAGGGGAAACAATACCATTTACGGCTTTTTATGGAAAAAATATATGTGATATAGCAGATTTACTTGAGATTCAAATAGAGAAAGAAGACCGAAAAACGATTTCTGTATTTGAAGAAATGGAAATACTGCTTGAGGGATTAAAGGAAAAGGAACCCCAAAAAGAAGTGGAAGTATTAAAGAAATATTATGAACACATAAGATTTGGAATAAGCGGAAAAAAGAAAAAAATACCGGTTTTAGAATTAAAAGATATGTTGCGCTGGAAAGGAAAACAATTATTACAGCAGGTCCGAGAAAATGAATGGATTGAATTATCATCAAAAGAAGGCTTTTTTAATGGTTATTATAACAATGATGGAAATGCAGTTGATGGAATTCTTGGAGATGGAAAATTGCGATTTGGATTGACAGCCCAGACCTTTTCTATTATGTCAGGGGCGGCAACGGATGAACAGGTTCAAAAAACAATCCATGCTGTAAATAATTATCTTCCAGATAAAAATACCGGAGGAATCAGGCTGACCTTACCATTGGGAGATAATACCTGGAATTTTGGAAGAGGATTTGCACTTATTTATGGAGAAAAAAAGAAAATGGTGGCATGTTTAGTCATATGACAACGATGTATGCTTATGCGTTATATAGCAGAGGGTATGCAAGGGAAGGTTATCAGATTATAAAATCTGTTTATGAACTTTCTACAAATACACAAATAGCACAAATATATCCTGGTGTGCCGGAGTATATCAGTAGCAGAGGAAGGGGAATGTATTCCTATGTTACTGGTGCAGGAAGCTGGACAATTTTTCTGATGCTGACACAGGTATATGGCATACGTGGGCAACTTGGAGACTTATTAATTGAACCAAAACTAGTAAAGGAGCAGTATGATTCCGGTGAAGTTTTAACAGTAGACACATTATTTGCGGAAAAAAGAAGTATGTGTTTCTTTTTATAACAGAAAACATTTGGATTATGGAGAATATCAGTTGGGTGAACTTAGCATAAATGGAGAAGTATGGAAGAATCAGATAAATAGTACCTCTGTTGTGCTACATCAGGCTGAACTGGAAGAAAAGCTTATAGCAGGTAGGAAAAATCAAATTTGTATCGAATTAGTGGAAAGGAAGGGATGATGTGATGGAACTTAAATTTCCGGTGGGATTAGAAAAAAATGAAGTTTTAATAGAAAGGGACGGAATAAAAAATAGAAGTACCGTAATGGTTCAGATTCAGATTTTAAAGGAAAGAAACAAGAAAGCAAAGTATGATGTAATAAGAAATGAAAAAACATTTATATTGCAGAAGCAGACGTAGAAGTAAATAAAGAAAATAGATTTCATATTACTGATATGTGGGAACAAAATACAAATAATATAAAATTGAGCAGAAAGGTGGCCTGCATTTCAGCAGAAAAAGAGACTGCTATCCGGATATCTACGGAATTCCATTGTAAATCAAAACATGCAAAAAATTTTGACGATTATCAATTTGTAATACCGGGAGCTTTTTATAATAAGAATGATACAGACCAGAATGGACAGGATGATTATCTTGGAACTTTCGAGCAGGATTATAAGGATGATAGAAATCCAAATTTGTCAGTGACAGGATTTGCAAAAAATGACAAGCAATTTATTTCACTAATTCGGGCAGATATTCCAAAGGTGGATACTACAATAACCAGAAAACAGATAGCGGAAAGGCATTTTGTTCATAATACAGATATTGGATCCCTGGGAATTGCACCGTCTGCAAATAGAATGGAAGAATTTTTGTTACGTTGTGATTATCCATTTTATGAAAGAAATTCATTTTGCTTAAATGTAGATGGATCGGAGTGGGCTGCATATCGAAAGATAAAACAGGGAGAAGAATTGGAAGTTTCATATATCCTGCAGTTTGGAGAAGCTGAAAATCTGACAGAAGCATCGTGGAAGACGAGCGTATTTCAGATGGAACGAATTCTTAATGATGATATCAGGCATCCATTTAGTTTAGAAGAAACAATACCATACAGAAGAGACTTATTACACAATAGTTTTAGAGATTTTCCGGAAAAGAAAAATCATCCTTGTGGTTATGTGTGTCATTTCTCGCCGAGAGAAAATTATGGAAATCAAAACGTACTGGAATATGGATTTTCCGGAAATCAGACTATGGTTTGCTATGAAATGCTTCGGGCTGCAGAAGAAACAGGAAAGGAAGAATATAGGGAAAGGGCATTAAAAACAATACAATTTTTTGTGGAACACTGTATTGCAGAAAGTGGTTTGCCGAATGCGATGTACAGTGTAGAAAAAAGAAGAATTTGTTTATTGGTGGACTGGCGTATTAATGCCATTTCAGTATTCGGAAAACAGAGAAGAATTAGAAAAATTTCTGGGCAATCAGGTCGTAGGTGCAATGATGGGAATTGCAGAAAAATTAAAAGGAACAAAAGGAAATTATTGCCGGACTATGACGGAGGCTATGTATTATTTAATGCTCTGTTTTCTTGAGGAAAAGGAAAATGGAACATTACATAAAGACTGGCTGGATGTAGTGGTTGCATTTTGTGATAAAATGATTGAAATTCAGAATACAGATGGCTCCTGGTATCGGGCATATACGATGGAAGGTACTCCAATGACATATCCGGAAGAATGGTTTGGAAGTAATGTGATAGAGCAGGGGTCAGGAACAATTTTTCCGGGAGAAGTATTGGCATTAGTACATGAATACACCGGTAATGAGAAATATAGAAGTGCATTGTGTAAAGCTGCTGATTTTATTATGGAACATTATGTAGAAGATGTTTTATATCTGGGAGGATTAAATGATACAACACATAAAAAGTCTGTAAAGATAGATGCTGTTGGAGTAATGTATAATATGCGGACATTGTTGTTGGCTTATGAAACTACCAAAAAGAACGATATTTGTATGGCGCAAAATCAGCAGCACAGATTCTTGCATCATGGACTTATCTTTGGGATATTCCGTTTGATGAAAATACACTTCTTGGAAAGAATGATTTTGGAACAACTGGCTGGGCAGGGTGTGATGTTATTCGGGATGCAGCTATGTGGACGATGAATTTGTAGAATTCGTACCAGATTTAATGCGAATTGCAGAGTATAGCGGGAATAAAAAACTGGCTATATTGGGAAAAATTGTAACATTAGGAATGCAGCACGGTTTATCTATGCCACAAAGAATGTATGGATATACAATGCCTGGAATTCAGTGTGAAGGATTTCTGACATCCTTATGGCTTTCTGATACAGATGATTTGGAATTTTCGGGAGCTGTAGCAAAAAAATAAAGGAGATGATAATGATACTTGTAATGGACTGATAAATGGTCAGGCACTTTACAATCTCGATTCATTAAAAAAGAAGATATCACACATTAGAGTTTGATAAAATAATTGAGCAGATATTTGCCGAGTAAAGTTATAATGCCTCATAGACATTTTATGCGTCTATGAGGCATTTTCTATAGAAGTCGGTATCGCACCGATTAGTATCAGCAGTGCTCCCAGAATTTCAAAAGGAGTCAGAGTTTCATGCAAAAGCAGAACAGCAAAGATAACAACCGATAGTGTTTGACAGAATAAGCAGTGTTCATTACAATGTTTTTAGAAAAAAAGAAAATGGGGGAACAGAGATGTTAGAATATGAAATTGAAATCGGAAAAGAAGAGCAGGATGCGCTGTTGGAAATAACTTTGCAATCGGATGTATACCGGAAGAGAAGAAAAGTGGTAACGATTACTTCTGTGATTATGTGCATAATCTGTCTGCCGTCCGGAATGTTAAGCTTTATGCTTGGCAGGGCAGAAATGGGTTCACTTTTTATGATTCTTTGGGCAGCTTTTCTATATTTTGCATGCGGCGGGAAAAAGGTACAGCAGAAAGCACGACTTAAGAGATTTTACGCAAATGCACAGAAGGCACTGGTGGTAAGTGCCACCGCAAGTATATTTTCAGTGAAGAAAGCATCAGCATAAAATCAGAAATAGCGGAGGGTGTGAATCTGTGGACTGCCTATAAGGACTGGGGATTCTATGAAAATTATATTTATATCAGAAATCTGTCCAATCAGGTGATTCTGGTAAGACAGAGTGAGCTGTCAGCAGAAGACCATGCATGGCTGGTGGATTTGCTGACCCGTCATCTGGGCGCAGCGCTGGCTTAGAGGAAGCAGAATGAAATGATGGAACGGAATCTTACTACAGGAAGTGTATTTAAAAATGTAATTATATTTTCGCTGCCATACCTTTTATCTTATTTTTTACAGACATTGTATGGAATGGCAGATTTATTTATCATCGGGCAGTTTGAAGGAGTTGCCAGCACTACGGCGGTATCCATTGGCTCACAGGTCATGCATATGATAACAGTTATGCTGGTGGGACTTGCCATGGGAACAACGGTCAGCATCGGACAGGCGATTGGAAGCAAAGATAAGAAACGGGTGGCAGAAGGAATTGGAAACACGGTAATCCTATTTATGGGAGTTGCCCTTGTGCTGATGACGGTGCTGCTCTTGCTGACAAAACCAATTGTAACAGTAATGTCTACACCGCAGGAAGCAATAATGGGAACGATATCCTATCTTACCATCTGCTTTATCGGGATTCCTTTTATTACAGTATATAATATTATCAGTGCAATTTTCCGTGGCATGGGTGACAGCAAGAGTCCGATGTACTTTATTGCCATTGCATGTGCGGCAAATATTGTCTTGGATTATGTGTTTATCGGCGGACTGCATCTTGGACCGGCAGGTGCAGCTCTTGGAACTACCTGCGCCCAGGTCATCAGTGTAATGATTTCCCTCGTTATGATTATAAGACAGCGGGAAAAATTTTCTCTTAGCAGAAAAGATTTCAGACCGAACCGAAATGTAATGGGACAGATTTTAAAAATCGGTATTCCTATTGCATTGCAGGACGGTTTCATTCAGGTGGCATTTATGATTATCACCATCATTGCGAACCAGCGTGGATTAAATGATGCAGCGGCTGTGGGAATCGTGGAAAAGATAATAAGCTTCCTGTTCCTGATTCCGTCCTCCATGTTATCAACAGTATCTGCACTTGGTGCACAGAATATCGGAGCGGGAAAGAGGCAGCGTGCCAATGAAACACTGCGCTATGCTGTGATGATTACAGTGGGCTTTGGAATTATCGTAGGAATCTTCATGCAGTTCTTCGCCAGTCCGGTGGTGGCGTTATTTACAGATGCATCGGATGCATCGGGAGCGGAAGTGGTACGTCTGGGAGGTCAATACTTAAGGGGATATGTCTGGGATTGCATGTTCGCAGGAATTCATTTCAGCTTCAGCGGATATTTCTGTGCCTGCGGCAAATCCGGCATCTCATTTTTACATAATATCATTGCAATTACACTGGTAAGAATTCCGGGCGTTTATCTGACTTCGACTTTATTCCCGGATACCTTATTCCCGATGGGGCTGGCAACGGCAGCAGGTTCCCTGCTTTCCGCAATCATCTGTGTTGTTGCATTTACAATCTTAAACCGGAAGGAAAGGCAGAAATGAACCAGCCATCTCTTAAGAAAATGACAGGGCTTGGAGCGCCGATTGCGCTGCAGGATTTACTGGCATCCATTTTCTCTTCAGATGAAGCGGTTATTCTGGCGGCGGCAGATTACTTAAAGGCATACGCCATTGACTGCATGTTTACCGCAATCTTTTTCTGCTATATCGGATTTTATAATGGAATCGGCAGGACGAGATTTGTAATGCTTCAGGGAATCATCGGAGCCTTTGGTGTCCGTGTTCCGGTGTCCTATTTTATGAGTCTTCGTCCGAATCCGTCCTTATTTGAAATTGGACTGGCGACACCGATGTCATCCATTGTGCAGTTGATTTTATACCTTGGATTTATGGCGATTTTAAAGAGAAGAGAAAAACAGTAGTAAGTAGGAACTTAATTTCACAATATATAATATGTGTTTAGTTACAACTGTTAGCCAAAATTGAAAAAAAGATTGATATTGGCTAATATACACAATATAATAAGCACATAATATGTATAAAGGATGGGTGTACATGAAACTGATAGAACGGCGACAGTATTTAAATAAGTTAATTAATGTACTTGGAACTCCGGATATCAAAGTTGTTACAGGTGTAAGACGAAGTGGAAAGTCTAAATTGCTGGAAGCGTTTAGAACATATGTTGAAAAAGAAATTCCAGATTGCAACATTATTCAGATTAATTTTAATTTACCGGATTATGATGACTTGCTAACATATCGTGCATTATATGATTATGTAAATGAACATTATGTGGCAGGCAGGGAAAACTTCGTATTTATTGATGAAGTGCAGATGTGCAAGGATTTTGAAAAAGCAGTAAATGGACTGCATGCAAGTGAAAAATATGATATTTATATTACGGGTTCTAATGCTTTTTTACTAAGTTCTGATTTGGCAACATTATTTACCGGACGTACTTTTGAGATAAAAATGTATCCTTTTTCATTCGGGGAATATATGGAGTATTTTGAATTAAAGAATCAGTATGAGGCATTAGATGAGTATGTGCTTGAAGGTGGAATGGCAGGTTCCTATCTTTATAAAGATCAGGAAGCTAAATTTGATTATGTGGCTGATGTATTTGATACTCTGATTATACGGGATATCAGAAAAAAATACAAAATACGGAATGTGCAGCTTATGGATAGAATTGTGGACTTTTTAATGGATAATATTTCAAATTTGTCATCTGCCCGTAGTATTACAAATACATTAGGAAGTATGCATGAAAAAATTCATCATACGACTGTAGGCTCTTATATGCAGTATTTGTGCAACGCATTCGCATTTTATAAAGTAAGAAGGTATGACATTAAAGGAAAAAAATATTTGTCGAGCAATGATAAATACTATCTGAGTGACCATACTTTTCGTTATGCAAAACTTGGAACAAAAAACATGGATTATGGTCGAATACTTGAAAATATTGTGGCAATTGAGCTACTTCGTAGGGGATATGAGGTTTACGTTGGAATATTGTATAAAAAGGAAATAGATTTTGTTGCAATTAAACGTAGCGAAAAAATTTATATTCAGGTATCTGATAACATAAGTGATGATAAGACTTTTGAAAGAGAGGTATCACCACTGCTGCAGATTAAAGATGCATACCCTAAGTATGTTATTGCCAGAACGAGACATGATGCATATCAATATGAGGGAATCAAGATAGTCGATATTGCGGATTGGTTATTGGATAAATGAACTATTAGCCAAAAATGAAAAAAGATTGATTTTGGCTAATAAAAACACCAGTGATTTAAAAATGTAAATACGAGGAAGGCTTGCATAATTCCTCCTGTTTTCCACATACTACCCATACAGTACAAAAATGGAAGTATGTCAGGAGAACAGGAGGAAATTTTATATGAAAGCAACAGGAATTGTACGTAGAATAGATGATTTGGGGAGAGTTGTAGTGCCAAAGGAAATCCGCAGGACACTGCGAATCCGGGAAGGTGACCCACTGGAAATTTTTACAGACCGGGAAGGTGAAATCATTCTTAAGAAATATTCTCCCATTGGAGAACTGAGCCAGTTTGCCGGACAGTATGCGGAGAGCCTGGCACAGAGCACTGGGCATCTGGTATGTATTACCGACAGGGACCATGTGATTGCGGCTGCAGGAAACGGAAAGAAGGAATTCGAAGGAAAGCCAATCAGCAGGCAGTTAGAGGAACTGATCGAAGACCGGAAAAATATTCTTGCACAGCAGGGAGACAGCAAATTTGTACGAATTACCTTAGATGATACCGGGAACTATCATGACCAGGCAATCAGCACGATTATCTGTGAAGGAGATGCCATCGGAGCAGTTGTTTTATATGAGAAAAATGAAACTGCAAAAATGGGAGAAACCGAAAGCAAGCTTGCTATTACAGCGGCGGGATTTTTAGGAAGACAAATGGAACAGTAGCCTTGTAACTTTTTATGGAACAGTGTAAAATAGAGCAATATGGAGGAATCCCATGTCCCATAAAGAGAAGAAAAAAAGGAAAAAGAAATACCGTGGTTTCTGGCTTTTTGTAAAGCTGCAGATAGTTCTGATACTTCTGGTAATCGGCGGGCTGGCGTATTACTATTTTGGCGGGTATGCCAGTCAGGTCAGTGCCATGCATGAAGAGGCAGTCCGGTTTGTAAAAGAGTCGACGAAGGACACATTTCGGGCGGAGCAGACCAGCCAGGTTTATGATGTGAATGGAACGAGAATCATGTCACTTCGTGGCACCAAGGATGTAAGCTATCTGACCAGTGATGAGATACCGGAAGAAGTCAAAGAAGCTATGGTAAGTATTGAAGATAAAAAATTTTACAGTCATGGCGGAATCGATTTTAAGGCAATTATCCGTGCAGTCTGGGCAATGGTGCGTAACGGAGAAGTAACCCAGGGCGGAAGTACCATTACGCAGCAGCTTGCAAGAACCATTTTCCTAAATAATGACAGAACGTGGCAGCGAAAAATGGAAGAAATATTCATTGCCACAGAGCTGGAAAAGAAATATACCAAGGATGAAATCTTAGAGTTTTATCTTAATAATATTTATTTTGGAAATGGATATTATGGCATTCAGGCGGCGAGCCGGGGATATTTTGATACAGATGTTTCGTTTTTGTCATTGTCCCAGATGGCATATCTTTGTGCGATACCGAATAATCCGACGATGTATAATCCTTATAAGAACCCGGATAATACGTTAGGAAGACGTGACCGCATTTTAAAAAACATGTATGAGGATGGCAAAATCAGCCGCAGGGAATATAAGGATGCCAGACAGGAAACGATTGTACTCAGCACAGCAGAGCCAACAAAGCGTTATGATGCAGTAGAGACCTATGCCTGCTATTGTGCAACACGGGCATTGATGGAGCAGCAGGGCTTTGAATTCCGGACAGATTTTTCTTCGGAGGAAGATCGAAAGACCTATGAAGATGCCTATCAGGAGCAGTATAAAACCTGCGAACAGTCTCTTTATACAGGAGGCTATAGAATCTATACTTCCATTGATTTAAATATGGAAGAGCAGCTTCAGAATGCAGTGGATGAGAAGCTGCAGGATTTTACCGATGTCAATGAAGAGGGCATTTATACATTGCAGAGTGCGGCAGTATGCATTGACAATGAGACCGGTTTTGTAAAGGCAATCGTAGGCGGCAGAAGTCAGGAATATGACGGGCATATGCTAAACCGCGCCTATCAGAGTTACCGGCAGCCGGGCAGTGCCATCAAACCGTTGATTGTATACACACCGGCGTTGGAGCGGGGCTATACCCCGGATACTGTGGTGGAAGATGCACCGATTGAGGATGGACCGGAAAATGCCAGTGGCAGGTATCTTGGTAGCGTAACCTTGCGTTATGCAGTAGAAAATTCCATTAATACAGTGGCGTGGAATCTTTTAGAAGAGATGACTCCCGTTACAGGAATTTCCTATCTGAAGGAGATGAATTTCGCAAAGCTGTCCCCGGAGGATGAAAGACCTGCCGCATCCCTGGGTGGATTTACCAATGGAGTCTCTCCGGTAGAAATGGCGGCGGCTTATGCCACCATAGAAAATGATGGAAAATACCGGGAGCCTACCTGCATTGTAGAGATACAGGATGCAGACGGAAACGCTATCTATCAGAAAATTGTCGATGAAAAGCAGGTTTATAAAACCAATGCAGCCCGTTGGATGACCAATATATTAGAGGGTGTTCTGACACAAGGAACAGCAAAGGGAATGGCATTGTCCGAGACTGCCAGTGCAGCGAAAACAGGAACCACCAATTCCAATAAGGATGGCTGGTTTGTAGGCTATACAAAGTATTACACCACCAGCGTCTGGGTTGGATATGATATTCCGGCAGAACTTCCAGGACTGACAGGAGCCAGCTATCCGGGAGAAATCTGGTATGATTATATGGAAAATTTACATAAAGAATTACCGTATGCAGATTGTGGCACCTCTTGGTACAGGCAATGATGCTGATGCGGAGAGTGGCACAGATGTGACAGAGGGTAATGCGGCAGAGAATGACACCATAGAAAATGACACTACAGGAGATAATACAGCTCTGGCAGAGGAAGAAAGGCGATAATATGGAAAAGAAAGCTGATTTAAAGACAATGACCTGGAAACAGCGGATCGGATTTGTCTGGGACTATTACAGACTTGTAATACTGGCAGTAGTTGCAGTGATTATTTTGATTGGTATGACGGTATATCATTATATGACCACAAAGGAAGATATTTCCCAGATTGTATTAGTAAATGCAAAGAGTATGCCAGCAGATGAAGAACCGGATTTCTCAGAATTCATGGAGCAATATGGGTATGATACAGCAGCCCAGGAGGTTGTGGTAAATGATGCATATTATGTGGATTTAACCAGCACAGATACCAGTAATCTCTATTCCTATCAGTCCCTGCAGACAGTGATTGCAGGCGGTGGAGTAGATGTTTTGGGTGCCGATGAAATGGTTTTTGAAAATCTTGCCCAGTCCGGTGCCATAGCAGATTTGGCGCAGTACTTTTCCAAAGACGAGCTGGAACAGTTAAAGGATTATATCTTCTATGTAGAGGATAAGGACACCGGAGATACTTTTTGCAGCAGGCATCCGTCTTGGAGCCGGAAGCTGCCGGTTGAACACGGTTATTATGAAAAGGAATGTATTCTTGGTATTGCCCTTGGCTCCGAACATAAGGAAGCAGCGGAGCAGATGTTCCGTTATTTGCTGGAAAAATCCAATTTAGACTAAAGAAAGCGCAAGATATAGACGATATAAAAATAAGAAGTGGTACATTGTGTATATCTTGCGGAAAAATCTTGCGAAAGATGACAAAATGACCTATAATAAAACTACCTGGACCATGAGAAGATAAGGCAGATGAATCATAAATTATGGATGAAAAGATTTATAAAATAGGTGATTATGAATTCGAAACCTTAAGGGATACAGGCAGGCGCAGGAAGATTTAAAGAAAATCAAGTATATTACCGATGAACTGGATATTTATGATCCGGAAGTAGCAATCCGGTTGTATACCATGATGCGCACGAAGAAAATCCGTTTTAAAAGTGAAATCGGAAAATCGTTCTTCTGGTGCATTTCAGATATTGTTGCGGATAGTTCGCAGAACATGATAGAAGAAAAAATTGCCAAGGAAGAAGCGGAAGCAGAAGCAAAGCTGCCATTTCATTTTACCTGGCAGAAGGTGGTCGGCATCGTATGCATCATTGTTGCGACAGCCTGTATCGGATATTATGCGATTTCGGAATATGCGGATTATAAAGCTGCTAACAGGCTTAAGGATTTACAGAATAAGAAACAGAATAATGTAGTAGAGCACCTTGTAACAGGAACGGAGCAGATGAATCCGGAAATCACAGAAGATGCAACTGAAACAGGAGAGACAACAGAGCAGCCACTGATTATGTTAGAGGATTATGTTTCCCTGTATGCGGAAAATCCGGAATTAATCGGATGGTTACATATTCCGGATACGGATATTGATTATCCGGTCATGCAGTCTTCGCAGGAAGAACCGGATTATTATCTGAAACATGATTTTGATAAAAATGACGACCTGAATGGCACCCTTTTTATCGATGCCAGAAATGATTACATAAACAGGGATACCAATATCATCATTTACGGACATAATATGAAAAGCGGAATGATGTTTGGCGAATTAAAGAAATATCTGGACGAAGATTTCTACAATGCCCATAAGACGATAGAATTTAATACTCTTTATGAAAGAGGAGTCTATGAAATTATTGAAGTGGGATTATCGGAGGTCCAGTATCAGGATGAAAATGTATTCCGGTATTATAATTTTCTGAATGCAGATTCCGAAGAAGAATATCAGGAATATTTAAATAATGTGGCACAGCTTTCTGTATATGGCACAGAGATAGACAGTACTTATGGAGACCAGCTGCTGACTCTTCTACCTGCAATAATTATACACAGGACGGAAGAATGTTTATACTGGCAAAGCGTGTACAGTAAGCAGATAAGAAGTATAATGTATCAAGCAGATAAAGCTAGGAGAGATGAGAGATGCAGATATTGAAAAAAAGGATTTTCTATTTTTGCAGCAGTATGTTTGCTGCTGGCAGTGATGCCGGGACAGACAGTCCGGGCAGACGAGACAACAGATGAAAATGGATTTACAGTAGATGACAGTGGAACACTGGTTGCCTACAGCGGAGCCGGTGGAGCAATTACAATTCCAGAGTCAGTATCTACAATTGCAAGTGGTGTATTTGCATCCAATACATCCATTACAAGTGTAACGATTCCATCTTATGTGACTGGAATGGGAACCGCAGTTTTCTATAACTGTACAAGCCTTGGTTCTGTCAGCATAGAAGGAGATATCGGTTCTATTCCGGCAGAGACATTTTATAACTGTACAAGCCTTACCAGTGTATCTATTGGAACTTCAATTTCATCCATTGGTTCCCAGGCATTTGCAGAGTGCAGTTCATTATCCCAGTTTACAATTCCTGAATCCGTAGGAAGCATCGGGGATAAAGCATTTTATGATTGTACGTCTTTAACCGGAATTACAATTCCGGCTGGCGTTTCCAGCATCGGAAGCAACGTATTTACCGGTTGCAGCAGACTGGCATCCATCAGTGCTGCATCAGGAAATGGTACATATGCATCCAGTGACGGATGTCTTTATAACAAAGCAATGACCAGGTTAATCCGTTGCCCGGAGGGAAAATCCGGTGCAAAAATTGCGACCAGTACTGTAACCATCGGAGCAGGTGCTTTTGCAAACTGCAAGTCGGTTACTTCGCTGACGGTTCCGGATTCTGTTAATACCATTGAAACAGATGCGTTCAGCGGCAGCAGTATCAGTACAATTTTGATTCCGGCAAGTGTAACGTCAATCGGAAGCCAGAGCAGCTGGAGTCCATCCACAATTTCCGGTTATTCAGGAACACAGGCACAGGTATATGCAACCGGAAATGGAATCAGTTTCCAGAGCCTTGGAGGAGAGAATCCACAGCCGACTCCGGATAATGGAAATAATTCCAATAGCAATGGTTCAACAGATACTTCCAACAGCAACAACGGAAGTGGTTCCGCTACTACAGTAACCGGTGGCGGCACAGCAGTGACTGGCGGAAATGTGATTGGCGCAACCAAGAACAGCAATTCCGGTAAGACAGTAACTTCAGGCAGCCATGAGAAGGACAGCACACCGAAGACAGGTGACGGTATCAATCCGGTATTCTTCTTATGCATCGGAGTATTATTAGTAGGTGTTTACTTTGTAGTATCAAATCGTAAGAAAGCTGCATAAGTGATAAAAAATAAAAGAAGTAACTAACATAAGACAGTGAAAGAACAGAAAAGTTCCGACACTGTCTTTTTTACTTTACAGGAAATTGCTTTCCTGTAAAGTAAAAACGCTCTGCGAGGATGCGCACTGCGGCGTATAAGGTAGATGTCGCAAGCGACCGCCGCAGGCGCGAGAATGTGCCAAGGCACATTCTTTTTTACGCGATAACTCGAGAAATACGCAAAGCGTGTTTCTCGTAGTTTACGCGAGTCGGTAAAAATATAGTTGACAACAGAAATGCTTATGTATATACTTTGAGTTGCAAATAATTTGACAATCAAAATATTGGCAACTCAAAGTATTATCAAAGAAAAGACAAAAAAGGAGAACAAAATAATGTTAGAGAAATTAGCAGAATTAATCAAAGAGCAGTTAAACTATGATGGAGAGGTAAAAGCAGAATCCAATTTCAAGGATGATTTAGGAGCAGATTCTTTAGACTTGTTTGAACTGGTTATGAGCATGGAAGAAGAATTCGGTGTAGAGATTCCGTCAGAAGATTTAGAGAAAATCGCAACTGTAGGAGATGTTATTGACTACTTAAAAGCAAAGGGCGTTGAGGAATAAAATATGAAAACAAGAATCACAGAACTGTTAGGAATAGAAGAGCCTGTTATCCAGGGCGGAATGGCATGGGTTGCAGAATATCATCTGGCTGCTGCAGTATCTGAAGCAGGTGGACTTGGTATTATCGGTGCAGCCAGTGCTCCACCTGAAGTGGTTCGGGAGCAGATTCGCAAGGTGAAGGAACGCACCAGCAAACCATTTGGTGTAAATGTCATGTTGATGAATCCGAATGCACCGGAAGTGGCAAAGGTGGTAGTTGAGGAGCAGGTTCCGGTTGTCACAACAGGAGCCGGAAATCCAGCCAAATTCATGAGCCTCTGGAAAGAAGCAGGTGTTAAAGTAATTCCGGTAGTAGCAAGTGTAGCTATGGCAAAACTTATGGTCCGCGGTGGCGCAGATGCTGTTGTGGCAGAGGGAATGGAATCCGGTGGCATATCGGTTCCACTACAACCATGGCATTGGTGCCACAGGTGGCAGATGCCATTGATGCACCGGTGATTGCAGCCGGAGGAATTGCAGATGGAAGAGGAATGGCTGCAGCATTTATGCTGGGGGCAGAAGCAGTTCAGATGGGAACAAGATTTGTGGCAGCCAAAGAATCTATCGTACATGCAAACTACAAAGAAAAACTGATAAAATCCAAAGACATTGATTCTGAAATAACAGGTTCCAGTACCGGACATCCAATCCGTGTCATCCGTAATAAGATGAGCCGTGAGTATCTGAAGATGGAAAAAGAAGGCGCAACATTAGATGAATTAGAACAGCTTACCCTTGGTTCCCTCCGCAAAGCAGTGATGGATGGCGATGTGGTAAATGGAAGTCTGATGGCAGGACAGATTGCCGGAATGATACAGGATGAATTGTCCTGTAAGGAAATTATTACTTCTATCGTATCAGAAGCAGAACGTCTGATGAATCGGAAATAAGGAGAAGAAAATGAGTAAGGTTGTATTCATGTTCCCTGGACAGGGAGCACAGTATATTGGAATGGGCAAAGATTTCTATGATGCCTGTGAAGAGAGTAAAGCCGTATATGAGCTTGCTTCAAAAGTAACCGGACTTGATATTGCAAAGCTTTGTTTTGAAGAAAATGAAGAAATCAATATTACAGAGTATACACAGATTGCCATGCTGACCACAGAGGCAGCAATTTATGCAGCATTAAAGAAAGCTGGAAAAGAACCGGCAGCTTGCGCAGGATTAAGCCTTGGAGAATACGGCGCATTGATTGCATCCGGTGTCATGAGTATGGAAGATGCATTCCGTGTCATTCGTGCAAGAGGAATCTTTATGCAGGAAGCAGTACCAACCGGCGGAGCAATGGCAGCCGTTTTAGGACTGGATGCGAAGGCAATTGAAGAAGTATGCAGCAATACCGAAGGAATTGTATCTATAGCAAATTATAACTGTCCGGGGCAGATTGTAATTACCGGAGAAGAAGCGGCAGTAGAAAAAGCCGGTGCAGCATTAAAGGAAGCTGGAGCAAAGCGTGTGGTTCCGTTAAAAGTAAGCGGACCGTTCCATTCCGCCATGTTGACCGGAGCCGGAGAAAAATTAGCAGAAGTATTGGAAAATACAAAGCTGCAGGAATTTAGCATTCCGTATGTAACCAATGTGACAGCAGATTACGTTACCACAACAGAACCGGTAAAAGAGCTGTTAAAGAAGCAGGTATCTTCTTCTGTAAGATGGCAGCAGAGCATCGAGCGTCTGATAGCAGACGGTTATGATGAATTCGTAGAAATCGGACCGGGACATACTTTATCTGGATTTATGCGTAAAATCAACCGGGATGTCAAAACGGTAAGCATTGAAAAACTGGAGGATTATAAAGCTTATGTTGGAGAATAAAGTAGCACTGGTAACCGGTGCAGCCAAAGGGATTGGTCGTGCCATTGCACTTCGTCTGGCAGAAGATAAAGCAACGGTAATTGTAAATTACAATGGCAGTAAAGAACGGGCTGAAGAAGTGGTAAAAATGATTACCGATATGGGTGGCAGAGCAGAATCCTATCAGTGCAATGTGGCAGATGACGAGGCATGTCAGACCATGCTCAGAGATATCATAAAGAAATACGGACATCTGGATATTCTTGTAAATAATGCAGGAATTACAAGAGATAATCTTGTGATGAAGATGAATGATGAAGAATTTGATGCAGTCTATGAGACAAACTTAAAGGGTGTATTCCATACCATTCATCATACATCCCGCTATTTCTTAAAACAGAAAAGTGGAAGGATAATCAATATATCATCCGTATCCGGAATTACCGGAAATGCCGGCCAGGCAAATTATTGTGCAGCCAAAGCCGGAGTCATCGGATTGACTAAAAGTGTTGCGAGAGAACTTTCCTCCCGCGGTATTACTGCAAATGTAGTAGCACCGGGAATGATTGAGACCGATATGACAAAGGATTTACCGGATACGGTAAAAGAAAATATGCTTCATAACATTCCGCTTGGAAGAATCGGAAAGCCGGAAGAAATTGCGGCAGCAGTTGCATTCTTAGCATCCGAAGAGAGGCAGGTTATATCACAGGACAGGTGCTGGCTGTAGATGGCGGAATGACTATGTAGATGCAGAAATAATACTGGCTGATGAAAAAGCTAGAAAGAACAGCGGATGACGAATGACGAGAGATGGATTGTTTAGATAGAGAGGATAAGAACATGAATCGTAGAGTTGTAGTAACAGGATTGGGTGCAATTACCCCGATTGGAAATAATGTGCCGGAATTCTGGGCTGCAGTAAAGCAGCAGAAGGTAGGTATTGGAGAGATTACACATTTTGATGCAACAGACTATAAATGTCATCTTGCAGCAGAAGTAAAGGATTTTGATGCAAAAGAATATATGGATTTCCGCTCTGCAAAGAGAATGGAAGCATTCTGCCAGTTTGCCGTAGCGGCAGCCGGAGAAGCACTGGAGGATTCCGGACTTTCCATGGAAGCAGAGGATGCATACCGTGTGGGTACTTCCATCAGTTCCGGAGTCGGAAGTTTACAGGCAATCGAAAGAGAGCATAGCAAATTATTGGAAAAGGGACCGGGAAGAGTAAATCCGTTATTCGTCCCGATGATGATTTCCAATATGGCAGCAGGAAATGTATCCATTCAGTTTGGATTAAAAGGAAAGAGCTTAAATATCAGTACCGCCTGTGCATCCGGAACGAATACCATTGGTGAAGCCTTTCGTACCATCCAGTATGGTGATGCAGAAGTGATGGTAGCAGGTGGAACAGAAAGCTGCATTACTCCGCTTGGAATAGCAGGATTTACATCTTTAACCGCACTTACTTCTTCAGATGATCCAAAACATGCATCCATTCCGTTTGATAAAAACAGAAGTGGATTTGTTATGGGAGAAGGTGCCGCAATCGTAATTCTGGAAGAATTAGAACATGCCAAAAAACGTGGGGCAAAGATTTATGCAGAAGTAACCGGCTACGGATGTTCCTCGGATGCCTACCATATTACATCTCCGGCGGAGGACGGTGCAGGCGCAGCAACCGCAATGATAAATGCAATGAAGGATGCCGGTGTAAATCCGGAAGAAATTACTTATATCAATGCCCATGGAACCAGCACCCATCATAATGACTTATTTGAGACAAGAGCAATCAAGCTGGCGTTTGGTGAGCATGCAAAGGATATCCGTATTAATTCCACCAAATCCATGATTGGACATCTTCTTGGAGCAGCAGGAGCCATCGAGTGCCTGACCTGTGTAAAGGAAATCGAGGAAGGTTACATTCATGCAACCGTAGGTTATGAGACACCGGATGAAGAACTGAATCTGAATTATTGCAAAGAGGCATATGAAGAAGAAGTGCCATATGCCATCAGCAATTCATTGGGCTTTGGCGGACATAATGCAAGTCTGCTTCTGAAAAAATATCAGGCATAAAGGAGAAGGGAACAATGTCAGTACTGACAACGAAAGAAATTATGGAAATCATCCCACATCGTCATCCGTTTCTTCTGATTGACACGATTGAAGAACTGGTGCCGGGACTTCGTGCAGTAGGGAAAAAATGTGTTACCTTTGATGAACCTTATTTTGCAGGACATTTTCCGGGAGAACCGGTAATGCCGGGTGTTTTAATTATAGAAGCACTGGCACAGACCGGCGCGGTTGCAATGCTCTGTCAGGATGAATTCAAAGGAAAAACCGCATATTTTGCAGGAATCAGCAATGCAAAATTTAAGAAAAAGGTGGTTCCGGGGGATGTACTTGTTTTAGAGACAGAAATCATAAAAGTAAAGGGACCGATTGGAGTTGGAAAGGCAACTGCAACAGTAGATGGAAAAATAGCTGCAACAGCAGAGTTGACATTTGCGATTGGAAGTGGTGAGTAAAGTGAGCAGATTACTGGATAAAATCAAGGAAAATAGAGCTGTAAAGGATGCCGCAGAAGGTATTTTACAGGAAGAAAAAAAGAAAGAGGAAGTACTTTGTAAAGCCTGTGGCAAAATGGTAAACAAAGCAGAGGTAGTAAGAAACCGCTATGTCTGTTATGAGTGTGGAGCATATTTCCGCGTAAAAACCGGAAACCGCCTGAAGATGGTATTAGACCCACAGAGCTTTGAAGAATGGTTTGCCGAAGAGCATGGAACGAATCCGCTGGATTTTCCGGGCTATGTCGATAAGCTGACGGCAGTCCGTGAGAAAACCGGATTAAAAGAAGCAGTAACCGTAGGGAAAGGTAAGATTTACGGAGAAGATGCAGTCATTGGTGTGTGCGATGCCAGATTTATGATGGGAAGCATGGGCCATGCAGTCGGAGAGAAAATTGCGGGGGCAGTAGAACGTGCTACGGAAGAAAAACTTCCGGTTATTCTTTTCTGTTGTTCCGGCGGAGCCAGAATGCAGGAGGGTATTGTATCCCTGATGCAGATGGCAAAGACAGCGGCAGCTTTAAAGAAACATTCCGATGCCGGACTTTTATATATTTCCGTATTAACTGACCCGACAACCGGAGGTGTAACAGCAAGTTTTGCTATGTTAGGTGATATTATTTTAGCAGAGCCTGGCGCACTGATTGGATTTGCCGGAGCAAGAGTAATTGAGCAGACCATCGGACAGAAACTGCCGGAGGGATTCCAGAGAGCAGAGTTCCAGTTAGAGCATGGTTTTGTGGATGCCATTGTAGAGCGGAAAGATTTAAAGAAACGTCTGTATGAAATCCTTCGTATGCATAAAGTAAGTGGATATGCCAAATTTGATCCGGCAACTGAAGTAGACGGAAGACCGACAGAGTTGATGCGGGAACGCGCTTACAATACAAAAGAAAAGAGTGCATGGGAAAAGGTTAAGATGGCACGTAAGGTGAGACCGTCTGTCCGCAGAGGATTATATCAACAGTATCTTTACCAAATTCATAGAATTTCATGGAGACCGTTATTACAGGGATGACCCGGCAATTGTGGGCGGTATCGCATACCTTGACGGACAACCGGTTACGGTAATCGGAATCCAGAAGGGAAAGGACATGAAGGACTGCATGCGTCATAATTACGGAATGCCATCTCCGGAAGGATACCGTAAAGCAATCCGCCTGATGAAGCAGGCAGAAAAATTCCATCGTCCGGTTATCACCTTTGTTAATACAGCCGGAGCATTCTGCGGTATGGAAGCAGAGGAAGGCGGACAGGGAGAAGCTATTGCAAGAAATCTTTATGAAATGTCAGGGTTGAAAGTTCCGGTTATTACCTTTATGATAGGAGAAGGCGGAAGTGGCGGTGCATTGGCACTGGCAGTTGGAAATGAAGTCTGCATGATGGAGAATGCAACTTATTCCGTACTTTCTCCGGAAGGCTTTGCATCTATTCTCTGGAAGGATGGCAAGCGTGCCAAAGAAGCAGCAGAAGTAATGAAGATAACAGCAAAGGATCTTTTAGAACTTGGCATTATCGAGAAAATTATACCGGAGTATGGTGGAGCAGATGATGAGGCATTGAGTTCCATTGCAGTTTATATGCATAAATGTATCCGCGAATTTTTAGAATCATATGAAGGAAAAAGCGGAGAAGAGATTGCAAAAGCACGTTATGAACGTTTCCGTAAATTTTAAAGGAGCAGAGCATGAACATTCGAATATGTGGAACTGGAAGTGCGTTACCGGAAAGAAAAATTACCAATGACGATTTAAGTCAGATTATGGATACTTCCGATGAATGGATTTCCAGCAGAACAGGAATAAAAGCAAGACACCTTGCAACGGAAGAGACAACAACATCACTTGCCGCAGAAGCTGCAAAAAAGCACTTGCAGATGCAGACATGAAGCCGGAAGAAGTGGAACTTATCATTGCAGCGACGGTAACACCGGATCATCTTGTGCCGACACTTTCCTGTGAAGTGCAGAGGGAAATCGGAGCAGTGAATGCCGTAGCCTTTGACCTTGGTGCAGCATGTTCCGGATTCTTATTTGCATTGAGTACAGCACAGGCATATATTGCCAGTGGCAGATTTAAAAATGCACTCTTAATCGGAGCAGAAGTACTTTCTAAAATTATGGACTGGAATGACCGCAGCACCTGTGTCCTTTTTGGAGATGGCGCAGGAGCAGCGGTAGTCCGGGCAGACGAAGAAAATATCTGTCATGTTGTGCAGGGCTCAGACGGTGCGAAGGGACTGGTACTGGCATGTGAGAACCGTCCGGTCAATAATCCATATCATAAGATGGAAAGTCCGCTGGGTTATGTAAGCATGAATGGACAGGAGGTTTATAAATTTGCTGTCCGCACAGTTCCGGCAACCATTACAAAGGTGCTGGAAGAGACGGATTTAGAGGCAGAGGAAATTTCACTTTTCGTATTACATCAGGCAAACTTAAGAATTATTGAAGCGGTAGCAAAACGATTGAAACAGCCGATGGAGAAATTCCCGGTAAATTTGACGGAATGTGGCAATATTTCGGCAGCAAGTGTGCCGATTTTACTTGATAATATCAACCGGCATGGTATGATACATAGAGGAGATAAAGTTGTACTGGCTGGTTTCGGCGGCGGACTCACATGGGGCGCAGCGGTACTGGTCTGGTAAAAGGAGATAAGAATGAATGCGGATAAAACCTTAAATGACATTCTGGTAAAGCTGTTTAATGATTTGATGGAAATTGAGGAAAAATGCTTAATCTCCGGAGAATTCATGAACATTTCCGGAAATGATATGCATATTATTGAAGCAATTGGTCTGGATGAACCAAAGCGGATGTCGGAAGTGGCGGCGAAGATGAATGTTACAACAGGAACCCTGACAAAAGCAATTGAAGCACTGGAACAGAAAGGTTATGTAAACCGTTGCAGAAATGACAGGGATAAAAGGGTGGTCCGTGTATCACTCACCGATTCCGGAGTCCGGGCATATGAGCATCATGCACGTTTTCACAGCAATATGATACATGATATCAAGGAAAGCCTGACTGACCAGGAGAGTGAGATTCTGATTGGAACACTGGGAAAACTGGTGAAGTTCTTCCAGAAGAAATATGAATCATATTTGAAAAATAAAAAATAGTATATTTATACAAAAAAAGAAGTGGAGAAGGGAAATAAAAACTGTTTTCTACTTCTTTTTAATTATAAAAATGAATTTTACTGGTACAAAACTTGCAAAAAAAGAAGAAAAAGTACACAAAAGTATAAAGTTTTTGACACAAATATGAAAAAAACGTTGCGAAAAAATTCATTTCATACTAAAATAGTAGTGTTGATGTATATATAATACTCAAATTAATATGTAAAGGAGATATAATATGAGCTACGTTGATGAAGTATTAGAAAGAGTAAAAGCAAAAAACGCTTCTGAGCCAGAATTCCTTCAGGCAGTAGAAGAGGTGCTGGAGTCTTTAAGACCGGTGATTGAGGCAAATGAGGAGAAATATCGTAAAGAAGCATTACTTGAGAGAATAACCGAGCCGGACAGACAGTTTAAATTCAGAGTACCTTGGGTAGACGACAAGGGACAGGTTCAGGTTAATACAGGATACAGAGTACAGTTCAATAATTCTATTGGACCATACAAAGGAGGACTTCGTCTCCATCCTTCCGTAAATATCGGAATCATCAAATTCTTAGGATTTGAGCAGATTTTCAAGAACTCTTTAACAGGACTTCCAATCGGAGGCGGTAAAGGTGGTTCTGACTTCGACCCTAAAGGAAAATCAGACCGTGAAGTTATGGCATTCTGCCAGAGCTTTATGACCGAGCTTTGCAAATATATTGGCGCTGACGTTGACGTTCCGGCAGGAGATATCGGAACAGGCGCAAGAGAAATCGGATACATGTTTGGACAGTATAAGAGAATCCGTGGAATGTACGAAGGTGTTCTGACAGGTAAGGGACTTACCTATGGTGGATCTTTAGCTCGTACAGAAGCTACCGGATATGGTCTTTTATACATTACAGAAGAATTAATGAAATGCCATGGTGAATCTATGGAAGGTAAGATAGTTGTTGTTTCCGGTGCTGGTAACGTTGCAATCTACGCTATCGAGAAATGTCATCAGCTTGGTGCAAAAGTTGTTACATGTTCTGATTCTACCGGATGGATATATGATCCAGAAGGAATCGATGTTGCATTATTAAAAGAAGTAAAAGAAGTAAAACGTGCGCGTCTTACAGAGTATGCTGCTGCAAGAAAGAGTGCAGAATATCATGAAGGTCCGTGGTGTATGGCAGATTAAATGTGATATTGCTCTTCCATGTGCTACTCAGAATGAGCTCTTCCTTGAAGACGCAAAACAGTTAGTTGCTAACGGATGTATCGCAGTTTGTGAAGGTGCTAACATGCCTACTACATTAGATGCTACTAAGTACTTACAGGAAAACGGAGTATGGTTCATCTGTGGTAAAGCTTCTAACGCAGGTGGTGTTGCAACTTCCGCATTAGAGATGAGCCAGAACTCCGAGAGATTAAGCTGGACATTCGAGGAAGTAGATGCTAAGTTAAAACAGATTATGGTAAATATCTATCATAACATTGATGACGCTGCAAAACGTTACAACAAAGAAGGCGACTATGTAGCAGGCGCTAACATCGCAGGTTTCGAAAAAGTAGCTGAGGCTATGCTCGCTCAGGGCGTTTGCTAGGCATTGAACACTTAGAGAACGCGAGCCATAGGCGAAGCGTGAACTTAGTGTGAAAGCCCATCGAGACTTGATGAAAACGAGTTGCAGACGAAGTTTGAATCCTAGCCGAGTGGATGTCATTGAACACATAGAAAACATCCCCGAAACGTTATGTTTCGGGGACTTTTTAATTTACACGAGAAACTCGCAAAGCATTTCCAGTGGAATTTCTTTCCTGCTTGGAGTATAATAGAACGAACAACGGGAAGGAAAGAGACCGGAGGCAATTTAGATGCAGAAAAAAGAAAGAAATGAAGAATTAGAATATATAGATGACTTTGAGAATATCGAAGAACCGGAAGAGTCAGAGGACAACCGGGAAGAATTAGAAGAACCAGAAGAGGAATATTCAGAAGGCGGCAGACGCAGGAAGAAAGGAAGAAAATCCGATACAAAGAATGCAGCTTCTGTGGCAGGGGAATTTCTAAGCTGGGTAATTACGATTGTAGCAGCGGTGCTGATTGCTATGTTTTTAAATCGTTTTGTGTTAATTAATGCAGAGATTCCATCCGGTTCCATGGAAAATACAATCATGACCGGAGATAAGCTGATTGGATTTCGATGGTCATATCTGTTTTCCGGACCGGAGCGGGGAGACATCATTATCTTTAAGTTTCCGGATGATGAGAGCCAGAACTATGTAAAACGTGTCATTGGCTGTCCGGGAGATACGGTAAAGATAGAAGATGGCAAAGTATATGTCAACGGAGAACTCTTAGAGGAGAATTATCTCAAAGAGACATGGACGGTAGCTACAGGACCGTATACCTTTGAAGTGCCGGAGGACAGCTATTTTGTAATGGGAGATAACCGGAATAACTCCTATGATGGAAGATACTGGACCAATACCTATGTGAAGAAAGATAAAATACTTGGAAAAGCGATTTTCCGGTATTGGCCACTAAAGAATTTTAAAATATTGAATTAGTGCGGAACGAATAAGGAAGCAAAAGGAGAAGATTTATGATAACATTATTAGCCCGGATATTTATCCGGGAAGATGACAAGCCGGAGAAGGTACGACTTGCCTACGGTATTTTATGTGGTATTGTAGGTATTTTGCTAAATGTATTATTATTTACAGGAAAATTTATTGCGGGAACCATCAGTAAATCCATTGCAATTACAGCGGACGCATTTAATAACCTGTCGGATGCCGGCTCATCCATTGTAACATTGCTGGGCTTTAAACTGGGAGCAGCAAAGCCGGATCCGGAGCATCCATTTGGACATGGAAGAATGGAATACGTTTCCGGGCTTGTGGTTGCTGCAGTTATTTTAATTATGGCAGTGGAACTGATACAGGATTCCATCAGAAAGATTCTTCATCCGGAAGCAACGGAATGCTCTGCATTAATTATCGTGATTCTGCTGATATCGATTGCTGTAAAGCTGTATATGACCTTCTACAACAGGAGAGTCGCAAAGAAGATTAATTCAGCAGCTATGCGGGCAACGGCATGGACAGCTTAAGCGACAGCATTACCACATCTGTGGTTTTAATCACCACATTGATTGCAGAATTTACGTCAGTCAATATTGACGGCTACTGTGGTGTGGCGGTAGGACTGTTTATCTTATATGGTGGAATTAATGCAGCGAAGGAGACTTTAAATCCACTGCTGGGACAGCCGCCGGAGGAAGAATTCGTAAAAGAGATAGAACATCTGGTGCTGGAAGAAAAAATGATTATCGGTATTCATGATTTAGTCGTACATGATTATGGCCGGGACGTCTGATGGTATCACTACATGCGGAAGTGCCGGCAGAAATGAATATCCTTGTAATACATGATATGATAGACAATGTAGAAATGAAATTGAAAAGGGAACTGAATTGTGAGGCTGTCATACATATGGATCCGGTGATTACCGGAAGCAAGGAACTGACCGAGATAAAAGAAACGGTTACAGGTATTTTGAAGGATATTGATGAGGTCATTACCATGCATGATTTCCGTATGGTTCAGGGACCGACCCATACCAATCTTATCTTTGATGTAGTGATTCCGTTTGGCTACCGTTCCAGTGATGAAGCAGTGTTAAAAGAACTGGAGCATCAGGTACAGGAAAAGCTGGGCGAACAGTATCATATCGTGGTCAACGTAGACAAAAATTATGTGAAATAAAAAGAAATAACAAAGCCCCGATGGGAGAAATCTGATAGAAGAATTCATCCCATCGGGGCTTTCTGTGTATTATTTTAATTCTGTGTCAGTGGAGTATTGACTGTATGCTCTACAGACTGGTCAGTTGCTGTACCGGCACCACTTAAAGACTGTTCAGAGGACTGCTCAGTGGATTTCTCAGTGGACTGGGTAGAACCTTCTGTATCAGTAGAAGGCTGCTCTGTTTCGGTAGCAGGCTCTTCCGTATGTTCTACATCCGGATCCTCATAGAGGAACTCGTTGGAGCTTCGGAAGATGGTGCTGCTGGAACCTACAATGTTAGCAACAATCGTATCGCCGTCTTCAATGTCATCCAGATTAATCTTTAACATGGTGCTTCCTAAGAAGGAAGTGGATACCTTCTCTCCATTGACATAAATTTTCGTCCAAGGAGTAAATCCGGAACCGTAAATACATAACTTATTGTCATCGGATTTCCATACACTGTTAATCGTAACATCATCAATACCCATAACCAAATCACTTGCAGGATATTTATCTGTTCCTTTGTAAGCATAACGTTTTCCGTAAAGAAGGTCATACTGTAAATTCTCTAAGTTCTCGTCGTAAGAAGCAGAACCCTTCTGGCTCTGGATGTAAGAGAACATGGTTCCTTTGTGGATGTCAAGCTGGTTGGTGATGTTTGCCAATAATTCATAAGCAGCACAGTCAGCATCCTGTTTTGGTAAATTAAAGTTGTTCCAGGTAACATATTTGGTTTTGAAAATGTCACCGGATACCATATCATCATCGGTCAGTCCCATGGTAGGAAGGTGGTCGCCGAAGAATACCACGATGGTCTTTTCATCCCGTTTGGAAAGCTCTTCGGTTAAGTTGCCGATGAATTTATCTACTTCGTGAATCATGTTAATGTAATATTCCCACCGATTGTTAGAAGCCTCATCTGCAGCACCGCTTACTGCAATTTCCGGATTTTCAAGAATCTTTTCAGTAGGATAATCACCATGTCCCTGTACGGTAATGGTATATACCAGATCTGACTGGTCAGGGGTAGAATCCATAGCCTTTAAGGTTTCACTGATTAAGATATTATCGGTTGGTACCAGGAACCAAGTGGTGTGTACTCCTGAATGTTCATACACTCTTTACTGGTGAAGCTGTCAAATCCCATCATAGAAAACGCATTGGCACGGCTGTAGAAGTTACCGCCGTTGTTATGTACAACATGTGTACCATAGCCGAGACTTCCAAGGTCGGAAGCAATACTTTCGCAACTGTCGATTTCTTTTAAAGTAGTCTTATATGGGTATTCGCCGGTACCAAAATACTGCATGCTCATACCGGTTAATACTTCAAATTCAGTATTGGCTGTTCCGGCACCTACAACAGGAACTTTTAAGTAACCGGAAGAATAGTTGTTTAATAAGTTATGAAAATTTGGAACCGGATCTTCTGAAGTCTGTAAGAACTTAACATCAGAGGGATCTACAAAGGATTCCAGTAAAACAACAATAATATTTGGCGCATCTTCGGCAGCTTCGGTAGTTTCTTCCGAAACGGAAGCCCCTATTTTGGCAATACGCTCTTCGGAATAACTGTCCGGTTTACTCATACCACGGTCAACAACGCTGGATGAGAAGCCGTAGACAAAACCATAATTTTCATAGCCCTGTGCAATATTGGCAAAATAGGAAGCAACAATATTATTGGACTGGGCTGCCTTGGTAGTTACCGGTAACATCAGGAAGATAACAGCAACCATAAGCGGACTTACAATCCAGTTGATTTTGCCCTGATATTTTGGTCCTTTGATAAAAAGCCAGATACAGAAAAGCAGGAAAAGACCGACTACGATAATAACGGCGAGTGCTTCACCAAAGGTAAAGTATTTGGTGTTCTGCATGGCAAATAAGTCAGACAGACATTTCAAATCTGTAAAACCAAATGGAGTTACGCGTTTGGAAAGAATAACACCATTGATGGTTCCAAGGAAAAGCCAGAAGCCGCTGATTAAGAGACGGGCAAGTGTTCTTCTTCGAATCAGATAGACCAGGGATAAACTTGCAAAAATAATAAATGAGTTATAAAGGTAAGCAATGGTGTGTCCTGCAATAAAGGAAAATGCAGAAAGCACATTTCGTCTGGAAATACATTCAATCACCAGAACGAGGAAACAGGACAGTAACAGATGGAATACCAAAGAGTATTTGTTCATAATCACAACTGCACGGTCAAGGTGTGGATGTGGTTTCTTCTCCCGGTTCTTAAAAGTATTTATTTTGTTTTTAGTTTAAAAATAAGTTCTTACACTTACTTGAAAAAGAATGTTTTTCTCTCATAATAATGGTTCTCCTCCCAGTAGATTACACACTTTTTACATATAATTTACTTTTGACTGAATAAGGATATATCTATTTAAGAAAAAAAAAACAACGGTAAATCTCGATAAAAATTTATTAATATTTCATTAAAAAGAATCCAAAATGTATAATAGAAGGGAAAGAAGTTGGCAAAAGAGCCATTTTGTGCTATCCTTTTTTATAAAAACCAGGTTCGCAGAGAGGCAGATAGGTGAATCTGACAGTAAGGTGAGGAAAGAGAAATGCTGGAATTAAAAGACATTAGTTTTCAGGTAAATGGTGAAACAGCAGACAAGGAAATATTAAAAATATCAATCTGAAGATAGAAGACCGGTTTGTGGCAATTACCGGACCAAACGGTGGAGGTAAATCCACGCTGGCGAAGCTGATTGCCGGAATAGTAACACCAACTTCCGGACAGATTTTATTGGATGGAGAGGATATTACAGGATTATCCATTACCGAACGGGCAAGAAAGGGAATCAGCTTTGCGTTTCAGCAGCCGGTAAGATTTAAGGGATTGACCGTAAAGGATTTGATTACACTGGCATCGGGAAAAGATATTTCCATCAGCCAGGCATGTTCCTATCTTTCAGAAGTAGGACTTTGCGCAAAGGATTATATTGGCAGGGAGGTAAATGACAGCCTTTCCGGTGGGGAGCTAAAGCGTATTGAGATTGCAATGATAATTGCAAGAGGAACCAAATTATCCATATTTGATGAGCCGGAGGCAGGAATTGACCTTTGGAGTTTTAACAATCTGATTCAGGTATTTGAGAATATGTATAAGAAAATCAATGGCTCGATTCTGATTATTTCACATCAGGAGAGAATCTTAAACATTGCAGACCGGATTATTGTAATTGCAGATGGAGAAGTAAGCACAGCCGGAAGCCGGGAAGAAGTGCTTCCAAAGCTGTTAGGCAGCAGTGAAGCCTGCTCTACTTTGATGGAAAAATTAGTCTAGGAAAAGGTGAGAAAATGGACAGTATAGAAAAGAATCTTTTAGCAGAGATATCGGATTTGCACAGCGTGCCGGAAGGTGCATATAACATCCGCAACAACGGAAAACTGGAGGCAAGAAATACAACTGCAAATATTGATATTGTAACTAAGAAGGACAAGCCGGGAATTGATATCTATGTAAAACCGGGAACAAAGAATGAGAGTATGCATATTCCGGTTATCTTAAGTGAAAGCGGCTTAAAGGACCTGGTGTATAATGATTTTTATATCGGGGAAGGTGCAGATGTGACAATCATTGCGGGATGCGGTATCCACAACTGCGGAGACCAGACATCACAGCATGATGGAATACACACCTTTTATATAGGAAAGAATGCAAAAGTAAAATATGTAGAGAAGCATTATGGTGAAGGGGATGGAAATGGAGCCAGAGTCTTAAATCCAACTACCGTGATCCACATGGAAGAAGGCGGATTCATGGATATGGATAGTGTTCAGATTAAAGGAGTAGACTCCACAATCCGTACAACCGAAGCAGACCTTAAAGAAGATGCGTCCCTTGTGATTCATGAACGTATTATGACTCATGGACAGCAGAAGGCAGAGACAGATTTTACGGTAGATTTAAATGGAGCACATTCCAGTGCAAATGTGGTATCTCGTTCGGTAGCAAAGGGAGATTCCCACCAGAAGATTGTTTCTTATATTCGTGGTAATAATGCATGCAGCGGACATACAGAATGTGATGCCATCATCATGGACAATGGAAAGGTGGAGGCAATTCCGTCTCTTGCAGCAAATGATATCGATGCAGCATTGATTCATGAGGCAGCAATTGGAAAAATAGCAGGAGAACAGCTGATTAAGCTGATGACACTGGGACTGTCTGAAAAAGAGGCAGAGGAGCAGATTGTAAATGGATTTCTGAAATAGGATATGTATGGGGAATGAAGGGTGCAGGAAAGAACAAACAAGAGAAGAGAAATACCGAAAGAGGCGGAAGAATGGAATAAGATAATATTTGAAACATTATGACGGGTATGGATATTAAGTGAAGTGGCATCTGTATTTGAACGATGCAAAAGTGGGTGGTAAAAATAAAGTCTGTTGCAGTGCAGATTAAGACAGAATTTTCCCGGGATAATAGAAAAGAGGAATAAATATGTGGCTTGCATATGCATGTGGCTCTGCTTTTTTTGCAAGTCTTACGGCAATATTGGCAAAAGTTGGAATTAAGAAAATAGACTCGAATCTTGCAACAGCAATCCGGACGATTGTAGTATTGATTTTTGCATGGATTATGGTACGGCTTACCGGATCTTATACTCCAATCGGAAGTATAGGAACGCGGACGTTAATTTATCTTACATTATCCGGAATAGCGACCGGGGCATCCTGGCTTTGCTATTTTCGGGCATTGCAGCTAGGAGATGTAAATAAAGTAACACCGATTGATAAATCCAGTACAATCCTGACGATGATTCTGGCAGTCATTTTCTTAAATGAAGGACTGAATGAGAAGAAAATCATTGCCATGGTATTGATTGGCGTTGGAACGATGCTCATGATTACCAGAAAGAAAAGCAGTGGCACAAAGAGCCGGGCGTGGCTTATCTATGCACTGCTGTCGGCAGTATTTGCCAGTCTGACGTCCATCCTTGCCAAGGTGGGAATAGATGGTGTGAATTCCAATCTTGGAACGGCATATCGTACTGGAGTGGTACTTGTTATGGCATGGGTGGTAGTATTTGTAACAAAGAAACAGAAACAGGTCCGGAGTATGACCTTCCGGGATGGAATGTTTCTGATTTTATCCGGAATAGCAACCGGAGCATCCTGGCTTTGTTATTACCGGGCGCTGCAGCTGGGCGAAGCCAGCGTAGTGGTGCCGATTGATAAACTAAGCATTGTAGTTACAATTGTATTTTCATCTGTGTTTTTAAATGAAAGACTACAGCCAAAGGCATTCTTTGGATTACTTATGATAGTGGGAGGTACATTACTGCTAATATAAGCAAAAGCGGAGGAAAAAGTATGCTGGGAAAAAGAAAATCTTATTATGTGGAGAATGGAATCATTCATTTTGCATTTGAATATGGCAAGGGAAGTTTAGAGGTTCTGACAGATAACATTGTAAATGTGTTTGTTCCGTTCGAATGTGAGGAACATCGTTCAAAAGCCATCGAGGGAGAAAAGTCAAAGCATATACATTTTGATGTGCAGGAAGGAATTGACTATCTTGAGGTTCGGACTGCAAAATTAATTATACGCATATATGATAATTTTATGGTGGACTTTTATGATACAAGAGGGCAACTTCTCTGTGCGGACTATCGTGGTGGAAGGAAATTTGTAACACAGATTAGTGAGAAATTTATCGAATTCTTAAAAGCAGAGGGACATGAGGTGCCGCAGGCAACAGATAAGAATTACCATGTACAGGCGGTGAAACGCATGGAAGGAGACGAAGCCTTCTATGGCTTTGGTGATAAAGCAGGTGTATTAAATAAGAAGAATTATGATTATGAGATGTGGAATACAGATAATCCTGCAGCACATACGGAAGCCTTTAAAGCATTGTATAAATCCATTCCATTTTTTATAACATTGCGTGAAAGCTGCGTATACGGACTCTTTTTGATAATACCTGTAAGACTTATTTTGATCTGGCAAAAGAAAATAAGGAATACTATTTCTTTGGCTCAGACCGTGGCAATCTGGATTACTATTTTATTGCCGGGGATAATATGCCGGAGGTTGTAGCTGATTATACTTATCTGACCGGAAGAACACCGCTTCCGCAGCTTTATACATTAGGCTATCATCAGTCGCGCTGGGGATATGAGACTTCCGCAGAGATCCGCGCAATTGCGGATAAATACCGTGCATTAAAGATTCCGATTGATACGATTCATCTGGATATTGACTATATGGATGGCTACCGGGTCTTTACCTGGAATGAAAAGGACTTTGGCAAGGCCTGGTGAAGTGATTGCAGATTTAAAGAAAAAGGATTTAAAATTGTTACTATCATTGACCCGGGTGTCAAATTAGACCCAGGTTATGATATGTATGATGAAGGCATGGAGCAGGGATATTTTGCCAAGACACCGGAAGGGGATACCTATGTAAATGCAGTATGGCCTGGAGATGCGGTATACCCTGACTTTGGAAATCGAAGGTAAGACAGTGGTGGGGAGAGAAACAGAAATATCTTGTGGACTTAGGAGTCCGCGGCGTATGGAATGATATGAATGAGCCGGCAAGCTTTCGTGGAGAACTGCCGGAAGATGTCGTATTTACAGACGAAGACAGACCATGTGACCATGGCCAGATGCACAATGTCTATGGACATCTGATGGCAAAGGCTACCTATGAAGGCTTGAAGAAGCAGGACGGCAGAAGACCATTTGTAATCACCCGTGCCTGTTACAGTGGTTCCCAAAAGTATACCACAGCATGGACAGGAGATAATCAGAGCCTGTGGGAGCACCTGCGGATGGCAATTCCACAGATGTGCAATCTGGGATTATCCGGTATGGTATTTATCGGAACAGATGTAGGTGGATTCGGTGCAGATGTGACGCCGGAGCTGTTGTCAAGATGGGTACAGGTCGGCTGTTTTTCACCGTTGTTCCGGAATCATTCTTCCAAGGGTTCTACCAGACAGGAGCCGTGGCTTTTCGGAGAAGAGACATTAAATATTAACCGGAAATATATTGAACTTCGTTATAAATTACTGCCATACCTTTATGATTTATTCCATGAGACGGAGCAGAATGGTATGCCGGTAATCCGTCCACTGGTATTGCATTATGAGAAAGATAAAGAAACCTGGAATCTCAATGGAGAATTCCTGTTTGGAGAGCATATGCTGGTAGCTCCTGTAGTAGAGCAGGGAATGACGAAGAAGCTTTTGTATCTGCCGGAGGGAACCTGGTATGACTATGATACAAGGGAAAAATATACCGGAAAGCAGTATATTGTAAAAGACGCACCTCTTGATGTATGCCCGGTTTTTGTAAAAGCAGGAAGCATTATCCCATGTTTTGAACCGATGCAGTATGTGGGAGAGATTGAACTGGATACCCTGATTCTTGATGTATATCCGGGAGAAGACCGTTATGTGCATTATCAGGATAACGGAGAAGATTTTACATATCAGGATGGTGTATATAATGAATATGAGATGACCATCACAAAGGATGAGACATTAACGGTCCGGATGCTGCATAAAGGTTATGAAAAAGTATATAAGAAATTTGTGGTATGTTACAAAGGACGTAAAAATGAGTTCGCATTCAATGGAGAGAAACTGACAGTCTGGCTTTCTTAAAAGAAAGGCAGAAGCCGGGAGATAACCGGAGGAGGACTTATATGAAACGTGGAATTGCATTAAGTGGAGGCGGTACGAAAGGCTCTTATGAACTGGGAGTCTGGAAAGCATTAAATGAACTTGGCATCGATTATCAGATTGTAACCGGAACATCCATAGGTTCCATTAACGGAGCCTTAATGGCAACGGGAGATTATGACAGGGCTTATGAACTATGGAGCACCATAACCATGGAAGATATGATGGAGGATGGAATCAATCTGACGGATACCATAGAGGGCATGTATGACCAGAGAGAGGCAATTGGTCCATTTCTGAAAAAATATGTAAAGAATAAAGGTGCAGATATTTCACCGTTTACTGCTTTTATTGAAACACTGATAGAAGAGGATAAGATTCGGAAATCAAAGACAGATTTTGGATTGGTTACGGTGGAATTTCCGTCTTTAAAACCCTGCGAACTGACAAAGCGTGACATTCCGGAAGGACTTATGAAAGATTATATTCTGGCATCTTCTGCAATTTTTCCATTATTCCCGATGCATAAAATCGGAGAGACAACGTATCTGGATGGATGCTATTATGATAATCTTCAATTGACCTTGCCATCCGAATGGGAGCACAGCAGATTATTGCTGTTGATTTACATACATCACCGGCACACGATGCCTATGCCAAGCGCCCGTATGTAACTTATATCAAGCCAAGCCGCTCCCTTGGAACCATGATGAATTTTGACCATGCTCTTTTAATGGCAAATGCCAGAATGGGATACCAGGATACCATGAAGGTTTATGGAAAATATTATGGCTATGTATATACCTTTGAAAAGGAATCCATGGAGAAATACCGCAGGGCAATGGATCACTTTTTGTATCGGATGACAGAACTGGATTTACTGGTCAGGGATGAAATGCCGGTAAAACGTTTTGCTAAGAAAAGCGAATTTAATAAAGTACATACACTTCTGGCAGAACGAAGTGAAAAGGAGAAAATGTCACCGAGGGAATATTTCCTTGCAGCGGCAGAAATCTGTGGAGAGGTATTTGATGTAGATGCAGCAATTGAATATTCCATGGAACATTTTGTGGAAACACTTCATAAGAAGTTGGTAGATGCAGAGTTGAGACAGGTGACAGAATGTATCATTGCACATAAATTAAGGGAGCCGGCAGGACTGATTGCAGAAGTTAAAAACTTTGGAAAAGAAATGCTGGTGGCTGCGGCTGCATATTATGCGGCACAACAGGACACACTGACGTCAAAAGAAATTCTGAAACTGCATGCCATGTTCCCAAAGGAACTGACAGCGGTATTATTTCTGATGTCGTTGGAAACAAACAGATAACAGCATTTTTGTCGTCAACAAACAGTCTCTCCTGCATATATTATACTGATGAGAATCAGGAGAGAAGGAAACATTGGATTATAATCAGGATATTTTCTTTAAGATGCAACAGCAGCAGATGCCGGGCAAACAGCCCTTTTATATGACAAACCCAATCCAGAATCTTTACATGACGGAGCTAGAATATCAGAGGGATTTAGACCGCATGAAAGAGATGTATCCGATGGAGATAAGAAAAGTACAGGAACTGGTGGAAGAAGAATGCGATAAGATGGAATATGAGGGAAGTCTCATGTTTGACGAGTATCCGGATCGGCTGATGCTGCGGCAGATTTGTAAGAGAATCCGTGATAAGGCGGGACTTGGGGAAAACCGGGAAGACATGGATGCTCCGGAAATTCTTCTGTTTCATGAGATGTTTTACCGCAGATGCCGTTACAGACGCTGCCGCAGATGCTGGTAGCAGGTAATAAAATAGAGGTTGAGCTTTTGCAAAAAAGGAATTACAATATAGCTGTCGTTTTTGATGGCTATATTGTTTGTTTACGTGAGTAGCGAGAAAAATCGCATGCCTGCATGCAGATTTGACGAGCACCGCGATAACTCGAGAAACTCGCAAAGCGTGTTTTTCGTAGTTTAGGAAGATGAGGAATACAGATGAATAAGGGAATGATTCGGGCACTGGTGTTAGCAGGTGTGTTTCTGGTATCAACCGTAGTGTTTAGTTTTTTGACAAATAAAACAAATCCTGATATGACAACAGAACTGGAGGAGGCAACGCTGCCGACTGTCCAGCTTTATTATAAAGAGCAGAAAATCAATGAACTCTACGGGTATGTAGATGAAATGAATGCAGTTTACATGAGGGACAGCATTACACCGATTGATACGGACAGGCTGCTTCCAATCCGCGTTCAGAATGGAAGCTACGCAGTGGATGAACTTTCCTATGAAATTCGGAGTATGGATACCAAGCGGCTTATTGCAGATGCGAAGGTAGATAGTTATTCCCAGAAGAATGGAGTGATTACAGCAGACCTTCCGATTCAGAATCTTCTGGATTCCAATGCGGAATATCTGTTGATTATACATTTACTGCATGGGGATGATACCTTAAATTATTATACAAGGATTATTGAACCGCAGGATTGTTATGTGAAGGAAAGCATTGATTTTGCAAAAGATTTCCATGAAAAAACATTTCAAAAGGATGGAAGCGGTTCTCTGGCAACTTATATGGAACCGGATTCTTCTGCGGATAATCCCACACTTGCCAATGTCAGTATTCATTCCACACTGCGACAGGTAACATGGGATAAATTCAATGGGACCGTTCTGACGGACCCATCGGTAAGCATCAAAGAAATCAACAATTCCTATAATGTAATTCTATTGGATTATGTAGTGACGGCAACCGGAGATAATGGGGAACTGGAATATTATAATGTAGAAGAATATTACCGTGTCCGTTATACCAATGACCGGATGTATCTATTGAATTTTGAGAGAACCATGGATGAAATTTTCCGGGCAGAGAATGATGATTTTTATGAGAATTATTTACAGCTTGGAATATGTTCGTCCGATGTGGAATATAAGAGTAATGAGACCGGAAGTATTCTCTGTTTTGTAAAAGAAGGAGAACTCTGGTGTTACAATGCGACAGAAAAAAAGCTTTCCCAGGTGTTCAGCTTCCGTGGTTATGAGGGGATTGATTCCAGGGAAAATCATAAGGAACATGATATCCGGATTATTAAGGTGGATGAAACAGGAAGTGCTGATTTTGTTGTATATGGTTATATGAACAGGGGAAACCACGAAGGTCAGGTGGGCGTAGGTGTTTATCATTATGACAGCGTGGCAAATACAGTAGAAGAGGAACTGTTTATACCATCCACCCACTCTTACGAAGTGCTGAAATCAGAACTGGGACAGCTGATGTATGAAAATGAAAGTGGAATGTTCTACATTATGATGGGTGGGACACTGTATGAGATTAATCTTGCTACTACCAAAGAAAAGGAAGTAGTCAGCGGATTTGAAACAGGAAATTATGCGGTATCAGAGAATAACCAGTTTGTTGCTTATATTGCAGATGGCAACAGTGACAGCGGTTCGAAAATTACTGTTCTGAATCTGGAGAATTCGAAAAGCTTTGAAGTGGCAGCGGCAGCAGGAACGTATATCCGGCCACTGGCATTTATGGAAGATGATTTTATCTATGGCGAGGCGGATGACAGTGATGTGTATACAGATTCTGCCGGAAATGTACAGTTCCCGATGAATCATATTTATATTGTAGATACGGATGATGAAGAACACGGAGTGTTAAAAGATTACCATAAGGATGGATATTATGTGGCATCTGTAGAAGTTGTGGATTATACTATTTATCTGAACCGGGAACAGTATAACGGTATGGCTTATGTCCCGGCGGAACAGGATACAATTATGAATCGTGAGGGAGATTCTGCAGAAGTAGTCAGCATTCACAGTACGGTAACGGAACGAAAACAGACGCAGCTGCAGCTGCAATTATTACAGGAAGAAGAGATAAGCTCGGATCGTCTGCTGACTCCGAAGCGGATTGTATTGGAGTCGCCGAGAAATGTGAATCTGAAAGAACCGGAAGAGACAGATTATTATTATGCTTATTCTGCCGGAAGAGTAGTGCTGGCAACGGATAATGCGGCAAAAGCCATTGCAGTGGCAAATGATAATGTGGGCGTTGTGGTAGGAAGCAGACAGCAGTATATCTGGAAGAGGGCAAGAAAATCTTCCCAGTCACCACTGACGATTACAATAGGTGATGCAGACGCATCCGGAACAACGATAGCAAAAGCAATCAATGGTATGCTTTCGATGCAGGGATTAAATGTTGGTGTAGGAGAATTGATGACATCCGGAAATACACCAAAACAAATTTTAAAGGATACCCTGCAGGACTCTGTAGTCATTGATTTGACTGGAAGTGATCTGGATGCAGTGTTATATTATGTCAATCTGGGAACACCGGTATTTGCCATGAGTAGTGGAAGTGAAGCTGTATTAATTACAGGCTATGATAATGCAGGAGTCTATGTTTATAATCCGGCAACCGGTGCAACAGAGAAGATGTCAATGACGGATGCACAGAATGTATTTGATGCAGCAGGTAATGTATATTTTGCTTATATGAAAATGGCAGAATAGGGATACGGGCAGAGACAGGCGTGAATAAAGCGTAAAAACATATAAAATTGCCTAAAAAAAGCCGAAGTTTCTTGGCAGTTTCGGTATTAGTGCTGTATTTTCACAAAGTCTATTGCAAAATCTGTTCGTGTAGGATATATTAATTTTTGTACGAATTGTACTACTTAGAAGCGAGGAAGATAACATGAGTAGAAAAGAAGTTACAGTTTCAAACGTTTCAAAAAAACATGATAATCCAATTGCAGAGTTGGTTCAGGTTGCCTGCCGGTTTGACAGCAATATTACTCTGGAAAGTGATAACCGTAAAATTAATGCCAAGAGCATCATGGGAATTATGGCATTTAATCCGTCCAAAGGAATGACGGTTAACATTGTTGCAGAGGGGAATGATGAAGAAGAAGCTCTTTTAGCAATGGAGAAGTTTTTAGTGTGTGATTAATTTTCAGGGAGGGAATTATAATGCAGAAGAGACCAGTTGAGAAAGCAGCCGAAGTAAAGGCAGCAGTAAAAGCTACAGAGACAAAGGCAGTAGTTAAGGCAGAAGAGGTTAAGGCAGAAGCAAAAGAAGTTGTAGCGAAGAAAGCAGAAACCGTAGTAAAGAAAGCAGAAGAGACAGTTAAGAAGGCAGAAGAGACAGCAAAGAAAGCAGAGACAACTGTAAAAGCAGCAGCAAAGACTACCGCAAAGAAAGCAACCAAGAAAGCAGCGGCTAAGAAAACTGCCAAGGCAGAGAAGAAAGAACTTGTACCGGAAGTATTTGTTCAGTTTGATGGTAATGAAGATGTTGTTGCAAACGTGATTGAGAGAGCAAAAGAAGCTTTCACAGCAGACGGACACAGGGCATCCAGCATCAAGTCTTTAAAGGTTTATTTAAAACCGGAAGAATATGCAGCATACTATGTTATAAACGATACATATGCAGGCAAGGTTAACTTATTCTAGTTTTATTTTGCTCATGATATTAAAATGGCTTCGGAATTCCGAAGCCATTTTTGCTGCCGTTATTTATTTCTTTTTCTGATTAGCTTTATATTTCTTTATAAGCTTCTGGATACGCTCGTTTGGATCTAAGAGCTCACTGATAGAAGCATCATGATTCAATGTATCGATAATATAAGCAATATATTTGCTCATGTCACAGTTGATATAATATGGACGGCTTAAAAGCTCCGGAGTCTGATAAGTCAGGTTGGTGGTAACTACACGGTAGATAGTTCCATCTTCTACAGCTTTATCGAATTTTTCCATACCGTTTGTGAAAAGTCCGAAGGTTGCAACAACAAAGATTCTGTTTGCTTTTTCTTTTTTAATTCAGTTGCAACTTCAATGATACTTTCTCCTGAAGAAATCATATCATCAATAATCAGAACATCTTTTCCTTCTACGGAAGAGCCTAAGAATTCGTGTGCTACGATCGGGTTACGTCCGTCTACGATACGGCTGTAATCACGGCGTTTATAGAACATACCCATATCCAGACCAAGTACACTGGAAAGATAAATTGCACGTCCGGTACCACCTTCATCCGGGCTGATGATCATCATGTGATCGGAATCGATCTGTAAATCCTTAATGTGTTTGCAGATACCTTTGATAAACTGGTAAGCCGGCTGAACAGTCTCAAAACCACCTTTTAAAGGAATTGCATTCTGGACACGAGGATCATGTGCATCAAATGTAATAATGTTGTCAACGCCCATGGCAACCAGTTCCTGTAAAGCGATTGCACAGTCGAGAGATTCTCTGGAGCTTCTCTTATGCTGACGGCTTTCATACAGGAATGGCATGATAACAGTAATTCTTCTTGCCTTGCCGCCAATTGCAGCAATAATTCTCTTTAAATCCTGGTAATGATCATCTGGGGACATATGGTTTGTCTGACCACACAGAGAATAAGTAAGGCTGTAGTTAGTAACATCAACCATAAGATAAAGGTCATAACCACGAACAGTTTCTTTGATCATTCCCTTTGCCTCGCCTGAACCAAAACGAGGGGTAACAGCTTCGATGATATAAGAATCACGTTTGTAGCCCATAAAAGCTGCATCATTCTGGTGCTGATGCTGTCTTTCGTCTCTCCATTTGACAAGGTATTTGTCAACTTTTTCTCCTAATTCCTGGCAGCTCTGTAATGGAATAATTCCAAGAGAACCAGTAGGAAGGGTTTCTAAGTTTCTTTCACTGTTTGACATGAATAGGTTCCTCCATAGAAATAATTTATCTTATATAGTTCAATAGATATAGCATCTAATTGAATGCGTAATTAATGCAGCTTTTTCTTAAGACGGATATCGTCTCCAAAAAGCTTGATCATCGTATAGCTGCTGAAGATGCGGGAGCAGATACGCTCGGAATATACATCAGCAAGCTGGTCGATACTTAAATTCGTAGAAATCAATGTTGATTTCTGACGCAGCATACGTTCGTTCAGACACAGGAAAAGCCGGGATGCCGTAAAGGAGTTGGCAAGTTCGGTTCCAAGGTCATCAATGATTAAAAGATCACAGTCGAAGATATTCTGTCCGGCAGCAGAAGCTGCAGCGTCCTTCTGGAAAGTGTCCTTTTCAAATATATCAAATAATTGGAAGGCTGTAAAATAAATAACGGAATGTCCTTTATCTAAAAGCTCTTTGGCAACGCAGTTTGAAAGAAAAGTCTTACCAACACCGGTTGCTCCATAGAAAAAGAGATTTTCAAAAGAGGTATCAAAATGCTCGATAAAGGACTTGCAGTCTGCAACAGCTTTTTTTACAGTATCATAAGCAGATAATCCGGTTGTGGGATTTATCTGCTCTTTGGAATAGTATGCATAAGAGAAATTCGAAAAATTCTCTTTGGCTAAAATATCTTTTACATTAGACTGCGTATAGACTAAATCAATGGCAGCCTGTACAAAACAATGACAGCGTTCATTCCCAATATAACCGGTATCCTTACAGTCCTTACAGGTGTAAACCGGTTCCAGATAATCAGCCGGATAACCCAGAGAAACAATCAGATTCTGTTTCTCCAAGCGAAGAGCAGCAAGCTGTTCTTTTAATGAAGAGAGAACAGAGGAATCTTCTGCTCCATCATCAGATAAAAGCTGTTTTGCACTTGCTACTGAGATGGAAGAAATCTCGTTGTCTATTTCTGTAAGGCGCGGACATTTTCCGTAGACTTCCTGAATGCGTTCATCCAGAAGATGCTGATTGTGAAACTGTCTGGCATTATATTGCCGGATTAAAGTATCGTATTGTGAATTATTAAGAGACATGAAATGCTCCTTTAGTATTCCTGAAAAAGTGTCTTAATTATTTAAGAGCTGTTTTTCAAGCTGTTCAAAATTATAGGTACGCTGTGAAAAATTGTTAAACCGGTTGGCGGCAGTCTTGTTTACGGTGACATTGCGGGAAGAAGATGCCTTGCTTTTTTATAAGCAGTGTCTAATATAGCAATATCCTCTAAATGGTGGATATTGCATTTATGCCAGTTCTCTAAGATGGTATCGGCATACTGGAAGCTTGGCTGATTTGTCGCCTGCAGTGTCCGTTTGCATGCCTCGGAAATGATATCCAGTGTAAATCCAAACTGGCTGGTCCATTTATCTACCAGTTCAAGTTCGTATTCGGCCAGCTTTCTGCCGCTGATTCCAAATGCCTTCATGACACCATAATGTGTCTGCTTATAGGCACTGGAAGAACGTCTGGCATCTTCCGCGGTACGGATAGAAGAAGCAGACCAGGAAAGGGCAATCTTGTCCATATAGCGGATGCTCTTATGACCGTTGTCCACACAGGATTCTACCAGATATTCAATCAGGTCTGTGGAGAATTTCAATTCATCTGACCAGTAAAGAATGGTTTCATAATCCTTGATGGACAAAGGATGTCCGATATAGCGTTCAATAATGAATAATAAATCGCTGGAAGCCTCATCATTCTGGAAAGACAGAATCTGGTCTTTGGTATAGGATGGACGGATATCTACAGAAGATGCTTCCGTAGGCTTTTCTGCATGTTCAGAATCCTGCGTAACCACAGAAACAGGCTCACACAGGCAGATGCCGGTAAGCTGTTCGCCGGAATTATATTCTAACTGGAGTAAGTGTTTTTTCTCCCAGTATTTTAAGGCACGTTTAATATCCTTTTCTGTATGGTCGAATTTATCAGCCATCTTAGAAATGGAAAAATTCTCAGCTACGTTGATGCAGCGGAGTAAATATAAATAAATTTTTACAAATTCTCCATTGGCATCTGCCATATACTCATCAATAAAGGTATTGGATACGCAGGTAACCGTGGATTTGCTTTTCGTATGTAATGTTATGTCTGTCATAAGAACTCCCTCTTTCACCGACCACATTATAGCATATGAATCTAAAATTGAGAAGCCTTATTTTAACCAAAAATCCAGTAAAATCAAGGGTTTCCACATTTGCACAGAATTGTGAATAATGTGGATAACTTTCTTTTGAAAGTGCATTATGGTAACTGAAATGGGAGCAGTTTGGCGGTTAATACAGATAGAATGGCGATTTTCAAAAATACATTATGTAAACAAAAAAATCCACATCCATAATTCACAAAAATGTGAATTACGATGTGGATAATGTGGATAACTACTGTTGGAGAAGGTGTTCGCCTATAAGATACACGTCTCCGGCCCCCATAGTTATCAACAAATCATTGTTTATGCATTTTTCTGATAAAAATTTTTCAATCTCATCAAAAGACGGGAAATAATAACTTTCCTGACCGTTTTTCTGAAGCTCTGCCAAAAGGTCTTTGGAAGAAATCCCAATCGTATTTTTCTCTCTGGCGGCATAGATGTCGGCAAGGACTACAATATCTGCCATGGAAAGCACCCGGGCAAAATCACTTAAGAATGCCTTGGTTCTGGAATAGGTGTGTGGCTGGAAAACGCAGATAATCCGTCCGTGTGGATAATTCCGGGCTGCGGTTAATGTAGCAGCTACTTCGGTCGGATGATGTGCATAATCATCGATAACGGTGATACCGTTCTTTGTTCCTTTGTATTCAAAACGACGTTTGGTGCCGCCAAACTGAAGCAGTCCCTTTTGATAACATCCAAAGGAAGACCGAGATTTAAGCAAAGTGCAATGGCAGCCAGTGAATTGGAGACATTATGCCTGCCTGGAACGCTTAAGGAAACGGTTCCTAAGTCTTCGGTTTTGTGCATCAGAGTATATGTGCCGCAGGCATGGTCATTATAAGTAATATTTTTAGCATAAAAGTCATCGTTTTCGCATAAACCATAAGTAGTGACGCTACAGGACAAATTGTTGGTAATCTGATCTAAAGCTGCAATCTGGCCGTTGATGATTAATACACCATCAGGTGCAGTATTTCCGGCAAATTCATGGAAAGAACGGCGGATATCATCGATATCTTTGAAGAAGTCGAGATGCTCAGCTTCCACACTGGTGATGATACTGTATTTCGGATGAAAATGCAGGAAACTGTTGGTATATTCGCATCGGTAATGAATACTTCTGAACCACCTACGCGGATATTTCCACCGATTGATTCTAAGATACCACCAACACTGATTGTAGGGTCAGCCTTTGCAACAAGAAGAATCTGTGAAATCATGGATGTGGTAGTGGTTTTTCCATGGGTACCGGCAACTGCAATGGATTTCTCATAGTTATCCATAATCTGTCCAAGCAGTTCTGCACGGGAAAGCATTGGAATACCGGCATCTACGGCTGCTTTAAATTCCTCATTGTCCTCGCGGATGGCAGCAGTATAGACAACCAGTGCAGGACGGATGGATAAGTTAGATGCTTTCTGGTACCAATGTAAATGGTTGCGCTTTTTTGGCAAGGCTGTCGGTAAGTGCAGACTGCTTTGCATCAGAACCGGAAATGGTAAAACCTTCTTCCAGCAAGATTTCTGCAAGACCACTCATACTGATACCACCAATACCGATAAAATGTACATGAATAGGTTCTTCAAAATTTAATGAATACATAATTCTTTACCTGCCTGACTTATAATTTCATTTCTTGAGAAAAGATTTCTTCCTAATATTATAACCATATGCAGGGAATTTGCAAATCTATTTTGTCTGTCGGGAAAAAAGAATGCAAAATAATGGAGGTGATTTTGTAAAAATGACAAGAAATGTTCAAAAATTGTCTAAAATGACTAAAATATGCGAAAAAAGATAAAATAATTATACAGAATGCTGTACAACATATGGGCAGTGTGTTATACTTTTGTTATACCAAAATGACCTGATTTTTATGACGAGAGGTGATTGACGTGATTAGGAAAGAAATGATAGCCATGCTATTGGCTGGAGGACAAGGAAGCCGTCTTGGAGTATTAACTTCCGGTGTAGCAAAGCCTGCAGTTGCATTTGGAGGAAAGTATCGTATTATCGATTTTCCGTTAAGTAACTGCATTAACTCCGGAATTGATACGGTCGGTGTATTGACACAGTATCAGCCATTACGTTTGAATACCCATATCGGAATTGGTATTCCGTGGGATCTTGACCGTAATAACGGAGGAGTAACGGTTCTTCCACCATATGAGAGAAGTGATAAGTCAGTGAATGGTATACTGGTACAGCAAATGCGATTTACCAGAATCTGAAATATATGGAGACTTATAATCCGGATTATGTGCTGATTTTATCCGGTGACCATATCTATAAGATGGATTATGAAGTAATGCTTGATTTCCATAAGGAAAACAATGCAGATGTAACAATTGCAGCAATGCCTGTTCCAATAGAAGAAGCAAGCCGTTTTGGTGTGGTTATAACAGACGAAAATAAAAAAATTAAAGAGTTCGAGGAAAAACCGGAACATCCGAGAAGCAACCTCGCATCCATGGGAATATACATATTCAACTGGAAAGTATTGCGTGACAGCTTAATTGCTATGAAGGATCAGAGTAATTGTGACTTCGGAAAGCATATTATTCCATACTGCCATGAGAATGGAAAGCGTTTATTTGCTTATGAATTCAATGGTTACTGGAAGGATGTTGGAACACTTTCCTCCTATTGGGAAGCAAATATGGAATTGATTGATCTGATTCCGGAATTTAACCTTTATGAAGAATACTGGAAGATTTATACCAAGAGCGATAATGTAGCTCCGCAGTATCTTGCAGCAGAGTCCAAGGTTGATACCAGCATTATCGGAGAAGGTGCTGAAATTTATGGAGAAGTGCAGAATTCTGTAATTGGTGCAGGAGTCCGGATTGAAAAGGGTGCGGTGGTACACAATTCCATTATCATGAAAGAATGTGTGATTGGAGAGAATACTGTGGTGGAGAAATCCATTATTGCAGATAAGACCATTGTTGGAGCAAACTGCCACTTAGGCGTAGGCGAGTATGCACCAAGCACATTGAATGAAAAAGTATATGCATCTGATCTGGTTACTATCGGAGAAGATTCTGTAATACCAGACGGAGTTTCAATTGGAAAAAATACAGCGATTTCCGGAGTGACGGAACCGTCAGATTATCCAGATGGAATGTTAGCAGGCGGTGGAGCTATTATTAAGGAAGGTGACAGAATATGAAGGCATTAGGATTAATTTTAGCAGGTGGAAACAATCATCGTATGCAGGAACTTTCCAGCAAGCGTGCAATTGCAGCAATGCCAATCGGCGGAAGCTACCGATGCATTGATTTTGCATTGAGTAATATGAGCAACTCACATATTCAGACCGTTGCAGTGCTGACTCAGTATAATGCACGTTCTTTAAATGAACATTTAAGTTCATCCAAATGGTGGGATTTCGGAAGAAAACAGGGAGGTCTTTATACCTTCACTCCTACCGTAACCGCTGACAACAGCTGGTGGTACAGAGGAACTGCAGATGCAATGTACCAGAACATTGATTTCTTGAAAAAACGTCATGAGCCATATGTAATTATTACAGGTGGTGATTGTGTATACAAGCTGGATTACAATAAGGTATTGGAATACCATATCGAGAAAAAAGCTGATATAACTGTTGTGTGCAAGGATATGCCGGAAGGCGCAGATATCAGCCGCTTTGGTGTAATCCGCATGAATGAAGAATCCAGAATCACAGAGTTTGAAGAGAAACCTATGGTATCCAGCTCTAATACAATTTCTACCGGTATTTATATCATCCGCAGAAGACAGCTGATTGAAATGTTAGAGCGGAGCGGTCAGGAAGACAGATGGGATTTCGTTACAGATATTCTGATTCGTTATAAGAATATGAAACGAATTTATGGATATAAAATGGAAGATTACTGGAGAAATATTGCAACAGTAGATTCATATTACAATACCAATATGGATTTCCTGAAACCGGAAGTGAGAAATTACTTCTTCCGTGAGACACCGCATATCTATTCGAAAGTAGATGATTATCCACCAGCAAAATACAATGCAGGTTCTGATGTGAAGAACAGCCTGATTTCCAGTGGATGTATCATCAACAGTAAAATAGAAAATTCTGTATTGTTTAAAAATGTGTTTGTAGGAAAGAATTGTGTGATCAAGAATTCCATTATCCTCAATGACGTATATATTGGAGATAACACGCATATTGAAAACTGTATCGTGGAAAGCCGTGGAACGCTGAAAGCCAACACGTATTATTGCGGTGACGACGGAGTAAAGGTTGTACTTGAACGCAATGACAGATATTCACTGTAGGCAGAAGACTTAAGAGAAAGGCGTGAAGGGGGTAACATAATGCAGATTACAGATGTAAGAATACGTAAAGTTGAAAAAGAAGGTAAAATGAAAGCTGTGGTATCCATTACCATAGATGAAGAATTTGTTGTACATGATATCAAGGTGATTGACGGAGAGAAGGGGCTTTTCATTGCAATGCCAAGCCGCAAGGCTGCTGATGGGGAATACAGAGACATTGCACATCCGATTAACTCAGATACCAGAAATAAGATACAGCAGATTATTTTAGAAAAGTACGAAAGTGAAATCGCAGCTGAGGAGGCGTAACACGTACATAGAATAAGGAAGACGAGCAGGCTGTCACAGAAATGTGGCAGCCTGTTTTTCGCTTTTCCATTTGCCCCACGGCAGATTTACATTGTCATCTATTTCATATTGTGGAAAAAAGGATGACAAATTTCTAGGAAAGAAGTATACTAAAATATAACAGTATTTTCGGCAGAAAGCCGGAGAGGAATAAAGAGGATAAAAATATGGAAGCATTAAAAGCGGTAATATTGGCAGCTGGAAAGGGAACCAGAATGCAGTCAGACCTTCCGAAAGTAGTGCATACAATAGACGGAAAGTGTCTGGTAGATTATGTAATTGAAGCGGCAGAAGGAGCAGGAGCGGAGGATATCTGTCTGGTGGTAGGCTATAAGCATGAAGAGGTAGAGAATACCATTTCACATAAAGATGATGTAACATTTGTACTGCAGGAGCAGCAGCTTGGAACTGGTCATGCGGTAAAATGTGCCAAGGATTTCCTGGGAAAAGATGGACATACACTGATTCTTTTTGGAGATGCGCCACTGATTACATCTGCAACCTTAAAGCAGCTTTTGGAGCATCATATCCAGCATAAAAATGCAGTAACCGTATTGTCAGCAACGATAGATGACCCGACCGGATACGGAAGAATTATCCGCAATGAATCCGGAGAATTTATAAAGAGCGTAGAACATAAGGATGCAAACGAAGAAGAGTTGAAATCCCATGAGATTAATTCCGGAATGTATGTATTTAATACCTGGGAATTATCACAGGCATTGGATAAGATTCAGCCGAATAATGCACAGGGTGAATATTATCTGCCGGATACGCTTACGATATTAAAGGATAAAGGACTTCGTGTAGATGCATTTGCACTGGAAAGCCCGGAAGACATCAATGGAGTAAATGACCAGAAACAGTTAGAATCAGCTGCAGAAATCATCAGAAGAAGGAAGAAAGAATGTACATTATAGCGGGACTTGGAAATCCTGGAAAGAAATATGAACATACCAGACATAATGTTGGCTTTGATGTCATGGATGTACTGGCAGAAAAATATAATATAAGGATGGACGAAAAAAAGTATAAAGCAATCTGCGGCAAAGGAATGATCGGAAGTGAAAAAGTTGTTCTGGTGAAGCCACAGACTTTTATGAACTTAAGCGGAGAAAGCATCGCTGAAGCAGTAAATTTCTATAAAGTGGATCCGGCCAGGGAACTGTTAGTGATTTTTGATGATATCAGCCTGGCACCGGGAAGAATAAGGATTCGTAAAAAAGGCAGTGCCGGCGGACACAATGGAATTAAAAATATCATTGCGCAGGTGGGAACAGAGCAGTTTGCTAGGATCAAGGTAGGTGTCGGTGAGAAACCACAGGGCTGGGATTTGGCAGACCATGTCCTTGGTCATATGGATAAGGCAGACCGGAAACTGGCAGAGGAAGCATTTTTAGATGCGGTATCTGCGGTAGAACTGATTGTCGATGGAAAAATCGAACAGGCAATGAATGACTATAATTAAAGGAAGAACATTATGAATGTATTTTTGCAGCCCCTTTCGGAACTGGAAGAATTGCAAAATGCCTTAAAGCAGCTAAAGAGCAATCAAGGTATCGTTCAGATATCCGGATGCATGGATGCACAGAAGGCACATATGGTATTTGCGGCGAACGATGGTTTTAGAAATAAAATCATCGTTACTTTTAACGAACAAAAAGCAAGGGAAATCTTAGAAGATTATCGTTTTTTCGACAGGGAGACTCTCTATTTCCCGGCGAAGGATATTTTATTTTATCAGTCGGATATCAGAAGTAATCAGCTTACCGGAGAGAGGATTGCCCTGTTAAAACGTTTATCCGAAAAGAAGCCGGTTACAGTGGTATTGACTTTTGACGGACTGATGAACCGGATGGCAGGACTTGAAGCCTTTAAAGAAGCGGTGCGTACTTATAAGGTGGAAGACGAATTAGACTTTGAAGCAGAGACAAAGCGGCTTTTGCAGATGGGGTATGTGCGCAATTATCAGGTGGAAATGCCGGGAGAATTTGCGGTGCGTGGAGGAATCCTTGATATATATCCTCTGACGGAAGAAAATCCGCTGCGTATTGAAATGTGGGGAGATACCATTGATTCCCTGCGAAGCTTTGAGGCGGAGAGCCAGCGTTCCATAGAGAATTTGGAAGAAATTACGTTGTATCCTGCAACGGAACTGGTGCTGACGGAAGAACGGAAGCAGGCAGGCTTGAAGAAAATTCGACAGGAAGCGGTAAAGGCAGAAAAGAAGTTCCGCGACCAGATGAAAAATGAAGAAGCCATCGCATCAAACAGACGGCGGCTGCTTTGGAAGAAGAGATAGAAGAATTAGGTGGTGCAGCTAATTTGGACAGCAGCCTTGCATATTTCTTCCCGGAGGCGGTAAGCCTTTTGGATTATTTTGGCAAAGACGAGACTCTTTTAGTCCTGGATGAACCTGCCCGGCTGATGGAAAAGGGCAGAGTGACAGAGCAGGAATTTGAAGAGAGCATGAAGCAGCGCTTGGAGAAGGGTTATATCCTGCCGGGACAGGCAGAAACGCTCTTTACCGGAAAGGAAATTACTGCGAAGATGCAGAGTTTCCACGGACTTGCACTGGCAGCACTGGATATGAAGGTGCGGGAGTTAGACATTACGAACCGTTACCATATTCAGGTGCAGGGTGTGAATTCCTATAATAACAGCTTTGCAACGCTGGTAAAGGATTTAAAGAATTATAAGAAAAACGGATACCGGGTCGTTGTATTATCCGCATCTAAGACAAGGGCAGAGCATCTGGCGAAGGATTTACAGGAAGAAGAGGTAAGCTGTTATTATGCCAAAGATTTTGAACGGGAATTGCAGCCGGGAGAAATCTTAACTGCCTATGGAAAAGTAAAACGTGGATACGAATACCCGCTGATTAAATTTGCGGTTATCACAGAAAGTGATATATTCGGGCAGGAAAAGAAGAAACGGAAGAAACACCGCCTCTATGAGGGAGAAAAGATACAGAGCTTTCGTGACCTTCATGTAGGTGATTATGTGGTACATGAAAATCACGGCCTTGGCATTTATCGTGGAATCGAGAAAATCGAAGTCGATAAAAAAGTCAAGGATTATATCAAGATTGAATATGCCAAGGGAGGCAATCTTTATATTCTTGCAACCCAGCTGGAACTGATTCAGAAATATGCCGGTTCCGATGCCAAGAAACCGAAGCTAAACCGGCTGGGCAGCCCGGACTGGGATAAGACAAAAACCAGAGTGCGTGGTGCGGTAAAAGAAATTGCCCACGAACTGGTGGAACTCTATGCTGTCCGACAGAACAAAGAAGGCTATGTCTATGGTCCGGATACTGTATGGCAGCGGGAATTTGAGGAAATGTTCCCGTTTGAGGAGACGGAAGATCAGGAACTTGCCATCGAAGCTACCAAGCAGGACATGGAGAGCAAGAAGATCATGGACCGACTGATCTGCGGAGATGTCGGCTATGGAAAGACGGAGGTGGCAATCCGTGCTGCCTTTAAGGCGGTGCAGGAGGGAAAACAGGTAGTTTATTTAGTACCGACCACAATCCTGGCGCAGCAGCACTATAATACCTTTGCCCAGCGGATGAAAGATTTCCCGGTAAGAGTAGATTTGCTTTGCCGTTTCCGCAGCCCAAAAGAGCAGAAGAAAACCATCGAAGATTTGAAAAAAGGCATGGTGGATATTATTATCGGAACCCACAGAGTGCTTTCTGAGGATGTGAAATTTAAGGATTTGGGACTTCTCATTATCGATGAGGAGCAGCGTTTCGGCGTTGCCCACAAAGAAAAAATAAAGCAGCTGAAAAAGGATGTGGATGTGCTGACTTTAACGGCAACACCAATTCCAAGGACATTGCATATGAGCCTTATCGGAATCCGCGATATGAGTGTTTTAGAGGAGCCGCCGATGGATCGTGTGGCAATCCAGACCTATGTGATGGAATATAATGAAGAAATGGTGCGGGAGGCAATCTGCCGGGAATTAGCAAGAGACGGACAGGTTTATTATGTATTTAACCGGGTAAACCAGATTGCAGAAATGGCAGCGAAAATTTCAGAACTGGTGCCGGATGCCAATGTGGCATTTGCCCACGGACAGATGAAGGAACGGGAACTTGAGGATATTATGTATCAGTTTATCAACGGAGAGATTGATGTTTTGGTTTCCACCACCATCATTGAGACAGGGCTGGATATTTCCAATGTAAATACTATGATTATTCATGATGCAGATAATATGGGACTGTCACAGCTCTATCAGCTTCGCGGAAGGGTAGGGCGTTCCAACCGGACGGCATATGCGTTCTTAATGTACCGCCGGGATAAGATGCTAAAAGAAGTCGCGGAGAAACGTCTGGCTGCAATCAAGGAATATACAGACTTAGGAAGCGGCTTTAAGATTGCCATGCGGGATTTGGAAATCCGTGGAGCCGGAAACCTGCTGGGTGCGCAGCAGAGCGGACATATGGAGGCCGTGGGATATGACCTGTACTGCAAGATGCTCAATGAGGCTGTCAAACAGGAGAAGGGAATCGGAGTGGAAGAAAGCTTCGATACAACAGTAGATGTGGAAATGGATGCATTTATCCCATCGTCCTATATTCCAAACGAGACACAGAAGCTGGATATTTACAAACGAATTGCAGCCATTGAAAATGATTCAGAAAGTGATGAGATGCTTGATGAGCTGACAGACCGTTTTGGAGACCCGCCAAAATCAGTAACAAACCTTCTTTCCATTGCATTGATAAAAGTGCTGGCGCATCAGGCGTATATGAAGGAAGTGGTAGAGCGTGGCAATACAGTGCGCTTTGTCATGTATGAAAAAGCTGCGGTGAATCCGGCAAAAATACCGGAACTTTTGTCAAAATATGATCATGCGTTGAAATTTATACCGGATCAGAAAGGACCGTATTTTGTGCTGAACCGGGGAACCAACAGCCGGACAGTATCAGGCAGCAGTCTCGACTATATCCGCCAGTTTGTGTTGGATGTGCAGACGATTTTGGTAGAAAAAACCATAAAAAAGGATGCTTAACTGCATAAAAATCTTGCGGCATGTACGAAAAGCACTATAATAGAACGATGATAAATATTTTGGAGGAACGTGATATGAGATTTAAGAAATTCACAGCACTTGCATTGGCGGTTGTTACTGCAGCTTCCGTAGCTATGACAGGATGTGGCAGCAGAATCGATGAAGATGCAGTTGTTGCTACATTAGGAGATAAAGAGATTTCACTTGGACTTGCCAACTTTATGGCACAGTATACAGCAGTATCCTATGACAGCTATATTACCATGGGATATGCTAAGGAAAATATGTGGTCACAGGATTTATCCGGAAACGGTAAGACTATGCAGGATAATGTAAAAGATGGAATCCTGACACAGATTCAGACCAATTATCTCTTGGAAGACCATATGAAAGACTATGGTGTGGAAATAACGGATGAGGAGCTTTCTGATATTGATACTGCAGCACAGCAGTTCATGGATGACAATAGCAAGGAAGCAATCAGGACCATGGGTGCCAAGAAAGAATATGTAGCAGAAATGCTTCGACTGAACCTGATTCAGAAGAAGATGCATAATGCAATCATTGCAACTGTAGATACCGAAGTTTCTGATGAAGAAGCGGCACAGAGAACATTCAGTTATATCAAGGTTTCTACCGAGGCACATTATGATGACAGCAAGAATTATGTGGAATATACCGATGATGAGAAGGCAGAATTAGAAAAAACTGCAGAGAAAATCGCAGAAGAAGCGAAAACTGATTTTGATGCAGCAGCAACAGACAACGGATATACTGTAAGCACTTATTCATACGGCAGTGATGAAATCGGTGAAGATGGAACAGCAACCGGAAGTATGGATGCATCCATTATTACAGCAGCAGATGCGTTAAAAGAGGGAGAAGTTTCTTCCATGATTTCCGTAGATGGAAAAGGATATTATGTTATCCGCTTAGACAGTGAATTTGACCGTGATGCAACCGACAAAGAGAAAGAAACAATTGTTTCCCAGCGTCAGTCCGATAAATATACTGAAGTATGCGACAGCTACAAGGAAGAAAAAAAGAATGGACGGTAAATGATGATGTATGGGCAGCTGTTAACTTTGATAAGCTCTATACCATCAAGAAAACAGATACAGAAACAGAATCTGTAAGTGAGACAGAGACAGCATCAGAGGCAGCAACAGAATAATTGCAGAAATTATAAAGTAACAAGAACATAGAGAAGCAGAAAATTTATTTTTCTGCTTCTTTTCTATCACATAGATACAGGAGCATGGAATGAAAGACAATATCGTATTAATCGGAATGCCGGGCGTAGGAAAAAGTACTGTAGGTGTCGTATTGGCGAAGGCATTAGGCTATAATTTTGTGGATGCAGATTTAGTCATCCAGCAGCAGACTGGAAAGCTTTTGTGTGAGCTGATTGCAGAGCATGGAACAGAAGGATTTCTTGAGATTGAGGATGAGGTAAACAGCAGCATAGAAGGACATAAAGCAGTCATTGCCACAGGAGGCAGTGCAGTATATTGTGCAAATGCCATGGAGCATTATAAAGAAATTGCAACCGTACTTTATCTGAGTGTATCTTATGGAACATTAGAAGAGCGTCTTGGTAATTTGAAAAACCGCGGTGTGGTATTGAATGATGCCAGACGCTGAAAGATTTGTATGATGAGAGAACTGCATACTATGAAAAATATGCGGATGTAACAGTAAACGAAGAGGGATTGTCAATTCGTGAAACAATCGATGCAGTAAAAGAAAAACTCGGGATGGAATAAAAGATGCAGATACCAGGGAATGCACAGGAACCTGTGAAGATGCAGGAATCAGATAAAATGAAGAAGTCAGATAAGATGCAGGAGCAGAAAAAGAAATCAACAACTTTAAATAGAATTGGAAAAGTCGATAAAAAGATTCGTATCCGCATGTGGGCAGCAGGTATATTTTTCGTCTGTCTGGTACTGGTGGTACTTTTGCAGAAATTTTCACTGGGACAGAATTATTTTGTGGTAACCGTAAATAATAAAGTGGTAGGCTGTGTCAGTAGCAAGACAGATGTGGAAAAGGCAGTACACGAAAGCCGGCGGCAAATGGCAAAAGAGAGTGAAGGCTATCTGATGCAGGAGATTTCTTGTGAGACAACAGAAAGCCATAAGCCATTTCAGAAGCTGTTAAGTGAAACTGCATTAAAAGAAAAGATTACAAAGGAGCTTAAGAAAGAAAATTCGGAGAAATCTTTGCATATACGGTAAGTGCCGGTGAAAACCAGCTTTCTTTTGCAACTTTAGATGAAGTAGAAACGTTTTTAGGACGTTTGAAGGAAGAACAGGATACGGACAATCGGTTTGAGATAGAGTTCAAAAAGGAAACAGATCATCAGGAGGGAATGCTTCTTGCAAACTTAAAAGAGGCAGGCGTTTCAGAAAAAACAGAAGATTCTGCGGATGCCGGTATTGCGCAGCAGCTTGGAATCTATCTTTCCGATGCACAGGAGAATCCCGGGGAAAATAATTATGAAACCGGAATTCTTTCGATGGAATTTGCACAGGATGTGGAAGTGTTCACCAATCTGGTAGCAGCGGACACTCTGACGGATATAGATGCCGCGGTGGAAGAAGTAACAAAAGAGAAAGAAACGAATAAAATATATGAGATACAGCCGGGAGACTGTCTGTCGGTTATTGCACAGGAGCATGATACATCGGTGGCAGCAATTATAGCACTCAATGGATTGTCCGGGGAAGATGCAGTAATCAGTGCCGGTGAAGAACTGATTCTGTCGGTGCCTCAGCCGGACATCAGCTTACGGATCAGCGAAGGCGTAGTATATGAAGAGGATTATACCGCAGAGCCGGAGATTGTACCGAATGATTCATGGTATACGACCGACGAAGTGGTGCTTGCAGAGGGAACTACCGGACATCGCGAGGTTAATATGGTGGTGACAACAGAGAATGGAATTGAGACGGAGCGGAGTATGATCCACCAGACCATACTGACAGAGTCAACGCCGGCAGTTATTGAGCGTGGAACCAAGATACCGCCAACTTACATTAAACCGCTGATTGGCGGAAGAGTTTCTTCCGGTTTTGGGAGAAGATGGGGCAGAATGCATAAAGGAATTGACTGGGCATGTCCGACCGGAACCAAGGTATTTGCATCCAGCAATGGTGTAGTAGTCAGTGCCGGCTATGTTTCCGGATATGGCAACTGCGTCTTAATCAGCCATCCGGATGGAAGAATGACACGTTATGCACATAACAGGAAATTACTGGTAAAAGCAGGGCAGAGCGTATCACAGGGTGAAGTGATTGCATTAAGTGGAAGTACGGGACGTTCTACAGGTCCGCATGTTCATTTTGAGATATTAATTAATGGTTCCCAGGTAAATCCGGTGAACTATCTGAATTAATTTCGATTTACAAGTCAGTGAATATATAATATAATAATACTATTGTAGATAATTCTTTTGAGGTATGAGAAATACTTGACAAAAGAGGAAATAAGTTACTATAATATTTTGTTTGTAATTTTGTAGGGAATCTAAGCATAGAGGTGCGAGATGGAACAGTATGTGATTAAAGGTGGAAATCCTTTGGTTGGCGAAGTTGAGATTGGTGGAGCTAAGAATGCTGCACTGGGAATTCTTGCGGCAGCAATTATGACGGATGAGACCGTAATAATAGATAATTTACCTGATGTTCGTGATATTAATGTGTTATTAAGTGCCATGGAGGGAATTGGTGCTAAGATAGAGCGTCTTGGAGAACATAAGGTAAAGATTAATGGTTCACTGATTCATGATTTGAGCGTGGACTATGAATATATTAATAAAATCAGAGCTTCCTACTATCTGTTAGGAGCATTGCTTGGCAAATATAAGAAAGCAGAAGTGGCTTTTTCCGGGTGGCTGTGCAATCGGAACCCGTCCGATTGACCTTCATCTGAAAGGTTTTCGCGCGTTAGGAGCCGATGTTGATATTCAGCATGGGTTAATTTCTGCTACTGCAGAACATCTGGTGGGAAACCATATTTATCTAGATAAAGTATCTGTCGGAGCAACCATTAACATTATGATGGCAGCTTCTATGGCAGAGGGAAAGACGATTATTGAGAACGCAGCAAAAGAGCCACATGTCGTAGACGTAGCAAACTTCTTAAACAGCATGGGAGCAAATATCCGTGGTGCAGGAACAGATGTTATCCGTATTGTCGGTGTGGAGAAGCTGCATAAGACAGAGTATTCTATTATCCCGGATCAGATTGAAGCAGGAACATTTATGTTTGCAGCGGCTGCAACAAAAGGAGATGTAACTGTTAAAAATGTTATTCCCAAGCATTTAGAGGCAACCACAGCAAAATTAATTGAAATTGGTTGTGAAGTGGAAGAATTTGATGATGCAGTACGTGTGGTATCCAGCAAGCCATTGCATCATACCCAGGTAACTACTTTACCGTATCCTGGCTTTCCAACAGATATGCAGCCACAGATGTCGGTGCTTTTAGCATTAGCAGAAGGAACAAGTACCGTAACGGAGTATAGGACAAAACGTGTTGATGGCTAATCCCATTCTGTAAAAGATTTATCCATCTTATGGAGGTCACTCCACACAATGGCATCACCCCAAAGTGAAAGACTCTTTTCCAACCGGGATTTATCATTCATCCTTTGATATATTGCTGCAATACTTCTATCTGTAGGCATAGTTTTTATTATTTCAGACAATGAAAGCGGTTCTGGAGAGTGCATATAACACCACCAGTAAACCGCTTTTATTCGTCTTTCTATAGAAAGTCCTCTATGATTTCTCAACATTTCTCTGAGTCTTGAGTTGATTCCGCCTTCAATTCTGTTATTCGTAGATGGTGCAATGAAATCATTTATAAATTCCTTATCCAAGTATGTAAACAGTGTGTTTTCTTTGATAAGTTTAAGAAGGGATCTCTCTGCTTTAAGCAGTCTCTCATGAGTTGGTCTTTTATTACCATGCTCATCTACCGTCATTTCACTAAGAAATTTCTGATACTTCTTTATCCACTCAGTGAAACGAGTTACCCATGTTTCTGCCTCTTGTTTCTCTTTTATTTTAAGTAAATCTTTAGCCAGACAATAAAGCTCTACTCCAGCTAATGTATTAGGTTTGGACGTTGTATAACGTTTTATCTGGCAGAATACATGAAATATACATCTTTGATGTTTGGCTATTGGCCATACTTTTTTCAGTGCTTTTGCAAATCCTGTTCCACCATCTGATACAACCATTCTTGGCTCAGCTATACGCTTCATTAAAGCAATCCAGGCACCTGCATGTTCATATCGGCATAAATACCATCCAAGTACATTTTTCTCATCGCAGCAGATTAGCACACAGGCCTTTCGGCCAAGATAAATTCCATCAAGAAAAAGAACATCTTTGGTTTCTTCTATTTTCGGTGGCATCGGCATATATCCCCCAAAAAAAAATCTTGCTGTCTTTCTTCTAAATGTTCTTCCTTCTCCTGGCATTATTGATTGAGTTTCTTTTCCAAACAACCAATCTAAGAAGATTTGTAACTCCTTTGAATCATTATCTATTTTATGTGTTAACGAAGTTTTGCATTTCTTGCATAGCCAGCGTTGTGTTCCCGCTTTTGTTTTTCCTGCTTTAACACATTTGTTTCCACAAATAGGACAATTTATCTGATTCATTTAATCTTCCTCCATGGTTTTCTATTTCAAGAAAGATTAAACTCTGTTTTGCCCTTTATTTTCAAGGGTTAGAGCATTTTTTATCAACACGTTTTGTCCACCCTCAAAGTTCTTTGGAAAAAGATTAAACCGCCTTCAGCCCTTTATTTTCAAGGCTTGAAAGCGGTTTTCATCAACACATTTTGTCCTATAACTCCCAAAAAAAAGATATCTGGTAAATATGCTGCAAATGAGGCATAGTTATCAGATATCTTTTTACGCGAGTAGCGAGAAAAATCGCATGCTTGCATGCAGATTTGACGAGAACCGCGATAACTCGAGAAACTCGCAAAGCGTGTTTCTCGTAGTTTATATGATTGCTTTGATATATAAAGGACTTTTCTCAAGGTCAATACAGGCTCCATCATCTAACTGAACCAGTGGCTTGGAAAGACGACGATGATTCAATAAAACAATGCGGGCGGAAGTACCATCACTTAACATAACCCGGTTGTTCTGGTATGCATTGGCAATATTCTCTAAGAAGGTCAGAATATACTTTGGCTTATATTTCTGCAGACCGTCTTTTTCAAATTCTGCAATGACCTCAAACGGGCAAAGGGGAGCACGATAGGAGCGTGCTGCTGTCATGGCATCGTAAACATCGGCAATCGCAATGATGAGTGCATAGTCATCGATTTCTTCCATGGTAAGCCCCATTGGATAACCGGAACCATCGCAACGTTCATGGTGCATGAGAGCTGCCTTTTTAATATGGGAATTTAATGGCTGGGATTTTAAAATATCGTAGCCATATTTCGGATGATTACGAATCATCTGAAATTCTTCATCTGTTAATTTTCCGTCTTTATTTAAGACCTCATCCGGAATTTTTGTCTTACCGATGTCATGAAGCAGACCGGCAAGGGTGAGAGTGTCTAATTCTTCATTGGAAAAATGCAGCCATTTTCCGATAATACGGGAGATGATGGCAACATTCAGACTGTGTGCATAGGTGCTGTCGTTGACCTGACGCATATTATGTAACATATCAAAGACATCCAGAGTGGTCTGCTTTGGACTTACTAAAGAAATGGTCTTTGATAAAAGCTCTTCTTTGTTTACGGTTCCTCCATCGGAAAGATAAGCATCAAAACAGTTCTTTAAATCCTGGGAACGCAGGGTGAAATCCACCTGAAAACGCTGGAATTCCGGAGAACTTTTGAGCTTCTGTGAGTAAGAAGCATCAGAAACCGGACTTGGTGCAGAAACAGGGCTTTTGGCAGGAAAATATGCCGGATCTTTTGGCGTTTCCATTGGAGTAGCGACCTGTTTATTTTCTGTAATCTGCACACTGGCGATGCCATAAAATTCCAGTCTGGAAATCAGGGTACGCGTAAGTTCTACATTCGGATTAATAATAAGCTGTCCACGCTTGGTGCGGACAGGAATTGCTGTAACCATACCTGGTAACAAATCTTTTGTCTGATATTCTTTCATGCATGTGGTCCTCATTCTGGATGGACATAGAGATTTGAAAATTCAATATTGTGTGTAAATTTTCTTATTCAGAGTGATGGAGATACATAGGATCTGTGAAGTCACGGCAACCCCTCTACGGAAGGTGCCAACCTGAGCGAGACAACTGTCGAACAATAAGAGGATTTGATTATCTTTACCGTTATCGGGTCCGCTTATGATGTAAGCGGTTTTTTTTTTTACGCGAGCAGCGAAAAAAGGTCTGGAAGAAAGAGGAGCCAAGCGCATCCACCAGATACTTAATAAGGAAATCAACAAAACGAGGAGAAAACGATGGAAAAGAGATTATTTACATCGGAGTCCGTAACAGAAGGACATCCCGACAAAATGTGTGATGCGATTTCAGATGCCATTCTGGATGCATGCATGGAGCAGGACCCGATGAGCCGTGTAGCCTGTGAGGCAGCAAGCTGTACCGGTTTCGTGCTTGTTACAGGAGAAATTACAACAAAGGCAACTCTTGATATTCCTGCAATTGTAAGAAAGACTGTAAACGAGATCGGATACAACGATGCAAAGACCGGATTTGACGGAAATACATGTGCAGTTATGGTAGCGCTCGATCAGCAGTCAGCAGATATTGCCATGGGTGTTGACAAGGCTCTGGAAGCAAAAGAAAATAAAATGACCGATGAGGAGTTAGAAGCAATTGGTGCTGGTGATCAGGGTATGATGTTCGGATATGCTACAAATGAGACAGAGGAGTTTATGCCGTATCCGATCTCTCTAGCACACAAATTAGCTTTACAGTTAACAAAAGTCCGCAAAGACGGTACTTTAAAATACTTAAGACCGGATGGAAAGACACAGGTATCCGTAGAGTATGATGAAGCAGGAAAGCCAAAGAGACTTGAGGCAGTTGTTTTATCTACCCAGCATGATGAGGACGTTACCCAGGAACAGATCCATGAGGATATTAAGAAATATGTCTTTGATCCGATCCTTCCAAAGGAATTAGTTGATGAGAATACCAAGTTCTTCATCAACCCGACCGGACGTTTCGTGATCGGCGGACCTCACGGAGATGCAGGTTTGACCGGTCGTAAGATCATCGTTGATACCTACGGCGGATATGCACGTCACGGCGGCGGAGCTTTTTCCGGCAAAGACTGCACAAAGGTTGACCGTTCCGCAGCATATGCTGCACGTTATGTTGCAAAGAACATTGTTGCAGCAGGTCTTGCTGATAAGTGTGAGATTCAGTTATCTTACGCCATCGGTGTTGCACAGCCTACTTCTGTCATGGTTGATACATTTGGTACCGGAAAAGTTTCTGATGAGAAATTAGTAGAAATTATCCGTGAGAACTTTGATCTTCGTCCGGCAGGAATTATCAAGATGCTTGATTTACGCAGACCGATTTATCGCCCGACAGCAGCATATGGTCACTTTGGAAGAACCGATGTTGCACTTCCATGGGAAGCGTTGGACAAAGTTGATGAATTAAAGAAACACTTATAATATTGGAATAGATTCCAGAATAGTATAAAGAAGAAAGACCTCTTTTCGGAAAAGATTTATTTCTTAGGGAAATGATTGAAATGCCGGAAAGAGGTCTTTTGGCATTTACGCGAGTAGCGAGAAAAATCGCATGCTTGCATGCAGATTTGGCGAGCACCGCGATAACTCGAGAAACTCGCAAAGCGTGTTTCTCGTAGTTTTAATGAGAAAACCAGCAAAGAGTTTTGGGTGGTTGGAAAATAATTTATAAATTCTTTAGAATAATTCTCAGAATTTTCATGGGAAAAGAGACTGCATGTGGTATACTATGATTATGAAAAACTGGAGGCTTGAGAATGAAACTAAGGACAAAGCTGATTATATCATTTTGTATTATCATATTTGTGCCGGTGACATTGCCGCGTTGGCAATGTGCGGATTCCGTTATTTTCAGTTAAGAGATATTGCCAACACCTATCAGGTGGAAGATGGAAATATTAGTTATCTGACCAATACGGTGCAGATGTGGAACCGGGTGACAAAGGACAGTTGTCAGAAGTTACTGGATACAGCGGAAAGCGACCCGGACAAATTCCTGGACATGAAATATTTAATGCAGGTTAATGAGACTCTGCAGGAGAAAAACTCCTACCTGATTGTCATGAGGGATAATGAAGAAGTCTATGTGGGAACGAATGATTTGAATACGGTTCCGGAAAATCTGCCGGATTACATGGATACAAAGACAGGGGAGAGACCGGCTATTTCATTGACAGTGATAAACAGGAAATGATTAAGCGGATTGACTTTGATTTTTCGGATGGTTCGGAAGGAACGTTGTTTGTAATTACCTCTATTAAATCACTTGTGCCGGAAATGAAGGAACTTCTGATAGATATTATTATTTCTGTGTTATTGATACTTTTGTTGACGGCAGGTATGCTTACCATATGGAATTACCGGAGCATCATTACTCCGATTAAGAAGTTGGAGATGGCAACCCAGAATATCAAAGAGGGCAACCTTGATTTTACGTTAGAGATAGACAGCAATGATGAAATTGGCGAGCTGTGCCAGAACTTCGAAGAGATGCGGCAGAGACTGAAAGATTCTGCAGAAGAGAAGCTGGCATCAGAGAAAGAAAACCGTGTTTTAATCAGTAATATTGCCCACGATTTAAAGACCCCGATTACTGCTGTGAAAGGTTATTCGGAGGGTCTGATGGATGGTGTGGCAGATACGCCGGAAAAAAGGGATAAATATATCAAGACCATTTATAATAAAGCCAATGAGATGGATTTACTATTAAATGAGCTGACATTTTATTCAAAGATTGATACCAATCGAATTCCATATAATTTTAGCAAGATAAATGTAATGGAATATTTCGATGACTGCGTAGAAGAAATCGGTCTGGATTTAGAGGCAAAAAATATTGTTTATCGTATTTTAATTACGCTGGGGATGATGTGCAGATTATTGCAGACCCGGAGCAGTTAAAGCGTGTCATTCATAATATTATTAATAATTCCATCAAATATCTGGATAAGCCAAAGGGCTTTATCAATATTCGTGTAAAGGATGTGGGAGATTTTATTCAGGTTGAAATTGAAGATAATGGAAAGGGAATTGCAAAGAAAGACCTGCCATATATCTTTGACCGGTTCTTCCGTGCAGATACTTCAAGAAATTCCGCAACTGGCGGAAGCGGTATTGGTTTATCCATTGTCCGTAAAATTATTGAAGACCATGGCGGAAAGATATGGGCAACCAGTAAAGAAGAAACAGGTACAATCATGTATTTTGTACTTAGAAAGTATCAGGAGGTTCCAAATGAGTAAAGTATTGATTATTGAAGATGAGGTTTCAATTGCAGAACTGGAGAAGGATTATTTAGAGTTAAGCGGTTTCGATGTCGAAATCGAAAGTGATGGAGCAAGGGGCTTGGAGAAAGCACTGGCATCTGATTTTGACATGTATATCTTAGACCTGATGCTTCCGGGCATGGACGGATTCGAGATCTGCAAACGTATTCGTGAAGTAAAGAATACACCGATTCTTATGGTATCTGCCAAGAAGGATGATATTGACAAGATTAGAGGTCTTGGACTGGGAGCAGATGATTACATCACAAAACCATTCTCCCCAAGCGAGCTGGTAGCAAGAGTAAAGGCACACCTTGCCCGTTATGAAAGACTGATTGGCAGCAATGTGCAGGAAAATGATATCATTGAGATTCGTGGAATCAAGATTGATAAGACGGCTCGCCGCGTCTGGGTAAATGGCGAGGAAAAAGCATTTACCACAAAGGAATTTGATTTACTGGTATTCTTAGCACAGAATCCGAATCATGTATTTACGAAGGAAGAATTGTTTAAAGAAATCTGGGATATGGAATCCGTTGGTGATATCGCAACCGTAACGGTACATATCAAAAAGATTCGTGAGAAGATTGAAATGGATACCGCAAAGCCCCAGTATATCGAGACAATCTGGGGGGTAGGATACAGATTTAAATTATAGAATGTGTAGCCCCAGATTGTCTATAGATGCGCATGCGCGCGTCAGCCAGCAAAGCTGTCTGAGCTGGGGGTAGGTTACAGATTTAAATTATAAATGGTCTGGTAGCAGCTAATCCGGTGGCATTGTTATTTGCTTTACTTATTGCGGCAGCTATTATTGTTGACTTTGTATGTATTAAAATTTATGTAAAAACAAATTCAGCTTTATTTTTACAATTAGAAAATGCACAGGAGATGCAGGAAAAAGTATATGTATAAGATTGCAGAACATATTTTATATGAGGATGACAAGCTGCTTGTCTGTGTAAAACTGGCAGGGATTGCAGTGCAGACGAAGCGTATGGGCGAGCAGGATATGGAGAGCCTGCTTCGGAATTATCTTGCTGCAAAAGGAGAGACTCCCTTTATTGGAATCATCCATCGCTTAGACCAGCCGGTGGAAGGCGTAATGGTCTTTGGAAAGACCAAAGAAGCCACAGCAGAGCTGAACCGGCAGATGCAGAAAAACGGTTTTGGAAAATATTATCTGACAGTGGTATATGGAAAAGCAGAACCGAAAGAAGGACAGCTTATTGACTTTCTTAAGAAGGATGGCAGAAGTAATACTTCTTCTGTCGTAAAACAGGGAACCGCAGATGCAAAGCGGGCGGCGTTAACCTATCGGGTGCTGGAATGTAGTACGCTTGATGATAAAGATGATAGAGATGGCAGAGATGGTAAAGCTGCTTCAGGAGCGGGTACAGCGGATGGAACATCGGAAAAACTGAAGCTGCGGAAGAAATCAGTCTTCTTGAAGTAAAATTAGAAACCGGGCGGCATCACCAGATCCGTGTGCAGATGTCGCATCATGGCTGGCCATTGGTGGGAGATAGAAAGTATGGAAGGAAGAATGAAAGTCTGCCGGGAATGAGGTCGATTCCACTGGCACTTTGTTCTTATCGGCTGGAATTTCTGCATCCCACAAGCAAAAAAGAAGATGCAGTTTCAGATAACACCGGAAGGTCAGGCATTTCATTTATTTTCAGATTTATAATACATAAAAAGTCCGGGATGCCACATACTGATGGTATGACTGAAAAAACAAGACAACTTATAAAAAAGATTATATATTTAGCAGGGATTACAGTTGCAGTATATTTGGGAATGCGTTTCGCACTGCCGATTGTAATTCCTTTTTACTGGCAATCCTTATTGCAAGAATATTATGTAAACCAGTAGCTTTTCTGTCAGAGAAAACAAGGCTTCCAAAAGGAATTGTAAGTACGGCGGCAGTGCTGTTGCTGCTGGCAGTGATTTTTCTGCCGGTGGGCTATCTTGTATACAAGGGAATCTGCGAACTTGCATCACTGATAACGAATTATCCGGCATTATTTGGAAAAGCAGATACACTCTGGTGCAGTTGTTGTGAGCGGGTTGCGGAAATCACCGGCATGAAAACAGAGACAATGGTGCAGTGGGGAAAAAACTGCGCGGCATATGTCAGCAGTCAGGCAGAAACGAAGCTGATTCCGGCAATGATGAATGGCTCGCTGGCATCTTTGCGGGGACTGGCAGCATTCTTTGGCATCTGCATTGTAACTGTTGTGGCGGCAGTACTGATACTCTGTGATTATGATAATCTGGTGCAGCGTTGGAGAAAAAGCAGCTTTTATTCCTGGGGCGGACGGATATTTCAAAATATGTGTCATGCCGGAGGAACATATCTTAAGGCACAGCTTATTATATTGGCATTAATCAGTGGTGTATGTATAGCAGGTCTGTTCCTTACCGGAAATTCTTATGCCATTCTGGCGGGAGTGCTGATTGGAATGAGTGATGCACTGCCTTTTATTGGCACAGGACTTGTCTTTATTCCATGGCTGATTATCGATTTATTCCGTGGAAAGTATTTTGCGGCAGTGATATATGGTATACTGTTTATATTGAGTACCTTTATCCGGGAATTTATGGAGCCAAGGCTTATGGGAAGAGGGCTGGGCGTGCATCCGCTGGCGGTTATTATCAGTATTTATGCAGGTCTGAAAAATATATGGAACAGCCGGTGTTATTTTAGGTCCGCTTTCCGGATTTTTAATCTGGGAAATTTATCGCAGTATCTGTGGAAGAGAGGAAAAAGAGATAACATGAAAATTGTGTGCATTTATGGACAGAATCATAAGGGTTCCACCTATCATATTGCAAAAATCCCATGGGATAATCCCATGGGATTTTTAAAAGTTACGTAGTTATTTGTTGCTTCTTCTCCAGATATGCATTTTCTCTGCATCTGCGATTAATTCATCGCGGAAGTCCGGATGTGCGACAGAGATAATTGCTTCACATTTCTGCCAGGTAGAAAGTCCCTTTAAGTTGACTTTACCATATTCTGTTACCAGATAGTGGATGTTGGCGCGGGTATCGGTTACGATAGATCCTGGATCTAAGGTAGGAAGGATACGGGATTTTAACTGACCATCCCTGGTTGTAAAGGTAGAAGAACAGCAGATGAAGCTCTTACCACCATTAGAAAGGTATGCACCCAGAACGAAGTCTAACTGTCCGCCGGCACCACTGATGTGTTTGATTCCAGCAGACTCTGCATTTACCTGACCGAAGAGGTCTACATTTACTGCATTGTTAATGGAAATAAAGTTATCCAGTGCGGAAATGGAACGGATATCATTGGTATAGCTTACCGGAGCACTCATAAGTTCCGGGTTTTCATCTAAGTAGTCATACATTTTCTGAGTTCCTGCACCGAAACCATAGGTCTGACGGAAACGGTCGATGTTTTTCTTGGAACCGTTGATTTTTCCTGCTCTTGCAATGTCAACAAACGCATCAACGTACATCTCTGTATGTACACCTAAGTCCTTTAAATCAGATTCAGCAATCATGGAACCTACTGTATTAGGCATTCCACCGATACCAAGCTGTAAACATGCTCCATCTGGAATCTCATCTACGATTAATTTTGCAACTGCCTGATCGATTTCAGTGGCAGCTCCGCCGCCGCCTAACTCACCGATAGCCGGGTTCTCGCCTTCTACGATGAAATCAACATCGGAAATATGGATGCTGTTTTCAAATCCGCCTAAGCAGCGAGGCATATTTTTATTTACTTCAACGATAACTTTCTTGGAAGTCTCGCAAACTGCCATCATATGAGAAGCGTTTGGACCAAAGTTGAAATATCCATGTTTGTCCATTGGAGCAACCTGAAACATTGCCACATCATCCGGAGTAGCGGAGTCACGATAGTATCTTGGAAGCTCGGAATAACGGATTGGAGCGTAGTAAGAAAAACCACGGTTGATATATTTACGCTCGATTCCGGACATATGCCAGGAGTTCCAGGTAAAGTGTTCGCCGGCATCTTCACGTTCGAAGACAGCTAACGGTTTTAACAGAATACCACCTCTTAAGTTGACATCCTTTAATTCATCCGTACGTTTTGCAAGGGCTTTATCCAGTGCATCCGGAGTTCCGGTACACCATCCATAATCTACCCAGTCACCGGATTTGATGACTTTGACAGCCTCATCTGCGGAGACTAATTTCTGTTTATATTCCTGTGTGTAATCCATGAAAAACCTCCTGTATATTTTGTTTGTTAAATTATTATCATAGTACCACTTCGTACATGATTATTCAAGTCGAAGGGACTAAGAATTATCGTTTGGGAGCTGCCATTGTCTGGCTGCATTTCTATATTCTTCCGCCTGGGCTGCATTCCCGGATTTTTCATAGCAGTCAGCCAGTCCGTTCAGCGGAATATTTCCACTGGTATGGACATCAAGAATGCTGGCAGTTTCAAAGGCTGCGTTGTAGTACCACATGGCTGCTTCATCATAATCTTCTGCGTCAAAAAATAATTTCCCAATTCGCAGCAGATTTCTGCACAAGGGGTAGTAATCATATCCTTCAGTGCCAGCTTGAAAAATTCATTGACATTTCCGGTAATCCGGTAGCAGCGGCTTAAGATACAGCCGGCTTCCTTGCGGGCATCCCCAGAAGCGGTTTCATCCTGCAGGGTAGCAAGAAATACTTTTGCGGCGGAAATGAAATCTTCTTTCTCCCCGGTCATGAGGAGCTCTTTGGCATACATCCGGTGCAATTTTTCGGAAAGCCGTCCGTCCCGGTCAAATGCCAGTAAGAAGCCTTTGAAATCACGGCTGCTGTGCAGGGACTGCGGAAGATGCGTAATAGCAATATCACTGTCAAAGACAACCGGGTCTAAGCGCACCGTTTCGTGAATCGGGTCAATCCAGGTAAAGGTACGGAGTCTCCGGTAGAGCTTCGGACGGTATTCTTCTTTAAAGTTAAGCACCGTATTAAACTCATTTTTGGTCACATATTTCATCTGTACAATTTCGACCTCCGGAACCATGGCTTCTTTTAAAAGCCGGAACTGTTCCCGGTTCTCATCATCTAAGACTTCATCTGCATCTGCGGTATAAATGTATTCCATGGAAGCTTTGGAAAAAGCAAAATTTCTGGCATCTGCAAAGTCATCCTTCCAGATATAGTCATAGATTTTATCGGTATAGCGGGCAGCAATTTCCCTGGTGCGGTCGCAAGAGCCGGTATCCACGATAATGATTTCATCCATCAGACCGGCGAGTGAATCCAGACAGCGGGAGAGAACCTGCTCCTCGTTTTTGACAATCATGCAAAGGCTTATTGTTATCATCAAATTATCTCCTTTCGCAAGCACCTATACAAACATATTTATTATCGCATATTTCAGGGAAAAAGTATATCAGTAGGGACAGAATTTATTTGACAGAGCCGGCACTGGTGTCTATGATGAAATGAGACAAGAATGAGAAGAAAAGCGAAAGCTTGAGAAAAGGATGAAAGCAATGGAAACAAAAGAAAAATTCATGCAGAAAACCATAGTAGTCTGGCTGGGAGCATTAGTGTGCTGCCTGTTGTGGGGCAGTGCATTTCCGTGCATTAAAATCGGCTATCAGATGATGCACATTGCATCGGATGAGGTGGCGTCCCAGATTCTGTATGCTGGCTATCGGTTTACGCTGGCAGGAATTTTAACAATATTATTGGGAAGTATTGGAAGCAGACGGTTTCTGCGTCCGACAAAGGGCTCCATTGGAAAAGTTTTTAAATTAAGCAGTCTGCAGACTGTGGGACAGTACCTGCTTTTCTATATCGGACTGGCGCACACCTCCGGGGTAAAAGCATCCATCATCGAAGCGTTAAATGTATTCGTGGCAATTCTGGTAGCAAGTCTTTTATTCCATCAGGAAAAATTATCGGCGCGGAAAATAGCAGGCTGTATCATTGGATTTGCAGGCGTGGCACTGGTAAATATGGGAAGCAGCGGATTTGATTTTCATATGAGCGTGACCGGAGAAGGATTTATTTTCCTGTCAACGGTAGCGTATGCATTTTCTTCCGTGTTGTTAAAGCGGTATTCCAAATCCGAAAATCCTGTCATGCTGAGTGGATACCAGTTCCTGGTGGGTGGAATTATTATGGCATTGTGCGGCTTTGCAGCAGGTGGACGGGTGAGCGGATTTACGGCATCATCCTTTGGGCTGTTATTTTACATGGCATGCATTTCTGCCGTCGCATACACGCTGTGGGGAATTTTATTAAAATACAATCCGATTTCCCGTGTAGCGGTATTTGGATTTATGAACCCGGTGTTTGGTGTGATTCTTTCCGCATGGCTTCTGGGAGAAAAAGAGCAGGCAGCAGGCATCAAAAGTGTGATTGCCCTGATACTGGTATGCATTGGTATATTTGTGGTAAATTATAAGAAAGAGGTTACGAAGGAGGACTAACATGAGTGCAGTTGTAACATTGAAAAAAGGCGAAGGAAGAATGGTAAAATCCGGTGGCATGTGGATTTTCGATAATGAAATAGAAAGTGTCATGGGAACATTTGAAAACGGAGATCTGGTGCTGGTACACGATTTTGACGGATATCCGATGGGCATTGGATTTATCAACCGCAATTCCAAAATCCGGGTGCGCCTTTTCAGCAGAAAAGAAGATACAGTTATTGATGAAGCATTTTTCCGGACACGATTGCAGCAGGCATGGGAATACCGGAAAAAGACGGTAGACACCTCATCCTGTCGCGTGGTATTTGGAGAGGCAGATTTCCTGCCGGGACTGGTTATTGATAAGTTTTCGGATGTGCTGGTAGTGCAGTCCTTAGCACTTGGCATCGACCGTTACAAAGAGCTTATTGTAAAGCTTTTAAAGGAAATTTTGGCAGAGGATGGCATTACAATCCGCGGCGTATATGAGAGGAGTGATGCAAAAGTCCGCAAGCAGGAAGGCATGGAGCTTAAGAAGGGCTTTATCGGAGAAGCATTTGATACCAATGTGGAAATTGTAGAAAATGGTGTGCATTATATCGTAGATGTAAAGGATGGTCAGAAGACCGGATTTTTCTTAGACCAGAAATACAACCGTCTTGCCATTCAGAAATTATGTGAGGATGCAAGAGTGTTAGACTGCTTTACCCATACCGGCTCCTTTGCATTAAATGCCGGAATTGCCGGAGCAAAAGAAGTCACCGGAGTGGATGCTTCGGAACTTGCCGTACATCAGGCAGAAGAAAATGCAGCATTGAACGGTCTTTCCGGCACGGTAAAATTCCTGTGCAGGGATGTCTTTGAACTGCTGCCGGAATTAGAGGAAGCAGGCGAAAAGTATGATGTGGTAATCTTAGACCCACCGGCATTTACCAAGTCCAGAAATTCTGTTAAAAATGCCATCAAGGGCTATCGTGAGATTAACCTTCGTGCCATGAAGCTTGTGAAAAATGGCGGATTTCTTGCGACCTGCTCCTGCTCCCATTTTATGACGTATGAGTTGTTTACCAAGACAATCGGACAGGCAGCCCACAGCGTCCACAAGCGTCTGCGTCAGGTGGAATTCCGCACCCAGGCACCGGATCATCCGATTCTCTGGGCGGCGGACGAATCCTATTATCTGAAGTTCTATGTGTTCCAGGTTGTGGATGAGATGTAAAAATTTTGAAAGTGGCAGGTCCTAAGTGAATTGCCACTTTTTTGTGTGTAAAAACACATTGATTCGTACGGAAAAAAGTAATATAATACATTAAAAGACACGATGATATTTTAAAGAAGGGAGAGAGCACACACATGAAGCGTAAAATAACTGCTAAATTATATGAATGGAAAAATATGAAAAAAGGCAGAATGCCGTTACTTATTTATGGTGCAAGACAAGTTGGAAAAACGTTTGAAATGCGTGAATTTGGAGCATTATATTATAAAAATACAGTCTATGTAAATTTTGAAACGGACGAAAGAATTGGGAAGTATTTTGATACAGATATTCATGCAGATTATATCATCGCCATATTAGAAAAATATTATCAGGTAAAGATTGTACCGGAAAATACGCTCATTATTTTTGACGAGATACAGATGTGTGAAAGAGCATTAACTTCTTTAAAATATTTTTCAGAAGAGACACCGGAATACCATGTAATAGCTGCCGGAAGTCTGCTGGGTGTAGCAGTCAACCGTGAAAAATATTCATTTCCGGTAGGAAAAGTTCAGATGGTTACCATGTACCCGATGGATTTGGAAGAGGTATTGTGGGCTAAGGGAAAGCAGATGCTTTCGGATACCATACGGGAACATTATGAAAATAATCAGCCGTTAGATGAGATATTGCACGAGGAAGCTTTGCAGGAATTTTATCATTATTGCATCGTGGGAGGAATGCCGGCAGCAGTAAAGGCAGACCTTGCAAAAGACAGTCCATTGGAGCAGACGGAAATTCGTCAGATGCTGTTAAATTCTTATATTGCAGACATGACAAAATATGCAAATCAGACGGACACCGTGCGTATTTTTGAAGCGTATGATTCCCTGCCGGCACAGTTGACAAAAGATGCAAAAAATTTCAATACAAGCTGATAAAATCAGGAGCACGGGCATCTCAATATGGAGATGCAATTGATTGGCTGATTCGGGCTGGAATTGTGAATAAATGCATGAAGTGCAGTCAGGGATTTTATCCGGTTGCGGCATATCAGGATGTAAGTGCATTCAAATTATATTACAGTGATATGGGTATTATGTCTGCAAGAATAGGAATGACGTTGGAAGCATTACAAAGCATAGAAACAGAGCATTTTCGTGGCATACTGACAGAAAACTATGTTGCAATTGCTTTGAAAACAAATGGTTATGATCTTCATTATTGGGAGTCTGATAATACGGCGGAAGTGGATTTCCTGATACAAAAAGAAAGTCACGTTATTCCGGTAGAGTGTAAGGCTGGTAACCATGTAAAAGCCAAAAGCATGATGGTTTATATGGAAAAATATAATCCTTCGTATGCAATCCGGATTTCAACAAGAAATTTTGGGATGGCAAAAGGAATAAAATCAGTTCCGCTATATAGTGTATTTTGCATCTAAAGTTTTAGTTGCCTTATCGTACAGCAACAGTAAGTTGCTTTTCCAAAACTGAATTTACCGGTATGATATGGATAAAGGAGGTAGCAACGATGGAGACAAAAATATTATTCTGGAACTTCGTACACAAAGAGGAATGTCCCAGAATGAGCTGGCAGAAAAACTTATGGTAACGCGGCAGGCAGTATCCCGCTGGGAAAATAGTGAAACGGTGCCGAATACGGAAACACTGAAACTTTTGTCGAAGGAATTTGATGTTTCGATTAATACACTTTTGGGAGAACCGAGAAAGCTTATTTGTCAATGCTGCGGAATGCCGATTGACGATACCATATTAAGTACCGCGAAAAAGACGGCACATTAAACGAGGACTATTGTAAGTGGTGTTATGCCGACGGAACATATACTTACAATGATATGGATGAATTAATCGACATATGCGTTAAAAACATGGTAAGCGATGATTTTACAGAGGAGCAGGCGCGCGCATATATGAAAGAAATGCTTCCAAAGTTAGATTACTGGAAAAGATATGATGAACTTAGTGACAATGGGCAGTTTGAAGAGTTTAAGAAACAGCTAATAAAGGAAATAAATGAACTTCACATAGACGGGCTTCCTAAGGTTGAAAAATTAAATGCACTGGTAGGAAAATATGTGAATTTAGAGTATACACTTCCAAATGGAAAAAAGGTAAAATTTCTGGATGACCAGAAGACATATCTTGGAAACCAGCTAGAATCCGAATTTGGCGGTGAAAGATGCTTTGGCATTCTTGCAAATATGGATTTTATCCTGGTATGCACCTATGAGGAAAATGGCGAAAATCCGGAATTACTTCTTTACAAAAAGAGATGATTGCAGTTTGACTGAAAAAATTAAATAGTGTGAAATGCTGAAGGAACGTCGGTACAGCCTGTATCGGCGTTTTTGTGTATTTGTAAGAAGCTGCAAGTAGCAGGCTCGGCAGGTGCCATTATTTCGCATTTTATTTTAATTCATTTATGAAAATATTTCTGCAATAACCATAGAAAAAGGCTGCTAAATGCGTTAAACTAAAAAATAGTATAGTATTTGAAAAATAAGGAACGGTACAGGAAATGAGAAAGTCAGAAGAGAACAATAAATTTAGAAAAAAGGAAAATACAAAAAGCAGTATGGTTCAAAATCGGAACGTCCGAAAAAACACATCTGCCCACCGGGAGAATGTGACCTTGCAAAAAAAATGTGGCGGCTGCCAGTATCAGGGAATGGATTATGAAAAGCAGCTCAACAAGAAACATCGGGAAGTAAAAAGAGCTTTTAGGCAGCTTTGGAAAAGTGGAGCCGGTTATCGGAATGCAGGAGCCATTTCATTATCGGAACAAGGTCAATGCTACATTTCAGCGGCTCAAAAACGGAACAGTGATTTCCGGGGCATATCAGCAGGGAACACATTCAGTGGTAAAGATTGATGAATGTCAGATTGAGGATAAGATTGCAGACAGCATCATTTATGATATTCGTGGAATGCTTCGCTCTTTTAAAATAAAAGTATATGACGAGGACAGCGGGTATGGATTGCTGCGCCATGTTCTGGTAAGAAGAGGTTTCCGTACCGGCGAAGTTATGGTTGTTCTGGTGCTGGCATCCCCAATTCTGCCGTCAAAAAACAATTTTGTAAAAGCACTTCGTGAAAAGCATCCGGAAGTTACAACGGTGGTGGTAAATGTGAATGACCGGCGCACCAGCGTTGTCTTAGGGGAGCGAAATATTACTATTTATGGAAAAGGATTTATCGAGGACGAGCTGTGCGGACTTCGTTTCCGCATTTCTCCATCTTCATTCTATCAGGTGAATCCGGTACAGACAGAAATCCTTTATGGCAAAGCTATCGAGTTTGCCAGACTGACCGGAAAAGAAAAGGTAATTGATGCGTATTGCGGCATTGGTACCATTGGCATGGCAGCAGCAGGCAAAGCCGGCTCTGTCATTGGCGTGGAAGTGAACCGGGATGCGGTGCGTGATGCTATCGCCAACGCAAAGCGCAATAACATGAAAAATATCACATTTTACAATGAGGATGCCGGAGAATTCATGGTCAAGATGGCAACGCAGGGCGAGACTGCAGATGTGGTATTCATGGATCCACCTCGTGCCGGAAGTGATGAGGCATTCTTATCCTCACTGCTGCAGCTTTCCCCAAAGCGTGTGGTCTATATTTCCTGCAATCCAGTCACCCAGGCACGGGATTTGAAGTATCTTACAAGCCATGGCTACCGGGTGGAGCGGTGCCAGCCGGTGGATATGTTCCCGTGGACGTATCATATAGAAAATATTGTATTGCTGACAAGGATAACAACTAAAAAGTAATTAATTAGTTAAAAAAATTCATAAGAAGCTATTGCTAAATAGTAGATGTTAACTTGGAAATCTAATTTATTTTATATAGAAATATAACTACAAAATAGGATTGCTATTATAGATATTCCAAGGGAGTAGATTATGTAATGATTAATGGAGTGTTTATTAGGAGAGGAGCTGACTGATATGGCTAGGGGAAAGAGCTTGAAAATCTTTATGATGGATGGAGATGTTGCAGGAAGATGGATTTGTACTTTGGCAGGTAGAATTACAAAGGCATATCGAATACCAAGAGCCTTATATAAAAAATGCAGTTATATTAATGAATTGAAAAGACCCGCAGTTTACTTGCTGTTTGGGGATGAAGATGATAGTGGAAGGCCTGGTGGTATATATTGGAGAAACAGAAGATGCATATACTCGTTTAAAGGATTATGAAGATAAGAAAGATTATTGGAGTGAAGCTATTGTTTTTGTGAGCCAGGATGATCATTTTAATAAGGCACATGTAAAATATCTTGAGGGGCGTTTATATGATATTGCAATTCAGGTGGATAGATATACTGTAATGAATACTCAGAAACCGACATCAGCAGCAATCGCAATTGATGAACAGGCTGAAATGGAAGATTTTATTGATAATATTACAGTGTTGACGTTTGGAATGGGGCACAAGGTTTTTGAACCGTTGATTAAGAAAGACATGGGTTCTGATGATTTGTCAAAGAAACAGGTTTTTTATATTAAAACAAAAAATGGCTCTGTTAATGCTAAAATGATTAGAACAGTAGAAGGATATGTAGTTCTTAAAGGAAGTAAAATAAGAGAAAGTGATACAAAGTCTACTCCATCATGGGCTAAGAAAAAACGAAAACAATTGATTTCTGAGGGGACGATTAAAAATGGTGTATTTCTGAGGAATGAATTATTTTCATCATCTTCAGGAGCATCTGATGTGGTAACAGGAAACAGTACCAGTGGAAAGAAAATGTGGAAAACAGAAACTGGAATTACACTTGGAGAAATAATAGAGCAAGAGGAACAGAATTAATAATGTTTATAAAAATACAGAATTGAGAGGAAAAAGTTATGAGAAAATGGGAAAAGAACTACTGGCTGGTAATTATTTTAATTTCAATAGCAGATATAGCAGGTGGAATTTTTGTTATGAAAAGAGGGCAATATGTACCAGAAAAGATTTGTAAAAGTTTGGCGGTAGTTGTACTGATAACGTTGCTTATCGCTATGCTAATGGTGGTAGTGTATTTTGTTATTGTTTCCTGCATTGGTATAAAACTAGTTTTACACAATATAAATGAGTGTAATGATCCATTATTTAAAACGATTGATAAATATAGGCTGTATTGGAAGGAGGAAAAGGGATATTATAGAAGACAACTTCAAATTATTAATTTATATTATAAAGAAGGAGGGGAAGTTGATAAATTAGTAAAAAATGAGGAAATAGAAAGATTATATGAGCGTTACGATTTTTTGAAAGAAAAAAGTGCATTTTTTGAATATATAGTAACATGTGCGTCCTCATTGATAATATCTGTGATTGCGTCATTTGTTTATAGTATGATAAGTGAGGAGAAAAACATTTTAGTAATACTGGGCGTAATAATACTGGTAATAATGTTGTTCGGTAGTGTTCTTTTTTTTTTCGCTATGCTGAAAGAGGTCAAACGGGTTCTTATAAATATATGCTTTATGAATATGAAAGTAAATTGTTGCAACAAAAAATAGAAAAATTGTCAAATAAATTAGTGTTTTCTCCTGAAAATGAAAAAATTATAAAAATGCAAAATATGGTATTAAAAGAACTTATTAAGATTAAAGATGGGGAAAAAGACAGAAAAAAGAAAAAAGTTGTTGAAAAAGATATTGTCGAAATTAGTAAGTTGGATTTAACTAATTATGATAATTACAATTGCTGGGAGCAACAAGTATATATTAATGGGAATAAGGCATATTTAGTATATAATAAAGAAAAAGAACCGAAAGATAATGATAAGGGAGAGGGAGATTTGATAAATAAGGAATATGTAATGCTTGTAAATATTTTAAATAAATATAAATTATTAGCATACCATGTTTAGTTTATAATAGCATTAAGAGTTTGCATTGACAATCACCCCGCCCTGCCGTATACTAACCCTAGATTTGATTTGAAGGGAGAGTGTCCAATGAGAAAATAATTGACTTTTGAGAGCATGAAGATTTTAACTGCGGTAATCATACCGCTATTTCGTGTTACCAAAAGTGGATTATGTTCTCATGACCACTCTTTTTTTTGTTGCAATTAATAAGCATATGATAAGAAACTGCTGGTGACAGAACGTAACCACTATTTGGCGACAGATAGGAGGCTATATGTCACAGATTAGAGTGAATCATTTAACATTTGTATATGAGGGAAGCTTTGATAACATTTTTGAAAATGTTTCCTTCTCTATTGATACGGACTGGAAACTTGGATTTATCGGAAGAAATGGAAAAGGAAAATCCACGTTTTTAAACTTGCTGATGGGAAAATATGAATATACCGGTTCGATTACTTCGAATGCGGTTTTTGATTATTTCCCTTATGATATTTCAGAGAAAAAGAGGGAATTTCCGGCGGCAGAATTTGTAGAAGAATTCAAGGCAAATCTTGAATTGTGGAGAGTTTATGCAGAACTTTCGAAGCTGCAGGCAGATGCAGAAATCATGTATCGGCCATGGAAAACACTGAGCTTTGGAGAGCAGACCAAAGTTATGTTGGCGGTTCTGTTTTCGGGAGAAAATGATTTCCTTCTGATAGATGAACCTACCAATCATCTGGATGATGAGAGCCGGAAAATTGTAAAACGGTATCTTGCATCGAAAAAGGGCTTTATCCTGGTTTCTCATGACAGGGATTTGCTGGATGCATGCGTAGACCATGTGCTGGTGCTGAATCGCAGTACCATTGAGGTGCAGGCGGGCAACTTTTCCTCCTGGTGGGAAAATAAAGAGAAGAAGGACAATTTTGCAGTAGCGGAAAATGAAAAGCATAAAAAGGAAATAAGTAAGCTCAACGAAGCAGCAAAGAGAGTGCGCAACTGGTCGGAAAAGAGTGAGAACAGCAAAATTGGTTTTGACCCCATAAAGGAAAATGACCGGAGTATCAGCACCCGGGCATATATCGGTTCGAAAACCAAGAAAATGCAGGCAAGAGTAAAGCAGATGGAGCAGCGGATACAGACCGAGATTGCAGAAAAAGAGGGACTGCTGGTGGACTTAGAGCAACCCATTGATTTGAAACTGAATCCGCTGACGCATCATAAAGAAGTGCTGGTGTCGGCATATCAATATGGTTTGCGGTATAAAGATGCCGATAAAATGCTGTTTGAAAACCAGACCTTTGAAATCAGAAATGGAGACCGTTTATTTATTAGTGGGAAAAATGGAAGCGGAAAGACCAGTCTGATAAAAGCAATTTTAGGAGAAACGGAAAATCTTTTGGAGCAGGGAGATTTAAGAATTGCTTCCGGAATAGAGATTTCTTATATCAATCAGGACACTTCGTATCTTAGAGGAACCGTGCACTCTTTTTGCACGGAGCATCAGTTAGAGGAAAGTCTGCTTTGCAGTATTTTGCGGCAGCTTGATATTGGACGGGAACAGTTTGCCAAAAATCTGGAAGAATATTCCGAAGGACAGAAGAAAAAGGTGGTGATTGCAGCCAGCCTTTTGAAACCGGCGCATTTGTATATCTGGGATGAACCGCTGAATTATATTGATGTTTTTTCAAGAATACAGCTTGAAAATCTGATTCTTAAATACCAGCCAACTATGCTGGTGGTAGACCATGATGTGAGGTTTCGGGAGAAGATTGCAACGAAAACAGTTTGGTTGTAGTATGTAACTATAGTTTAGAAAAGAGGACCTATCATATGACCAAAGAAGAATGGTACCGGCAGCTTTTTGAACGTTTATCAGCCTCTAAATTTAGAAGCGGTTTTCATTTAAAACAAAAAGATATTGCATATATAAAGGAAAAAGGACTGGATGTAATCCGGGAGCATGCCAGAGATTTTATCGCCAAAAGGGAGGCACCGGCAGTGATTCCTAACGATGGAAAGCAGACACCCATGCGGGGTCATCCTGTTTTTGTCGCCCAGCATGCAACGGCAACCTGCTGCCGGGAGTGCATTCGGAAGTGGCACAAGATACAGCCGGGAAAAGAACTGAGCCAGGTGCAGAAGGAATACTTGGTGGATGTGATTATGACCTGGATAGAAAAAGAGTTGTCACATTACGATAGCCAAATGTGAAATTAAATGTTAAAATACCACAATAGGGTTATTACGAAGAGAGAAAGGTATTTTATAATGGTAGTTTCAATTATTGAAAAAGTGTATTCATTTTTATGGGGAGACTGGATTAAAATTCCGCTTCCGGGGGAGGCAGTCTTGGCATTTCACTGCTTATTATTTTGCTGATTCCCACGGGAGTCTATTTTACGATTCGGACAAAGTTTTTACAGATAAGACTGTTCCCGGATATGGTGCGGGCACTGGTAGCAAAGAAGGAGCATAAAGACAGTCTGTCAACTTTTCAGACGCTGATCGTTTCGACGGCAACCCGTGTGGGAATGGGAAATCTGGTCGGTGTGGTAGCTGCGATCTCGGCAGGAGGTGCAGGTGCGGTATTCTGGATGTGGATCACGGCGCTGATTGGTTCTGCTACAGCGTTTATTGAAGCAACTCTGGCACAGCTGCATAAGGAAAAAGATCCGCTGTATGGCGGTTACCGCGGTGGTCCGGCATATTATATCCATCATTTTTTTGAAGAAAAGTCAGGAAAGAAGAAAAAACATGTGCTGGTGGCAGTGTTATTTGCCATATCCGGTCTGATTTGCTGGTGTGGGATCAGCCAGGTGATCAGTAATTCAGTGGCATCCTCTTTTGAAAATGCATTTCATATTCCACCCTTGTATACAACAATTGTGCTGGTGGCAGTTGCGGCAGTGATTGTATTGCGGAAAAATGCAACTGTAAAAGTACTGGATATGATAGTACCGATTATGGCAGTGTGTTATTTCTTTATTACATTATTTATTATTATCGTAAATTTCCGCAGTATTCCGGGCGTATTTGGCAGGATTTTTGAAGAGGCATTTGGTATCCGACAGGTAGTATCCGGTGGATTTGGGGCAGTGCTTATGAATGGAGTAAAAAGAGGGCTTTTTTCCAATGAAGCCGGATCCGGCTCTGCACCTTGTGCAGCGGCAGCAGCGGAATGCGATAATCCGGTACGTGCGGGACTGACACAGGCATTGGGCGTATTTATCGATACGATTATCATTTGCAGTTGTACCGCTATGATTATGCTTATTGCACCGGAAAAGATAATTGAAGGAAAAGCTGGTATGGATTTGCTGCAGTCCACCATGCAGTATCATCTGGGCAGATTCGGAGTTATCTTTATTGCACTGACCTTATTTCTGTTCAGCTTTTCCACATTTCTTGGAATACTGTTTTATGCAAGAGGCAATGTGGCATATTTATTTGGAGATAAATGGATCTGGCAGACCCTCTATAAAATCGTTGCACTGATTATGCTTTTTATCGGCGGAATTGCAACCTATACTTTTGTATGGGATTTAGGCGATGTGGGAATCGGACTGATGACGATCTTTAATATCGGAATGCTGTATCTTATGGGGGACAGGCATTGAAGGCACTGTCGGAGTATGGGAAAGAGAAAAAGACCGAAAGAGACAGTAATCAAAATCCAGCAGCGGAAATTATTTTTTTTGAAGAAGAGAAATAATAAAAAAGAAGTAGTTATCAAAACCGGTGATTCCATGTTATACTAGGGAGAAAACTACAAAAGGAGAAATTTATAGATATGGGTCGTGAATCATTTAAGTCCCGTCTGGGATTTATACTAGTAAGCGCAGGATGCGCAATCGGAATTGGAAATGTGTGGAGATTTCCGTATGTGGCAGGACAGAATGGCGGAGGAATTTTTGTACTGTTTTATCTGATATTCCTGATTGCCATGGGGCTTCCGGTACTGACAATGGAATTAGCAGTCGGAAGAGCCAGCAGAAAAAGTGCAGTTTTAGGATATAAGGCATTGGAGAAGCCAAATAGTAAATGGCATATTCATGGCTGGGTGGCAATTTTCGGCTGTTATCAGCCGCGGCTTGCAGAACGGATTGGAAAAAATCAGTAAAGTTCATGATGAGTGCACTGCTGATACTGATTATTGTCCTTGCAGTACATAGCCTGACATTTCCGGTGCAAGCCGGCGAGGGATTAAAGTTCTATCTGGTGCCAAATATGGACAGTGTCCGGGAAGTCGGTTTGAAAAATGTAATAACCTCTGCCATGAATCAGGCATTCTTTCTTTGAGCCTTGGCGTGGCAGCAATGGAGATCTTCGGAAGCTACATGAGCAAAGACAATACGCTTGCCGGGGAGGGAGTACGTATCTGTGCTCTCGATACCTTTGTGCAATCATGGCAGGACTGATTATCTTCCCGGCATGCTTCAGCTATGGCGTGGAAGTAGGCGTAGGACCAAGCCTGATCTTTGTGACACTGCCAAATGTCTTTGTAAATATGGCAGGCGGCAGAATCTGGGGAACACTGTTCTTCCTGTTCATGACATTTGCCAGCTTCTCAACGGTTATCGCTGTATTTGAGAACATCATTTCGTTCTGTATGGATATGTTTGGCTGGAACCGCAACAAAGCGGCACTGGTAAATGGAATCATTATTCTTATTGCCAGTCTGCCATGTGTCTTAGGATACAATGTGTGGAGCAATCTCCACCTGATTGGCGGAAGGGATGTGCTGGACAGCGAGGATTTTATTGTAAGTAACCTGCTGCTGCCAATCGGTTCTCTTGTTTACCTGCTGTTCTGCGTCAGCAAGTGGGGCTGGGGATTTGACAACTACTTAGAGGACAAATACCGGGCATTAAGATTGCAAGAAGATTAAAGCCATATTTCCAGTTTATCCTTCCGATACTGATTCTGTTTATTTTGATTCAGGGATTATTATAAAAGAGGAAAAAGAAATACAGGAATCCTATAAAGTATAAAACGCTCCGCGAGGATGCGCACTGCGGCGTATAAGGTAGATGTCGCAAGCGACCGCCGCAGGCGCGAGAATGTGCCAAGGCACATTCTTTTTAATTTTTATTTTACCAGTGCTTCTGCATAATCCAGTGCATCCACAATATTGTAATGGAAATTTTCTTTTCCAACTAATCCAATAAAACCATCTTTTTCCATCACGCGCATTGGCTGCTCATTGACATGGGAGAATACCAGCGTAATATTTTTGCGTTTTGCACGGTTGGCAAGCTCATGGAGAGAACGCATTGCGCTGGCATCAATGGCAGGAACGCTACGCATACGGATGACAACAACCTTTGTATGATGGTTACTGTTGATATTAAGAATCTGGTCTGCTGCGGCGAAAAACATCGGACCGCAGATTTCGAATACACTTATGGAATGTGGAATCTCACGTAGTTTTTCTGCTTCCCCCGGGGTAATGTCCGGTGAATCGGTATATTTCCAGGCTTTGATATCAGCTGTTTCTGCCATACGTTTCATGAAAAGCAAGGCGGCGAGGACAACACCGATTTCGATGGCAACAACCAGATCGAAGAATACGGTCAGAAGAAGGTTGCAACCAGAACGATGATGTCACTCTTAGGTGCCATCTTACAAAGGCGGAAGAAAGAGGACCAGTCTGCCATGTTAGCGGCAACTACTAAAAGTACGGCAGCCAGTGTTGTCATAGGAATCAGTGCAGCCAGCGGCATCAACACCAGAAGAATAATGGTTAAAGTGATGCAGTGGGTGATTCCGGCAATCGGAGTCCGTCCGCCATTGCGGACATTGGCAGCAGTTCTGGCGATTGCACCGGTCGCAGGAATTCCACCAAAGAAACCGGAGAAAATATTTCCAAGCCCCTGTTCCGGACCAACACCGGATGCAATCGCAAGGGCAATCGATAGTGGCAGAGCGATGATGGCAACAATGATACCGGAAATGATATCCTTCATCAGCTGCTCTTTCGTGTAGCCCTTTATGACATCAAAGAGCTTTGGACGTAGTTCGTTCATAATAAAATCTCCTCATTTGTTTCTTTGTTTATGGTGGAAGATGAAATTTCTGTTTTGTCAGGATATCTGCGCAGATATTCCAGAATACAGCGAAAACTTCACCTTCCCCACTAAACACGCAATTCAAAAGTTTAGCACTCTTATAGTCTTATTTCAATGACAAAATCCAATGTTCAGCCATTTGGTCAACAAATTTGAAAAAATAAAATTTTTTGAAATTTTAAAACCTCATCCATTTTTCATCCGTCTAGTAAGTGAAAGGAGGAAGAGCAATGCATGAGATGGAAACTTTTATAACGATGGCAAAGGAGGATATCAAAAATCAGAAGTTCACATTGCAAAAGGTAAGAAGGCTGTTCTACAATATAATGAAAGGATTAAGACGAAAATGAACGAAAGAGGAGTAATTTATATGACATGGAAAGATGCGGTAGGTCTTGCGTTGGAAGACCGGGAAGAAGGATATAATTTCCTGTATCAGCAGACTTATCAGAAGAGCTATTATGTGGCTTTAAAATATATGAAACAGGAGGAAGAGGCTGCAGATGTATTGCAGGATGCATATATCAAGGCATTTCAGAATCTGGATCAGCTTCAGGAACCGGATAAATTTCCGGGATGGTTTTCAAAAATCGTAGCCAGTAAGGCATTGGATGAGTTGCGGAAAAAGAAGGTAGTGCTGTTTTCGCAGATGCAGACAGAGGATTCCGAAGAAGTCAGCATGGAAGAACTTCTTGTGGATGAACGGGTGGAAAACAGACCGGAGCTGGCAATGGACAGAGAAGAAACCAGCCGTCTGGTGCAGGAAATGATAGCCGGTTTATCAGACGAGCAGAGAATGTGCGTGATGATGTTCTATATTGAGCAGATGTCGGTAAAGAACATTGCAGAAGTAACCGGTGTTTCGGAAAATACCGTAAAGAGCCGGTTAAAATACGGACGTAAGAATATCGAAGAAAAGGTATTGGAATTAGAAAGAAAAGGAACCAAACTTTATGGCATTACACCATTCCCATTCTTCTTATACTTCCTGCTTCGGGATACCTATTCAGCTGGTGTATTTCAGATCCCATTGCAGAATATTCTGCAGGCAGCAGGCATAGCTACCTTTCACGGAGCTGGAGTTGGAAATGGCGCAGGCGCAGGAAGTGGAACCGGTGTTGGAAGTGGTGCAGGAATGGGTACTGCAGCATCGGCAGCAGCTAAGACTTCATCCGTTGCAGTTGGAAAAATTATTGCCGGAGTGATTGCAGGAATTGTGGTTACAGCCGGTGTAACAACAGCAGTGGTAAGTCTTGCCGGCAGACAGCCGGAGAAACCGGTGGTTGCAGATATCATAGAAGAAAGAAAAGAAGAACCAGTTGTAGATGTAGAAACCGAGACTGAAACGGAAACTGAGACAGAAGTTGATGAGGACAAAATCTGGCAGGATGCTTATCTTGCATTCAGAGAGTCAGAATTCTGTTGATAATGGCTATGCGGTGATAGATGTTACAAACTATGATATTCCACTTCTTATTGAACAGCCGGATGTATTTACGGCAGAAAGCAATAGCATAACATATTCTACAGATGGAGCAGGCTGTACCAATGAATATCTGTATGAAGTCAAGATTTATTACTATGACAAAACGACAGAGACCGTCCAGCCGGTGGACAATGCCATTAATGAAAATAGCAGCAATGGAGCAATGATATCTGGTTATATGGAGTTTGGATATTATTTATCTTATATCCCGGAGCGGCAGCTTCTGTTGGGAGATATCATGGGAAGTGGAGACACCGCATTGGAATCCTATTCCTTTGATGCCTCAAGAGCGAGTCTTGTAGCAGAAGATACTTATTTGGGAACAGACAGAAATAATACCGGCCGAAAAAATATTGTTTATTACCGGACGGTAGAGAAGGCACTGGAAAACAGGGATGCTGTGAAGGATAAAACAGCAGAATATTATTAAAGAAAAACGAGAGGAGAATGAAGATGAAAGACACAATTAGAAAAACAACATTACGGTTGTGCATGTTTCTGACAGTATGTTTTACATTTCTGATATTTGGAAATGTAAAATCGGTATCTGCAGCTGATGCAAGTGCAATACTTTATAAGAATGGAACCAAAGTACAGTCCTATGCCACAATGGATGAAGCATTTAATGCAATGACAGATTCAACTGCAAAATATTCTGTGAATTTAAAAGGACAGCATGTAGTAGCAAGAACAAGCTGGCCGAAGGTAAAATCCATTACGATTGATGGTGGAGAAAATAGTGCGCAGTTGATACTTCCGGAGGGAACCACAACATTAAACAGTAATGGAACAGGTACTGTGGATATTAAGAGTGACTGCCAGATGCTGGGAACATTCCATATGCCAAATGTAACGCAGGAAGATGAAATGACTTGAAATCTTACTATATGCATTATATTGCAAGTGGTAAGAAGGGTAGAGCAGGAACCGGATGTAAGACATTGCAGGGAACTGTAACTGTATATAATGGAGTAGACTATAGTGCGGTTTTTGATTATAATTATTATATTACTAACAATGGTGATATAAAGGCAGCTTTTTGGGATGATGATGTAGCTGTATTGGCACATTTTGTAAATTATGGAATGTCAGAAGGCAGAAGGAAGAACTGCTAAATAGTGTGCCAGGAACAAAGGAGAATGAAGATGTGGAAAGAGTTTAAGAAGTTTGCAGTAAGAGGAAATATGTTAGACCTTGCGGTCGGTGTGATTATCGGTGGTGCTTTTAATTAACTGGTAAGCTCGCTGGTAGACAATGTAATTATGCCGATTCTTAGTCTTGTAGTTGGAAGACTGGATTTCAGTAACTGGTTTATTGCACTGGATGGAAAGCATTATGATACATTAGCACAGGCATAGGCGTCCAGAACTGCAACCGTGAACTTTGGAATGTTCTTATCTGGAGTGCTGAACTTTATCATCATGGCATTTGTGGTATTTCTGATTGTAAAAGTGATGAACCGCCTGTTCCATGGAAAAGAAGAGCCTGCTGCACCGACAGAGAAGACCTGTCCATTCTGCAAGAGTAAAATTCCACTGGAAGCAACACGCTGTCCACATTGTACAAGCATGCTTGAAATCGAAGAGTAAGATAAAAAGCAGAATTTGAAAACAGAATTGAGAAATGAAATAAAAAACAGGATGTACCCATGAAACTATATTTAGCTCCCTTAGAGGGAATTACAGGATATGTATACCGGCAGGCTTACCATGCATGCTATGAAGATGCCGACAAATATTTTACACCATTTTTAGCACCGCATACGAAGCGGAGCTTCAATGCCAGAGAAAGAAATGATTTAATCCCGGAGCATAATGCCGGCATGTATACCGTGCCACAGGTGCTGTCAAAGAGCGGAGAAGATGTGGCAGCAATTGCAGAAGAGCTGAAAGCGTTTGGCTATCAGGAAATTAATATCAACGCCGGATGCCCTTCCGGAACGGTAGTATCGAAGGGGAGAGGTGCCGGACTTTAGATGATCAAAGAGCCTTGCTTCATTTCCTGGATGAAATGTTTGAAAAGACGGATGCAGAGATTTCCATTAAGACAAGACTTGGCATGGAATATCCGGATGAATTTGAAGGCATTTTAAAAATATACAATCGTTTCCCGATAAAGGAGCTGATTTTACATCCCCGCGTCAGAGAAGATTATTATAAAAATAAGCCGGATTGGACGATGGTAGAGTATGCGCTGGAGTACAGCAGTAATCCGCTGGTTTACAATGGAGATATTTTTACAGTGGAAGATTATGAGCGGTTTACAGAACGTTTTCCAACGATAGATGCCATTATGTTAGGGCGTGGTGTTATAAGAGACCCGGCACTCATAGAGAAAATCCGCTCCGGCGGCGTAATAGATAGGGCTGTTGAATTAAAGCGGCTTTATGCATTTCACAATAAGCTAGTTGCCGGCTATCAGGAAGAAATGTCTGGGGAGAAAAATGTCCTCTTTAAAATGAAAGAATTGTGGTTTTATCTTGGCACGCAGTTTACCGGAATTGAAAAACCATTAAAGAAGATAAAGAAAGCAAACAGCCTGATAGAATACCAGGCTGCTGTTTCAGCAATATTTTCAACCGGTGCTGGAAAGTAACCGGAAGAGTCAAATGACATAGAATCATGATGTAATATCAATTGATATGCAATAAAAATTATCACACGATATAAATTGCTATTCGGTATAAATGGGTGAAATAGAAACATCGTCCCCATCCAAAGTTAGAATAGCGATAGTACAGGAGGAACCACTGCGGCTTCGACCGGCACTGCCCGGATTGATGAAAGTAGTGGTTCCTCTTTACTTACTTCATAATGGTGGGTATGCCCGGTAATAATAAAATCTGCTTCCGGTTGTGGATAAGGCAAATCGCTTTTCTTATGGATGAGATAGAAAATCTTCCCACCAATGGGTGCTGCCAGAGTCTCCGGCAGATATTTCGTCCATTCGCCTTTGTCACAGTTCCCCTTGATGATATAAAGCGGAACATGCAGATCTTTTAAAGTCTCATAACATTTGAGACTTCCAATATCTCCTGCGTGCAGAAGATAATCACAGCTTTGCAGCTCGTCTAAAAATGTATCCTTTAATACACCATGTGTATCTGATAAAATTCAATTTTCATAAAGTTCCTTTTCTGTGTGTACCCTGTTGAGTTGCCGGGGCGGATTGCTGGTTTGGGGTTACTTTTTCATTTTATAACGGTTATAATGAAATAACAAGTGTCCGGTGATTGGGAGAGGGAAAAGACATCGATAAATCATTGGAATAGAAAGAGAATTTGATTTACTTTAAAATGCCGTAGTTCTAAGACACAAGTTTTTCTTTTGACGATAAGAACAGTCTTTCCAATGTTTGACAAAAAACACTGTATTGTTCGCCGGAACGCGGATACCTTATGATGCTTGCTAGGGGCACTTGGAATTTCGTCTGGTAATAGGTAACGCTGGCACAGGGACGTGCCAGCGAGGTGCATTTGAGCATGGATGCGAATATGCACCGGTTGCCGGACAATATATATATAATCATGCCGAAATTCTTAGTGCCCCTTCCAAGCATCATCTGGCATCCGTCTCCGACGGACGATGCAGTGCTTTTGGTCAAAGCAACGGAAAGACAGTTTCCCCATCAAGAAAAACCTGTGTCTAAGAACTACTGGCATTTCAAAGAGAAAAACAAAATTCTCTTTCTATTCCAATATTTAGAAATCCATTTCCCCATTTCCCAATCACCGAACCACAAGATAATTAGAATTTTTAGAGTCATTATAAGGATTATAATTTTTGGAACCCGTGTCAGCCGGTCTGTTAAAGGAAGATGCATAACAAAAGTCTGTTAGTGGCACTTGGAATTTTGGAGAAAGTCTGGAAACGCTGGCACAGGGATGTGCCAGCGAGGTGCATCTGAGCATGGATGCGAATATGCACCGGTTGCCGGAAAAGCCAATAAGCATAACAAAATTCATAGTGCTACTTGCAGACGTTGTATCGCATCTGGCTTCAATGGACAGGCTGACACGGATGAAATAACAATAGTTTTATAATCCAAAATTGATTGAATGCAGGAAAAGGAAAAAGGAGAAAAATATGTTTCGAATCGGTTGTCATTTATCATCATCAAAAGGCTTCCTCGCTATGGCAAAGCAGGCAGAGGAAATCGGAGCCAATACATTTCAGTTTTTTACCAGAAATCCAAGAGGCGGCAAAGCAAAGGATTTAGATGTGAAAGATATAGCTGCATATCAGCAGTATGCTGCGGAGCATGGCATCGGGCAGATTCTTGCCCATGCACCCTATACAATAAATGCCTGCGGCAAAGATGAGCGGGTACAGGAGTTTGCCAGAGAAACCATGGCGGATGATTTGCGGCGTTTAGAGGAGATACCGGACTGCAAATATAATTTTCATCCTGGCAGCCATGTGCAGCAGGGAGCGGAAGTTGGAATTGAAAAGATTGCAGGAGTCTTAAATGAAATCATGTGGCAGGAGCAGAAAACAACAGTGCTGCTTGAGACCATGGCTGGAAAAGGAACAGAAGTAGGAAGAAACTTTGAAGAACTGCAGGAGATTTTAAGCAGGGTAAAATATCCGGAGAAAATGGGAGTCTGTCTGGATACCTGCCATGTTTTTGATGGCGGCTATGATATCAGCGGACATTTAGAGGAAGTATTAGAAGAATTTGACCGCATTATCGGACTGGATAAGCTGTGTGCCATTCATTTGAATGATTCGAAAAATGTACTGGGCAGCCATAAAGACCGTCATGAATGTCTGGGTGCAGGCAATCTGACCATGGATGCCATTGTGCGGATAATCAACCATCCGGCATTGAAAAAACTGCCATTTTACCTTGAAACACCGAATGATTTAGAAGGCTATGCCAGAGAGATTGCCATGTTAAAAGCGGCAAGAAAGGATTAGCTTAAAGGTTAAGTTTTTCGGAAAAAAGAACGATATATCAGGTATAAGATGGATGGAGGCAATTTTGTCTTAAAATTAGGAGGAGAAATATGATTCGTGTAACAGGAAATAACAGCCTTTTGATGAGTTCGCTGAATACGGACACAGACAATGATACAAAAGTGGTGGACTTGTTAAAAAAGAGCAGTGAGACAGAGAAGAGCAGCAAAATAACCGGGAAAAAGAGTGAAGAATATGACAGTGTCAAGAAGTCTGCATCCTCACTCAAAGCAAGTGCAGCAGTATTAAGTGAAACAGGAGAGGATTCCATTTTTGCCAAGGCAGAAGAAAGCGGAGATTATTCCGATTTGATTTCACTGATAGAGCGTTTTACCGGAGATTATAACAGTCTCTTAGAAAGCCTATCAGACCTTGATACAGACAAATCTGCAAATTACAGCAAGGAATTAAAAAGCATTATTTCCGGTCAGAGTGAAGCGTTACAGAAGGTCGGCATTACCGTAGACAGTAATGGAAAACTTGTAATAGATGAGGTAACTCTGAAAAATGCAGATAAGAAGGAATTAAAAGACCTGTTCCAGGGAGAAAATTCCGTTGCAGGAAAAGTTGCTGATAAAAGCATTTACATCGGAGCAAATGCTGCGGCTGACCAGTATGTGGACAGTTGTGCCAACTATACAGCAGGTGGAACATCCGCAGAATATGTCCAGATGGCAAATCTGATAGGCAGTTACTTAGACTCTCTTTCTTGAGATTAAAGTGTCACTAAGTCAGAAAGAAGCGGTTCAAAAATAACACCCTGCAAAGTATCATCCGAAAGCGACTGCGAATAGGAAATACAGGAAGCAATAAAATGAGCTGCCTGTGTGGTACATTCTTGTAAGGAGAAGCCCCGTAAGGTAAGTGCAGATACAATACTGACGAAGATGTCGCCGGTTCCGGGATACCCCGGACCGGCTTTTTTCGTGGAAACAGTATCCACATTTCCACTGCTATCGGAAATATAGTTAAGGAAAGTGTCGCCTTTTGGACAGCCGGTAATAATACATTTTTTCACACCCAGTGCATGAAGCTTTTTGGAAATGGCAGAAAGCTCCGAATCGGTGCAGTCATGCTTCGGATAAGGCGTATCTGTTAAAAGGCAGGCTTCCGTCAGATTTGGTGTGATAATATCACCCCGGGATACAAAGTCTTTCATGTGATTGCAGAATTCCGGTGTAATATGCTGATAGGCTCTGCCGTGGTCTCCCATGACCGGATCTATAATAAAAAGAGGTTTTTCGGTGAGAGAATCATAGTAATGGGAAATGGCATGGAGCTGTTCCTTGGCACCAAGGGAGCCACAGTAGATGCCGTCCCAGTTCATGGAAAGAATATTCAGTGCAGCAAAATAATCCTTAAGCTGTCCGGTTAAATCAATTTTCAAGTGGGTAGGGAAACCGGTATGATTGCTGAAAACAGAAGTAGGCACAGGGATTCCCTGTACCTTACATGCACTTACCACTGGGAGAGACACGCTCATGGAGCAGCGTCCCACACCGGATATATCATTGATAATCAGAAGTTTTGGTGGTAAAGTATTTAATTTCATGCGCATGCGCTTTCCTTTCCAAGACGTGGCAGCATATTAGATTTTGCCAGTACCGGACGCAGTGCCATGTATACAGCAGTTGCTACGATAACGGATAATACTGCATTAATGCTGGTTGCTGCAATGTTAATAGAAAGTGTAACTTCTGCTGCCGGTTTTCCTAAGATAACCAGTTTGTAGAAGTAGCCGAACAGTGGGTCAAAAACAACGTTGAATAACAGTCCGCAGATACTTGCGATAACAACCCATTTGAAAACGTGCCTGCTATCTTTGGAAGTGGAAATTTTACCGATTTTGTGTGCAACCAGACCGGTAATCAGACCGATGCAGAATTTTAAGATAAAAGTCTTTGGTGCGTATACAATGTAAATCGGGTCTAAAAGGTCGCCGATTGTCATACCGATGGCACCGCCAATTCCACCATAAACACCGCCTAATAATAATGCACCTAATACACATACCGCGTTCCCAAGGTGGAGAGATGTGGCATCTCCGCCAGGAAGTGCAATTTTAATCTGTAAGAATGTGAATACCACATAGGAAAGTGCTGCCATAAGAGCAGTCAGTACAAGTTTGTAGATTCTTTCGTTTTTCATCATAAAGTCCTCTTTTCTTTCTCTTTATTTGCGGTTTATCATAAAACAGAAATGGCATTATAAAAACATCCAATTTTGATAAAAATGACCATGCCAGTTTAAAGATGAAGAGCAAGTTTTTTATGAACGTAATAATAAAAGAGTCCAATGGAAAGGCATATGGTAAGGCGTATAAATAAAAGTCTTTTCAATTTATGTAGAGAAAGGTATAATAAAATTGCTGGTAAAGTTCAAAAATTACAGTTTATATATGTTATATATGGGAGGATGAAAGAATTGACAGAACAAGGAAGAGTAAATAAGACTGCAATGACAGGGCATACAATTATGGGAATCTTATTGGCACTAGTTAATTTTTTGGAAATTTTCAAAACTTCCAAGAATGTAGTTTATGTGGCGGTGCTTATTGTGCTGGCACTTGGACCGGTGGTGGCAGAATGGATTTGCTATAGGAAAGATCAGGAGACAAAAGCAATCAAGCATCTTTTGGGGATTGGATTTGCAGTATATTATACGGTGGCACTGATAGGTGCCGGCGATCAGTTGGTTTTTGTATATGTAATACCGATGTTTATTTTGATTTCTGTATTTTCAGATTCGAAATATGCATTGGAACTTGGAATTGGAGCAATTATCGTAAATCTTATTTCTATTGTAGTACATACCATGAAAGGTACCAAGGTGAGGGACCTACTTTCTATGGAACAGAGATTATTATACTGATTTTGACAACAGCATTTTCTTATTGTAGTTCTGCTGTTTTACAGAAATCGTTTTTATCACGGCTGGGTGAAATGAATCAGGCGAAGGGACAGTCTGATACCATGCTTCAGAAAATTTTAGAAGTATCTGATGCCATGACAAAGAAAATTAATGGAATGTCTGATGAAGTAGAATTACTTGGCAGTGGTGTCAGTGATACCAGAAATGCCATGGAAGAGTTGACCGGCGGAACAACAGATACAGCGGAAGCGGTGCAGAATCAGTTAAGTCAGACAGAAGCAATCCAGGAAAAAGTAATGCAGGTAACCAGGGCATCTGGCAGCATTGCTGAGAGCATGGCAGTTACAGCAGAGGCGTTGAACGCTGGTAAGAAAAATATTGAACAGCTGGTATCACAGGTGAGTGTGACTGAGCAGACGAACAGTCAGGTGGCAGCAGAACTTACTTCTTTAAAAGAGTATATGGATAAAATGTATTCCATCATTGAGATTATCAATAATATTACTTCAGAAACCAGCCTGCTTTCATTAAATGCGTCAATTGAAGCAGCCCGTGCCGGTGAAGCAGGAAGAGGTTTTGCTGTAGTAGCATCTGAGATTTCAGGTCTGGCAACTCAGACACAGGAAGCAACGGTCAGTATTGAAGAACTGATAAGAAATGTATCGGAAGAACTGGAAAAAGTAGTGACCATCATCGAAAGCATGATTTCACAGGTTGAACATCAGAATGTAACAGTCAATGAAACTGCCGGAAGCTTCCGTACGATAGAGGATAATTCGGACCGTGTACAGAGCCAGTCGGATGCATTGTCTGGTATTGTGAAAGAATTAGAAAGTGCCAATGCAGGTATCATGGATAGTATCCAGACAATTTCCGCTATTTCAGAAGAAGTAGCGGCACATACAAATAATACACTGACAACCTGCGAGAAGAACCAGAAGAGCGTAGAACATCTGATGGCAGAGACTGAAAATTTAATTGAACTGACGCATCAGCTTCAGCAGTAAAGATATTTATTATATGAGCAGGGAGCAGAAAATGGGAGCATATCATAATCTTTCAGAAAAATTACAGCAGAGAATCATAGAAGACAGAAAAGAGCATAGGGCAAATCCATATGCTTTTTCCGAAGAACAGGTTTTGCGCCGGGAGATGAATCATGACAGGGCGAATCTCTGGAGGCCTCCCTTTGTCCGGGACATTGAGAAAATCATGCATCTGCCTTATTATAACCGTTATGGAGACAAGACGCAGGTATTTTCCCTTTACAGAAATGATGACATTTCAAGACGGGCGCAGCATGTGCAGCTCGTTTCAAGGATTGCAAGGAATATTGGAAATGTATTAAATCTCAATCAGGATTTAATAGAAGCAATTTCCTGGGACATGACATCGGACATGCACCATTCGGACATGCCGGTGAGAGAATTTTAAGTGCACTTTTACGGGGAGAGACCGGACGATATTTTAACCATAATGTGCACAGTGTGCGTGTGCTGGATGTACTGGGACAGAGAAATATCAGTCTGCAGACTCTGGATGGTGTCCTATGTCATAATGGTGAAATGGAACAGCAGGAGTATCAGCCGAAAAAAGGCAAAAACCTTTGCAGATCTGGATACAGAAGTAGAAATGTGTTATCAGAAGGAAGATGGAATTAAACATCTTGTGCCGGGAACCCTGGAAGCCTGTGTAATGCGGATTTGTGATATTATAGCATATCTTGGCAAGGACAGACAGGATGCTGTACGCCTGCATCTTCTGCCGGATGACAGAGGTTTTAACGGAGATACTATAGGCAGCAGCAATGCGGAAATCATCAATAATATGGTAGTTAACATCATTGAAAACAGCTATGGAAAACCATATCTTTCCATGGATGAAGCATATTTTCAACAGTTGAAGCTTGCAAAGACTGAAAATTATGAGTATATCTATCACAATGAGAAAATCGAAAAAAGTCATCCGGGAAAATCTGAATCCGATGTTTGAAGAGATGTACTATCAGTTATTGAAAGAGGCAAAGGATAAGAATGAAAATTCCTGGCTCTACCGCCACCACATTGCATATGTGGCAGAAAACAACCGGTTCAGCAGAACCTTTTCGAAGGAACAATACATGGAGACAGAACCGAACCAGCTTGTGGTGGATTATATCGCAAGCATGACGGATGACTATTTTGTAGATTTGTACCATGAAATGTTCCCGAAAGGAAAGTATGATGTAAAATACATCGGCTACTTTGATGAAGATTAACTATTTTAATGGCGAGGCTGTTGCCCGGGAAACCATCCGGTCAACAGCCTTCAATTCTTCTAAGAAAAGCTGCTGGTTATAGCTGGAAAGAGTATGATAGATACTTAGCAGTTCACCTTCACAGCTGTTGAGATGCGTCAGACTGGCATTGCGGATATTACTGTGACCGAGCAGATAGTCGGTGGAAGTATGAAAATAGTCGGCTATTCTTACTAAAGTTGCATAGTCCGGTTCTTTCCCCTGATTGATATATCCATTCAGAGCAGAGGGAGAGATATGTAGTGCATCTGCAAGCTGCCGCTGGGTAATGTTAGCTTCTTCAATCAGGTATCGTAACTTAGAACCGATATTCATATACAAACCTCATCTTTCGTAAATAATACCTCTATTTTAAAACATGTTAAAAAACCAGTGGCAAAAATAAACGAAAGATAAATTGTATCAACGGAGCACAAACTATTCACATATATAAATCAACACCAGCCACCATCTAAGGTAATAATCTGACCGGTGAGATATGGACTTTGTGATACGATAGCATAAGCAAGTTCAGCTGTTTCCACAGGTGTACCATATCTGCCGCAGGGAATTTCGGATTCTAAGTCAGCACGCTCTTCGGCAGAAAAACAGGCGTTCATGGAAGTATCAATGGTGCCGCAGGCAATGGCATTGACAGAGATTCCACTGGGTGCAACCTCTTTGGCAAGTGCCTTTGTAAAGGAATTAACAGCTCCCTTGCTGGCGGAATAAGCAACCTCACAGGAGGCACCTACATTTCCCCAGACAGAAGAAATGTTAAGAATCCGACCTGATTTTTTGTGCAGCATATCTGGCAGAGCATATTTGCAGCAGGAAAAAACAGAAGAAAGATTGGTGTTTATAACGTGCTGCCATTGTTCATAAGTCATATCCTGCAGCAGACCGATGTGGGAGATTCCGGCATTGTTGATCAGAACATCAACCGAAAGGGACTGCTGGTGAATCATGGCAAACATATTGGCAATAAAATCCGGATCACTGACATCTCCGATAACCGGAAGAACCGTGACATGATATTTGTCCGAAAGTTCATCAGACAAAGCCTTAAGAGCAGTTTCGGAATGACAGCAATTTAAAATGAGCTGATAACCGTGGCGGGCAAATACTTCTGCGATAGCAGCACCGATGCCCCGGGAAGCTCCGGTAATTAAAACAGTATTCATAAGAAACAAATCCTTTCTGGTTTTTATCTGCATTAGAAAATGATAGCCCAGATGAAAGCGTTAAAAAATACAGTTATATTTTAGACTTATTTTAGAATACAGGCAATCCCTTTTGAAAAATCCTGCAGATTTCCCGCTTTCAGAAAGATATTCGAAAAATTCTTTAAAAATACAGTAAATATTGCACAAAAAACTTGTAAATATTCGTACAAAATAGTATAATAAAACCATGATATCAGTCTGTATCAAATAAACGGCAAAGGGGTTGGACATCATGAGAATTAAGATTACAGGAAGAAACATCGAATTAACAGAGGGGCTGAAGGCAGCAGTGGAGGACAAAATTGGAAAACTGGAGAAGTACTTTACTCCGGACACAGACGTATTTGTAACTTTGAGTGTAGAAAAGGAGAGACAGAAAATCGAGGTTACGATTCCTGTACCTGGACACATTATCCGTTCAGAGCAGGTAAGCAATGATATGTATGTATCAATTGATCTTGTAGAAGAGATTATTGAGAGACAGCTTAAAAAGTATAAGAATAAGATTATTACAAAACAGCAGAGCAACAGCAATTTCCGTAAGGAATATATTGAAAAAGAAGTGGAAGCAGATGATGAAATTAAAATCATCCGTACCAAGAAATTCGATATGAAACCAATGTATCCGGAGGATGCATGTGTAGAGATGGAATTATTAGGACATGATTTCTTTGTGTTCGTAAATGCAGAGGATGACAATGTAAACGTTGTATATAAGAGAAAAGGTAACACCTACGGTCTGATTGAACCGGAATTCTAGATATATAACGAAAAAGACTATCACCGGCAGTTCCTTATGGATAACTGGTAACAGACAGCGGTATCGCAGTTAACGTTTTGACAACAGGATTGACAAAACGCCAATAGCGGTACCGTTATTTTTTATGCTACAGTAGTTATAATATATCGATAAGACATTTCTTTGGAACAGTCAATACGATGGGTTATGAGAAAAGGGAGGTTAGGAATTGGCTTGTTACAATCTTGGGGATTATATATGTGAATCCCGCAAACAGCTTGGCATTACACAGGAAGAACTTGCTTTTGGCATCTGTTCAACTGGAACTTTATCAAAAATTGAAAATGGATTTGTGGTACCAAAGCGGAAAAATTATGAAGCTATTATGCAGCGTCTTGGAAAGACCATGGGTATATGCAATATTCATGCAACGGCGGAAGAAATGGAATTATATGCCTATATGCGACAGCTGGTGCATGCAGTAGCAAATAATGATATGGAAGGCAGCAGGGAACTCTGGCAGAGACAACCGGAACATAAACAAGAGGATAAACTGACCAGACAGTTCTTTTCATATATAAAGGCGGTGCTGGACAGTAAGGAAGGAGTCCGTCCGGAACTTGTATATGCAAAGCTGGAAGAAGCGTTACATCTGACACATCCGGCGGGGCTGGCAAATCTGGCGCAGAAGCGGATGTTTACTTTTGAGGAAATCAACATTATCAACAGTATGGCGGTACAGAAACAGCGACTTGGTGAAAGAAAGCAGGCACTCCGCATCTGGATGCAGTTATCTGATTATCTGGAAGTAAGAAAAGTAGATGATGAAGAAAAAGAAAGGGTATATCCGATGATACTTTACAATGAAGCTAATCTTTTGTATGAGATGGAAATTTACAGAGAGGCGCTGGAATTATGCAATAAGGGTATCGATTATTGCACAAGGAGCAATAAATATATGGTATTGCCATATCTTTTGCTCTGCAAGTCCGGAATTTTAAAATGGATGGAGCAGCCGGAAGAAGCCATGGATGTACAGCAGTGTGCAGAGCATCTTTTTCAGGTGTTTGAAAATCATAATGCAAAGCCCGGAGAACCAATCTTGATTGCTTTGTGAGATTCTCTTGTCATTCTAAGAAAAAAAGGTATAATATACATATTGAAAAAAGAGATGTAATATACATATTTGAATCTGAAAGAAAGAAGGACATTAGAGAATGAATATCGTAGTTTTGGCAGGCGGCTTGAGCACAGAGCGTGATGTGTCTTTTAAAACAGGAGATATGGTAACAAAGGCATTGCGGAAGAATGGGCATCAGGTTATTCTTCTGGATGTGTTTATGGGATATGGAGAAGAAGAACAGGATATTACTGGAATTTTTGAACATTCAGAAGAAGCAAGTGTAAAAGTAACGGATATACCGGAGACGGCTCCGGATCTTGATAAGGTAAGAAAGAGTAGAAAAGACCAGTCTGCCTGCTTCTTTGGACCGAATGTAATTGCAATGTGCCGTATGGCAGATATTGTATTTATGGCACTTCATGGAGAGAATGGAGAAAACGGTAAAATCCAGGCAGCTTTTGATTTGTTTGGAATCCGTTATACGGGAAGCGGCTATTTAAGCAGTGCGATTGCCATGAATAAAAATATGGCAAAGCAGTTTTTTGAAGCCAATGGAATCCCTTGTCCGAAGGGCATTTATATGAAGAAAAAGGACAGAAAAGACAGCCTGGCTGAAATCGGAATTACGTTGCCTTGCGTGGTAAAGCCATGTTGCGGTGGTTCCAGTATTGGGGTTTCCATTGTAAAAGAAGAAAGCAATTTTACAAAAGCATTGGATGATGCATTTTTCTGGGAAGACGAAATCTTAATTGAAGAGTATGTAGAGGGAAGAGAATTTTCAGTAGGTGTCATCAAAGGAAGAGCATTGCCGGTTATCGAGATTGCACCAAAAGAAGGATTTTACGATTATAAAAAATAAGTATAAGGCTGGAAGCACAGTGGAAACCTGTCCGGCAGATATTAAAGACAGTGTGGCAAAAGAGATGCAGAAGCATGCAGTAAAAGTTGCGGAAGCGTTAGGCCTGGACACCTATTCCAGAATCGACTTCTTAGTCAATGCAAAAGATGAAGTATACTGCTTAGAGGCAAATACATTGCCTGGTATGACAGCAGCCAGCTTACTGCCGCAGGAAGCCAAGGTAGAAGGAGTAAACTTCGAAGAGTTATGCCAGCGGCTGGTTGATATTTCCATGGAGAAATACGGAGCATAAGAAAGGGCAGAGAAGGCAGATATGAAGGAACTGACATTAGCACAGATTGCAGAAGCCTGCGGTGGAACATTAATAGGTGGAAATGAAGCAAAAGAATATACCGTAACCGGAGTAGAGATTGACAGCCGGAGAGTAAAGGCAGGAGATTTATTTGTTGCCATTCCGGGAGAAAAGGTCGATGGTCACAAATTTATTCCGGATGTATTAAAAAAAGGAGCATATGCACTGTCCCAGCAGAGTCTTGATGTAGATGGAGCTTATATTCTGGTGGAAGATACCGTAACTGCCATGAAGCGTCTGGCACGTTTCTATCGGAGTACTCTTGACATTAAAGTAGTGGGAATTACCGGAAGTGTTGGAAAGACCAGTACCAAAGAAATGATTGCATCTGTACTGGACACAAAATTCCGGGTACATAAGACACATGGGAATTTTAATAATGGAATCGGTCTGCCACTGACTATTTTTCAGATTGAAAAAGAGCATCAGGTTGCAGTTCTGGAAATGGGAATTTCTGAATTTGGCGAGATGCATGAACTGGCAGATATGGCGCAGCCGGATATTATGGTTATTACCAATATCGGTTTATGTCATCTGGAGAATTTGAAAACCAGAGATGGAATCTTAAAAGCAAAGACAGAAAGCTTTGCCCATCTGAAACCGGATGGTGTTGTTATATTAAATGGAGATGATGACAAACTTTCAACTGTAGAGCAGGTGGCAGGAAGAAAACCTGTATTTTATGGAATCAAGGGAAGGAATCTCTGTGAGACTTCCGTCTGTGCAGATGCAGTTACAGAGCATGGCTTAGAAGGAATGACAGCAGAATTCCACACTCCACAGGGAGATATGGAAGTGTTTATTCCGATTCCGGGAGAACATAATGTATATAATGCACTGGCAGCAACCTGCGTGGCAGAACAGTTAGGCCTTTCCATGGATGAAATTAAATGTGGAATTGCAGCCGCTTCCACCATCAGCGGAAGAACTAATCTGATTCACACAAAGGGCATGACGGTTATTGATGACTGCTACAATGCGAATCCGGTTTCCATGAAGGCATCTTTGGATGTCCTGTCTAAGGCAGGGGGACGAAAGATAGCGGTTCTTGGAGATATGGGTGAATTAGGCGAGGATGAAAAACAGCTTCATTATGAAGTGGGAACCTATGCCGGAACACTGCCGATTGATTTGTTATTCTGTGTTGGAACATTATCCGGGAAACTGGCAGAAGGAGCGAAGAAACAGAATCCGGCTCTGACCGTAAAACACTATGCAACCCGTGAGGAGATGACAGAAGAACTTCTTGCTACCGTAAAAAGAAGGAGATGCTGTTTTAGTCAAGGCATCCCATTTTATGGAATTCCCGAAAGTGGTGGCAGCATTAACCGAAGCATAAGAAAATGTTTTTTTTAAATGGTAAATACAGGAAGTGTCTGATAATAATATAGAAAAATGAAAAAAGAAACTGTAACTTTGAAGTATAGTCATCAAAGCTACAGTTCCTTTTTTTATCAATATTTGCGGTTTAAAGATATTTCCGGTTATCTGCCAGCAGCTCATGCACCGTATTCTGTGTATAGGCAGCAAGATGTTTACGGTCATCAGCAGAAAGCTGGTCTAAATAAATCGGAGTACCATACTGCAGGATAACATGGGTAGGTTTTACCTTTGGAAAATGATTTTCCAGAATATCAGCAGAATTGGTGATTGCCATAGGAACAATCGGACATCCGGTTTTCTCAGAGAGCTTTAGGCTTCCGGCTTTGAAAGGAAGCATTTCGTCCTCAGTCTTGTTTCTGGTACCTTCCGGGAAGATACACATGGAAATACCGGCTTTAATCTGGTCGATACCGGTCAGGATAGTTTTTAAGCCCTTCTTCATATCGGTACGGTCTAAGAAGAGGCAGTAGAGCCGCTTCATCCAGATGTTTAAAAGAGGAACTTTTCCCATGGTGTCTTTGGCAATGTAACCGGTGAGTCTCGGACATCTGGAATAAGTGATAATAATGTCAAAATAACTTCTATGATTTCCGATATAAAGAACCGGAACATCTTTTGGAACATTTTCTTCCCCGATTACAGTCAGCTTAACGCCACAGATAAACATAATCACACGGAATGCCCACTGCACCATGCGAAGACTGCTGATATCGGCGGCATGGCGGTTGCATTTACGGATAATCCATTCTACAAAGAGAACTGGAATACCAAGAATCAGGTAAAGAACAGCAAATAAAAGTGCAAGAATTGCTCGTATCATAGAGATAGAATTCCTTTCTGGATATAAATTTCAAAAACAAAATACTGATTTCTTTCCCTATTATAGCGGTAAAGCTTAAGAATTACAACATGATAATCCGGATTTTGGAATAGAATGAAAAGAATAAAAACAGGGAGAAGAAAGTGAAACGGAAAACAATAGAAGCAAGGAAAGCTGTCCGGAGTGTCATCGGTCTGCTTGCGGTAGCATGGATTGGACTGGCAGCAGGCTGCGGTATCGAAGATACCAATGGCAGTAAAATAGAAGACGTGGAATTTACCGTGTTAGAAGAGGAAGCAGTGCCGGAAGAATTGAAGCAGGAAATTGAAGAACGAAAGGAAATGGATTTCAAGCTGACTTATGAAGATAACGGAAAACTCTATATTGCAAGGGGTTATGGAGAGAAGGAAACGGGAGGCTACAGTATTTCCGTAAAAGATGTTTATCTGACTCAGAATGCCCTCTGTTTTGTTACAACGCTGATTGCCCGGGGGAGAATGAGACGGTGGCAAAGGCACCAAGTTTCCCATATATTGTGGTTGAGGTGACAAAATGTGACAAGAACGTGGTGTTTGAGTGAAAAAATGGTACTTTTTTCCCTTTGACAGCATTTTAACACGGTGATATACTAAAGAATGTGGATAAAAAAGGAGGAACTGGTATATGCAGAGAGCAGATATTAACAGAGTCCGGGCATCCGTGCATCAGCAGTGCGGTAGCAGTGTAATGATTCAACTGGACAGAGGTCGTAATAAAGTAGATGTACAGCGTGGTGTAATACAGAATGCTTATCCGAGTGTATTCACGATTCTTGTAGATGATGAAAGAGAAGGCAATCCGCCACAGTTATTATCTTTCAGTTATACAGATATCATCACAAGAGATATCCGAATGAAATTATGTTAGAAGAATAAAGTCCCTTTTTCCTGAATAAAATGAAATAACATTCAGGAAGGGGATTTTTTTAGTGGAAATAAAGAAACAGAACATACATATGAATTATGAAAAGCCAGTGCCATGAGTCAGATTACTCTGGATGATGATTACAATCTGCCGGATTATCGGCCGGATATTGTAAAAGTACTGAAAGAAAAAGGTGAAATCCGCTTTGATGAGATACAGGTAAAAGAAGGACGTATTTATGTGAAGGGGAATCTTATCTTTCATGTGCTCTACCGCAGCGATATGGAGGAGCATAAATTAGACTGCCTGCGGGGACAGATTCCATTTGAAGAAACCATCAGTATGGATGGAGTGAATGAATTAGATCCGGTGGACGTCACAGCAGAACTGGAAGACATTAATATCGGGATTATTAATTCCAGAAAATTAAGTGTTCGTGCACTGGTGATGCTGAAGGCAGAAATGCGGATGCGCAAGGAGACGGAACTGATTACGGGAGTAGCCATGGAACATCCGTTGGAAATCCTTCAGAACAGGCATAATATTCTGGAATTGGAAACCTGTAAGAAAGATAATTACCGGTTGAAACAGGAAATAGAGTTGCCCCAGAGCAAGCCAGATGTAGAACAGATTTTATGGAAAAGTGTGCAGCTTCGGGGTGTGGAAACGAGGTTACGGGAAGAAAAAATCCAGCTTACCGGAGAAATAAGACTGTTTTTGCTATATTATGCCCAGAAAGAAGAACGCCGGTTAGAATGGATAGAAGAGACGATACCACTGAATGGAGAACTTGCCTGCGAGGGATGCAGTGAGGAAAAAATCTATCGGATTCAGGTAACACCTGCCAGTGTGGAAGTAGAGGTCAGACCGGATTATGATGGAGAAGACCGGAAAATCAGTCTGGATATGACGTTAGAATTAGATATCTGTATCTGGAAGGAAACAGAGACAGATGTGGTAGAGGACGTATATTCGCTGCGGGAAGAGATGACACCAGCTTATGAAGAAGTTACCATGAGCAGGCTGCTGGCAAAGAATTATGCAAAATGCCGGTTGACAGACCACATGAATTTAAAGAAGAATCAGGAGAATATCCTGCAGATTTGTTCCTGCGAAGGAATGGCATTTATTGACCATGTGGAGCCACAGGCAGACGGTCTTAAAGTGGAAGGAAGCCTGAATGTGGAAATCCTTTATGTAACCACGGACGATGCCATGCCGATTGGAACCTGCCGGGAGACATTTCCTTTTGAACAGCTGATTGAAGTCCCGGAAATGACAGACGATATGAACTATGAACTGGAAGCGGGAATCGAGCAGTTGTCAGCGATTCTTTTAGACAATACCCAGATTGAGGTAAAGGCAGTACTGAATCTGAATCTGATTGCATTTTCACAGGAGAACATCCAGAAAATGGATGAAATCAGAATTACAGAACGGGATATGGAAGAATTACAGAGACAACCAGGAATTACCGGATATATTGTAAGAGAGGGGGACAGTCTCTGGAAAATTGCCAAGGCAAATCATACGACTATTTCCCAGTTAATGGAAACCAACGACTTAAAGAGTGAAGAAATTCAAAAGGCGATAAATTGTTAATTGTAAAGATGGTATCATGATGTTATACTAAGATGATAGGAAATACACAAAAGTGGAAGGAGCAGAAATATGCACAGAAAAAAACATATGTGGAAAATGCGGTTGGTTGCAGCAGGACTGGTAGCAATTCTTGAATTTCATGTTTTCAAAGTGCGTCAGCAAGCGCTCTTTCAAAGGCTAAAAACAAGAAGAGTGAAGCACAGACCGCATTGGATAATGCCAATGCAGATATAGAGAATATACAGAGCCAGCAGCAGGAACTGCAGTCCCAGATTGATGCACTGGATGCAGATCTGGTAAATATTATTATGAACTTAGATATTCTGGAAGGGGAACTTTCGGATAAGCAGACTGAACTGGATAATGTGACAGCACAGCTTGCACAGGCGCAGGAAGATGAACAGAACCAGTACGATGCTATGAAAAAGCGTATCGTATATATGTATGAGAATGGGGATGACAGTTATATTGAGGCACTGGTGGGCGCAACAGATTTCTCCGATTTACTGAATCGTCTGGAATATGCCCAGCAGATTTATGATTATGACAGAAATCTGCTGACGCAGTATCAGGAGACAGTGCAGCAGGTAGCTGACCTTAAGAGTCAGGTGGAGACAGAGAAGGCAGAGTTAGAGGAAGTGCAGCAGTCTTATCAGGAACAGCAGGCTTCTTATGAAAGCATGATTGCAGAGAAACAGTCTCAGATGTCTGATTTTGATACCCAGCTTGCATCAGCCCAGAGTCTTGCAGCCCAGTATAAAGCTACTGTTGATGAGCAGAATGAAATCATAAGACAGGAGCAGGCAGCTGCAGCAGCTGCCGCTGCTCAGAATAATAATAAAGGCAATAATACAACAACTGCTAACAATAATAATGGCAGCAATACCGGAGGTGACAGCACTACTGGTGGCAGTACAGGGGAGGTGGATTGAATCCTCCTTTTAGTACATCAGTAAGTGGAAGCGATGTAGTATCTTATGCCTGTCAGTTTATTGGAAACCCGTATGTATGGGGCGGCGAGAGTCTCACCAATGGAGCGGATTGTTCCGGATTCATTAAAAGTGTCTATGCAAACTTTGGAATCAGCCTGCCTCACAGTTCGGTAGCATTACAGCGGGCAGGAAGTGAAGTAAGCTATGAGAATGCCCAGCCAGGTGACATTGTCTGTTATGCCGGTCATGTGGCAATTTATATGGGCGGAGGACAGATTGTCCATGCAAGTTCACCGTCTACCGGCATTAAGACAGGCTCAGCAACTTATCGAAGCATTATATCTGTCCGGCGTGTATTGTAAAAAAGTTATCAATAAAGAAGAAAAATGATAAAAATTCCCCGCAGTAAGTAAACTACTGCGGGTTTTTAAGAACTTGTAAAATCTTTCAAGTTGCGTATAATGAAAAAGTAGAAAATATTTTAGGAGGAATAAGAAATGCAGATAGAACAGTTACAAAAAGAAATGATAGCAGCAATGAAAGCAAAGGATAAACCAAGAAAAGATGCAATTTCTTCTCTGGTTTCTGCAGTGAAGAAAACAGCAATTGATGAAGGCTGTCGTGATGACATAAAAGAAGAATTAGTAAACCGTGTGATTTTAAAAGAAATGAAGACCGTAAAAGAACAGATTGATTCCTGTCCGGCAGAAAGAACAGATTTACTTGCGGAATATCAGCAGCGTTATGACATTATGAGCGAATATGCACCGGCAATGCTTTCTGAGGAAGAAGTACGTAAGATTCTGACAGAAAAATTTGCAGATGTCATTGCAACCAAAAATAAAGGTCAGATTATGAAAACAGTTATGCCGGAGTTAAAAGGCAAGGCAGATGGAAAATTAATCGGACAGGTTGTAGCAGAGCTTTGCAAATAGGATAGTGTATGAGTGAAAATAAATCACAGAAGAAGCGCATATGGTTCATTACAATACTGATTCTACTGGTACTGTTATTAATCAGTCTCTTTGCTTCCGAACGAAGGGGGAAGATTGTATACAGGGAGTATCTTTCCGAAGATATCCTGACAGTAGATGGAGAAAAACTGCAGCTTGGGGATCTGGCAATGTATATCGCTTATGAGGAACTGAAGGTAGAAGATGAGGCAGCAGCCTATGATTATTATGATACGAATAAGTATTGGAATCTTCATACCAGTGGAAGGTTTGTAAAAGAAGTAGCAAAGACCCATGTCATCGAAATGGCAGTACATGATGAAATCTTTTACAGGCAGGCAATGGCAGAGAAACTGACGCTGGATGAAAAAGAAGAAGAACAGCTTCGTAGCCGTCAGGAGGATTTCTGGACGGATATGACAGAGGAACAGCAGGAAAGACTGGGCGTTGATAAAGCAGAGATAGATCGTCAGTTAGAGAAAGCTGCATTGGCACAGAAATATCAGAATCAGATAGCAACAGAGAATAACAGTGATTTTGACGGTTACAGTGCCGGGGCAGAGCCATATGAGCAGATTTTAAAAGAACATAAGTATAAACTGAATGAGAAGCTCTGGGACAGAGTGGATTTTGGGAATATCATATTGAATCATTAGAATGGAAGGAATTAGAAATGTCTGTAAAAATAGGTAGAAATGATCCCTGCTGGTGTGGCAGTGGAAGAAAGTATAAGACATGCCATCAGTCATTTGATGAAAAGATTGAAAAGTATCGTGAGGCAGGCTGTATTGTGCCAACCCATGATTTGATTAAGACACCGAAGGATATCGAAGGTATCAGGGAAAGTGCCAAAATTAATGTGGCAGTACTGGATTATGTGGCTGAGCATATCAAAGCCGGCATGAGTACAGAAGAAATTGACCGTATGGTATATGAGAAAACAACAGCCATGGGTGGAATCCCAGCACCGCTTAATTATCAAGGATTTCCGAAGAGCGTCTGTACGTCAATTAATGAAGAAGTATGCCATGGTATTCCATCGGAGGATATTATTTTAAAGGATGGCGATATCATTAATGTGGATGTTTCCACAATATTAGATGGATATTTTTCTGATTCCTCCAGAATGTTTCTGATTGGAGATGTCAGTGAAGAAAAGAAGCGTCTTGTCCAGGTAACGAAAGAATGTGTGGAAGAAGGCTTAAAAGCGGTAAAACCATGGGGCTTTTTAGGAGATATGGGGCAGGCAGTGCATGACCATGCTTATGAAAATGGCTATACTATCGTAAGAGAAATCGGTGGACATGGTGTTGGAAAAGAATTCCACGAAGAGCCATGGGTTGGCTATCACAGCAAGAGAGGAACCGAGATGCTCTTAGTTCCGGGCATGATGTTTACGATTGAGCCAATGGTAAATATGGGAAAAGAAGCTATCTACATAGATGATGAAAATAACTGGACCGTGTATACAGAAGACGGACTTCAAGTGCCCAGTGGGAGATTCAGGTTCTGGTAACCGAAGAGGGAACCGAAGTTATTTCCTGGTAGGTATCTCTTAAAAAGCTATTTTTGAAAGAAAAACCGGATGGAAAGTTTCTAATTCTGGTAAGCGCAAAGATGCTTATAGATAACAAGCAGTGCAATTCCAAGGCAGGCAAAGTCAATGGAGAGAACCGGCACAAAGAGAAAGACCAGAAGGCAGAATACGCCAAAGGTAATAATGGACCGGAAAAGATGTGGCCGGATAATTAAGACTACAGAAAAAAGAATATAAGCGGCTGCAAGGAAAAAGAACCGGAAGAACAACCGGAAAGATTCCAAGCAGTACACCAAAGGAGACGGCAATGGCTTTGCCGCCTTTTTTTGTTACTGTTTTTCGGATGAAACTGCAATGGGAACGCATGTCCGAGAACCGGTGCTATCAGAATCGGAATCATGTATGGAGTGTCAATATCCAATGTCCGTAGGGCGAGTACGACCGGGAAAAAGCCCTTGAAAAGTTCCAAAAGGAGCGCAAGAATACCAGCCCGGAATCCGCCGTACACAAAGGCATTGGCAGTGCCGGGATTTCCATCCGGACTTAATGCACAGATATCTTTCTGGAATAATATCTTCGGAATCCAGTAGGCATAGAGTATGCTGCCGCTGAGATAGCCAACGATGGAAAAAAAGATGCAGGTGATAATTGACTGGTTCATATAAAGGCTCCTTTTCTTTTCGATAAACAGGTGATTGTGGAAGGAGATAGCGTTTGTATAAAGGAATTTTGCAGTATTCCATATGCATTGATTTTCCGATGATGAAATACCACCGTTCTAAGTAGTTCATTTTTCTTTTTCTGATAAAAACAGTCTTTTCCATGTTTAACAGAATCCTGGTACTGTTCGTCAAAGTACGGATGCCTGGTAAGGACTGTTAGGGGCACTTGGAATTTCGTCTGGCAACAGGCAACGCTGGTACAGGGATGTACCAGCGAGGCACAGTTGAACATGGATGTGAATTTGTGCCGGTTGCCAGATGAAAATAGCATGATGTCAAAATTCCTGGTGCCCCTTGCAGGCGTTATGTGGCATCCGCTTTTGACGGACAGTGCCGAGATTCTGTCAAAGCAAGCGAAAAGACAGTTTATAATCAAGAAAAATGAACCACTAAGAATGGTTGGCATTTCACATCCAGGAAAATCAGATGTACATGGAATGCCACAAAATTTCCTATTAAAATCTTTTCTCCTGCTTCCGTAATCACTTGTTTGAATAAAAGCAATTGTCGTTATTTTTCAGACAGTGATTCTAACAGGTCTACAATGCGTTCTGCTGCATCGGATTTCTGCTCCCGGAGCTGTGCGGTATGCATTTCCTCCTGTAAATCATGGCTTCGCATCAGCAGCTTTCCAAGGCGAATCTGTTCTATCATGTATTTAGAGGCATAGGAAATGCCACGGTCTACGAAAAATGCACTGTTTGCGGTTTCGCAGCCTGGAATCGGTGCGGTATGGATAGTTGGGATTCCCTTTACCAAAGTTTCGGTAGAGGTAAGTCCGCCCGGTTTGGTAAAGATGACATCACAGGCATCCATATAAAGGGAAACATGTCTGGTGTAGCCTAAGACATGAACCCGCGGGCAATGTCTGAATTCTTTGGTGAGAACTGACTGTAATTTCTTATTGTTTCCGCAGATAATTACAATGTGTTCGTCATTTTTACACTGCTTATAAAGTGCCATGGCAAAGACTGCCAGTTTTCCAAATCCCATACTTCCACTCATAATGAGAAAGGTAGGAGCATCAGCATCTAGGTGGCATTTGCGGCGGGCAATGTCCTTTGGTGTATGCTTGGCAAAGGCGTGGCGTACCGGAATACCGTAAGGCAGTAATTTTTCCTTTGGAACACCACGTTTTATATATTCGTCTACTAAATCCTCATGGGGAATAACATAGTAGTCGCAGTTGGTTTCCTCCCAGAAAGGGATGCAGGTATAATCGGTTCCGATAGCGACTGCTTTTACCGGCAGCATGTTGTGTTTCTTCATATAAGTAATGGTCTCTGCCGGGTAAAGGTGCGGCATCACCACAATGTCATAATTTCCTTCTTCGATGAGGGATGCAAGCGGTTTCGCCAACTTTGCATTTGCCCAGTAAACCGGAGATTTGAAATGGCGGTTACTGATAAGCATTCCCAGTTTATAAATGAAACCGAAAAACCACGGCAGATGCTTTACAATCCCAATATAAAGTCCGCTGATAAGGCGTGAAGTATGTCTTTTGCCAAGCTGCATGGCATCAACGAAATTTACTTCGTGTCCCCTTGCTAAAGCTGCTTCTTCCACGGCATGACCGGCGGCGTTATGTCCTTCTCCTGTGTTGCAGGATAAAATCAGAATTTTCACAAAAAATCCCCTTTCCGAACTTTTCTTTCGTATAGAACATCTTAATATATTTGCAATAAAATAGCAACTTTTCATAAAATTTTATAACCAAAAACAAAACATTTTATAAAAAATTGCTTGTATTTCTGGCAGTATAAATTTATAATAAAAAAGTGTTTTTTAAAACAGAGGGCAGTAAATAGAAAGAAGGGTATTAAGATGAAGAAAATTGAAGATTATGTATTAAGTATCCCGGATTTTCCTGAACCGGGGATTATTTTCAGAGATATTACTTCCGTATTGCAGGATGCAGACGGACTTCAGCTTGCAATAGATTCCATGATCAAGCTTTTTAGATGGTGTGGACTTTGATGTAGTTGCCGGTACAGAATCCAGAGGATTCATTTTCGGAGTACCAATTGCTTACGAAATGCATAAACCGTTTGTACCGGTTCGTAAAAAAGGAAAATTACCATGTGAGACCATTTCACAGTCTTATGATATAGAGTATGGACAGGCTACCATTGAGATGCACAAGGATTCCATCAAACCGGGACAGAAGGTTGTTTTAGTAGATGACTTAATCGCAACCGGCGGAACCATGGAAGCTGCTGTCAAATTAGTAGAGCAGCTTGGCGGTGAAGTAGTTAAGGTCATTTTCTTAATGGAACTTGCGGGATTAAAGGGAAGAGAGCGTTTGAAGGGTTATGATGTTGCTTCTGTAATTACATATGAAGGAAAATAATTTACAGAAGAGAAGTTTAACATGACTTATTGCCAGAGAGGCTGGCTTTAGGTATAAAAAACAATTTGGAGGAAGAAAAATGTTAGAGAAAATGTTCAAATTCAAAGAGAACAACACTAACGTCAAGACAGAAGTAATTGCAGGTATTACTACATTCATGACGATGGCATACATTCTGGCAGTTAACCCGAACCTGTTATCTGCTGCTGGTATGGATCCTACTGCAGTTTTGATTGCAACCTGTCTTGCATCCTTTATCGGAACACTTGCAATGGCTTTGATGGCTAATTATCCATTTGCATTAGCTCCTGGTATGGGATTGAATGCATATTTCGCATTTACAGTATGTGGAAATATGGGTTATGACTGGAGAGTCGCATTAATGGCAGTGTTCATTGAAGGAATCATCTTTATCGTACTTTCCATGACAAATGTACGTGAAGCAATTTTCAATGCGATTCCTGCTACACTGAAAAAAGGTGTAAGTGCCGGTATTGGTTTGTTTATCGCTTTCATCGGTTTACAGGGTGCTCACATTGTTGTTGACAACAGCTCTACTTTATTATCTTATGTTAAATTTACAGAGAACTGGCATACAGAAGGAATCTGTGCTTTACTTGCACTGATTGGTTTACTTCTTACCATTATCTTATATGTAAAGAATGTAAAAGGTTCCATCCTTATCGGAATCCTTGCTACATGGATTCTTGGTATGATCTGCCAGGCAGCAGGTATCTATCAGATTGATGCAGAAGCTGGATTCTATTCTTTATATCCTACATTTGCAATGACAGACTTCACCAAAATCGGAGAAACCTTTGGACAGTGTTTCAAAGCTGACTTTACCGGTGTAGGTATTGTTAACTTTATCGTAGTATTATTATCCTTCTTATTTGTAGATATGTTTGATACTATCGGAACATTAATCGGTGTTTCTGATAAAGCTGGTATGTTAGACAAAGAAGGAAAGCTTCCAAGAGTTAAAAATGCGTTATTAGCTGACGCTATCGCAACATCCGCTGGTGCTGTTCTTGGTACTTCTACAACCACAACTTTCGTAGAGAGTTCTGCTGGTGTAGGTGCAGGTGCCAGAACCGGTTTTGCATCTGTTGTAACCGGATTCATGTTCCTGATTGCAATCTTATTTGCACCAATCTTTACAGCAATCCCAGGATTTGCTACCGCTCCTGCATTAATCTTCGTTGGATTCCTTATGGTATCTGCAATTGTTAAGATTGACTTCAACGATGTTACAGAAGCAGCTCCTGCATACCTTTGCTTAATTGCTATGCCTCTTATGTACAGCATTGCAGAAGGTATCGCAATCGGTGTTATCTCTTACGTTATCATCAACTTAATCTGTGGTAAAGCTAAGAAAATTACTCCGCTGATGTATATTCTTGCAGTATTATTCATTTGTAAGTATATCTTCCTGTAAGAGGAGATTAAATTAAATAAAACAATTTGAAGCAGACATTTATTACCATTTAAGGTGGTGATTTATGTCTGCTTTTTTTGTGCAAAAAACTTCCGAAGAACATTTGGCATCATTGAAATCCCCTTCTCGTCAAAATCCACAAATTCAGGAAACCAATTTTGGTAATTCAGTTTCTTGTAACGGATATGCAGAAAACGGATTTAACCAGATGAGCCAGAGGCTGCATCATTTTATCCGGGAGCATATTATCCGTGGAACCTGGCAGAAGAAGGAGGGCCGATACTGCTTAACAGTTGGGAGGCTTCCTATTTTGACATCAGTGAGAAGAAGTTACTGAAGCTGGCAAAGGAAGCAAAAGAAGTTGGCATAGAATTATTTGTAATGGATGACGGCTGGTTTGGCGAACGGATGGATGACAGCAGTTCCTTAGGAGACTGGGAAGCAAATGCGAAGAAGCTGCCGGGCGGTCTTAAGGGTTTATCCGATAAGATTCACGGGCTTGGCCTGCAATTTGGTATCTGGGTGGAGCCGGAGATGGTAAATGTAAAAGTAAGTTATATGTAGCACATCCGGACTGGACGATTGAGATTCCGGGACAGCCTCATTCGGAAGGAAGAAACCAGCGGATTTTAGATTTGGGAAGAAGAGAAGTACAGGATTATATTATTGAGAGCATGAGTAAAGTCTTTTCTTCAGCAGACATTTCCTATGTGAAATGGGACATGAACCGGACCTTCAGTGATTATTATTCCACAGCACTTCCACCGGAACGGCAGGGTGAAGTGGCACACCGCTATGTGCTGGGATTATACCGCTGCATGAAGGAACTGACGGAACGGTTTCCGGAGATTTTATTTGAAGGCTGTGCAGCAGGCGGCAACCGCTTTGACCTTGGAATCTTATGCTATTTTCCGCAGATCTGGGGCAGTGATGATACGGATGCATTGTGCCGGGCGGAGATAGAAGAAAATTATAGTTACGGCTATCCGCTGTCAGCAGTCAGTGCTCATGTGTCTGCCTGCCCGAATCACCAGACGCTGCGGAATACGCCATTAGAGACAAGATTTCAGGTGGCATGCTTTGGAAGCTTCGGCTATGAATGCAACCTCTGTGATATGAAAAAAGAAGAAAAGGAAGCCATGAAGGAGCAGATTGCATTATATAAGAAATGGCGGAAGGTATTGCAGCAGGGAAGCTTTTACCGGGGCAGAAGCTTTTACGACGGAGCACAGAGTGGAATGGGTGGCAGTGTTTTAGCGGACGAAGCCGGTAACCAGATGGAGTGGACCTGCGTATCGGAAGATGGCACCAAAGCAGTGGGTATGCTGATGCAGAAATTAGTGGTACCAAATACGCAGCAGCAGACTTATTATCCGAAGGGATTGCTGCCGGATGTCCGTTACCATTTCTACAACCGGAAATTAAAATATAATATCAAAGAATTCGGTGATCTGGTAAATACGGTTTCGCCGGTTCATATCAAACAGGATTCCCTGACCCATCAGGTGCTTTCGAAATTGGTAAAAATGGATGGCGAGACGGAAGACTTCCATGCATATGGAGATACCTTAATGTATGGCGGCGTTCATGTCAGTCCGGCATTTGGCGGAACCGGATACAATGATAAGGTAAGGCACTACCCGGATTTTGCATCCCGTTTATATTTTATGGATGGAGAAGTAAAAAAGTAGGGAGACAGAAGTCCATGTTTGTGCTAAGATGAACATATCCATAAACACAAACAGGAGCGGATATGAAGAATAAATCAAAGTTAAAGAAAATAAGAGAAAAGAAAGCAGGCACAGCCACCGTTACCAAAGAGTGGCTTTATATGAATCCAAATTCCATCACAGTAGCAGAGATTGAAAATGCATTAGAGGGAATGGATGGCATCGAAACAGAAATCTGGAAAGAGGCGGGAGTATTAGAGGTGGAGGTTCCGGAGCATCATTCCATGGATATCGAGGAGATTGCAGTCAATTTAAAGGATGAATATGCCAATGCTTATTTAAAAGAGCATGATATTCATGCTCTTTTTTGCTGTCACAATTGACACAGAAAATTATGCATTTATGCAAAAAATCATGCAGAAAATCATCGCCGGTGCAGGAGGCTTCTTCTGCGGTGATACAGAGGATTTTACACCGGTAGTAAAAGAGCAAGAAGTGAAATAAAAAATGCGAAAGATAAGATTATATGATGCAACAAAATTAGACCGGGAACATATGATGTTTTCCAATAAGCAACTTATTACGCTGCTTCTGCCGATTATGGTAGAGCAGCTTTTGAATTCCTTTATGGGAATGGCGGATACCATGATGGTTAGCAATGTGGGATCTGCGGCAATCTCAGCGGTATCACTGGTGGATTCCATCAATGTACTGGTCATACAGGTATTTACGGCATTAGGAGCAGGAGCAGCAATTATCTGTTCCCAGTATCTTGGAAGGGGAGACAGGGAGTCCAGCAATGAGGCTGCAAGACAGGTAACTTTAAGCGTACTGACGATTTCTACGGTATTGTCTATATTTTGTATTATATTTCGTGGACCACTGCTGCATCTGATTTTTGGCCAGGTAGAAGAGGCTGTTATGGATAATTCCGTGATTTATTTCCTGCTGACAGCCATTTCCTTTCCGTTTATTGCACTTTTTGATGCCGGTGGAGCTTTTTACCGGGCAGCAGGAAACAGCCGTTTTCCAATGATGATTTCCGTGCTTTCCAACGGACTCAATATTGCAGGAAATGCAGTGCTTATCTTTGGATTAAAAATGGGCGTGGAGGGAGCAGCTCTTTCTACCTTATTTTCAAGAATTTTCTGTGCAGTAGTAATTTTCTGGAATCTGCGGAAACCGGATCAGGTGATTGTGGTAAATCGTTATCTTAAGATCCGGCCAAATTTCCCGCTGATTGGAAAAATTCTTTCCATCGGACTTCCGTCCGGAATTGAAAATGGAATGTTCCAGTTTGGTAAACTGGCAATCCAGTCCAGCGTATCAACCCTTGGAACGGCAGCTATTGCCGCACAGGCAATGACCATTATACTGGAAAATTTAAATGGAATCGGAGCCATTGGAATCGGAATCGGCCTGATGACAGTGGTAGGACAATGTATTGGAGCCGGAAAAGTGGAAGAGGCGCGTTATTATATGGTGAAACTCTGCGGCTATGCAGAAATTGTTATTCTGATTTCCTGTGCAGTGGTATTTTTATTGACAAAGCCGGTTACATTTTTAGCTGGAATGGAAGCAGAAAGTGCCTCCCTCTGCATGGAAATGATAATAGCAATTACGATTATAAAACCGATTGTATGGGTGCTGGCATTTATCCCGGCTTATGGCATGCGTGCCGCCGGAGATGTGAAATTCTCCATGATTTTATCCAGCCTTACCATGTGGTTCTGCCGTGTGGCACTGTGTGTATATCTGATACGCAGCTGTGGTTTCGGACCGATGGCGGTGTGGATTGGCATGTTTGCCGATTGGACGCTTCGTGCTATCGCATTCAGCGTCCGGTATCTAAGCGGCAGGTGGAGCCGGATACATGTCATTTAGAACATGCTAGCGGCAGCAGTACCTGGGTAATAAATTTACTTTTGTCTTTATGCTGTGGCGGTCCCTCTAAATAGCAGTGGCGGAAGATGCCAACCGGTGTAAGCTTTTGCTCTCTGGCATAGGAAAGCAGGGTATCATGAACCGATGGCAATTCTTCATACGCTCCATGATGATAGAGGCAGACTGCTTTCTGGGCGGGGAGATTTAAAATGTGCTCACCCTTGCTTCCTGCCGGGACAACAGCAAAAAAGGACATATCCTTTGCATCCGCAATGGGAGCTTCCGTAAAATAAATCTGCCCGGTATGTGCCGGACCATAGTTCTGCAGTGCTTCCAAGGCAACCTCTCTTAGCAAATTCGTCTTTTCTGCGATGCTGTCACTTTCCGTTTTGCGGCAGTACACCGTTTGTGGTGGAATTGTAATGATTTCCATTGATTCAAATCCCTGATTGATTCTTTCGTATAAGGCTTTGATATTGGCATTTAATTCATCCCGCAAAGATTCCAGCCTTCGAACCATGGATAAAAGGTCGTTGGAGTTGTCAAAGTAGCCATGGATTTCTTCCAGTGACAGCCCAAGATTCTGCAGCGAGCGGATGGTTCGAATCTTCGTCAGTGTATCAATGGTATAGTAACGATTGCCGGATGGGTCTTCTTTTACATCCGGGAAAACCAGTCCATGAGCTTCATAATTTAAAATAATTCTTCTTGTGATGCCCACAAAGTCTGCGGCATCTCCAATTGAAAACAGTTCTTTCAAAATGTTTCCCCCTTTTTATTTATTCGGTGATTGTGAAAAGAATGGATTTAGAAATTTTGAAGAAATAAAGTCGGCTGCATCACTTCAAAACACCGTAGTTCTAAAATATATGTTTTGCTTTTCTCTATGAAAGCCAGTCTTTCCAATGTTTGACAGTCTGCACCGGTTGTCCGCCTGCATACAGATACATAAACAAGCCTGTTAGGAGGTCTTGGCATTCTGTTATGCAACCGGCAATGCAGGCACAGGGATGTGCCTGCAAGGCGCAGTTGAATATGGATATGAATTTGCGCCGGTTGCCGGAATCATAAACTTATTTGCCAGAATGCCTAGACCTCCTTACGGGTTTGTGAAAGTATCTGTAGCAGACGGACAACCGGGCAGCCGGTCAAAGCAACGGAAAGACAGCTTACAAACAAGCAAAACATGTATTTTAGAACTGTGGTATTTTAAGACAAAGCAACACTCTTTAACTCTTTAAAAATTTCCATACCATATTTCTTTTCTCAAATTTCGGCAAAATTTGTAAAATAATTGCATCGTACATTGATGTACGGTGTAAAATAATAGTGTAATTGTAACACAGCATTGAGAGTGTGAAAAGTGAAAAAAGAAAGAAAAAAAGTAATTTAAGAAGGGAAGGATGTACATGAAACAAAAGAAGAAAAGTTTATTTTCCTTGTTACTTGCGTTGATGATGATGGCAGGTCTTATGCAGGGGATGACAGTTGAGACAAAGGCAGCCACAAATTCAGTTCAGGCAGGACCATTTACGTTGTCAAGAGATTCGGGGGCAATTGTAGAAGGAGTCGATTACACCTATGGAAAGTATGAATCTGGAAATAGAAATTCGCTTACCATTCTGACGGATGACATTACGATTGCAATGGATGAAAATGCAGAACCTACATCAGATATTATTGAGCTGGGAGAATTTAATAACCCCCCACTTGACAGTTTTTCTAAGGTAACATTTTCAAATTTAAAAATGAAATCTTATTATAATAATATATACAGTAATGTAGACCATATTCATATTACATTGGTTGGAAGCAATGAACTGGTCAGCATAAAAAGAGACTCTGAAACTTATGGTAGTTTTGCAATTTTTGGACATGGAAGTGTAAGCATTGAGAATAGTCCAAACGGTTCTCTTTATGCAACTGCAGATGGACTCGGCTGGGGTGCCATTTCTGTATCAGAAGGATATGGAAAAAGTGATGCATGCATTACAGTTGGAGATGCCATGTCAATGAAAAGTTCTACAGCTATGATGGCAGATATTTCGGAATTGACAGATACACCGAAGACATGGACAAATTGTATTGCAGTTAATAACAATGAGGACTATAGAGAGCGAGGATTTGCCAAAACACTCCTGATTGGTATGTGGAAGCACAGTCACACATGGAGTTATGCAGTGGATGAAGGCAAAGATGGAAGCCGTATTCTTGCAGCCTGCAGCGGCTTGGGAGATTGTGATGAGAAAGATGCATCTTTATGGTTATCCTTATCAGCTGAGAATACAGACTATGATGGAACAGCAAAAGATGCCAATATAACAACATCCGAAGACTGGAAGAGACTTAATCTTCCGGTTCCGGAAATCGTATATTATCTGAGTGGAACAGACACAAAGACCAACAGTGACAACAGTGGAGCAGAAGCCGTTGGAGGTGCACCAAAGTTACCGGGCAGTTATAAGGCACAGATTACAGTTGGAACAGATACAAAAGCAACAAAAGAATTTACAATTACATGCAAGCATGGTGAATGGGTGGAAACAGTATCAGATTCCTATCTGAAAACAGTAGCAACCTGTACCGCACCGGCAGTTTACTACAAATCCTGCAAGCTGTGTGGGGCAAAGGGAACGGAAACCTTTACCAGTGGAAATCCATTAGGACATGACTTTAGCAACAATGCAGAAGTCTGCAGACGGGAAGGTTGTAATGAGAAGAACCCGGATTATAAACCGGCAGCACCGGTCATTATTGAAGGTGCCGGTGGAGAATGGACAAAGGAAAGTGGTGCAACGCTTCGTTTCCGCAGTGACGCAGGTATCAGCAGTTTTGTTCGTGTAGAAGTGGATGGCACCGTAGTAGATGCGAAAAACTATACGGTAACAGAAGGCTCTACCATTGTCACCTTTACTGCAGAATACTTAGAAAGCCTTGCTACCGGAAAGCATACGGTTGCGATTGTGTCTTCTATCAGTGGGGAAGAAAAGAAAGCAACCGCCGAATTTACCGTTGCGAAGAAAGCTGATACAACAAATGGAAGTAATAATGCAACTGCAGACCAGACCACAGCACAGAAAACAAAAGTATTGAAAACAGGTGATGAATCACCGGTTGGATATCTGCTTGCACTCTTGGCATTATGCGGAGCAGCAGTAGTATTCACAGGGAAAAAGGGTTATTTGAAATAGAATATAGATGAGATAAAAAAGCCATACATAAAAGCAAATCCTCTGCATACAATGTAAAAACAAGTATTGCAGGGGATTTTCTTTGAAAAGCTATATAGAAGAAAGAGCCGTAGAAATAGCCAAATACATTATAGATAACAATGCGACAGTGCGTCAGACCGCAAAGCAGTTTGGAATCAGTAAGAGTACGGTACATAAGGACGTAACAGAACGTTTATCCCAGGTGAATCCGACCCTGGCGCGGGAAGCAAGGAAAGTGCTGGATGTCAATAAGTCGGAGCGTCATATCCGTGGGGGACTGGCAACGAGAGAAAAATATCTTCATCAGCATGTGACAGGTTGATATGTCATGTTGACATAATGATATAAAAGTGCTATCGTTATAGTAACAACCAAGGAGAAGGGGGACAATTTTGAGTACATTAAAGGATGTGGCAGAACGGGCAGGAGTAACTGTTACGACTGTTTCGAGAGTAATTAATAACCGTGGATATATCAGTGAGAAGACCAGACAGAAGGTATATGATGTCATGAAGGAGATAGGCTATCAGCCCAATGAGGTAGCCCGTTCTCTTTCAAAACAGCATACCAGCACGATTGGCGTAATCGTACCACATATCGTGCACCCGTATTTTGCGAAGCTTTTAAGTAATATTGAATCGGCGGCGGCAGCGGAAAATTATAAAATGATAGTCTGCAACTCCAAGGAGGAGCGCAGAAACGAACGGAAATATGTAGAGATGTTTAAGAGTAATCAGGTGGCAGGAATCATATTATGCAGTGGAACAGTAAGTGCCAATGAATTCCTGAACCTGAATATTCCAATTGTTACCATAGAGTGTGATGATGCATTGGGGGACTGCAATATCCAGTGTGACAACTATATGGGAGGAGTGCTTGCTACAGAGCATCTTGCTAAATGCGGATGTAAAGAAATTGTGCATTTCAGTGGAGTAGAGCGTCAGGTGATGCCGGCAGACAGACGTTGTGTAGGTTTTCGGGAAGTCTGTGAGAAATATGGAATCCGGCATCATGAAATAGAGACAAGCGAGGCATCCTACAGCGTGATGGAATATCTGGAAAATATCAAGCAGACGCTGCAGAAATATCCGGAGATTGATGGAATTTTTGCCAGCAGTGATGTCATTGCAGCCCAGTCCATTCAGGCATGCAGTGCCCTTGGAAAGCGGGTTCCGGAGGATGTGCAGATTGTAGGCTTTGATGATGTCAATATTGCAACACTGGTAAAACCGATGCTGACCACCATCCGGCAGCCGATTAAGGAAATGGCACAGCTGGCAGTGGATGCTATCTTAAAAAACGCAGTGGCGGCGTAATGCCGGCAAAGGTGGTACTTCCGGTCAGCTTAATGAAGCGTGGTACAACAAAAGAAAAGTAACAGATTGACAGAAATGGTAAATAAATAAGTAAAAGAAAAGACAATAGTTCTTAGTTCGTGTCCCTCGGTTGACATGAATTTAGAACTATTTTTCTGTGGTAAAAACGGATAAATTGGTTGGTATTAGTATATATTGCACAAAAAATATGGCATTTTCTTGTAAAAACCTAATATTTCGTATGTTAACCGCTTGACATTTTGCGGAAGCGGTATTATATTAGCAATGTAATCAAGTGAAACGCGTTCACGATAAGAAAATATGAGGTACGGGGAAGAGATACTTTTTACAATGACAGGAGGAAGACAAATGAAGAAAAAGATTTTGGCTGCAATTCTTACCGCAGCAATGACAATTGGAATGGTAGGATGTGGTTCCACCAGCAGCTCTGACAATGGAAACAATTCCGCTTCAAATACCGAAGCATCTTCAAACGAACTGACCGTATGGTGCTGGGATGCAACCTTTAATATTCCGGCTATGGAAGAGGCAGAAAAGATTTATCAGAAAGACCATCCGGATGTAAACGTAAATGTAGTAGAAACATCCTGGGAGGATATTCAGACCAAGCTTACAACAGCAGCAACCTCTGGACAGACCGATACACTACCAGACATCATTCTTATGAATGACACTGCTTTATTAAATAATGTAAAGAACTATCCGGACTTATTTGCGGATTTATCTGATTCCGGAATTGACTTCTCCAAGTTTGCAAGTTATAAAACAGCAATTGGAACAGTAGATGGAAAGAATTACAATGTACCATTCGACAGTGGTGTAACCGCATTATTTATTCGTACTGATGTAATCGGCGAAGCTGGTTATTCTATTGATGACTTTACTGATATTACATGGTCCAAATTCATTGAACTTGGCGAAGATGTATTAGCAAAGACCGGCAAACCATTATTAAGCGCACAGGCTGGTGGACCTGACTTATTGATTGCAATGTTAAGAAGTGCAGGCGACAGCATGTTTGATGAAGATGGCAATCCAAATTTTGCGGGAAATGATGTAGTTGCAGAAGCTGTAGAAGATTATGAGACCATGGTTGACAAGGGAATTTTAGTAGAAGTAAATGACTGGGATCAGTATATTGGAACTATCAACAACGGAACAGTAGCAAGCGTAATCAACGGATGCTGGATTACAAGTACCATTCAGGCACAGGAAGACCAGTCCGGTGACTGGGGCGTTACTACAATGCCAAGACTGGACAATGCTCCAAATGCAACCAATTACAGTAATAATGGTGGTGCAGGATGGATGGTTATGAATGACTCACCAAACAAAGACCTTGCTATCGATTTCTTAAAGAATACATTTGCAAGCAGCACAGAGCTTTATGATACTATTCTTCCTACTACCGGTGCAGTAGCAACCTACCTTCCGGCAGCAGAAAGTGATGCATACTCACAGGAAAATGAATTCTTCGGTGGCGATAAGATTTACGAGAGATTTGCTCACTATGGTGCTGAAGTACCGGCTATCACATTAGGTCAGTATTGGGAGGAAGCAAAATCCGCACTTGGAACAGCGCTTACCCAGATTCAGCAGGGACAGGATATTCAGGAAGCACTAAAAGAAGCAGATGATACCGTATCATTTGCAATGAGCGAATAATTTAGCATAAGCACTTTACAAACTGCCTGCATAGCAGATGCTGTGCAGGCAGAATTTTCGAGAAGAAAGCTGTAAAGTCGATACGAATTGGAGGAACAACAGTGAAAACGAAGAAAAGAAAGATTATGGGATGGACATTCGTAATACCGGCATCGATAATGATTGTCATATTCAATTTCGTGCCGATGATACAGTCCTTTATTTTATCCTTAAAACGCGGAAGCGGAACGAACATGACTTTTACCGGACTTTCTAATTATAAAAGAATGTTTCAGGATAAAATTTTTAAAATGACATTAAGCAATACTTTTATTTATCTGATCTTAGAAGTTGCAATCATGCTGGTGATAGCAATGTTCTTAGCATCGCTTTTGAATGATAAGAGATTAAAAGGAAAGTGGTTTTTCCGTCTTGCAATCTTCTTGCCATGTACGACTTCTTTAGTATCGTATTCCATTATTTTTCGTTCTCTTTTCTCTGTGGACGGATTCATCAATACGATTCTTACGAATCTGCATCTGATTGCATCTCCAATCAACTGGCTGGGAAATACCTGGACCGCACGAATTGTAATCGTACTGGCATTATTGTGGAGATGGACCGGTTATAATATGATATTTTTCCTGGCAGCATTGCAGAATATTGACAGTTCTATTTATGAAGCAGCAGTTGTAGATGGAGCCAATGCATTCCAGAAGTTTACTAAGATTACAATCCCGATGCTTCGTCCGACAATTTTACTGACAGCAATTATGTCAACCAATGGAACCTTACAGCTCTTCGATGAGTCTATGAATATTACCAATGGTGGACCGGCAAATACGTCCATGACAATATCCCACTACATATACAATTTGTCTTTTGCAGGAAATCCAAACTTTGGATATGCATCCGCAATTTCTTATGTAGTATTTATCCTGGTGGCAATCCTTGCCTTTATTCAGATGAAAGTAGGTGATGAGAAATGAGTAAAAGAAAATTCGTATATTTCTGGAAATATGTATTCCTAATTTTGGTCGCAATCATTTCCATCTTCCCAATGTACTGGATGATTGTCAGTGGAACCAATAAAAGTGTGGATGTCATTGTAGGAAAAATTCTTCCGGGCAATTACCTGATGGAAAACTTAAAATCTCTTCTGGATACAACGGTTCTTTCACAGGCAATGTGGAATTCCATCCGGAACGCAGTAGTTTCCATGGTTTTAAATGTATTTGTCTGCTCACTGGCAGGTTATGGATTCGAAAAATTCCATGATAAATACAAAGATAAAATTATGTCCATTTTGTTACTTTCCATGATGGTACCGACTGCAGCAACTGTAATTCCATTGTTCCGTATGTTTGGAAAGATGGGACTTTTAAATACAACCGTTGGATGTATTTTACCGACCGTTTCTACTGCATTTATGATATTCATGTTCCGCCAGGCAGCAAAATCATTTCCGGATGAAATCATTGAAGCAGCCCGGATTGACGGAGTAGGTGAATGGGGCATTTACTTTAAAATGTTCTTACCGATTATGAAATCTACCTACGCAGCAGCTGCAATTGTAAGCTTTATGAATGCATGGAACAGCTACATGTGGCATTGATCGTATTACAGAATGAAAATTCCAAGACTATGCCGATTCTGGTATCTGGACTGACCGCACGATATACCATTGATTATGGAAGCATGATGCTTGCAGTCACGATTTCTACAATTCCGATGCTGATTATATTCTTCGTATTACAGAAGAACTTCGTAGAAGGAATTACCGGTTCTGTAAAATCATAAAGGAGAAGAGCTATGGAATTTAACGAAAATGTAATTTATGAGCCAGACTGTTTTGCAATCCGGCGGATGCCGGCACATTCAGACCATGGATATTATGCAACCGGAAAAGAGGCAGACGGTGTGGAAAGCAGTTTTCTCACCAGCCTCAATGGCAGATGGAAATTTGCATATGCCAATAACTTAGCAGAAGTCATAGAGGGCTTTTATCGTAAGGATTATGACAGCAGCAACTGGGATGAGATTATGGTGCCTTCTTCCATACAGCTTTTTGGCTATGACAAATTGCAGTATGTGAATTCCCAGTATCCATGGGATGGAAAAGAAGCTGTCTGTGGCAAAGAGATTCCAAAGAAATATAATCCGGTTGCAATGTATGTGCATTCTTTTTCAGTGACCGGAGAAATGTTAAAGGACCGGTTATCCCTCCGGTTTGATGGGGTGGAAAGTGCTATGGCACTCTGGGTAAATGGCAGATTTGCAGGCTATAGCGAAGACTCTTTTACACCGGCAGAATTTGATATCACAGAATTGGTCTGCGAGGGAGAAAATAAGCTGGCGGCAGAAGTCTTTCATTTCTGCACCGGAAGTATTTTAGAGAGTCAGGATTTCTTCCGGATGTCTGGAATCTTCCGTGATGTGACACTGCGTCGTATGCCGGCACATCATATCTATGATTTGAAGGTAAGTCAGCAGTTTCAGGATAATCTGACAGAAGCAGTTTTGAAATTGCAGTGGAAGGGTGTACCGGAACAGGAAGACCAGCCGGCACAGGAAAACTGGCAGGAGAAAGAGCCGGTAGGAGCCGGTGCAGATACCTGCTGCAAGCTGCATATTTTCTTATACGATGATAAAAAGGAATGTGTTGTAAAGACAGAGACAGCTTACACAGAAGCTGAAACAGAGTTAAAAATAATAGCACCAAAGCTTTGGAGTGCGGAGGAGCCGAATCTTTATACCTTATATATAGAAGTAACAGACTCCGATGATACCGTAACAGAAGTAATAAAACAGCGCATTGGATTCCGGCATTTTGCTATGGAAAATGGCATTATGTGCCTGAATGGAAAACGTATTGTATTTCGCGGTGTAAACCGTCACGAATTAAGCTGCGCCCATGGAAGAAGCGTTACAAAAAAAGAAATTCTTCATGACCTACTTATCATGAAGCAGAATAATATCAATGCAGTACGGACTTCACATTATCCAAATCAGAGTTATTTCTATGAACTTTGCGATGAATTGGGATTATATGTGATAGACGAGGCGAACCTTGAGTCCCATGCGGATTGTTTCCTTGCAACAGTAGGAAAGGCACCGATGAGTGAGACGATACCGGGCAGCAAAGCAGAGTGGAGAGAAAACGTCTTAGACCGCGCTAACTCCATGTATCAGCGGGACAAGAACCATGCCTGTATTCTGCTTTGGTCCTGTGGAAATGAGTCCTGTGGCGGAAGCAATTTATATGAAATGTCAGAGTTCTTCCGGAAAAATGATTCCGAACGTCTGGTGCATTATGAGGGCATTACCTTTGATGATACTTATCCGGATACTTCTGATGTGAAGAGCTTTATGTATGCTCCGGCGGAAAAACTGTGGAAATATTTAAGAGAGGGTGAAGCCGTTGTCAATGAAAGGACAAAACCGGTAATCAGTTGCGAATATATGCATTCCATGGGCAATTCCACCGGTGGAATGGACGAATATATCCGGCTTACAGAAGAAGAACCACGTTATCAGGGTGGATTTATCTGGGATTTTATTGACCAGAGCTTTTATCTTGCCAATAAAAAGGGCGAGAGATATTTAGCCTACGGTGGAGATTTCGGAGACCGTCCGAATGATGGAACCTTCTGTGGAAATGGACTTCTCTATGCTGACCGTAAGGTGTCTCCAAAGGTGCAGGAAGTAAAATTCCAGTATCAGAGTGTAAAACTTTTGCCGGAGGAAACAAAGGTTATTGTAAAAACGAAAATTTATTTATTTCTTTGAAAAACTATATATTAAAAGTTGTTATTGCAACAAAAGACGGCGTATGTGCAGAGAATGCTTATGAACTTCAGGCAGCACCACAGGAAGAAGAGACGATAGATATCAGCAGCCTTTCCAAGGGGCTTAAGATAGCCGGAGAATTTACGGTGACCGCCTCCTTACTTACCAAAGAAGATACTGCATGGGCAAAAGCCGGATATGAGCTTGCCTTTGGTCAGTATGCAGGAAAAAAGGAAGCTCCGGAAGAAGTAATCAGAGAAGCAGAAGATTTTGAGCTGGTTGATGGACTTATGAATATCGGTGTGAGAGCAGGTAATATAAAAATGCTTTTTGCAAAGGAAGGTGGCGGACTGACCTCTTATCAGGTAGAAGAGAAAGAATTTATCGTATCCGTTCCAAGGTACCGAATTTCTGGCGGGCACCGACAGACAATGACAAAGGAAGTGGAATGCCGCTGCGTTGCGGATGCTGGAAGACAGCCAGCATGTATGCAAAAGCAATGCCGGCAGAGCTGAAAGAAACAAAGGATGGTGCAGAAATTTCTTATGTATACCGTCTCTTTGATGTGGCAGAGAACATCCCGGGAAATGAGTGCAGGGTGACTTATGGTATCAGAAAAGACGGAGCACTCACCATCCATATGGAATATGAAGCCGATGAGAAGATCAAGACCCATGAAATGCCGGAATTTGGTATGCTGCTTCGAATCCCGGAGCAATATGATAAAGTAACTTACTATGGATACGGTCCGGAAGAAAATTACTGGGACCGCCGTCAGGGCAGCAGACTTGGAAAATTTCATTTTTCCGTAAAGGAAAATCTGTCAGAATATCTGGCTCCGCAGGAAAGTGGCGGACGCAGTGGTGTCAGAGAAGCAGTAATCGAAGATGAGAATGGTTATGGACTCCGGATTAGTGCAGAAGAAATGGATTTATCGGCGTTGCCTTATACACCGCATGAGCTGGAAAATGCCAGACATCTTTACGAGCTGCCGGATAGTGAATATACGATTCTCCGTCCGTCTCTCCATCAGATGGGAGTTGGCGGCGACGATAGCTGGCTTTCCAAACCACATCCGCAGTACCGGATGGAACAGCCGGGAAAATATGAATTTACATTTACGTTAAAAGGAGGGAAGAAGCTTGAAACTGACAAATAAAATTATGCTGATCACTTATGCAGACAGCCTTGGAAAAAATCTTTCTGAATTAAAAGAAATGTTAGAAACTTATTTTCATAAGGCGGTAGGTGGCGTACACATTCTTCCGTTCTTTCCGTCCTCGGCAGACAGGGGATTTGCACCGATGCGTTATGACATGGTAGACGAGCAGTTTGGAACCTATGAAGATGTACGCAAAATCGGAGAAGAATACTATCTGATGTTTGATTTTATGGTCAACCACATTTCCAGACAGTCTCCGTATTTTAAAGATTTCTTAGAGAAAAAGGATGCATCGGAATATAAGGATTTCTTCATCCGATACAAGGATTTCTGGGAAAACGGAGAACCGACAGAAGAACAGGTAGATTTGATTTATAAAAGGAAACCAAGAGCACCTTATATTGATGCAGATTTTGCTGATGGAAGCAGCGAGAAGGTCTGGTGCACCTTTGGAGAAGAACAGATTGACTTAAATGTGGAATCCGAAGCTGTTCAGAAATTTATCGAAGATACACTGGAACTGATGTGCAGTAAAAATGCTTCCATTATCCGGCTGGATGCATTTGCTTATGCCGTTAAGAAAGCGAATACAAGCTGTTTCTTTGTAGAACCGGAAATCTGGAATCTCCTGCATCGAATTGAAGCAATCGTAAAGAAACATGATGTGATAATTCTGCCGGAAATTCATGAACATTACAGTATTCAGATGAAAATTGCCAATCAGAATTTCTGGATTTACGATTTTGCACTTCCGGTGCTGGTATTGAATGCCCTTTACTTTGGAAAGGGAACTTATCTTAAGAAATGGCTGGAAATGAGTCCGAAGCATCAGTTTACCACGTTAGATACCCATGATGGAATCGGAATTGTGGATGTGAAAGATCTGATGCCGGATGAAGAAATTGACCGAACAAAGGAAATGATGTTTTCCGAAGGAGCGAATGTCAAGAAAATCTACAATACGGCAGCCTACAATAACCTTGATATTTATCAGGTGAATACGACTTACTATTCTGCACTTGGAAATCAGGATGATGCTTATCTTCTTGCCCGTGCAATCCAGTTCTTTGCACCGGGAATTCCGCAGGTCTATTATGTAGGCATGTTGGCAGGATGCAATGACCTGGAGCTTCTGGAAGCAACGAAAGAAGGCAGAAATATTAACCGCCACTATTATTCGAAGGAAGAGATTGCAAAAGAAGTAGAGCGTCCGGTGGTAAAGAAACTTTTGGAATTAATGGAATTCCGCAACAGCCATCCGGCGTTTGATGTGGAAGGTGATATTGCGGTAGAACTTCCGGAAGAGGGACTGCTTGAGATTCGAAGAAGCAGCGGAGCAGACTATGCAGTATTAAAGGCAGACCTTGTGAAGAAAACATTTACCATTGAACATAGTTAGAAAATGGTGAAAAGAGGAAGGCAGATCAGATGGACAAAAAACTGTATGCAATCGGAGAAGCACTGATTGATTTTATTCCACAGGAAAGTGGCAGACCTATGAAAGATGTCTTGGGATTCTGCCCGAAAGTAGGTGGTGCACCGGCGAATGTCTGCGGTGCATTTACCAGACTTGGTGGTAAATCTGAGATGATAACGCAGCTTGGAGATGATCCTTTGGCAATAAAATTGAAGAAGCATTGGAAGAAAACGGAATTGGAACCAGTCATGTACTTCGTACAAAAAAAGAGGCAAATACCTCTCTTGCCTTTGTGGCTTTAAAGGAAGATGGAAACCGGGAATTTTCTTTTTACCGAAAACCGGGAGCCGACATGCTTTTTTTCAAAAGAAAAAGTAGAAGCGGATTGGTTTAAGGATGCCTATGCATTGCATTTCTGCTCCGTTTCACTGGGAGATTTTCCAATGAAGAAAGCACATAAAAAGGCAATAGAAGCTGCAACAGAGGCTGGTGCAATTATAAGCTTTGATCCAAATCTCAGGTTTGCACTCTGGAAAAATCTGGAAGATTTAAAGAAAGCAGTGCTGGAATTCCTCCCATTGGCACATGTATTAAAGCTTTCGGATGAGGAACTTTATTTCCTGACCGGAGAGGATTCGATTGAGGCAGCAAAAGAAAAGCTTTTCGTGGGAAATGTTCATCTTCTCATTTATACCAGGGGAGCAGATGGAGCAGAGTGCTATACGAAAAAAGCAAACGCACAAAGCAAGGGAAAGAAGGTAAAGGCGGTAGATACCACCGGAGCCGGGGATGCATTTATCGGCTCCTTCCTGTATCAACTCTATGCAGATGGTGTGACGGAAGCAGATTTGCCGGAACTGACTTCGGATAAGATGGCAGTATACCTTGATTTTTCTAACCGGTATTGTGCGAAGAGTGTGCAGAAAGCCGGAGCTATTGCCTCGTATCCAACCATGGTTGAAATGGAAGAATAGAATTAAGAAAACGTAATATTGTGCCCGGCGTTGGGAAAAATCAGTGCGGCGGCGCAATCAAAAAAGAAATGCCAGTATCAGCAGCGTAAGAAAAATGCGTTGTAGGGGTACTGGCATTTTTTTCCATAAATGGGAGGCAATCCGCGCAAACACACAGACCCAGAGCACACCGGCGATGCCGAATCCCAGTGCAGAATAAAGACAGATATAACCGCCAAGCTGCAGTGGATAATCGTGATAATCCCAGTAACGCAGGTGGAAAACTTGGGCGAGAAACCATCCGATAAAAAGTTCTACGAAAGAGCCGAGAAGCACCGCAAGAAAAAAGACTTTGACCGGATGCTTCTGAAAGCGTCTTAAAATAAGCAGCATCAGGACAGCCCCCACACCATAGACCGGAAGCCATGGACCATAGAGAAAGCCACGGTTACAGAAAACCCCATCCTGCACATAAAAAAGCAGCACTTCCCACAGGTATCCAAGGAATGCTCCCAGAAAGAAAAAAAGAAAATGTATTGTGTGATGGATTTAATCAGATAATCTTTACGCATACAGGGAGTATTTCCATATAATAAAGAATTATGTGCTGCCCCAAATAACAACTCAGAATATCTTGCGAAAACAAAATAGGGCTTGTCTTTCCAGGGTGGCTCAACTATAATAAAATTTAGACGCTGGGCGAGTCTCAGCAAAAATTAGGAGGAAAAACGTCCATGGATAAGGAAAAAGTTATTGTCATTGATTTTGGCGGACAGTACAACCAGCTGGTTGCAAGACGTGTCCGTGAATGCAATGTATATTGTGAAATATATTCTTACCGCACGGATATCGAGACAATCAAAGCGATGAATCCAAAGGGAATTATCTTAACTGGAGGACCAAATAGTTGTTATGAGGCAGATTCACCGACTTACCAGAAGGAATTATTTGAGCTTGGTATTCCGGTACTTGGACTTTGCTATGGAGCACAGCTTATGATGCATGTGCTGGGTGGCAAGGTAGAAAAAGCACCGGTTCGCGAATATGGTAAGACAGAAGTAATGGTAGATAAGAATTCACCATTATTCCAGAATGTAGAAGAAAAGACCATTTGCTGGATGAGCCATTTTGATTATATCTCAAAGACAGCACCTGGTTTTGAAATCGTAGCACATACTGCAGACTGCCCGGTGGCAGCCGCAGAAAACCGTGAAAAAAATCTCTATGCCATCCAGTTCCACCCGGAGGTACTCCATACCAAAGAGGGAACCAAGATGCTCCACAACTTCGTGCGTGGTGTCTGTGGCTGTGCCGGAACATGGAGAATGGATTCCTTTGTGGAAAATACCATCAAGGAAATCCGTGAAAAAGTCGGCAACGGAAGAGTGCTTCTGGCATTGTCCGGTGGAGTTGATTCATCAGTGGCAGCAGGTCTTTTATCCAGAGCTATCGGAAAGCAGCTTACCTGCGTATTCGTAGACCATGGTCTTCTTCGTAAAAACGAGGGAGATGAAGTAGAAACTGTATTCGGACCGAACGGTCAGTTTGACTTAAACTTCATCCGTGTAAATGCCCAGGAGCGTTACTATAACAAGCTTGCCGGAGTAACAGAGCCGGAAGCAAAGCGTAAAATTATAGGCGAAGAATTTATCCGAGTATTCGAAGAAGAAGCAAAGAAAATCGGTGCTGTAGACTTCCTCGTACAGGGAACGATTTACCCGGACGTTGTAGAGTCCGGTCTTGGCGGTGAATCCGCAGTCATCAAGTCCCACCACAACGTAGGAGGTCTTCCGGACTGCGTTGATTTCAAGGAAATCATCGAGCCGCTGCGCGACCTGTTCAAAGATGAGGTCCGTAAAGCCGGTCTTGAACTTGGCATTCCGGAGAATCTTGTATTCCGTCAGCCATTCCCGGGACCGGGACTTGGAATCCGTATCATCGGTGAAGTAACTGCTGAAAAAGTACGCATCGTCCAGGATGCCGATGCCATCTACCGCGAAGAAGTAGACAAGGCCGTAGCTGAGTACAAGAAAGCTAACGGCAAGGCTCCAGCATGGATGCCAAACCAGTACTTTGCAGCCCTCACTAACATGCGTTCCGTTGGTGTTATGGGTGACGAGAGAACCTATGACTATGCAGTTGCACTGCGCGCCGTGAATACGGTGGATTTCATGACCGCCGAAAGCGCAGAGATTCCATTTGCAGTACTGCAAACAGTAATGAGCCGAATCATCAACGAGGTGCGCGGGGTAAACCGAGTATTCTATGATCTGACCAGTAAGCCGCCGGGAACGATTGAGTTTGAATAATATATTAGAGCCAAGAAATGCCGAAATTACGGCGCTTCTTGGCTCGTTTTTGGTTTGAGTGACAATCAAATGACAATAATTATTAACTTATCATTATGCAGTCAGTATCAAGGTGATGATTGCTATAATTATGGCAGCTATTGAAATAAATTGATTGCTTTTTGTATAATTTATATTGCATAAGGTATTTAAGTAGGCATAATGATTAGCGTAGATGCTTTTGTAATCAATATTGATTTTAGCAATGAATTTATTAAGTTTTTGTTCTTTATATCCTAAATATAATTTCCAGTCTTTATCAAATGATTGGTAGATATCACTTTTACTTTTGGCTTGCGATTCGCAAAGACTCTGCATTTTATTTAGTAAATAGGTGAATTTTTTGTTATACCTTGCCTTCTTTCTGCCTGTTGAGTATTTTGAAAACTCTATTTCGAATATTTTCAGTTCTCGGTGACCAAAAACATATAATAAAATGAATTCCCATATTTAGCTATATAAGATGATAAACTAAATTGAGGTATATTATTATTTCCAGCCATAAGGCAATAGTTATAGTTGGAATCACATATTATCATATAATTCTCTTTCTTGTTGTAATAAGAAACACCACAATAGCCAAATTCTAAGGTATCAATGTTTATAGGTTCTTTTCTTGTCATATGAACCATATTAATTAATCTATATTTTTGACCTTGTTCGCTATAAAAAATGCTTGTTATGTAATGTTGAAAAATCAGAACAAAGAAGTCTTCGTTCATTTCATTCAAAATATGAAAATCGATTACTTCCTTATTGCTTATAAAATAATAAGGTAAATAATCTTTTTTATTCAATTTCTTTATATTATCACAAATAAAGCGAGTACAGTTTTCTTCGCTTAAATTGTGCTTCAAAGTGAATTTGTATTCAAGAATAGCAAAATAACTATTAATTTGACTCCAAGTAATTTTTACACTATTTATGTATTTGTCATCAAGAAATTCTACTTCTGCAAAGATCCCGTAGAATGAACCAGAGTATTGCAAATGCACATAGTCATAGTTCTTAAAAAACAGAGGGCTTTTTGTATGTAATTGTGGTTTTATACTTTTTGGGCGATAATGAGTATAATCGTTTGCTAAGCTTGGTTATTCCATCATTTGATAATATGTCACATATGGTTACGCTTGTAACAATATGATTTTCATACCAATCTGTTCGGTTTTTTAATTCTGGATCATTTTTTCAAATTCTAAAATTTCTTTTTTATGTTTCTCATCATATTTTTTTGTGATTCAAAATAGGTGCTGGTGTTAACATGTTTCAAATAGTATTTGTAACTTTTTTTAAATTGACTTTTTATATTCATAATAACCTCGTTTGAAGTAGATATTTTTTATTCTTTCTTCGGTTTCCTTTTCCTCTTCACATAAGAGAAATCCGGAAACAAGTCTTTTAACAATTCAGCAGTTTCTTCTGCATCGTCATCTTCATCCATATTCTGAACAAGTAGCTGGTCGTCATCATCAAGATTTAATGATACGGTATACTCTTTATTTGGGTCTGTTGGGTTTATTGGGTACTTTATCTCTTTGAGATAGTATTCTGTTTCTGATATTTCATCATCTTCCAGCTTGTCTCTTAAACGTGCCCAATACTCAACTATCTTTCGGAAGTTATCAAGGTCTTCCTGTGGACGGGGACCGGCATTTGGAAGCCGCTCTTCAAATTTGAAGTATACTTCTCCATCTTTTATAGTAGGGCGTAGTCCGTATGCCCATTCGATATCAAACAGCACATGGAGAGCACTGAAGATATTGGCAACATCCGGATCTGATAATGCATAAAAACTGACACCCAGATTGTTGGCAATATTGAGTAACGTTGCCTCATCCGGATATCTGTTTCCAAGTTCATAGTTTCTGATAGTGGATTCGTTTAATCCACATTTATCTGCTAATTCCTTTTGCGTCATGTCAGATGCGATTCTGAAATTACGAATCAAATAGCCTACCCGGCTGGTGAATTTCTCGCCCATTTTTACTGCTCCTTATTCGTGTAATGAGTGTTGTAGCATGCACGAAGACACGAGGTACAAAACATGCATCTGTGTATATTATATCATCAACAGTGCAAAAATGAACTGTTAATATAATACACATCATAACCGTTCAGAAATGAACTGAATAATAAAAGCGAAAGAGAGGAGGCATTTGCTTATGGAGAACAAACGATTTTTAACAGCGCAGGATGTCATGGAAATGCTGGGAGTTTCACTATCGTATTCCTATAAACTGATACGACGGCTAAATGCAGAACTTGAGTCTGAAGGATTTGTGACAATAAAAGGGCGTGTCAGCACGCAGTATTTTATGGAACGAATCTACGGACTGTCCACAGACAAGGAGGTGGGATAGATGGCGGTTATCAAGAATAATAAGACTGGAATGTGGGAGGTGAGGACCTATTATAAGGATTTGACCGGAGAAAGGAAGCAGAAAACCAAGAGGGGCTTTGTGAAGAAAAGCGAAGCCCTTGAATGGGAGCGGAACTTCAAGCTGAAAGAGAATCAGAGTATCAGTATGAGCTTTCAAAGTTTTGTGGATATTTATTTGACGGATTTGGAGCCGAGAATAAAACGCAATACGTTCCTGACAAAAAAGCACATTATTGAGACCAAGATTCTGCCATATTTCGGAAAAAGGAAGCTGGATGATATTCGTACTTCGGATGTCATCCAGTGGCAAAATGAGATTATGAAGCTGAAGAAGGATAATGGGGAGTTGTTCTCCCAACTTATCTGAAAACGATTCACAATCAGCTCAGTGCCATATTAAACCATGCAGTCAATATGTATGGACTAAAGGATAATGTGGCACGAAAAGCCGGAACCATGGGCAAAGAAGAAAATAAGGAAATGGAGTTCTGGACGCAGGATGAATTTCAGGCATTTTTAGAGTGCGTGGCAGATAAGCCTATTTCATATTATGCATTTGAAATGCTTTATTGGACAGGGATTCGAGAAGGTGAGCTGCCTGACACCAGCTGATTTCAATTTTGAAAAGAAAACTCTTCGGATAAATAAGTCATATCAGAGGCTGGAAGGCAAAGATGTGATTACAGATCCGAAAACACCAAAGAGTAACAGAACAATTGTCATGCCGGATTTTCTTGCTGTAGAGATGGAGGATTTTATAAGCAGCCTTTATGGAATAAGGGATGATGACAGAATTTTTACTATTTCAAAAGTTATCTGCATCATGAGATGGATAGAGGTGCAAAGCTTGCAGGAGTGAAGAGAATACGAATCCATGATTTACGACACCCGTATGTCAAGCCCACGACAAAAAAATTTATAACTTTTTTTGCAGTTTTTCGGGCAGCTTCATAGCTGCCCATAGCTGTTTCAAATGGGTGTTCACGGTTATACCTCCTTTTCGGATTCCTTAGTTTCTAAGAAATCCTGTGTTGCATATTCAATCTCAATCCGATCTCCTGGAAAGACGTAAACTTTATTGATAAGCCGGTCAATCAGAGCTTTTGTCAGCATGTTGGCGTTTCCGACTTTCTGCACAATTTCCTGTTGTTTCAGCTTAATCTCATAATCACTTTTTATCTGCTTTGTCTGTGCAGTGATGACAGCATGAACATTTTTGGCTTGTACCAGTTCCGTGTCATAAACCGCTTTTCGTGTCCGATAGGTTTCCAAATCAATCTCTCCGAGTGCATACTGCTCATAAAGATACCGCTTGCTATCTTGAATAGAACGGAGTTTTTCTTCATGTTCGGTCTGCTGGACTGTCTGCAAATCCAATTTATCCTTATTGCTATCAATTCCCAATGCCGGACACATTTGAGCCCGAATTGTTTCAAATACAACCTGCTCCAGATCTGCCATCTTTATGCGCACACCATGACAAGGAAGCGTTTCAGCCACCTCGGAATGACGGCAATAAAACCACGCACCATTTCGTAGAGACATTGCATGATCGCAGCATCCGCAGAATACCTTACCACGGAGCAGATAATCACGCGGCTTTTTATTTGACAGAGAGAAACGCTTAATTGAAGCATTGGCTCTCTCAAATAGATCCACACTTACAATAGCCGGATGATGGTTCGGGATTTTGAACCACTCACTTTCATCCTTTAACTGTGTATGTCGGCTGCCAATCTCTTTTACCTTTCTCTTGCCAATTACATAGGTACCGATATATCTTTGATCTTCTAAAATACGCAGAACCGTTGATGTACTCCAAACGCCGTTTGTTCGGGAAACATTGTAATAGGCCTTGCCTTTAAGTTTGCGATATTCCCCAGGGGTGGGGATATTCATGGCATACAGTTTTCTTGTGATCTCGGCTGCGGTGTTGCCTTCAGACGCCCATTGAAATATCATCTGCACATTCGGGGCAACATCCTCGTCCGGTTCCATACGTCCGTCTGCACTCTTGCGATAGCCGTAAGGACAGATGACACTCTGATATTCCCCACGACGCATCTTTGCGTATTTTGCACTTTTGGTTTTCATGGACATATCCCGGCTATACCACTCGCTGATAAGATACTTGAAAGCAATATCAATCCCTCCGGTATCACCTTTGAAATTAGCTGTGTCAAAATCATCACTGACGGAAATAAAACGGGTGTGATAAAGAGGAAATACCCGCTCAATAAAATAGCCGGTTTCAATGCTGTTACGTCCAAATCGGGAAAGGTCTTTTACAATAATACAGTTGATTTTTCCGGCCTGAACCATTGTTAAAAGTTCCTGCACCGCCGGACGCTCAAAGTTTGTCCCCGTATGACCGTTGTCAATAAATTCCAAAATCTCGCTGTCATCCCATTCCGGCAGAGACATAGCTTTTTCACGAAGAATCAGTTTTTGATTTGGTATGCTCAAACTTTCGGTTTTGAAATCTTCCACAGAAAGACGGATATAAAGGGCAATCACATAGTTGCGCACGGTTCCACCGCCTTTCCCTGAAATTCATTTTTGAAACGGAAGGTCACATGAATATTCCGCTCGTGGTCTATCTCAATTCGTTCAATGAGCCGTTCGATCAGTTCTACAGTCAGTACGTGATCCTGTGCCAGTGTTTTTGCATCCTTTTCCATTGCACGGTATCTGGCAAGCTGGTTGTCCAGAGAGTCCATAGATTTTTCAAATACTTCAATCTCACCAGACAGAGCATTGATAGCATGTTCATAATCCGCTTTCAATTCAAAGTATTCGTCATTTGTCAAAATACCCTGCACAAAATTTTCATATAGGCCACGGATCAGCCGGCGTGTTTTTTCAATTTCCTGCCGTTTGGCCGACATCCGAATTTTCAGCTTATCTTTTTCCTGTTTTTGTCTTGTCTCCAACTGAAAGAGTGGCAGCGACATTCCCAGCGCAACTGTCAGCTCTTTTTCAAGAATAGCCGTAACAGTAGAAATCAGTTCTTTCTCCTGTATCATCGCACCTTTGCAGCTATCTTTTTCTACCCGGCTGTTTGTAAGGCAGTGGAACCAGTAAGTGTCGGGTCCTTTCCGGCGCTCGGCGCGTTGCCTGTGAAGGCTTCTGCCACAATCAGCACAGAACACTTTACCTTTGAAAATGTTTGGTGTGTAGGGACGTTTTGGAGTTGCTTTGCTTTCTTCACAGATCTGTTTTCTGTATTCCTGAACTGCATTAAACAACTCATGGCTGATGATCGGTTCATGGGTGCATTTTGCAATAATCAGATTATCTTCTCCAGCCTTGACCTGCTGATGATCTACAATCTTTGTTTTTCCTTGCACCAGATCGCCTGTATAAACTTCGCTTTCTAAGATTTTCATCACTGTGCGGGTCTGCCATTTGCCACTTCCGATCAGGCCCGGACTGGTAATCTCGCCAGTGGCCTTTTTATAATGGCTCGGTGCCGGAATCCCCATCTCATTTAGATTGCGGACAATCCGGTTCAGAGACACATGCTCATGTGCCCATTCAAAAATCTGTTTTACCACAGGGGCAGTATTTTCATCAATCAGAAGTTTATGGCAATTATCCGGGTCTTTCCTGTAACCGTAAGGCGCCCGTGCACCAATATAGTCGCCGTCTTTCATAGCCTGCCGCGCCTGTGCTTTGATTTTTCGTCCAATGTCCAGAGCATAGGCTTCATTGATCATATTTTTCAAAGGCAGCATGATACCACCATGAAGATTTCCGGAATCCGCTGTGTCAAACTGATCCGTAACAGCAATGAAGCGAACATTATGAGCATGGAAATACTGTTCGATATAATAACCTGTGTCAATAGAATTTCGCCCTAATCGGGAAAGATCCTTAACAATCACACAGTTAATGTGGCCTGCTTCAATATCAGATAGCATTTGCTGAAATCCAGGGCGGTGAAAATTTGTCCCTGTCGCTCCGTTGTCGATATAAGTATCATACACAACGAAGTCCGGTTTATCCGAAAGAAAGTCATTCAGTACCAGTTTTTGGTTTTCTACTGAGCAACCCCGCTTTTTGTTATCCTCCACAGAAAGACGGATATACAGAGCCACATGTACATACAAAGATGGTGCCGGCATAGGAGCTGCCGTCTGTTTTCTGCTTTTTCTTGCCATTTAGCTCACCATCCTTTCTTCATTTTTTGTAGCAATCTGTTCAGCCAAAGAGATTGCTTTCTGATATTCATCCTGGTAATTAAATTCAATATGCAGTTCATCTTTACCCATTACCCGTATGCTTCGGATAAGCTGCATGACTGCCCGGCGGTCAATATCCTCCATAGTAGAAAATTTCATAAAATGGTTGATCCAACGGTTTCGTTCGCTTCGGTTTTCCAATACATCTGTAAGTTTATCGTTCCATTCAGCGATTGCCTTTTGGAACAGTTCAATATCTGCATTGTATTTTCGCTTATAAGAGAGAAATTCTTCCTTTGTCAGAATTCCACTCACCAGATTTTCATAGAGTTTTGCCTTAAAGCCCTCGGTCTGTGCCACACGCTTTTCATTTACTCTGATCTGTGCGGCATATTCCTGCGCCAATTCCCGGTTGATCCGTTCCTGACTGATACTGGACAGCAGGGCATCCAGAGAAGCAACATTTTCAATATGTCCTTTCAAACTGTCCTGCACACATTCAATCAGATCCGACTCTTTCAGCATGACCGACGATGTGCAGCCATTCTTTTTGCCGGTCGGGCAGTAATAATAGTGATACTCTTTGTCTTTATAGCGGTTCGTCTTGCGGGTCATACGGCAGCCACAGCAGCCGCAGATCAAAATACCGGAAAAACAGGTAAACCTTATCCGATTTGGGAGAAGTCCTTGTGTCAATCCTGCGGAGCCGTTGCACCAGATCAAAATCGTGCTTTTGTATGATCGCTTCATGGGTTCCCTCCACACGAATCCATTCCGAAGAAGGTTTGTCCTCACGCTCTTTTAATTTGAAATGGGGCGTTGTCTGCTTGCCCTGGACCAGTGTTCCGGTGTAAGTTTCATCCTGCAAAATGCGGATGATTGTAGTTGCAGACCATTTGCAATCCTTTCGGTCTGTATAGCCACCTTTTGCATGAGGCATTCCGTGATTGCGCTTATACGCCAAAGGTGAAAGAATTCCTAATCGGTTCAGTTCATCCGCTATATGGGAAGCGCTGAATCCTTCCAGCCGTTTTCTGAAAATATCCCGCACAACATTGGCAGCATATTCGTCTACTTCCAGGCTCTTGTGTTTATCGCCGACTTTCACATAACCATAGATGGTAAAAGCACCTACAAAATCCCCGCTGCGCCGTTTTACTTCCAGGGCGCTCCGTGTCTTAACAGAAATATCCCGACAGTAAGCCTCATTCATAATGTTTTTGACAGAAACCGTGAGATCATCGGCAGCGTCATTTTCCGTGTCCACATTATCGTTAATTGCGATAAAGCGCACCCCGTAGGCCGGGAATACCCGGCGCAGATACCGGCCAGTTTCAATGTACTCACGCCCTAAGCGGGAGAGGTCTTTGACAATCACGCAGTTAGCTTCGCCTTGTTCGATCATCCGCATCATTTCCTGAAATGCCGGGCGATCAAACAAAACACCACTATAACCATCGTCAATTTTTTCTGCCACAACCTCAATTTCCGGGTGTCGGGCTATGTAGTCATCGATCAGGCGCCGCTGGTTAGCAACGCTGTCACTTTCTACTGTTTTATCATCCGTATAAGAAAGACGGATGTACTTAATCGCTTTGTAAACCTGCATAAAAAAACACTCCTTTCGTTGCACAGAAAAATCCCCGCAATTCAAGAAGTGTGGTTATGCCATATTCAATTCCTTTTCCGATTCTTATTCTACCATGCTTTTACGGAAAAGTCAGCCCCTTTCTTAAAATTGCACCTATCGCAAAATACCCCTGATACATTCTTCCAGGGTAGCACCTTCAGCAGAAAAGCTGGCCTGTACAGTAAAACGCCCACACTTAAAATGGTATGGATTTTTGATTTGCTGAACGAATTCTGCAATCCGTTCATCACGGGAAAGTTCTTTGTTGACAGAGACATCCCGAATGTCTACCAGTGTACCCACTTCACTGACAATGGTGTTCAATTCCATAGTATCAACTCCCTTCTGAAAACTGTGTTATCAAAACCACATGAATAGGTCGGATCTATGGTTATTACACACATAAATCCGGCCCATTATATCTGATTTCGATTTTACTGCCGTATTTGCCACGCACCCCGGCAAGTCCTTCTGTTATAAGGACGGGGCTGTTACAGGCTGCGGATAGCGTCACCGCATCATAGTCCCACATACGCCGCCGCTTTGCCAGAGCAAGCAAACGCCGCAGGAACTCTCCCCAAGTCTTTAGGAAGCTGTGAAGAAGTACCATTATGATCTGCGTCGTTATCGCGTCCGGCCTGCCACAGCCGGTTTCGTAGGTTGCGTTTATCGCTCGGACAGCCTGGATCCATCACCTCCTTAGGCCGCCTGTCACCGCGCCGCCCCATCTGCCGCTCGGAACACAGAATGAAGTACCTGTAACAGCGTATATTCGGTTGTCAAGGAACAAGCAAGGGGCATGGCAGACAAATTGATATTGCAGTTGGGGTGGGAGGATGTATATGCTTCCTTACCACACCCGTCCAGCTTGTCCCGCCGAATATGTCCCTCTACTATTCAGTACATTTTTAGGGGCAAAGTTGCCGTCTGTTATAAAATTTCTTTGAAATATTTTTCCAGACTACGCAATCCGGCTTCGATAGAACGGGTGATCCGGCTTTTTGTGTGTTCCTTCCGCTTTGGCAATATCTGCTTTGCTCATGCCAAGAAAAAAGTGTGCATAGATTCGTTGGCGCTGCTTTACCGGAAGTTTGGAAAGACCTTTATAAATCAACTCCGTCATTTGGCGCTGTTCCCAAATTTCTGCCGGGTTAAGAGGCTTTTGCAATATCTCACGCTCAATACCTTCGTCTCGATCCAGAGAGTAAAATGCTTTATAGCGGTATGTACGAATCCGATAGGCTTCTTCCAACAACATATATTCCCGAAGCGTGGCAGGGTCGTTGTTCTCGGTGAGGATAAAGAACGGCAGAAGCCGGACAGGGGGATTCTTCATTTGGAACATCCCCGCCACCCGCCGTAGCGTATGAAACAGCTCCATTGCTGTGCCGTCCGGCAGTTCCAGATCGCACAAGATCAGTTCTATTTCCTTATCCTCAAAAATCCGGCGCTTGGCTTCCCAAATCGAGGAAACCAGAATCAGGTCAAAGCCCTTTTGTAGCATAGCAGCCCGCAGCACTTCGGCGCTGGTATCTTCTGCATAGACAAAGAGCAGCTTGTGAAAAGTCGGGGCCTTTTCGCCGGATAACTGCCGGTAGGCGTATTCCACCAGCTTATCTTGTAGTAGCAGTCCTTTCATTTTGTCCATGCACAGCGTCGCGCCCCGGCGCATGGCTTCCTGTTCGTAGTCGTCCTTGTCATGACAGGACGCCAGAATAAAAGGCAGCTTCTTATCTGTGATCCGCACCTCGTCCAGAAAGTCCATGAGTCCGCTATAATAAGTGATACTTTCTTTTATGGTTTCCATAACCAAATCGCTATTTCCGTCTATCAGTTGATTTAATGCAGCTTCAACTGTATCATATTTTTTCATATCGGTAATTACGGAAATCGTACCTGTGCAATCTATCCCGGTCGCTTCATTCATAAACTGCTCCGGAAGCGCAAAGCATTTTGAGAAGCCGGAGTAAGAATATTCGTTTACAATGCCCATGACGGTATAGGTCTTTGTGCGAATTTGGCCGGATTCGGTTTTATAGTCCACTTCGACGGTATCACCCAACGCAGCCTCAATATCATAGAGATCGGCACGCTCTTGAAGCAAGACAATTCCATTGCCTGCCACCAGTTCATCATAATCAGTCGTTCCCGCAATTCGCTCTTTCTCCAAATTCTGCTGTTCATCTCGGCAAAAGCCCTGAATCCATTTTCCAGAATTACCATTTACACGATATTCTGCGTCCGTGTAATACCAGTGCTTGATTCCTGTAACGCCATCAATAGATTCTACTGCATTTATAAAATCGGCATTTAGAAAATTCTTTTGCTGCAATCCAGACAAAGAAATACCAGCAGTGTCCCACGATTGATTTGCGTTGAGCTGAATGTTAAATTCACCGACAGGGAAAGCCTTGCCTCTTGCCTCTGCAACGCCATCATAGGAAACTAACATTGTCGAAATCAATACAACCAATACTCCGCCGAGTGAAAGAGAAAGTATTGTTAAAGTGGACTTTGCCTTTTGTCTGGACAGATTCATTTTAGCAAGTGAAGCAGGCGTTATTTTACGGTGCAACACGGAACTTTCTTTCATTTTCCCCTGATAATCGGAATATCGCAATGCTTCCAGCGGAGATACTGCCGCAGCTCTTTTTACAGGAGTATGAATGGCAATCATCACAATAATAAATGCAAAAAAAGGCCAACCCCGACCGTCACACATAAAGTAGTCAGCCAGTACCAACCGGCAGGAATCAGGAAGTACCCAATCACATTTCCAATAACCAAACCAATCGGGATAGCAATGGCAGCAAGTAATTTCCCCTCGCGGTAAACCATCTTTTTGATCTGTCGTTTTGTAGTTCCGATTGTGCGAAGCTGTCCATAGTTACGGATACTGCTTGCTACTGAAATATAAAAAATCGAATAGATCACAATGCCGGAACCAATGAAAGTTACAAAACCGATCAAGAAATAGAACAGCATATCGCTTCCGTGATTTTCGTCCTTTAAGTTAAAATATGTGGAACGGACAATCACATTATCATCGGAAATTTTTAATTGCTGCGCCAGAGTGTTTGCATAGTTGGTGGCTTCTTCCTCGCTCATGTTTTGAGCGCCTTTCAGCCCAATGTAATAATCAATCATGCCTCCGTCGCCATACTGCTGTCTTACTAATTCTTTCGATATAATGGCTGTATAGCGCCCAATATCGCCGGTTTTCACATCTAAGATTCCCGTCAATTTGAAATCATGGGTAGTGCCGTCAGAAAAGGGGATTTGAATTGTCTGTCCCAATTCATTTGAATAGCCCAAACTATCCAAAAAGGATTCCTGCACTACAATTTCATTCTCCGAAGCTGGTAAATCTCCCGAATAGGGCATACTTTGGGATGTTAGCATATCTGCATTTGCATAAGTAAAGTTCACGGTTGAATGGTTTACCTGTTCAGAAAATGCGTTGAAAAATTCTCCAACCCACGCAATTTCTTCTTGCTTGTATAGTTCCTGTCCCTGTTGTTCAGAAATCGCATGATACATAATCTGCGCTGTTTTTTGGTTGCGGTTTTGCGTTTCCTGCATAACCCCAAAGCCATAGAGTACAATAGCAGATAGCAATGCGCTGGCAAGTACAATCGTCAAAACAATAAAGATATTTCTTTTTCGATTTGCCGATATACTGCGGTTTGATATGCGCTTTACAATGCCGCTGGTATCATTTTCAAAAGGCCATGTCATAGCCTGCCACCTCCTTACTCCACGATCTTACCGTCCTCAATGCGGACGATCCGATCGGCAAGGCGGGCAATGTCGTTGTTGTGGGTGATCATCACAACGGTTTGTCGGAACTCCGCACTGGTACGCTTGATCAGCCCCAGCACCTCGGCGCTGGTCTTGCTGTCAAGGTTGCCGGTGGGCTCGTCGGCCAGCACAATAGCCGGTTTGGTGATCAGGGCCCGGGCGATAGCCACACGCTGCTGCTGTCCGCCAGAAAGATTGTTCGGCATATTTTTCAGTTTATCTTCCAGCCCCAGCAGGTGAACGATCTCGTCCAAAAACTTCTGATCCACCGTGTCCCCGTCCAGCTCCACCGGCAGGACGATGTTCTCATACACATTCAGGATGGGAACAAGGTTATAGTTCTGGAAGATAAAGCCGATGTTGCGGCGGCGGAAGATGGTAAGCTGTTCGTCGTTCATTTTCGACAGCTCTTTGTCCCGGACAATCACATTGCCAGAAGTAGGGGTGTCCAGCCCGCCCATCATGTGAAGCAGGGTAGACTTGCCGCTGCCGGAGGTTCCCACAACGGCCACAAACTCGCCGTCCTCCACGGAGAAGTTCACACCGTCAAGGGCGCGGGTGATATTCGGCTCTGTGCCGTAATACTTTTTCAGGTCGATAGTCTGTAAAATGCTCATAAAATTCAATCCTTTCTTTGTTTGTTGTAAATGCGGAACGCTGCTGCGCCGGTGGCCGCCAACTGTACCAGAATCAGCACAGCGAACAGACCGAAGCTCTCATAGTAGAACAGTTCATCCCAAAACAGGAGAACATCACAGAGAGCAGTCAAGGCAACCGCCCAGCGGATGTGCCGGGCCAGCCATTGCCAGAACACCAGCACAAGGGCAACGGGCGGGACGATCAGCAGCGCCAGATTCAAAATCAATGTCGGGGTCAGTTCCATTGCGTCGCCTCCTCGCCTTTGTTGATAAGGGTATTGTAAAACCCAAATGTCCGCGAAATGTTACAGCGGCTAAGAAATTTCAATGAAAATCGGGGTGAAATGTTACAACGCTCGGACATTTCAAAAAAATTCACGGCGGACAGCCGGAAATGGTCGTCCGCCGAATCATACTACACAATCTTTTAGATAGATTGATTGTGAAATAATTTCAATCCAATCACCACATCTATCATAAGTTCCACAATGAGAATTATACTAATGGCAAAATTAAAATTACATAGGTTATATAATCCGATATAGATTTCACAAGTAAGAAATACAACTTGCAGACACAAATTTAAGTATGTCACTAAATGCTCGTTAGTTCTATTCCACAATCTAAACAGGAACATTGTAAAAATAGGTTTTCCCGTAAAAGCAAAAAGCACTGACAATACCGGCACCAAAAATACATAGTAAGAATCTACTGCATTGCTGGGGGATGTACCTACCCATTGAATTGCTATTTTATCAGGAACAACGAAAAATAAAACAATAGATAAAATAACATTGATTATTAAGATGATTGTTGTTGCTTTGCAAAAATTGATTTTTTTCATGGTGTTTTCTCCTGTTATAAGTGTGCTTTATTTAGTCGGCAACATAATGGAAAATTCCGAACCCTTGCCCGGCTCCGAAACCACTTTGATATAGCCGCCCTGCCGTGTTACGATCTCGCGGGCCAGATACAGGCCAATGCCCACGCCCTGCTGTTCGTGTACTTCTTCCTCACGATAGAAGCGCCGGAAGATGGCGGCCTGATTGCTTTCAGAAATGCCCTTGCCGGTGTCGGCTACTTTGATTTCCACATACATTTCCCACAGCACCACCGACACAGCGATTTTCCCGCCTGCCGGGGTGTACTTCACCGCATTGTCCAGCAGGTTAAAAAGGGCTTCGGATGTCCACTTGCTGTCATGGAAAACGGTCAAATCCTCCGGGCAGTCCACGGACACGACGATTTCCTTTTTCTCTGCTGCATACACAATTCCACTCATGGCCTGTGCCACGGTATCAAAGAGGCGGCCCGGTTTCTTATCCAACTGGATCACGCCCGTTTCCAGCCGGGAAGTTTTCACAAGGGCCTGAAAGAGAAAGTCCAGCTTATCCGTCTGGCTGCGGATTCCCCGGATAAAGTCGGTGCGCTCCGCCTTGGTCATAGGCTTTTCCAGCAGCGTGTCCGTCGCCATTTTCAGATTGCTTACCGGCGTTTTCACTTGATGGGAAATATCCGATACAAGGGTCTGTAACTCCTGCCGTTCCTCGTCCACCCGGCGGCGGTTCTTCTGCATGATCTGATAGAGCCTTGCCAGCCGGTGTCCAATTCTGGCAAGCTGGGTTTCGCTGTCCTCTGGCCGCTGGGGCGCTTCATTTCCGGCGATCATGTGGTCTAAAGTCTGGCATAGGTCAGCGGTAAACTGCGACAGCCGCTTTCCAAACGCCTGCGTCAGTACAAAAATCCCCACAAGGGCGCACAGCAGCAGCGCCCCGCCCGTCAGCAGCACCGCCGTCTGTTTTGTCACAAGAAACAGGGCTATGGTGATCCCGGACATGGAAAGGACAAGCCCCATTGCTACCCGGCCAAACAGCCGCTTTACCGAGAGGTTTTGCAACTTCATTTTGCCTCGCCTCCCGTCCATTGATAGCCCATGCCGTAAACAGTTTTGATGTAGGGCGCGCCGCCGTCGGATTCGATCTTACTCCGAATCCGGCTGATGGAGGTTGTCAGGGTGTGTTCGTCCACAAACTTCTCGTCTATATCCCACAGCTTTTCCAAAAGCTGCCCACGGGTCAGCACTTGCCGGGGATTTTTACGGAACAGGTTCAGCATTTTGTACTCCATCGGGGATAGGGTCAGGGGCTTGCCGTTTAAGGAAGCCATCTGCTCCGAGAAGTCCAGAAACAGCCGCCCGTCGTCGTAAATGTCCTTACCGGTTTGTGGTGTTCCAGCATGGCGAACATGGCTTTTTTTTTTTTTTTCGCTGCAAAAGGCCCCGATCTACATAGGTAATTAGAGGGTGCAGATGTTTCAGGCGAAACATCTCAAATAACTTATCTGGATTTACCCATTGAACATCCACAACTTCTGTTTCCTGTAAACGCATTTCTTCAATCTTTATATTCTTATGAAATAGCCAAACATCGTAAAAATCCTGCACATTTTCCCGTCTGCTCTGATAAATCAATTTTTCACTTCCGGGAGTAAGCAGTATTCCTAATTCTTCTTTTACCTCTCGGATTGCTCCTTGTAAACTGGTTTCCCCGGAAAGTACAGAACCACCCGTACATTCCCAATAAAGAGGGTATTGCTTTTTCGGATGCCGCTGTGATAAAAGATACTGCCCCTGCTGGTTGACGATCCATACACTCACAGATAAATGATACAGCCCTTTGGGTATGATTTCTCCACGGCACACTGTTATTCCAGACTTTTCCCGTTTTGCATTATATAAATCCCATTTTTCCATTTTCATACCTCTTTGTGTGGGATCGGTGCTTGCCGAAAATCAAGTAAGTAAATATCCGCAATCCTTTCTATTTCTGTACGCTGATCTGCGGAATACTTATCATAAATCCCGCCTGCTAACATACGGGCTGCCTTTGCGCTTTTAATTGCTGGAAGCACATCATCAAACACAATACAGTGTTCAGGTGCAACCCCTAATTTTCTTGCGGCCAATTCAAAGACATCCGAATATTCTTTTCCCCGCTGAACCTCATCTGTTGAACATAGAGCGCCAAATAATTCTAAAATAGAATTGTTCTTTAAGCATGGAATATAGAGCTTTTCCGGCAACCCCGTAGCAACTGCAAGTTTTATTCCATGTTCTTTTAAGCACAGAAGATAATCAAGGGCATAGGGCAGCAGACCGACATGGTTGCTGTATTCCTCGACCGCCATATTATTCCATTCCTCAATAATTCCCTCTACCGTTTCCTGCAATCCAAAAAGATCAATGGTATATTGTGCGGCTTCCTCAAAACTCCTTGCACATATTTCAGTTACATAATTTTCCGGGACGGGAAGATTTCTCTTTTTCAAAAACTGAATATCTATATGCTCCCATACATCCATTGAATCCAGAATTGTTCCATCTAAATCAAAGATTGCCGCATTAAAATCCATTTTTCTTTTCCTTTCCGCAAAATAAATCTTTCAGTTCCGCAGCAGCAGCTTTTATATCAGACTGCGCTATGATGGCAGATACAACAGCCAGCCCGTCAATTCCCATGGGCTTGAAACGCCCTGCATTTCCCTTATTGATACCGCCAATAACAACTATCGGCAAAGAAACGGCTGCGCGGATTTTCTGTAATTCTTCCATTGATACAGAATCAGCGTCGGTTTTAGTTCCAGTAGGGAACATTGCGCCAACTCCCAAATAATCTGCACCATCCTGTTGTGCCTGTATTGCTTCTGCAATGGAAGATGCAGATACTCCCAACAGCATATTTTCCCCAATTACTTTGCGGACGGCAGCCGCAGGTAAATCATGCTGTCCAATATGTACCCCCGTAGCCTGCACAGCCATTGCAATATCTATCCGGTCGTTTATGATAAGGGGAATATGGTATTTATCCGTAACCTGTTTCACGGCAACAGCCTGATTGTAAAATTCTAATGAGGACAATTCTTTTTCTCGGAGTTGTATCATTGTGCAGCCTCCTAAAATTGCCTGTTCTACCGCTTCTGTCAGGCTATCGCAGCTCATTAGTTGACGATCAGTAACAAGATAAAGTGTATAATCAAAGTTCATTTTGCACCTGCCTATTCTTTAGATAAACCATGCTGATACAATTCGTAGAAATGGTGCGTCGGGCCACAGCCTTTTCCAATCGCAAGAGAGTGTTCGATTGCCATTGTGACATAAGCCTTTGCAGATTCGACTGCAAGCGGAACACTTTTTCCCTTTGCAAGCTGGGAAGCGATTGCAGAAGAAAAGGTACAGCCTGTCCCATGAGTATTTTTCGTATCAATGCGGGATGTTTCAAAATGGTAGAAATTTTCTCCATTAAATAGGACATCAACAGCATTTCCTATATGATGTCCACCCTTGACAACAATCGCCTTACAACCCATGGCATATATTTTTCTTGCGGCAGCCTCCATATCTGAAACTGTGGAAATCTGCATATCTGCTATTTTCTCTGCCTCTGGAATATTCGGAGTAAGTACATCGGCCAGTGGAATTACTGTGTCTATCAAGGTGGAAACCGCCGTAGGATTCATCAATGGGCAGCCATTTTTGGCATACATAACCGGGTCGATTACGACATTTTGGGGCTTATATTGTAATAGTTTCTTTGCCACCGCTTTCATACATTCTGGTGTAGAAAGCATACCGATTTTTACTGCGTCCACTTCAATATCTTCAAATACGGCGTCAATCTGTTTTTCAATCATATCCGGGGTAATATCTTGGATGTCGATAACGCGGCTGGTGTTCTCTGCAACAACAGAAACAATAACACTCATTCCAAATACGCCGTGAGCAGAAAAAGTTTTCAAATCAGCCTGAATACCTGCACCTCCGCTGCAATCTGATCCGGCAATGGACAATACTTTTTTCATTTTGCATTTTCCTCCATTCTCTCGTTCCGATAGGCCATCTTCCAAAAAGCAAGCTCTAACAAACTTGCTTTTTCAAAAATATCAGCCAGATACTTTTTATTTGCTTCTGATAACCCAGCACATTTATGCTCTGCAAAAGCAGACCATTCTTTGCAGCTTTCTGCATATTGTTCATCGGCATAATCTTTGATAAAGTCCCAATATCTTGACTGTCTGCTTGTGGGGACAGCCGCCAATTTGCGGAATATATAGCTGTAACTTAGCATACAGGGAAGAACCGCCATTAAAATTTCTTCATTCTTTCCATGTGACGCAATCTCAAACATGAAATCAATGTAATTTTGATTTTCAGGCAAAGGGGCGATCAGTTCAATATCATTATCTGTTATGCAAAATTGCTTTAGATAATCCAGCCGCACTTCCGATTCCGTATCATTTACAAAGTTCAGCATGGAGTAGTAAAGCTGAATTTCTCTTAATGTAGCAGCATGAAAAATTGCCTTTCCGTATATGCGGGCATAGTTTTTCAGATAGATACTATCCTGAATCATATATCTCTTGAATTTTTCAAGAGGTAGCTTTCCAGTTTGCACTTCCTGCACAAATGGGGTAGCTGCACATTCTTCCCAAATGGGGATGTTGTGGGTTAAGATGTCTTTCATAAATGCCATGTTTGTTCCTCCTAAAATAAAAAAATAGAGCCTCTAAAACAATTAGAAGCTCTTTCAGACGCAATACGAGCGTAAGAAATTGCTTCCCTACGCCGGTATTAGCCGACAGGTCCAGAGGTCAGGTCTTACCTTTTTCAACTTGTTCAGTTCCCTCGCAAACACATATCATATCTTATTCAATTAAAAAAAGGACATTCCCAAAACAGAGAATGTCCAAAAAATACGAATCTGTATTCTTTAGCTCCCTGCGTTGGTATTAGCCAACAGGTTCAAAGGGTCAGGTTTTAACCTTCTCAACTACAAGGTAGTCCCCCTGCTTGAGTATTATTATAGTTAAGAAGTCCCGGAAAGTCAAGGTCTATAGAATTCAAGTTAGCAAACCTTATTGACGGGATTTTTCTGTGCTGCGCTGCGGTTGTGGTGGGGAAGAAATCTCTAATAGATATTCCACATTGGCCCGAACATTATGAAGTTCTTTCATATCATTTTTGGCCTGCTTATAGGCAGAATAGGCTTTCCGTTTTTGTTCCAGAAGATCGGTGTATTCCTCCCGGAGAGATTTGACAGAGGGGAGCTTTTTGATTCCCAGCTCGTCAAAATGATTCTTTGCCGCCTGGTGCAGCAGAATTTCAGCTTCATGTTCTGTTCGGAATTTTTTGCTGTACCCGGCTTTGCGATATTCTACATAGACAGCCCGCGTTTTCGCATAGTTTACGATCTGTTTTTGCAGCTCGGCATTGGCGTTCATTTTTGACTCCAGATCTTTGATCTGAACGGATAAGGTATTGAAATTAGTGGTAGTGGCGTTGGCTTTTTCCAGAAGATCCTCATAACCCATATCGCCATGTTCTTTTAAGTAGAGCACTGCCTGAGAAAGCTGCTTTAGATTGAACACTTTTGCCCAGCGCTCATAACCAGGGCCCTTGCCGGAACGGATTGCAGCTTCAATATCAACCAGCAATCCAACTTTGGAAACCGTTTTTTTAGAAAAGGCATGGCGGGGTTTTACTGTCCGTGTACCGGCAATCCGTTCTTTGATGGTCTGTTCTGTATAATCGCCTTTGAGCGTATCGCATCGGGTATAATTTTCTTGTCCCGGAACTCGGAACCGAAGATGTTTTCTTTCACGGTTGACTTCCAGCCCAGCAGTTTCCAGCTTCTGTAGAAGTTCCTCAAAATCTTTTGGCTTTTCCTCTAATGCAGCATCAATAGCAATGCGTATCTGCTCCTGAAAGGAAGGCTGCTTTTTATTCCCCAGCCATGTGCCATAATGCTCCCGGCTGGGTTTCGGATTTTCTACAATCGAAAGTCCATGTTCCAAACACAGCTTGTCATTCATTCGCCGGATTGCCCAGGTAGAGCCCCAGAAGTTGCGAAATTTTTTCTGACAGTCCAGTGTAGTAGAGTTGATAATGATGTGATTATGGACATGGTGCTTATCTACATGAGTGCAGACGACAAAGGCATGGTTTCCTTTTGTGAGCTTCAGTGCCAGCTCCCTGCCGATCTGATTGGCTTCTTCCGGCGTAACTTCGCCGGGCTTAAATGCCTGACGGAGATGGTAGGCGATCACATCATCTGCACCCTGATTTCTGCCGGTCAGATTTGCATACTGTCGTTTGGACAGAAGGAACTCTGCATCAGCAAGCCGGGTATCACACTCATAGCCATAAATGAATTTTCCAAAATCGGTTTTCTGAGGATTCTCTACATAATCAATAATATCTGCAATCGCAGTAGAGATGTCCCGACCTTTTCCTACATGCAGAGGCATCAGTCTTGTGGTCGCCATTTTCGTCACCTCCTTAACTTAATTTCAATCAGAGAAGTTATAATTGCAGAAAAAGAGCGGGGCTGCCTATGCGCCCCGCCAAATCTGCTTAACCAAATATAAAATCCTTTAAGGCACTGTTTGTCCCACCAATGATCCCTACCAGCCATGCAGCCGCCAGAGGCAGACCGTATGGACTGATAAGAAAGGCGATCATAAGCCAGGCAAGACCCGGCAAAAATCCTGCGACAAAGAACAGCACCAATGCTGCCAAAAAGATGATCCCGGAAAGAATCCCAAGTACCGCACCGGAAAGGACCACCAAAAATTTACATACCAGATAAAGAATCCCCGTAACCAGCATAAAGGGAAGTGCCAGTAATTTACCTATCAAACGCATACGCTTTGCCTCCTTTCAGAAGGGTATCTGCCCTTATAAAAATTTTACCGTGACGGCAAAAAGAAAGCAACGGCTTTCCGGCTGTTTATGAAATGTTTGCAAATCCCCGGATCAGTTTGTCCATGCCATCCCAAAGGCTGTCCAGACGGGTGCGGATGTCCTCTATATCTGCGGCATAAATATTGCCGGTCTCATTGGCCCGTCTGGTATATTGGTTTAAGTTATTGGAACAAATGCGGAGAAGCCGGATCATTTCTTGAATGTCTCCCATATCAAGGTGAATGATGTAACCGTCTACGGCCATCTTTCGCAGATATGCCGACAGATTGGTAATGCCAAGTTCCGCCATGCGTTCTTTTACCAGTTCGGCCTCCGGTTCGGACATGACAAATTCGACGCGGACAGATTTTTTGTTATGCCTGCCCTTCATCGTTCCAACCCTCTTTTATGAGATGAGACCTCCTGTGTTGAAACCACCGTCTTTGCTCTTTTGAGTTTTTCCCGCAAGGTGGTCTTTTCCAGCTTATCAAGATATTCCTCCAGATTTCCGGCTGTCGCATGATAGCTGCGTTTGAAGCGTTCCCGTTTTAGGATCATCATCAGCTCCGGCTCATTTTCCGGCAGATAAGTCATTGTTTTAGGGGCTCCATGCTCTGGCATAAACCGGTTCATAAGTTGTCTCCGTTCCTGATAGGGAATCGTGATAACATTTCCATCCGCAAAAGCAACGGCTACATTTCCGATTGGACAGGTCAGCTTTTTCATCCGTTCCACATGTTCTCTGTAATTTAGCGGATAGAGATTGCCAAATATTTTTCCGTCCCTGACTTCTTTCAAAGAGATGGCATAAGCCAAAACGGGATCATTTGTCTGCTCCTGGTAAAACCGCCACACTTTGTTTTCATGGCTGCCCTCCAGATAAACTTCCCGTTCGCGCAGGGTATAGGTTCCGCAAGGGCGTGACATCCAAAGAAGCTGTTTATCCTCTGAACGCTCTGACACAGCCAGTTTTGAGATCAGTTCCTTATCCAGGTCAAAGTCCTCTTTATAATGTTGGGTATGAAGATCTACGATACGGGAAAGAGCACCCAGAAGATCTACATCCTCAAATCTTACCCCGGCCATCAGCGTTCCCTTTCCGGCACCGGAGGGATCATCTGCCTTGCTTCATGCTCCGGTTTGTCTGCTTTCAAACGGTCCATCAAAGACGGCTTTGCTTCCGGCACCAGCTCCCGGATTTCTTCATCCGTCTGTCCGTCTGTCAGATCCGGGCGCACAGGAGGTTCGTTGTTCAGCCTGCCATCCAGCATATTGTAGTTGCCGGTCTGACCTTCCTCATAAAGTTCTGCATTGCGCAGATAACTCTCCGGCGCCTGAAATGGCTGTCCGGCAAACAGAATTTCTCTTTGGGTGGTAAACTGTGCAAGGACCCCATTTTGCAGTCTTGCAAATTCTTCATACTGGCGCAGGGTAAGCCCTCGTTCCAGCATTTCCGCCTGGGTATGCGCCCAGCCTTCTCCATAAAGAAAATAATACATGTCGGGCTGATCACAGACAAAGCACAGGGAGCCGTCCTGATTGTCATAGTAAGATGGCTGCATATCCTGATAATGGCAGCGTTCCTCACGCCCCAAATATACACGGTTGTCCGCACCCAGCATAGCGACCATGCCTGCGTAATTACTATGGACCGCAGAGCGGATTTCTACCAGCGGATCTGTTTGAGAAGGAATCTGTCTGCCCGGAATCTCATTTTGTTTTTCCGCTGCATCATTTCTTGGTGTCACTTCTTCATGGCTGCGTGCATCCAGCTCCGGTTGAGATGTTCCTTTCCGAACAGCACCGGGTTCCGGTTCTTTTTCTTTCACATAGTATCGAACATTTGCTGTCGTATGCTCGTTGGCTTCCTTTGCATAGTTTTCAGCATCGGCTTTGGTATCAAATTCCAACGGTTTTCCATTTTCCTTGCACCAGCTTTGTGCCGGTCCGAAAATAGAAGTGCTGCTTCGTACCGCCCATACACCATAGGTCCGTTTCTTTTCCATTCCGCATCCCTCCTTATCGTTCCTGTTGTTTGGAAGTTTGTTGCTTTTTTACCGGGTCTGCCAGTTTTGTTGCTTTTAGCTGCTGACGGAGAGAATTCTTATGCTCCGGTTTGGAATCTGTGATGTTGACATATTCGCCAATGATACAGAGCGCTTCTCCATAACTGCCGGAAGCAAATACCCGGTCAGACATTTCTTTTGCCTGTTCTTTCAGACCATGCTCCCGCAAAGTACGGGAAGCAATGCCCAGCAGATTAAAAATGTTCCCATCTGCTCCAATCAGTGGACAATCCGGTTTATCTGCCAACGCTTCCGGTGTTTCTATAAATCCGCCTAAATAATTCGGCACAAAGTCCGACAGCCATGTGCCGCCATAGACTTCATGGGTCTGTAAACGCCACAGGGCAAGTTTTCCTATATCCAGTTTCACATCATCAAACGGGTAAAGCAAACAGGTCAGTTCGCCGTGCTGAAAAGTAGCCACATTCTCAAACTGACAGCCATCTTTCAATATGCCTGCATGTGTCAGCATTTCATTGATCCCGTCCACCCACTCTGTCAGATCCCCGCCACAGCCCTGTAAAATCAGTCCTTCCTTATCCGGCATACGGCGAAGATCCTCCGCAGTAATCGTGTTGATATTCAAAAAATCGCCTCCTATCGTTTTTGTTAAAATATATGTTTTGTCCGCAACTTAACCTTATTTCAAAGCACCGGAGTATTCTTATACAGTTCCCTTAAAAACAGGTGCAAAAAGCCCTTGAAAATCAAGGGCTTTTGGGGCTAAGTTGCGTACATATCATGGTTGGTTTTGGCGCTTCCTGCGTTTGCGTTCCCGCTCGGATTTCCGTCTTGCATAGATCCGGCAGGCATCAGAACAATATGCCTGGCTGGTCGTAGGAAGATATGCTTTTCCGCACACAGGGCATATTTTCTGTCTCATGGAGGTGTCCTCGCCGGTAATGGCTGATTCCAGTGCTGCATCCACCGGCAGCACCGCTTTTTCAAAGTACCTGCAATAAGCGCCGGTCCACCATTTATTCAGCATATAGCAAGGACTGTCCAAAGGAAGGCAGATCTTATCCTGAGAGTCATAGTTGGCGCAAAGCTCCGTAACCAGCTTTCGGATTGCAGTCCGCTCCGAGCGGTTCAATTCTCTCTCTGCCATAACGCCTACCTTTCCGGGGCACTGCTTTGCCGACCGCTGGAAATTTCGGTTGTATCAGTAACATTCCTGGGCTGTGAAAGGGCATCGGCGATAGAGTTCCGCTTTTTCTGTTTCGGTTCATGGTAAATAAAAAGTTCGTTTTTTCCAGGCACATACAATAAGCCATTTTCTTCGCAGCGGAAAACATCACATTCTTTGTCGGTTGCGACGGTATAAAAGCCTTTGTAATCATAAGGTGCTTTTTGCCGCTCCTGATAGGTACACAGCCCTAAGTTGGGGTCACTTGCCAGCCGTTTCGATATGGCGAAAAAGTCGCCTTCTTTTTTGTGAAATTTTCGTATGGGCGTGAAGTGATAACCGCCATATTCAAAGGTTTTTCGATCACTCATTTACGCCTGCCTTTCTTTATGGGAAATTCCAGCTTGAAATTCACATATTTACCGCCGGTATCATCCAGGATCACTTCCGCATCATAGGTCTTTCCTGTTTTTTCACTGTAAAGCCCGGACATAGAAATACGGCCCTCTTTCAAAAGAGCCGCTGCCACAGACTTTGTGATGGACTTTTTCTTGCTGGAAAAGAAACGGTTATCTTTCCAAAGAGCAAAAAAAGAACATTCCCTGTTGTCGCAGAAAAACCCTTTCTTTCCTTCATATACCGGGGCGCCACAGCGAGGACATACCCCCACGGCTTCGTGTGCAGTTCCTCTGGAGGAAGGAAACAGATCCGCAAAACATTTCTCTGGGGCGGTATGTTCTTTTACCAGCGTCCGGCTCATATCTGCAATCTGATCCATAAAAGATGTTGCCGACAGTTCGCCATGTTCCACTTGTTTCAGCATAGATTCCCATTCTGCAGTTAAGATGGGAGACTTGATATTGTCCGGCAGGACTGCAATCAGGTTCCTTCCTTTTTCCGTAGGAATGAGCTGCTTTTTCTTTCTCTGTACAAATCCGGCAGAAACCAGCTTTTCCAGTGTTGCCGCACGGGTAGCCGGAGTACCCAATCCTTTACGCTCGGCATCGTCCGGCATATCTTCCGCACCGGCCGTCTCCATAGCGGACAGCAGCGTGTCCTCCGTATAGTGTTTCGGCGGTGAAGTTTTCCCTTCACGGAGACTTGCTGACACAGTTTCAAAAGTCTGTCCTTCCTTCAGCACAGGGAGAGCGGCATCTTCATTTTTCTCTGTGTTCCGTTTCACTCTGCTTGATACTCATACGGTGAATCCGTTCCACCTCTTTCCAGCCGGACTGTAAGATGGTCTTTCCTTTTGCCGTAAAAGTATGTCCCTGGCAGTCCAATATAGCGGTGACTGCTTCAAACCGGTTTGCCTGCGTTGTGGCACAAAGCAGTCTGACGGCAAGCAGGGTAAGCACATCCCGCTCCCCGGAAGGAAGCTCCGACAGGTCTGTCCTTGCAATCTCCACAGTTGGGATGATGGCATGGTGGTCGGTCACTTTGCTGTCGTCTGTTACCCGGTCAATGTCCGGCTCTCCGGCGCAGCCTTTTCCAAAGGGCATCTTGTCACGCAGCCACAGGATCAGGGAAGCGGCGGTTGCCTGCATGTCCTTCGTTAAATACTGGCTGTCCGTTCTCGGATAGGTTGCCAGCTTCTTTTCATAGAGAGATTGCACATAATCAAGAGTCTGTTGAGCCGTATAGCCATAAATACGGTTACATTCCCTTTGCAGAGTTGTAAGGTCATAAAGGCAGGGAGGCTGTATGGTTTTTACCTTCTTTTCCGCAGAACGCACAAAAGCGGAGTTGTGGTCACAGTCCATACGGATTTTTTCAGCCTCGGATCGTTCCGTCATTTTTTCGCCGGAAGCAGTAAAACCTCCACAAGTGATTTCCGGCACATAAAAAGGTTTGCTGATGAAGGATTCAATATCCGACTCACGCTGTACCAAAAGTGCCAGCGTCGGTGACATAACACGGCCGACATTTAGTGTGACACCATACAGGACAGAAAAAAGCCGGGTGGCATTGATTCCGATCAGCCAGTCGGCTCCTGCCCGGCATACTGCCGCATCATAGAGCTTATCGTAATCACTGCCGGGATGGAGATGGTCAAAACCCTCACGGATTGCCGCATCCTCCATACTGGAAATCCAAAGGCGTTCCATAGGCTTATTACATCCGGCATATTCATAGACCAGACGGAAGATCAGTTCTCCTTCACGCCCGGCATCCGTAGCGCATACCACGGAATCCACCCGTTTGTCCTTCATCAGCCGGCACAAAAGAGCAAGCTGCGTTTTCTTATCCTTTGGGACTTCATATTTCCAGTTTTCCGGTAGGATCGGAAGGTCCTCATACCGCCATTTGGCATACTGTTCTTTGTAAGCCTCCGGCTGTGCCAGTTCCAAAAGATGTCCCACGCACCAGCTCACCAGATAGCCGGAACCTTCGAGATAACCATCTTTTCTTTCCGTTGCGCCTAATACTGCTGCCAATGACATAGCAACAGAGGGCTTTTCTGCAATCACAAGTTTCAATTTTTATTCCTCCTTCATAGTTTCACATTCTTTATCCGCAAGTTTTCCGGTTTGCATAAGACACATCAGCATAACGCCGGAAGCCATTCCTCCGGCAAAGATAAGGAAATGTGAGATTAGGTTCCACATAAGCATTCCTCCTAAAAATGGGTAAAGAAAAACGCCCACTTCAAAGTGAGCGCATCAACAGGTATCTATTTTGTTTTTGGTTTCAAGTAATCCGGCAGGACGATCTCTCCAACCGGGATTTCCCGCAGTTCCTTCTTCATCCGGTGGGTGAAGCGGATCGTCTTTGCCGTACCGCCGGTTTCCCGTCCGTCATAGACAGCGATCACTCGGTCGGAGTGCTCCACCATATAGCGGTTTCTGTGGGAGTAGACGCTTGGGAGATATTTTTCCTGTATGACAACAACATCCGCACAAGCCTCCAGCAGTTCATGGGTTCTTGTTTTCTTGTTCAGGCTGTCCAGACGCTTGCGGTAAGGGATCACTGCGATCAGCTCCAGCGCCGGATTGGTCTGCTTTCTTTCCAACACCAGCTCTGCAAAATACTGATCCACGCCATCTGCAAAGCCACTCATAAAACAGGTGAATCCATCTGTAACGGCAGCATCGATCTCATGTTCCAAAGCGGCTTTTATTTTGTTGATCTCATTCTGCGGCAAATTCCTGTGTCCGGTAACACAGCAAGTCTTTCCTTTCATCGGTCATCCCTCCATCTGATAGGTAAAATTCTTCACTTTTCACATAGTAATAGATTTTATTTAGCAGGTCAACGATAATACCCTTTTTCTCTTTGCGAATAATAAAGGGGTGTAAGGTACAATCTATTACAGAATGGGAGGTGAAGGCGATGTATGAAGATTTTGTCCCGGAACGATTAGCGAAGCTGCGGACACAAGAAAGGAGTTTCCGCACGCGATATGTCTTTATCGTTAGGTCAGGCAAACAACTACATCAATAATATTGAGAATAAAAAGTCACTTCCCGCTATGCAGTCTTTTTTCTACATCTGCGAATATCTGGGTGTGACACCGCAGGAATTCTTTGATGAAGGAAATACCTACCCGGAAACCTTAAAGGAATTCATTGCAGAGGCAAGACAGCTTGATCCTCAATCCATGCAATATATCCTTGGTATTATGAAAGAACTCAATAGCAGAAAGTAAGCGGTCACGGTAATGGCCGCTTTTTTCGTGACTTTCTTTATTATATTTTATAATGTTCTCGAAATGTCCGCTCCCTATACCGATAAGTATTCAAAAACTGTTCCCCAAACAGCCTTTTTCTATTCGCCGGTACTGCCAAAGCTGCCGGTTCCTCGTTCTGTTCCCAGATCGGTTACAAAATCCGCAATGACAGTCGGCGTGATCACAAGCTGCCCGATACGGGCTCCCTTAAAAAGAGACTGCGCCTGATTGCTTACATTGCTGATGATCGCATGGATCTCTCCTCGGTAGCCGGAATCCACAGGTGGCAGTTCACAGACCAGACCTTTTACCGCCATACTGGTACGGGGAAAGATATATCCCGCATACCCATCCGGTATTTCCAGTCCAAAACCAAGAGGAATTTTGGCGATTTCTCCGGGCTGTAAGGTGCAGTCATAGGGCAGATAAACATCTGCTCCGGCATCATTGCCATGAGGACGGTAAGGACGCTGGTGCTCCGGCACGCCAAAGTCAATTAGTTTTATTTTCATCGGTAGCCTCCTTCCCAAAGAGCAGGATAGTCTTTTTCTAAAATATCCTCCGGCGTCATATCTGCCTCCAATTTTCGCCCGCAGGTCATTTTACCTTCCAGACATCGATCCAACTGACAGAAAGGCCCGGTCAGTGACGGGGCAAACAAAGCAGGGCTTAGGTCATAAAGTTCTTTCCAGACCTTTAACAGCACAATCCTTGTTTCATCAGTATTTCTTCGGCATACCCGCTGGCTGATGATATGTTTCCACTGATAAGGGGTGGCGCTGATGAGCAGTACATTCCGTAATCCCTGGGGCGTGGCATAGCCGGCCGCATCGTGCCCGCTTCCGGCAGTGCACAGGGCTTCATAACATTTCATGCTTTCATGACAGCTTTTTAAGTACAACTCCTGTACCACAGCTGGAGCCGTCATAATAGAATACGGGACAGCGAAATCCGCCTGTCCCGTATAGTTGCTGTACTGCAGCGATGCACTCATAAATTTTACTTCGTTCTGGTGGCGGGTGATCTGCGCCAGAAAACGCCTGCTGGCGCCGACAATGGCTACCGTGATCACCGCAAATTTCTGGATGGTAGGATGGGGAAGCGCCCCCATAGCTGCTACTGTCTGAACGCTGAATGATTTTTCGTAGAGCTCCATCAGGTCGTCCATTGAGGCAATCTTATGTCCCTGTTGGGTAAGCCTTGCCGCAAAGACCATGTTTTTTTCTGCTTCCGCTACCGCCTGGCAGTTCAAAATTTTTACTTCAATTCGTTTAATTGGTATGTCCCTCCTTTACAATCGCTTTCAGTAAGAACAGATAGTTCAGACTGTCTGTGATCTTTTCGTCCCATGTGTCCATCGGGTAAACCGTTTCCTCGGCAAAGCACATATCGTACAGAGAAACAATATGCTTTGCCAGCATACCGGCAAGGGCACGCTGGGGCGTTGTGTGCTGTAAAGTTGCCGCTGCCTTAAATGCTCCCAGCCGGTCCGGATCATCCCCGGTGTATTCTTTGGTTTTCCGTTTCAAGGTATCAGCGCAAAGCCGCACCTGTTCGTCAAAAACGGCATTGACTTCATTTTGCGTAATATAGCATCCCTCCTTTGAAAACAAGAAACCGGCTATTCTAAAGCATCTTAGAATAGCCGGCAAATAAACGGATATGTAATTGTTTATAGTGTATTGATCTCTTTTTCCAGTTCCCGGACCGCTGCTATGACTGTCTCAAATGTCGGAACATCTCCATACAACATATCCTGCATAGAGTTATAGTCCGCTTCCAATGCTGCGAACCGGTATTCCGGCGGGAGTAATTTTAATGTGCCCGGCACAGCCTCCAGGTACTTCGCCCATGCTCTGGGATAGAATTTCATTTTGAAATCTACAACTTTCTTCAGGAGATCCAGCCTGGAAAAAGCAGCTTCTTTGACCGGTGTTGCAGCCATGCGGTAGAGATCATAATAATGTCTGGAATACCGCTGCGGCATTTCCAAATGTTCCGGTCTGTTCGCTTCATGGTGCAGGATTGTGGCTTTTTCCCAGAAGGTCCGTTCCGGGGCAACGGTAAGGATTGCAGTTTCTTTTTGCTCAAAAATCTTCGGATAATAATTTGCCGCGTATGGTTCGATCTGCGCTGTTTTTGCAGGAGTCCACGCTGCCAGCGCACCAATCTCTAAACGGATTACCTGTAAGGTCGCCGTATTTGTAAAAAGGTGCGGATAGGCGAAAATGACCGTCTGTTTATCCTTTTCATCTATGTAGACATTTGCTTCACAACCGATTTCCTGAGATAAGCCGGATTTGACTGCCGGGCAGAATGTTTCGGACAGAAATACCTCCGCACGCGCATTGGCTTCTTTGTTAAAAGCATCCTGTTTTGTATTGGAACGTTTCTCCCATGGTTCATCTTTGCCATATCCCAATACACGCCAGTCCAGAATCAAATCAATATCTTCTGAAAACCGGCTGATCAGGTGAAAGGCTTTTGAAAGGCTGGTACCGCCCTTAAAGGTAATGGACTCTTTCCATGGTGAGCGGTGAAATAAATAATCCAGCGTAAAACATACCCAAAAGTCTTTTTCTACAATGGCATCATTCAGCCCCATTTTATCTGCTGTATTTCTGAACAGTTCCCTGCGGTCGTTATCTGAAAGTCTTGCTATATTTCTCATTGTACCTTTTCACCTCCACAAATCTGCCGTATCGTATCGTAAACCCAATCCGTAGACTCTGTTGCTTCCTTCAAACAAGCCTGTTTATCCTTGGCTGTCAGTTTTTCGGAAAGCATCTGTATGACTTCTGGCGTAACATTCGATCTGCCAAGCGTTTTTAATGCCTGTATAACCAAACTTGTCATATAGGACAATCCGGTAATCTCCTTATTGGTCCGGTGCTTAAATTCCAGCTTTGTAGAGTTCCACTCGTAGGTCTTATATGGACCATCGCTGATATAGGACCATACTGCTGTTACCTGTGTTGAAAGACCTAACAGGTTCAATGCTGTATTCCCACATGGGGCAATCGTCCAGTGATAACTTCGTGCCAATGCGTTCGCCACCGCTTCCGGGTCTGCCGCCACATATTCATCCAGAAGTTTGCTATATTTTGGTTTTTCATAAACACCTTTCAAAATGCGGCGCAATGTTCCTGATTGCACTAAACGACTTAAACTTTGACGAATAGTGGATGTATCTGCAATATCCGCAAAATCAGACATCACAAAAACAGTTCCATCTTCAAGAGAAAGAACACGCTCCCGTATTCGTTTTGTATATCCGTTGTCCACAATACCGCCTCCCTTCATGTCACGAATATTATATATTATTCGTGACATGATTGCAATAGGTCCTATTCCTCTTATTTTGAGTGTTCCCATTAAAAATCTGATTTATACATCAAAAATCAAAAATTTTGAAAGGCAGTACAGTTTTCATATATGTCACATATTTTATATATTATTCGTGACATCAGGCAGTTGGCAGGTAGATCCAGTCGTGCATCAGGCACACGCTGGGTTCGTCCTCCCTGGGAACCAGACGGTAGGTACATTCCCCATAGACCGTGCGTTTGTCCTCGATCTCCATGCCATAGGCTTTATAAAAGCGGTATTCCAGATTGGAGATAATACAGCGCAGGGTTTGCAGAGCCTCCCTCTGAGCTGATACGATCAGGTCACGGTCAATGCTGCGCTTCAAAAACAGCAGCGATTTGTAAAGCTGTACCTCTGTGCGGTAAGGGCGGCAGTCTTTCGTTTCCAGCCATCCGCAAAAAGCGACCGGTCCGCTCTGGATCACACTGCGGTCCGGGTGATAATACTCGTAGCAGTCCAGGTTTGCCGTATTCAGAAGATAGAGCATTTCCCGGACTTCATTTTCCGGCATGTCGTAAAACCGCAAAAGTGAGCGGTAAAGATGGACATAGCCGGGAATGGAAATAATGGTATTTACCATAAAATAAAATCCTCCTTGTAAACAGCAGGTGCGGGAGCTTTTGCCCCCGCACCGTCTAAAATCTATATTTCGTTATCTACTTTCACGAGTTTTCCCATGACAAGGAAGCGTCCTGTGCCGCCCGGCGTACAGGTAGAAAGGGTCAGTACCTTATCGCTGCAGGTCACAGTCACATCACTTTCCACCGCGGAACGTTCCTTCATAGCTGTAAGCCAGGTAGTATAAGCACCGTCATCCTTCCAGGAAAGCTGCCAGGGAGAAGTTTCACTGCCGGATTCTTCCGGCTTTGCTGCAAACGCCGCAAAGATCTCCATGACATAACCACCCTTCGGAGTAACGAGATACATCTGCCTGTGGGTATCAAAGTAACTTTGTTCATCGTACCGGTTCAGCAGAGCAAACATGGAACCATCCCGCATATTATGGCCGTAGACGATCGTATTGCGGTCTGAAAAACCTGCCTGATTTTCATAGTCGGCAAACAGGCAGCCAACCTTGTTGTAGGTTCCGTCATAAAGATGGTTCAGGTAATACTCATTGTTGTCAGTCTGCGTCACCGGATAATTGAGCACCGTATCAGGAAGGGAAAGCCATCCGATGATGTCCGGTCCATTTTCACGGAGCGCTTCAAAGTCTACCGAAGGCAGGACAATATCGGCATCGTCCCGTTTTGTTTCTGTCGGATCGGGTGCCGACTCCGGGGAGTCTGTCTGCTCCGGTACTTCTACATATCCGGCAAGATCCCGATAGGCATCTTTACTTTCGGCATACTGGTTCAGGTCACGGAACACCAAAAAATCCGCTGCCAAGAGCCACCAAAGCGCAGAGTGAAAGGACAGAAGTCCCGACAGCCGTTCTTTTTTGGGAAGTCCTGCTGTATTTTCCCTTTTTGAAATAATACACAGCAAATACGCTGCCGCCAATCAGTGCGGCTGCCAACAGTCCGCCATATAGGAAAATATACGGATCATCCCCGGTCTGCGGTACCGGCTTTTGAGGGGTGGAAGGATTGGACGGAACAGAAGGTTTTTCTGGCTTCTCCGGCTTTTCCGGTTTTTCATTAAAGAACTGGACTGTAGATGTCTGGTCAGCTTTAATCTCCACCGTAGCGGCATCAGGGATGATGTAATCCTTGCTTGCCCGATTTGCAACTTCTGTTACGGTATAAATACCGACACGAAGGCCCTTGACTTCAATTACACCGGATTTTGGAGTGGTGAATGTCTCGCAGTAGGAGCCGTCCGCGCTCTTGACCTCGATGGCAAAACCATCTTTGCGCCCGTCGCTGGAATCCTTTGTGATCTTTAAGTTGCCGCGGTAAGCCTCATTGGTAAATCCGTGCCCGGCTTCTCCATTTTCCACAACTGCGACCTGTCCATCTTCTGTGATGGAAAAATAGTAAGCGTTTGAGTCAGGCTGATAGCCCTCCGGTGCTTTGCTTTCTTTGATAAAGTAGCCGCCAGCCAGAAGGTTTTCCGCCGTATGATAGCCTGCATCGGTTTCTTTCAGCGTACCGATCTTTTGATCGTCAGGATCATATTCCTGGTTGGCGTTGGAATCCGCATACAGGTCGAACACCGCACCGGGCAGGAAGCGCAGGAAAGAATTCTTGTCTTTCTTATCCTCCTTTTCCACAGGGGAAGGTTCTTCCACAGCTTCGGTTTTAGTTACCTGCACGCTGCCGCGGATTAAGGTGTTTTCCACACGGATCTCGATATGCTGTCCGTCTGCACCGATATATACATGGTGCTGCTGTGGGCTTACTGTATAAAGGTCAGGGGCAGAGATCTCCTTGACGATCCAGTGTCCGTAAGGAATGTTCTCAAAGGAAAAACTGCCGTCTTTTCCGGTAACAGCAGTAAGCAGTGCATTTTCTTCAGTAAATTCTTCGGTATCAGGTCGAAACAGTCCCATGAGCGCACCGGTCAGCGTGACATCTTCGGCGCCTTCCGGGTTTTCCCCAATTTTTACACCGTCTACACGCCCGCGGAGAAGTTCATTGGAAACAGCCTCGCCTTCATTGACAAGGATCTGTACCAGGGCGGTTTCCTGTCCGGCATATTCAAAGACGACCGGATATTCCTGATCCGAAAGGATATAGGCGCCGTTGGTCGTGCGTTCCTTGACATAATAGCTGCCAAAAGGCAGGTCGGAGGCAAAGGAAGCGCTGTAACCGCCGGATTCCTCAGACGAAACAGAGACCACTTCCAGAAGTCCATCTGCCGGGATCACGCTGCCATCTGCCGCCGTCAGGTCTGCGGAAGCATAAAGTCCAAAGGAAATATCCTTATATTCCTCGTTCATGCCAAGACCGAACAGGTCATCGGTCTCCATTGCCTTGAAAAGTGTGACATCCACTTTCTGTCGTTCGTCATAAAGACCTGTTGCTGTCTGTGTGACCTCCATGGTCTCACCCGCATAGGTCAGTTCCACATATTCCGGTTGAGGATTCAGCACACAGCCGGAAGGAGCCTGACGTTCCTCCAGACGGTAACGGCCAAGATAGAGAAGCCCGCTTTTCGCTGTGCCGTCCTCGCCGGTCGTAAGGGTTTCCACAACCGTATCTTTTTCCGCCCGCAAGGTACCGTCACCGGTATAAATATCTTCATCTGCGATCACGTCATAGACCGCTCCGGGAAGTCCGACAGCCTCATACACCGGCTGGTACAGTCCGTCGTTTTCCTGGACAGAAGCAAATACTTCTCCGGTCTTTGTGATGGTAAGCTGGCCTTTCTGCGGCATATTGTACTGAGTGACCGTCGCAACCGCCTCGCTGCCGTCAATGGTAAACGGTATCGGCTGATTGGAAAGCACATAGCCATAAGGGGCAGCCACCTCATAAAGTTCATAATCCCCGGCGGCCAAAGGCTCCGGCAACATCAGCCAGCCCTCGTCAGAAACATAGAAGGTATCCAGTGTTTCCGGGTTCGGATAGTAGACGGTCTGGGTGATAAATTCCCCGGTGGAAAGATCCTTGATCTGAAAACCGGTTCCGGTCACAGGGATAATCTTTCCGGTCTCTGCGTCACATTTTTCAACTTTCAGACGGGCTGTGATGGTGCGGTTGTTCAGGATATAGCTGTAAGTCTTTCCGTCAGAGGAAATGAATACCGTAAAGTCCGGGACAAAGGCTTTGCCTTCCTCGCCTGCGATTTGATGGACCGTATAATGCCCATACGGAAGCGGTTTACTGGAAGCAAAACCATCCGCATCCGTGGTAAGAAGGTCGCGTTCACTTTCCTTTGCCGCGTCATAGCTTCCGGCTGCCTTTAAGTAAACTTCAAAGACTGCGCCTGCTTCCGGGCGTTCGATGATACCGGCATTGGGATCGTCGATATTTTCGCCCTCAGGCACATCCGGGTCCAGGTCATCGGTGTGCTTGACAAGCTGGATATTTCCGTAAATAACCGTTTCCGTCACCTGATTTTCTGTGGTATTGAGTTCCACTTCATATAGGGAAGGGGATGCACCCACTTCATAAACAGTTTCATTCAGAAGATACCCGGTGCTCGGTTCGATCTCCCGGATCGTCCAGTTATCCCCGCACACATAATAGCGAGTCATAAAGCTGCCATCTGACCCGGTAGTATAAGTGTCGATCAGTTCGCCATCACGGAAGATCCCATAGGTCGCCCCTGCAAGAGTGGCGTCCCCCTGAGCATTTCCGGTGTCAGCATCACTCTTTACCACATGGACGCGGAATTTCTTCAAGATATTGCTGAAATGTACCGAAGAAGTCTGCCCGCTTTCAATGGTCACGTACTGTGCGGAAGGGGTCACATAGCGGTCCACCGGAAGTTCTTTTACCAGATAGGTTCCCGGCAGGAGCTTCTTTTCAATCTGGCCGTTTTCTCCGGTCGTAACTTCCTCATTGACTTCATTTCCCAAAATGTCCGTACCGGAGATATGGAAGGTGATACCGGAAACAATGGCGTCCTCACTGGTTTTGACAAGTTTTGCAGTACCGTAAGTTTCCGTTTTGATCTTTACAAAGAAGGAAACCGGATCGCTGGCGCCGGTCATCATGGTCTGGTAGCCGGGTCTGCCCCAAATCAGCATGTCGTTTGCCACCGGGATATTCTTTCGGAATTCAAACAGCACCGGGTCCATCATCATCTGCCTGCTGGTAAAGGTGTATTCATTTCCGTTTCTTGTCACAGAAACGCCGCTGCCTTTCAAAGCCTCCAGGTCGATCTTCAAGTTGTTGGTAT